>VOFJ01002167.1_pt1 | contig 26312 bp, 56 predicted proteins | sample 5384081 | NCBI WGS metagenome assembly VOFJ01 (sample SAMN12384729, study PRJNA508395) | human gut metagenome | isolation source: healthy gut I | host: Homo sapiens | reverse complement strand
GATTAGTAGCTAAAGGTGATGCAAAATGGATAGAGCAAAGCGGACCATTAACAAACATTTTACATTAATTTTAGATGCAAAAAACAGAACATGAAAAAATTAGTGACAGAAAATTCAGTCAAGGAGAAGACATCTGGACTAATGAAATACCTCAGCTTAAATTTGAAGATGAAAATACCCAAAAGGAATATGATAATTTTATCAGATTTACTGATGTTATTATCAGAACCTAGTGTGAATCAAGTATTTATTGAAGCTAAAATAGGTGAAGAATCAGAATTAATACTACATCCACTTATGAACCAATAATAAGAAAAAATAGAAGATTATGAAGTGGAAAAAAAAGTTATAAGTTAAGATTAAAACATTGCATTAGCTTTTTCCAATACTTCATCAATAGTATTAATTCCAAAGATTCTCCAGATTCCGCTTTAGTTTCAGTTGTTATTAAAACATTTGGACTTGTCCAAAGTAAAGAGTATGCCAAATATACAACATTAGCTATAAACAGAGGCATAAATATGAATAATTCAACGAATAAAAAGAACATATGGGCAGCATAATTTCCATATCTCTTTTTTTCATTAAAATATAATGTTTTCCTGCTGAGTAATTTTTGAATTTGTTTTTTTGAGACAAATCTTCAGAAATTTTATTCATTTCTTTGGAATTATCTGCTTTTTAATATAAATAATTTCATTATAATCTAAATATATTCTACAAATTCATCAATTTCTTTTCTTGAGTGTCTCTTGGTTCTGCATTTTTTTCATATCCTAAAGGAGTGAATAATACTGGAACTTCATTATCATTTAAATTTAAAAATTCACTTGCCTTATCAGCCTGAAATGCTGCAATATAACATGTTCCAAGTCCAACATTAGTAGCTGCTAAAATAATATGATCCATTACAATAGTTGCATCAATATCAGCTATGTTTTCCGTCCCACGGTCTTGTCCATGCTTCATCAACATTAGCTACAACACACAATACATAAGGAGCTTCTACAAACCATTTAGCCCCCGTAAATTTCAGATAGCTGTTTTTTATTCTTTTTAGTATCAATTACAAATACTTTAAATGGCTGGTTATTTACTCCTGTTGGAGCTATTGTAGCTGCTTTTAGTACATATTCAAGCTTTCATCTTCAACTTCTTTGTCCAAACATCCTCTTACACTATATCTTTTTATTAATTACATCATCAAAATCCATGTTATCTACCTTCCGGGACCGTCATAAAACAATATCATCAATATCACAAAAACGTCTGAATTCCTCTTCATCAATAGTTTCTTCATGAATATGGGCAATAAATACCTGAATACGGCCAATAATAAAACACCTAATCCTAATTTAGGATCAAAACCCAAATCAGACAAAATTGCTGCATTTGCTCCATCAACATTTAAACGAATATTTTTCTTTTGATGAAGCAAATCTTCAATAGCCAGCGCCAATTTAGTATGGGGACCTACACATCCTCTTTATAACAAGTTCCATTAATTTGTCTGCTCTTGGGTCAACATTATGATATCTATGTCCAAAACCAGGAATTTTTTAGTATTTTCAGATACAACATATTCATTATATAAAATCAATAATAGCCAAACTAGCTATCTGCTTGTTGTCAATATCAACATCTCCAGTTAACATTAAAGAATCAATCTTAGACTGATATAATTCCATGGTCTTTTCAATAGCACCAGCATGTTTTATGACCAAATGACAGTAATGCGCCAGCTACTGCAGCATTTAATGGAGAACCTGAAGAAGCGACAAGTCTTGCAGTTTGTGTACTTGGTGGAGTAGCTCCATGATCACAAAAAGAAACTAAAACATGATTGAACAATTTTCCTTCTTTTATTGAAGGCAATCTCCCTTTCAGAAGAAGAAAAACCATATCACTATATCTGATTTTTCAATTAAATCCCTTTGATTGTATCCTCTGGTAACAATTTTATTAGGCTCAACTTTAGAAATAGCTGTCCTTAATGAATGTTCATTAATTTTAAAATTATTTTCTGACATTGTTTTATTTCCTTAATTTAATAATTAAAATATTAATTATAATCTGTTATAAAATGTAAATGTTGCAACTCTAGGTTCTACAAAACAGGAAAGGTCTAACTGAAACAATTCTAACACCGCTTGCCCTCTGATTACCTATATTAACAAAATGAACCTAAAACCGTTGTTTTTCCACCGAATCCTAATGGTCCGATATTTGTTTTGTTTAATCTTTCAGTTACATACTCTTCAATTCATTTTGAAAATCCAGATTTCCATAAACAATTGATTTTTAATAATAATGATGCCGCCTCATAATGTGTACGGCCAATGCCGATAGCAGGAACAGAAGGTGTACATCCCAGCATTTTTTTAGGGATTCCTCTAACCAGCCAATTGCAGTATCCATTACATTTACAACTGATCTTTTATGATATATCCTATATGTCTTTGCTCTTATTTCAGGTCCTCCACCTTCCAATATAAAATGGATGTTTAAAGTATCTGGAGAAATATCCCTTTTATATGTAGAATCATCACTGAAAGAATCTATTAAAAAAGATGCTGCTTTCATTTGACCCGGATTATCATATAATCCCTTTGACTGTTCAATTCTCCCAATATCATTGCCTTTAACAGCCATTGGGCGAGCAGGTAAATTATTTAATCCCTCTTTAATTCCTTCATTAATTTGAGCTATTAAATTTCCGGTAATTTCTCTGTTTTCACCTATCTCAATAATTACATGAGGAATTCCAGTATCATCACATAAAGGAAATTTAACCTTATTAGCTACTTTATAATTTTTTAAAAATTTGATTTAAAGTCCACAAAGCATTTTCATTATCTTCAATAGAAATAGCTTTTTTTTAATGCATTGTATTTATCTTTAGAGAGATTTGTACTGGCTTCAATTATTGTGTTTGAAACATCTTCTATGATATCCATATAATCACTCAGGAATAGATAAATTTTTAGATCCTTTAGGAGAAGATATTGCATCACAATAATATTGGTCAATCATCCTTTTAACCAGTTTAACCTGTTTTATACGGGCAATTGCTTCCTTTTCAGAAGTATCCCAATATGAGATTGTGCTACTGAGCCACCTGTTTTTTTTAAATATACTGGAGAAGCTACTTTAATGATCTTTGGAACTTCATAATGTCTTATAAATCCTCCAGTTGATTTTGGATTTTCAGTATGTAAATCTAAAGGAATATAAACTGCTTTACGAATAGCTGCAATCATAGGAATTTGTAAATCTCTAACAGGGTTAAACGAATTAAGACCATTTTCTTCAAGCAATTTTGCAGATGCTGGATTTCCATGACCTGCATGTGCAGACATTTTAAAATGAAGTGACTTTGGAAGCTCACCTGCTTTTCTCATTTGATTTAAAGCCCAAAGTAAACCTTCATCATATAATAATATTCCGCGAACTCCTAAATTAACTGCTCTTTTAACATCTTCAATTGCATAAACTAAGTTTTCATATCCTCTTAATCGATATCCGATTCTGCTTCCTTCTTTTAGTATGGGCAGTTGCACTTGTATCATAAGTAGCTCTTGGACCAACAGATAAAAAAAAGTTCACATTCATATTTTTTGGCCAGATTAACCATTTCTGTAATTTCTTCATCAGTAAGCAACATTATTCCTTTAGTTTGAGTAATACGATGAATGGTTATCTCATTTTTAGAAGCTTCCTTAAGTAAAGTATCCATTATTTTTAGGAGACTGTATTCCAGGAACCTCAAAACGATATTGTCCACCATCATTAAAAACGTTTAAATGATTCAAAATCATCAGAAGGTCTTTTTAATTCCAAGTTGTTTTAAGAATTCTTCAGTTTTTTTCATTGTATCTACTCATTTAATGTTTCCATAAGCTGCTTTATAGAATATTCTTCAATATTATCAACAACGATCAATTTATTTAAATCAAAATCAGGATTTAAACTTTTAAATTTATCAATTAAATCTTTAACTGATACGGATTTTCAAAATCTCCTTTTGGCAGGAATGTGATATTCTGGAAAATTCCACCTCTAAAAAGACTTATCTAATTTAATAATAATATTTTTGACGGCCTTTTTATTTGGATATAATTCATCCAGTCCACCATCAGAAACAATGATTATTTTATTAGCTAAATTCTTAATACTGTTAACTTTGTCAACTGTTGAATAGCTATCAAGCAAACCAAATTCAATTAACTGATTCAAATCATCCAAATCAATTTCACCGCAAACAAGCATAATAGCCACTGCATAAGGCAAACTCTGTTTTAATTCTTCAACATTTTTTTTGGATTATAATTATCATGTTTAGCAGCTACATCATATGTTTTTGATAATCACATTTTCAATATGCTCATACTCCTCACCAATACTTGCTTTTAGTTTTAAAACAGTATCTCTTGAAGAGTGCAAATGTCTGCTATTTTTTAAAGTAAATGTCTCTGACCCTAACTTTACCAATATTTTTTAGAGCAACATCTAAAGAAAAATCATTATCAGATAAAACCATTGTTTTTAAAAAGCCTTCATTCCCATCAAAATTGTTCCTGCACCAGTAAAACCATTTAAAGCCAAAAATGCAGATAATAATCCATTATAAACAGCTTTTCCAACATGAAGAACTTTACCCATACTTTTATGATCAGATTCCAAAAAGGCCAGCAGCCTGAGTTCCACATAACCCTAAAGCATTTAAAAATTTGATTTTCATCAAGATTTAGCAATTTAGAAGCAACTGCTCCTGCAACAAATGTTCAATGGTTCCAGTTCATGAAATCCATATCCCTATGTTGAGGATTAACAATTTGACCTAACATTATTCAACTAAACCTACAATAACTGCTTTCTAAAAAAAGATTTGCCGTCTAAATCATAAAAGCTTCACTAATAGCTAAAGCAGCTGGAAAAATAACTGAACCTAAATGAATTTGTGCCCCTCTATGGCCATCATCAATTCTAAAACATGAGCAGAAAAATACCATTTAAGAAACCTGCATTTAATAAATTTGTTTTAAAAATTAGGCATACCAATAACAGAAGATTCAGCTCAAACCCATATTTCCAAAAATAATTCATAATAGTATTGAAAGCTATTCTGGATGATTCCTCATTTGCACCTCTATATGTGACTCTGAAAAAAATCAATAAATGCTGCTTTTACCACATTAAGAGTTTCTTTTTGATGCCTGTTCATAACGATAATTTGAAATAAATTTGGAAATATTTTGTAAAAACATAACCCACCTTAATAATTAAATTGTAAAAATAGTCTTAAATAGTTAACTTCTAAAATGGTGTTAAAAATTTAACACCAAGGTGTACCGCTTAGAACTAAAACTATGTGTGCAATTAATGCAGATCAAAGGTAAGTTCCAGTAATGATACAAACAGTTACTATCCATACCTCTCCAACCCATAGCCTTAAACTGTTCCCAGTTTTACCAATACCAATACCCACATATGCTAAAACACAGTTACAATAGACAATAACTCTACTTGTCCCACATATTTAACTACAAATGGAGAAGTTGGCATCATAGGTAGGGAAACTGCAATACCAATAAGACTTATGTAAATAATTGAAAAAATATTAAATGGCAAATATCTCTCAAGCAATAAACCTGCTAAAGTTATAACAGATAAAATCAACATACCCACAAGAATCAGCTATCGGATGTTTATAACCTACCCAATTTCAATAACTGTGATAACTGAAAATATAACCAACAATAAAATCAATTAACTATACCATGTGTTGAAAACTGTTTTCTGAACCGTCAATTACATCAACCATTATTCTTCCTCCTCTAAATGAGAAACAGGAGTTTCTCTTCCAATTTAGGTTCAAGCCAAGCATATAATTTTTTTGAGCTAATGGAATAGCTAAAAATATACAAGAAATAAATTCAACACAGAATGAAATTAAATTACTATGAATCCTGCAAATGCCTGAATATTTGTACTCATACTTGCCAGGAAAGCACTTAACAATGGAGCTAATGCAGCTGCATTCATACTTTTGCACTGCCTACCCCTGTTGCCATTGCAAAATGCATATGGATGAAGTGGTAAAACTGATACACATAAACATGACAGAAAACTGATGTATAACGTTCAATAACAGTTCCAATAATAAATACTGTTAAAACTCCTCTAGTTTCTGCAGAATCAAATCCAAATTTATCAATAACAACTGCCACATTGGTTTCACGGCCAATAGAATTAGTCATACCAATAGTTTCTTTTTTAAATCCTAAAAAGCAATGCCACAGGAAGTGCTAAAAATACAGTTCCTAAATTACCAAACTCTTGTAAAACCAAAGCAGGGCCAACATCAAGTAAAAATATGGAATGATTGACCACTAGCTACTGCTAATTTTGCAAGCAAAGGTCCTATAAATAACAGCATTGCACTTTCTGCAATTTTAGATTGTTTTTAGTAATCCATTTAACTGGTTTTTAATAAGAACAAAGCCAAACCAAGAACCATTGCATATAACAACGGCATAATTACAACACAAATATCTTTTGTAAGATTGAATTCAACGGGCCCTATAAATTCGGAAATAATAACCAATAAAAAGCACAGTAATATGTAATTTATAATCTTTCCATGGTGCTTTCTTTAAAATAGTTTTATCAGTCTTATCACGATATATGTGTTCTGTCCCCTCTAACTTTTTCGTTTTTATCAGTAATCTGTTGCCCACTCAACCTATTTTATAAATAGCATATCAAAATATCTATTACTAATACATAATTCAACCTATTATATAAATTAATACTATTCCAAGCTCAAAAATTCCTTTAATAGGAACAAAAAACCATTAAAAATTAAGATAAAATTCACAAAATAAGAACGATGAAATAAAGAATCAGAGTTAATAAAAAATAAAAAAATAAAAATAGATAATAGTTAATTTCTATAAATCCATCCTACAAATAGGTTTGACAAATGACGCCTAGCAGAAACTGGTGTTTCATAAAACTGACAATTTTTTTAATTTTCTGAAAATTTTAATAGGAACTTTTTATTATCATTAATTTTATTTCCGCATTTTTTACATTTAAATCCCCTTATTTTTTCCAGCGAAGTCATTCTTTTTTCCACATTCACAAATAGGATTTTTTATTCCATATCATTTAATTTAACAACTTTGAAACTTTTTCAATGTTAAATGTATTTTTTGTTCCCAATCCCCCAAAGAGTTTAATAACATCTCCAGGTCTTAAATCAGATACAATTTTCTGAAGTTTTGTTGGTTCATAAGCTCCACATTCAATCTCCCCCAGAATCATCAAAGATATAAAAGGAAATATATGACCGCCATCAATAACACGCGGTTTATTTTTGACAGTTCCCACTACTTCATAGCATCCATACTCTTTATATCATCTGTTTTTGAATGTGCATATCTGTATGCTGATTAGTTTTAAAAATACAGTAATTTTTCTATAGGTTCTTCAACTTGAACTATTTCTTTAGCCTTCTTAAGAGAGCCAGCAGTATTTGATCTATTACCATACAAAACAGGACATGGGTTTTTAGGTTCAATAGCTATATAATCTTCACCATAATCAACATTCTCAAAAGTTTCAGGATAAGTTTCCCTATCCATCAAATAAACTGAATCATAATCAATGTGTCTCTTAGTACCATAATTTTCAGGTATTCTGTAAGCTAATAATTCATAAGTAAAATCATCTAAAGGCAGTCCAATAGCTGCAATGGATCCGATAATTCCCTTCCTTTTTTAAATTTATGAAGTTCACAGCCAATAGAATTTCCAAATTCTTCAGCTTCCTAATTGTAATAAATGAATAAATAGCCCTAAATGAATAATCAGCCATTTCTTCAGTTATTTCACCATCATAAATACAACACCAGGATTTGTTATTATCACAGTCAAACATAGCTAATTTTTCCACTTCATCTAAAACTATTTTCTTAGCTAAATCAACTTTATCATCATTTAATATTTTAAAAAGCAACGCTGCCGTTTCCCCGTGTTTTGAATCTTGCAAATGGATTTAATCTAATTAAACGAGGATAACCAACAATTTCAATACCTACTTCCTTTAATTTATCAATAATATGGCAGGCCAAATAAGTAGTACACATACCATCTGGAGAGTCAGTATCATCAATCCCAATATGCAAATATTTAATTAAAATCACCTATTATTAATATTATAAACAACTATAATATAAACATATATTTACATAGAGGGATTAAATTATGTTAAATCAGTAAAATGTTACAAAATAGATAATTTATTAACCTCTGAAGGTTATAAAACATCTAACATTTACGACCAAGGATCATTTTGACCTTGTAGCTCGTAAGAACTTATTAATTTACTTTTTAAAAACTTTTTTAAATATTGACAGTATTACTGAAGCCACAGCTCATGAAATGAAACAATTAGCTAATATCTTCCTTGCTTCCCCATTATAATTGGTGAAAAATCAAGAAACAGGTATTTTTTAGAAGAAGAGTAATCTATGAAAGATATGATGTTCCTGCTATAAGCTTTGAAACTCTGAAAAATATGCTGCTTTACAATGAATATCCTGAAAATCCTTGCAGACAGAGAGGATACTTTGTTAAAGTTGACGGTAATGTTATAAAAGCAATACAAGAGAAGAATATTCATTATCATTAAAAAGATTTAGCTGATTTGGCTCATGTATCAAAACAACAATGTATAAATATGAAAATGAAATTGTCAGAGCCAATACAGAAACAGCTATGATTCTTGAAGAAATACTAAATACAAAAAGTAACCCCTGGATATTGATTTATTAAAACCAACTATAAATGAAGACATTGAATACAGTAATGTTGAAGGAGCAGATGAATTATCAAACTCGGATGTATTTTTATCTACAAATAAAAGTCCTTTTTGATGCTGTAGCAAAAATGAAAAGCTCAAAAGACAAATCATCATTATTAACAAATGTTGAGAAAAACAGGAGTGAAAAAAACCTTAAAAAATGGCTATCCCATTAAAAGATTTATCAATGATTACATCTTCAGAACCTGTTTTTATAATAAACAACGATAAAATAAAAAGATTCACTTGGAACCATTCCTGTTATTAAATCCTGGGAATTAAAAAGAATTTGAAAATCCTTCTGAATTATTGAAAATTATTAGAAAAAGAAAAGACAACTTGTGATAATATGGTAGAAAATTTAAAAATTGAAGGAATAAAAGATTATCCGATTAAATGGATTTGTAACTTTAGAGGACAGAAAGCTATCGGAATTTGCGGATATTCTCAAAAAAATAGCTATGTTTGCAGCAGATTCCAGAGTTTCAAGGATTCTTGAAGATATTGTAATCGGGACAAAAGAAGAACTTGAAGGATACGGCTGCGAGGAAAAAGACAGATGCTGCAACTTTGAGGGCGAATTCTGTGAAATTAATCCGAGACAATATTTTGCAAATTACAGGCAAAAAACCATCAAATAAAAATATTAAAGAATTAGAACAAGGTTTAGAAAGTTTAAACCTTGAAATTAAACAAAAAAAAATCTGGTTCCATTTGAAAATTACGAAATAATAGATTTTAAGGAAGATTAAATATTTTTCAATATTTCAACATCTTCCACAACTTCTTTTTACTGGCTACACCAAAGTCATCAGATCAACATAATCCAAATTATTTAAAAAATCAAAAGGCTTCAGCAGGCTTTAAAATTCCTGCTGCCAAAATACGGGCAGCTATTATTTTTTTATCCAATTTTTCAATTTTAGCTTTGAATTCCAGTCTTTCTTTTGGTAAAAAATGAAGGAATATCCATCATATAAGCCAGTTTATTTATAGGAATCATATAATAATCAAATAAATCAAAAATTGAATGATTTATAAGCAGATCTGTAGTTTTATTTGGAAATGCAGTTATTAAATCCAGATGCTGCAGAGGTATCATTAATCTGAGATAAAATATTTGAAGTCAGATTCCAGTCATAGCCGTCAACAATAAACTCATCAACAAGCATTAAAGGACAATTATAATTCTTGAATAATTCAATATCATCTTCCCAATCCACTTCTTTAGCTACATCATAATTGGGATTCATATAATCCACATCAGATTTGCCAACAGTAGCTACAACATCCATGTTACAGCCTTCATCTAAAGCTATGTCAAATCCTTTAATTAATGCATCATCATTAACTAAATTAATAGCTCTAACTCCATTATTATAAGACTCAACAATAATATCTGCTATTGCATCAGGATTTCTATGCAAATCCAAATCATACAATCTGGATCTGTGGCCAAAATAAGGTTCAGCTATAAAAGGAGCATTACCTAAGATTATTCTGGGAACTGATTTGTTTTTAAATTCAAAATCATCTTGAAAAATAAAATCACAACCAAATTATTCTTCTTTTTACAGCTACAACAGCAGTCCCATAAGCAAGAATCTCCTGCATAACATTGGAAATATCATTAGAATCAAAACGCACTGCTACAATAGCATTTCCGCCTAATTGTTTAGCATGCTCAATTAATCTTTCAATGCTTCATCTCTGGAATCTTCCATCATAGAAACATATTCCTTAATTTCCCCCACCTACTAAAGAGCGTAAACCAGCAGATACCTGCCCTCCTACACCTCTACTTCTAACAGTTAAACCATATACAAAAACCTTTTGTTTCAACAATTTTAAAACCAGGTATTTCATTTTTGCAGTTGCTATTGGAAACTCATTTACAGATACCATAATAAAAACCTCATAAATATAGGCAAAATAATTAAAATTTTAAATATTAAGAAATATAAAATTTTAATCAGTATTTATTTTATTAATTTATAAATTTAATAAATTTTTCCAATAAATAAAATCAAATCAAAATGGTGAAATAATGAAAGTACTTGTTGCAGATGCAATTAATGAAAAAGGTATTGAAAATTTGAAGGAGGCTGCAGAAGTCGTTGTAGATACTACAATTACTCCTGAAGAATTAGCAAATACAATTCATGAATATGAAGGTATTATCGTAAGAAGGGACAAAACTTACTAAAGAAGTTATTGACAAAGCAGACAATCTTAAAATAATCGCAAGAGCAGGTGTTGGAGTAGACAATATTGATTTAAATGCCGCTACTGAAAAAGGTATTATGGTAGTTAACTCTCCAGAATCAACTTCAATTACTGTAGCAGAACACACTATGGGATTATTACTCAGTCTTGCCCGTAAATCAGCAATTGCAGATAAATCTGTAAAAAGAAGGCAAATGGGAAAAGAAAAAAAATTTATGGGTGTTGAACTCAGAAACAAAACCCTCAGTGTAATCGGAATGGGTAGAATCGGTTCACAGGTTGTAAACAGATGTAAAGCATTTGAAATGGATGCTGTAGCATACGATCCATACTTGCCTGAAGAAGTAGCTGCTCAAATGGGTGTGGAATTAACTGATTTGGAAACTGTCCTTAAAAAGCTGATTTCATTACAATTCACGTACCTCTTACTCCAGAAACAAAACATTTAATCTCTACAAAAGAGTTCGAAATAATGAAAAAACACAGCATTTATTGCAAACTGTGCACGTGGTGGAATCATAGATGAAGATGCATTATATGAAGCATTGTCCAATGATAAAATTGGAGGAGCGGCTTTAGATGTATATGAAGAAGAACCTCCAGCTAAAAGACTGCAAATTATTCGAACTTGACAATATTGTATTAACTCCACATATTGCAGCTTCAACTAAAGAAGCACAAAGAGATGCTGCAATCATTGTAGCTGATGAAATTATCGATTTAATCAACGGAGGAACACCTCAAAATGTATTAAACCTCCCACGTATCGACAGAAACACCTATCAGGAAGTAACTCCTTACTTAGAATTATGTGAAAAATTAGGTAGTTTCATCTCACAAGCAGTAAACGGAAAAATTAAAGAAATTGAAGTTATTTACTCGGAGAATTATCCAAAATCGACAATCTTGAAATGTTAACCAGAACTGTACTTCAGGGAGCAGTAAATCCATTTTAAGCTCACCAGTTACTGCAGTAAATGCTTCCATTGTAGCTAAAAACAGAGGAATCATTGTAACTGAAGGCAAAACTGAAAATTCAAAAGGATATGATTCCTTAATTAAAGTAACTGCAAAAAGTGAAGATGATGAATTCTCTGCAGAAGGAACTACCTTACACGACCCTAAAATCTTAAAAAGTAAATGACTACTGGGTAGATGTAAAAACCTGAAGGCCATATGTTCATAGCTAAATATGAAGATGTTCCTGGAAGCATCGGTAAAATTGGCACCGCATTAGGTGAATACGGAATAAACATCGGAATTATGCAAGTGGGAAGAGATGAAAAAGGCGGAAGAGCTATTATGATCTTAACTCTTGATAAAAGAAATTCCAAAAAAAGTAATAAAAGGAATCCAAGACTTAGACAATGTCTATGACGCTATTGGATTAGAATTATAATAAAAAACAATTATTTCACCATATTGTTTTTATTTTTTATTCTTTAAATTATCACTTAAAAAACACCACAATGAAAAAAATAAAGATATCTAAAAAATTTTCAATTTATAAAATAAACTTCATCATTTAAACTATAAAATCAATTCTTAACTATCATATGAGTTAAATCCTTCTTGGAAAATCTCATCAACTTCTCAAGCTCATCAGGAATATTTTAAGAAACTCTTTTAGGAGAACTATAATTAAAATTAGAAAACTCACAATAAGAAAAATATTTATCATTACTGAAATCTAAATGCTTACCCCACTTTTCACAGCAGTTTAATTATATATATGATTTTGGAATTGCATTCATTTTAACTTCTTATTGTATAGCTTTACCTAATAATATTCCAATACAAGCAACCAGTTAGAATTTTAGAATGATTATAGTTACTAACCAAACTTTTTATTATAGATGTGTGATAGATTATAAAAAAATATGTCAGGAAAATCTAAAATTAATGTTTTTAACAAAATGACAAAAACTGCTTTGGATGAAGAAATAAGTACTTATGTGGCATATCATAGATACTATCAGCGGTTAATTGCAGTTAAAATAGTTAGTGAAGGAAATACAATTGCAGATGCGGCAAATATATTGGGAAAAATCATATCAAACAGTCCATAGATGGATAAAAAACTTGTGAATCTGAAGGATTAGAAGGTTTAAAACCATCATTTGGTGGTGGAAGACCATCAAAATTAACTTATGATCAATTGATTGAATTAGATAAAATCATTGAAAAAACACCAAATATGTCAATGAAAGATGTACATCTTCTTGTTAATGAAAAATTCAATGTAGATTATAGTTTAAAGCAAATAGGAAAAATTGTGAGAAAATTAGGATACAATTACAGCAAAGCATATCCCAAATTTTCAAAATCACCTGAAGATGCAGAAGAACAATTAAAAAAACTTAGAAGAACATAATATATCATCTAACGATATTATAGTCTTGTTTGATGGAGCATCCTTTCAAAATGAACCATATACTCAAAAAATCATCATATAAAAGAGGAACAAAAACACACTCAAACTGTAAATCCTTTACAAATTCAAAATCAATGCCACAGGATCATTATCAATAAATGGAAAATCAACCATCACAATCACAAATTCTTCAACAGCACCAGAAATAGCAATAGCACTCCTAAAATTAAGATGTATTAATACAAAAAATAAAAATGCCATAAAATTATTAAATAAAATAATTGAAGAAGCTAAATTAACTGATGAAGAAATAGATGAAATTTTAATGGAAAACAATGAAAATAACAAAAAGTTTTTACAGAAAAAAAATAAAAAAACAATTGAAAAATATAAAGACGATACAACCTCAACAATTGCCAGAATCATTGGAAAACACTGCAATCGAGAATCACCCAATAATGTGAAAAAAAGAAGAGAAATAAAAAGAAAAATAACCTTAAATCTATTAGAAAAAAGAAGACCTGATAACAAAAATGCAAACCGAAAAAAGAATATGTTTAATCTTAGATAATTACAGCATTCATAAGTCTGCATTCATCAAAAAAAATAGCACTACATCCCAATATTACATTAATATACCTTCCACCGTACTCTCCACATCTAAACCAATAGAACAAATATGGAGACAAATGAAACGAGAAATTAAAACATCATTACCTAGAATCAAGAGAAATTTTTACAAGAATTAACAATAAAAAACCTACAAAAAATCGATTTATAAAAACAAAAGTTCATGACAAATGGCTCGAAACATTTATAACAAAAGTTTGGAAACTAACTATATTTAGTAAAAATAATGGCAAATTCACATAGACATAACTTGAAAATGAAAAAATAACTTCTACCAACATCATCAAAAACAAAAAAACTAGCAAGAATTATTATTTAATATTAAAACAATCATAACTGAATGTTTATTTAATTTTGTAAATAAATTTAGAAAAACACCACCTTATTTTCATGATGCTTTTATAACTTCGAAATAATACTTTTCAAAGATGAGTAATATGTGTTTAAATAGTATAAAAAAAGAAATAAAAATAATGTATATTTCTTAATATAAATATACTATTAAAATTCAACTCTAAAGGAGATATTGAAAAAAGATGTTTAAAGATAAGTTTCTTATTTTTTATAATATTAATAATTGCACTACTATCAATTAGTGTAGCTAGTGCTGAAGATGTATCATCAAATGCTACTGACACACAAGAAAGTGTTATATTAACACATGATGATTTAAGTACAAAAACAACTACTTCCACATATGATGAAAACACATCTTTAGGGAGTATGATAATTCACAAAGTGAAAATATACTTGAAACATACAAAGAGGATGTAAATTTTTTTCTAATGAAAACACACTAGGTGACGTGGAATCTAGTGATGATACTGCTTTTTTTAATAATGATTTAATTTCTTCAAACGAACCTACTACTCAAAATAATATAATACATAATGAAAAACTGGTTAGCAAATCATTCACTCAATTGAAAGAGGAAATAGAATTAGCTAGTGATACTTTAACACTTGATTCCAATTATAAAATGACTGCAAATGAAGAAAATAGTTTTAAAAATGGAATTTCCATCTTTAAAAAACATTAATATTGATGGAAATGGATTTACTATTGATGCAAATAACTTAAAAAATGATTTTCAAAATAGGTAACAGATTCAGTGTTAGTTTATCTATTACTATAAGTAATTGTAATCTTGTTAATTGTGCATTTTATAATTATGGTTCTGATTCTAGTTTAACTGTAAATAATTGTAATTTTATTAATAGTTTGGATTATGCAATTTATAATGCTGGTTCTGATTCTAGTTTAAGTATAAGTAATTGTAATCTTGTTAACAGCAAAATTAGTAATTCTGATTCTAGTTTGACTGTAAATAATTGTAATTTTATTAATGGTTCAATTGAAAGTTCTGATTCTAGTTTAATCGTACGTAATTGTAATTTTGTTAACAGCCGAATTTATAATGGAGGTTATGATTCTAGTTTAATCGTACGTAATTGTAGTTTTATTAACAACACTGCATACAATGGAGGTTGTGCAATTTATAATTCTGGTTCTGGTTTGACTGTAAATAATTGTAGTTTTATTAACAACACCGCAACAAATGATTGGGGAAGTGCAATTTATAATTCTGGTTCTGGTTTGACTGTAAATAATTGTAGTTTTATTAACAACACCGCAAACAATGGAGCGGGTGCAATTTATAATTCTGGTTCTGGTTTGACTGTAAATAATTGTAGTTTTATTAACAACACTGCAAACAATGGAGGTGCAATTCATAGTTCTTGTTCTAATTCTACAATAGTGAACTGCAATTTTATTAACAACATTGCAAACAATGGAGCTGGTGCAATTCATAGTTCTTGTTCTAATTCCACTATAAGTAGCTGCAATTTTATTAACAACACTGCAAATCATGCTGGTGCAATTTATAATGCGGGTTCTGATTCTACAATGATGAACTGTAATTTTATTAACAATATTGCAAACAATGGAGGTGCAATTCATAGTTCTTGTTCTAATTCTACAATAGTGAACTGTAATTTTATTAACAACACTGCAAACAATGGAGGTGCAATTCATAATTTTGGTTCTATTACTGTAAGTAATTCTAAATTTAAAGATAATAATGCAAGTAAAGGTGTTGCTATTTATAATGATGTTTATTCTCAAATTAGTATAGGTACTATTAACTTAAATAACAATACGTATTCTGGAATTAATAACGGTAAAACATATATTTACAATATAGGCACTATTCTCACACCCGTAACAATTACTGTTTTAGAAAACAAAACTGTCAATTGCAGATATAACAATGAAATAACATTATTTGCCACTATTACTACTAGTTTTGATGGAGCTAGTGTTGCTGGCGGAGCATTAAACTTCATTATAGGTAGAAGCACTATATCAACTGTAGCAACAAGCAATGATAATGGAACTTATAATTATACTTACAAGGTACCTTTCAAAATATTTCTGAAATCATTAGTGCATCTTACAATAATGCCAGTAATGCATATGTTTATAGTGGTATTTTAGATTCTAGAAATGTTACTAGTGTGAATATAATAGTTAATAATGTTGTAATGATTTACAAGGATGGGTCACGCTTATATGCAACTTTACTGGATGCTAAAGGCAACCCCCTAATTAATACTGCACTTTCATTTACAATTAATGGTGCAACATACAATAAAACTACAGACTTAAAAGGTATTGCTTCAATAGCTCTTAACTTAGAACATGGAATATACAATGCAGTTATTTCTTATGCTGGAAACAAAATGTATAAACCATCTAGTGTAAACAGCACTGTAACTATTAAATCATCAATTACTGGTCAAAACATTGTTAAAATGTATCAAAACGATACAAGATTCTATGCTAAATTCATTGACAGTACTGGAAAAGCACTAACTAACACCGAAGTTAAATTTAACATTCATGGTGTTTTCTACACCAAAAAACTGATAAAGATGGTGTAGCTGATATGGGTATTATGTTAAGACCTGGAACTTACATTTTAACTGCTTACAACCCAGTAACTGGTGAAGAAAAAAGGATTTAACATAACTATAAGGTCATTAATTGTGCAAAACGATTTAACCAAATACTACTCAAATGCTTCCAAATTCCAAGCAACTATCTACAACAAAGATGGATCTTTAGCAGTGGGTAAAAATATAACATTCAATATCAACGGTGTATTCTATACTAAAACAACTGATTCAAATGGTGTTGCAAGCTTAGGAATTGCTTTGAGACCCGAAAACTATACTATTACAACAATGTATGATGGATTAGACATTGGAAACAAAGTCAAGGTCATACCAACTTTAGTAACTAAAGATTTAAACATGAAACACTTAGACGGTAGCAACTTCACCGCTTTAACTTTAGACGGTCAAGGAAAACCATTGGCTAACCAAAATATATCATTTAATGTAAATGGTGTATTCTATCACAAAGTTACCAATAAAGATGGTATAACAAGCTTAGGAATCAGACTAATGAGTGGAGAATACATTATAACTTCTTATTGGAATAACTTCCAAACAGGTAACACAATAAAAATCAACCCTTAAAGAGAATTCCTAATTCTCTTAACTTTTAATAGAAAATACAAAAATCAGCACCCTAAAAGAAAAAATAAGTAACTCTCAAATTTTTCACAAAAATCAAGAGCTATATAAAATAAAAATTAAAGATTATTTCTAAATATCTCCAGCATCCATGCGATGAAATGAAAATAATTCCAGATAATGAAAATTCAAGCCCCCCATAATAATAGTTAAAGGAAAAAAGATTATAAACTACCATTATTTGTTTTTTAATGAAAAATACACTTAAAATTCAACATTAACTACAGAATTAAGATTTTAAAAAATAAATAAAAAATTAGAGAATTATTCATCTTTTGGAAGCTTATAAATACGTTTAATATTTCCGTTTTCATCTAATTCAATTTGAATATTATCTCCATCACAAAGAGGAGGCAATTCTATATTGGAAATTATTGTAGGATTACTGTTTTGAGTTTTCATCTCGTATTCCCTGTAATCCTGATCTATATCTTCGTCTTCCAAGTCAAAATCATCTTCATCATCAAAAATCCCGGTTTTAACTCTTCACCATCTTTTAAAACATCGTCTTCATCAAAAAAATTCGCTAATGTCTCCGTCAATTTCATCAGCATATTCCCCCACAGTATAATCCATAGGTTCTCCATACTTGTCATATGCCATAAATGTTTCCCAAGCTATAGGGCAAACAGACAATCATGTGAAATAAACCATTTTTTAGAAAATGTTTTTAAATCTGCACCGGAAGGATGTGCACTTGGTCCTGGATGGGAATGAACTGATCCCCAGTATTTTAAAGTAGGCGGCAGCATCTCAGTATGGACAACAGCTCCAACATCACAGGTTTCACCAGGTAAAAAAAATCAGACTAGTAATATAAAGTATTTTTATCTTTGATTTTACCGTCAAAAAAAGCTAAAAATTCATTAGGATACGCTTTTTTAGCATAATAAATTACAGATTCAAGGACTTCCCTATCAACTCTAACTTCCTTGAATTCATCACTATCTGTATTAAATAATTTTTTAAATAAAACCCATAATATCACAATTAAATTATATTTATATCCTTAAAAAAAGTTTTCGCTGAAAATTGGAATTTCAAAATCCTCAAATAAAAAGCTACGGTAAGATACCTGATTTTTATTTTCCTTTTTATTGTAACCTACGATTTCTTTATTTTGTTTATAAATAGCTATTCCTCTTTTTTTTCCAATTATCAACATCATTCAGATTAATTCCTTCATTAAATAAGAGTTCATGAATATCTGAAGACTTCAATCCTTTTATTTTTTCATTAGCTGTTTTATCACCATATTTTGATTTTAAAATATGAATTCCATAAGCATTTATGCAGTTTCTCCAGGCCTCGTCCTGTCTCCATTTAAAATATTTAGGAATATCCTTACCATTTATCGGAATAATTCTGCTGTCAAATGCAACAGGCTTGGCAATTTCATTATTTAAATTGTATGTAAATGAACTGGCTGCAAAACTGGCTACTACTGAATTTATTTTTTCAATTCTGCCATTAAATGGAATATTATCTAAAAAGAACACTTATTTCATCTGAAAATGTGTAAATAAATGCTGGAGCAAACTCATTAAATAAATCTTTAGAAACTTTAACCATCAATCCTGCAAAATCTTCATCATATGGTTTTTTAAGGTTTAAATTTTTAGCTAATGAGTGAAAACTTCTACCGTCCAGTCTTAAGATAATTCTTGAGTTTACAGGAACTTTCAAATCCCCGTAAACTTCATATTCCTTCATTGCCTACAATCCTACAGTAATGGATTCATTGAAACTTTTAAGCAATTTAATTGCGGAAAGTGCAGCCAGCATACTGGTTTTCAGTTTGCACTGCATGGGAAATTTTTAGTAGTTGTTTTAAACTCTCCAAAATCTCCTTTTGCAGTAATTTCATGGACATTTCTGTCTACATTCGGATCTACAATAATTTTACATTAATGTCCTGATTACAGGCCAAACTTATAGTTGCAGCTACGTTAATATTAAGTGGAAACTCTTTTACTGCTTCTGATGCCTTACCTTCAAATAAAACTTCCTCTTCATCAATATCTTTACCTAAAGATTTAGGAGATTTACGGGTAACCAGGTTAACTTTTTCCAAATTAAAAATCAGCTACAGCTTTAATACCGTCCAGTCCTACAACTGCTCCTGAAGGAAGGTGTATTCTTGTACCTTTCTTTTTACAAATATCATTTACTTTACTGTAGAATTCATATCCATAAATGCACCAATACTCATAATAATCATATCTATACCATGAGACAATACATTTGGAGCATGTTCTTTAACAGAATCCGGAGAAGCACATTCCAAAACCAAATCCACTTTGTCCAACATGTCATTTAAATCTAAAAACAGCTACACCATTAGCAAAAAGATGCCAAGTTTTCTGCTCTTTCAACATCATTATCATAAAAATATTCAATATCTATATTATTATCTTCCGGAACAATAGTACTAGCTATAATATTAGCAATAGCACCACAGCCTATAATTCCCACTTTCATAAAATCACAACAAAAAAAAAATAATTTAATTAAAAAATACAAGAATAAATAAAAAAAATAAATAAAAAAAGATGAAAAATTAACCTTAGAATTTTTCAAATTCTGTTTGTGCTTTAGGCTCACTTTGTTTTTGGGAATTTGAGATTGTTGATTAGGAGAAATGGCTTCAGACACTGGTGGTTCATGTCTTACTTTTTTCATATCTCTTGGATTAATCAACATTATATCGCCAATAGCTTGAACTTTATCAAAATCAATAGTTAATAAATCATTTTTAAAAGATCTTACATCATGTTCTTCTTCTGGAGCAACCTGAAAACTTCTTTTCATAAGGTCTCTGAAACCTACTTGTTTTTTTCAGGTTCAATAGCCCTTACTTGCAATTTAGAAATTGTACCTAATCTAATATTAAGAATTACATCAGCCACTCTTCCGACATAGTGTCCTGTTACTGTATAAATATCTAATTCTTTTAAACTTGAAACTTCCACCATTTGATACACCACAATATGTAATCTAATTCGTGTTATACTTAAAGTAAATTAATAACTTTAACTTATTTTAAATTTATTTACTTGTTAATATAAATAGTTTATGATGTAACAAATTTTTAAGCAAAAATAAGCCATAAAAACAAGGAAAAAAATATAAGAATATATTAAAATAAATATTTTAAAGAGAATTCAAAGGAGACTATAAATTGTGGGACACAAGTAAAGATTATAAAATTTTAGTAGCAAACCATGCAAGAGAACAATATTTAAATATTATTCAAACTGCATCATTTAGAGAAACTGGAATAAAAAATTAGCTATTGAAACAGCAAAAAACATGAACAGTGATTTTCAATCATTAAGTTACTCTTATCTTGAAGGAGATGATTTAGTTAACTCTCCAGATGTTGCAGCAATAATTGAAAAAGGAGAAAAAATTGTTGAATGTTTAGGTGGAGACGGATGGAACAAATCTTTTATAAGCAATGCTCCTAAAGAGGATAAGGAAAAAACAATTGAAAATGTAGCTAAAAAGTAAGATTCTTTATAGACTCTGTTTTTAGGCCTTAAAGACCGTTTAGCCCTAGGTCCCATCAATGATCCGATTATTGGAATTGATATAAAAGTTGGAGAAAATAATGAGTGTTACAAAACATCCCAATGCAGATTCCTTAATGATATGTAATGTTAATCTAGGAAAAGGGCCATAACTGTAGTTACAAATGATTTAAATGTAAAAGAAGGAAAATAATGTTGGTGTTTCATTACTTCCGCCACAGTCATTTATGGAAACAACCAGTGAAGGAATGTTTCTTGGAATGGACGGAAATATCTTAAAAGAAGTTGAAGGAAAATCTCGGAGAAATGCCAAAAGGAATTCCTATGGATTCCCTTAATGAAACACGTAATCTGGTAGAAGCCTTTCTAAAATAGGCTACCTTAAATTTAATCCTATTAATTTTTTTCCTTAGTCATTTCTTCTACCGCATATTTTACTCCTTCTTTTTCCTGTTCCACTATTTTTTAAATCCTCCGAAAGGCATGTTATCAGTTCTGAATGTAGACTGTTTATTTACAAAAACTGTACCTGCCTCAATTTCATTTGCACACCTTAAACCATCCCTAAAGTTTTCAGTAAAAATACTCCTGCCTGAAGACCATATTCTGTATCATTAGCTACTTTAATAGCTTCATCAACTGATTTTACTTTAATTATTGGCGCAACAGGGCCGAAGGTTTCATTTACAACAACATCCATATCTGGAGTAACATTATCCAATACAGTAGCTTCATAAAATGCACCGTCTCTTTTTCCGCCAGTCAGTATTTTGGCACCTGCTTTAACTGCATTATTGACTGTTTCTTCAACCATACGGGCAGCATCTTCATCAATAAGTGTTCCCAATACTGTGTTTTTATCCATAGGATTGCCCATTTTGATTTTTTTAGTTTCACTAACTAACTTTTTTTGTGTAAATTCATCAGCTACTGATTCATCAACAATAATCCTTTTTAACACCCATACACACCTGTCCTGCATTTAAATAAGCACCGTTCATTACTCCTTTAACTGCCTTATCAATATCTGCATCTTTTAGAACAAGAAGAGGATCATTACCTCCCAGTTCCAAAGTAAACTTTTTTCATTCCTGCTCTTGAAGCTATAAGCAGCCCGGTAGCTACACTTCCAGTAAATGAAATTTTATCTACTTTAGGAGAAGTTACTAATGCATCACCTACTTCAGAACCATATCCGGTTACAGTATTAATAACACCATCTGGAAACTCTTCATTTACAAGTTCGGCAAATTTCATAACTGTTAATGGTGCATTTAATGGAGGTTTGATGATTACAGTATTTTTACATGCAATAGCAGGAGCTATTTTATGAATTGATAAATTTAGCGGATAATTAAATGGAGTTATTGCTGCTACAACACCTAATGGAACCCTTTGAGTAAATGCAAAAAAACCTTTGCCGTTTATTCCGCCATCCAATGGAACTGTTTCACCATAAATTCTTTTTAGCTTCTTCTGCTGAAAGTCTTAATGTTTCAATTGAACGGTTAACTTCAACAACAGACTCATTAATAGGTTTACCTACTTCTTTTTGTAAGCAATTCAGCTAATTCATCCCTTATTATCTTTTAATTTTTCATAAACTGCATATAATTTATTTGAAACTTTAAATGCAGACATTTCTTCAATAGAATCTTTAGCATTAACTGCAGCATCAATAGCTAAATCCACATTGTTTAAATGAGAAACAGGAACTGTATCTATAACTTCCCCAGTATATGGATTTTTAACTTCTGCCAAATCATCAGCTGAAACATGTTTACCATTTATTAACATATCCATTTTATCACCTTACTTAATTATATTAAAAAACATATATTTAAAGTAATTAATTAAACAATATTGATATTATGGAAACTGCAAGATTTTTGAAACATTCGCTGATGCAGTAATTGCAATAGCTATGACTGTACTTGTTCTAAAACTGCCTCAACCAGAAAGTGCGACAATTGGAGCTTTTTTGGACCTTGAAAACATATTATATTGCTTATTTCATCAGTTTTTTAACATTGTTCAATATATGGTACAGCAGCCACAATTTATTCCAAATTGTAGAAAAATATTGACAATACTGCAGTAATACTAAATGGAATCTAATTTTTTGAAATAACTCTAATTCCATATTTTACATTATGGTTAACACAGGACGCATATTCAATAGCTAGTGAAACCACCTTCGGATTACTATTCATTGCAATAAATATCACATATAATATGGCAGTTAAAAGCTGTTCATAAAAGTGATCCCTACAATGATAAACTAATAAAAAAGCAGATTATGACAACTTATATGCATTAATTCCATTAGCTGTGATTTTAATTGGTTTCGGGTTAAGTTACAGTGTTTTTTATTCCTGGAATCTACATCAGCTGTTTAATTGCAGTTATAATGTGGATAGTCATAGCCAGAATACATAGAAAAGGTGTTGAAAATGGAAAGTGGAAGATTTGAAGCATTAATTGATGCAATTCTTGCAATAATAATAACAATCATTGTTCTGGAAATTCCAATACCTGCAGACGGTAGCTGGCAGGCTTTAGGAAAAAACTGCATTTTAGAATTTATTGTTTATTTAATCAGTTTTATAGTCTGTTTTTAACTACTGGAATTATCATAACAATCTATTCAGCATTGTAAACCACATTGATCATAAAGTTATCTGGTCAAGCGGAATTTCAATATTTATATTGTCTTTGCTTCCTTATCTAACAAGTTTTGTAGCTAATAACTTCCATTCATTCTTTGCTCAGTCAATATATGGGCTGGATTTCATACTGGTTAATTTAATTTATATTTATACTTCAGAAAGTTTAAAAAAATGCAGATAAAGGAAATATTGCTCTGCAGGTAGCTCTAGATAAGAACTATGAATTTACAGCAACAATAGCTACAATCATAATTGGATATGTAATTGGTTATTTCTTCTATCCGCCGGCAATAATTGCTTCCTGTTTAGTTGCAATAATTATTATCTGGTCTATACCACATATAATTAAGTAAAATATTCTGATATGGAGTCTAACTTACCATTAAAGTTAGAAACTTCTTCACCTTTTAATTTCACCAGACAAACCTGTGATATAATTCCTGTAAAACATTAAAGTCAGTAAAACAATTACAATAATTCCGCCAACCAATAAAATAAATTCTGCTGAAGTCTGACCTTTATTATCAACCATATTATCACCTAACCTAAAAAACATAGCTCCTGCAAAATTGGAAATCAGATAAAATATCCCATAAGAAAGCAGAGCTAAAGGTATGGAAAAACTTAATTCCTTTTTTAACATTGCCATACATGATTATGCTTACTATCAAACCAACCAAAACTGAATGAATTACTAAATAGATTTGCCCTGCAAAAGGAGCTACTGAAATCAGCTGTGTTTGTTTTCCAAAGCTTTGCATAAACTGGGAATAAACACTAACCATCCCCAATGCAAAAGGACTGGCTATTACTGCCGAAATTATTAAAAACATAACTGCCATCATAACCGAAGATTTCCTTTCACGTTTTAAAGCCAGCATATCCCTCAAATTATTTGAAACATCAAAAAAATAACATTAGCAATACTTGACCCGCTTTTACGGCTTCCCAATATTATTGCAAAAATTCTCTCAAGTTCTTTTGACTTTAATCTTTGAGCCATAGCCATCCATGCGTCATCAAAGTTTCTTCCAACTTTTTATTTCTGCAATTGCACGTCTTGTTTCATCATACAAAGGCCCTTCACCATATTTAGAGAGATCATCCATTGCATTTTCAAAACTTAAACCAACTTTCAACATAGCTGAAAGCTGTCTTTAAAAAGTCAGGAGCTGATTTTTTTCAATTTCTGCTGCCCCGTTTTTCCTGTTTTTATAAAAACATAAGTAGCAAAAAAGAGGAACAGTTAAAAACGGTAAAAAAAAATACAAATCGAATATTTTAAAAATACAATGAATATTCCAATTACAACATCTGCAAAATAAAATAAAAAATATTAAAACAGCTAAAATTTAGATGCAACTATCTCAATGTCCCCACTTAGTAAAAATTCTGAACTTTGGACAATTGCTTTTCAGAAAGGTTATTTTCTAAAAAATAAAGATAATGAATGAATAATTTTAGATTTCATAAATTAAACTACAACTTTGAAGTATATAAAATCTTAGTTGTAACTTGAAATCAATTTTTGAAAGTTTATTCAATAATCAAAGGTAAATCACCAATTATTTTTCCTTTATTTTTCAACAGCTACTGTATCTTCAAAGCCTGACACTTCAAAATTATCCCTCCAGATAAATACCAGGTTCAACTGTGATAACCATTCCTTTTTCAATTACTGTTTTTGTCTTTAGCTGAAAATGTCGGTATTTCATGAATGAATACACTATGGCCTGTTGGTGGGAATTAATTGTCACCATAACCATATTCACTTATAATAATATCACGAGCTTTTTATCAATTTCACAGCATTTAAGACCTTTCGGTTTAATTGTTTCTTTTAAGTAGCTTTATCATGAGCTTCAGCCAAGCTGTAGCAATATCACAAATTTCATTTTGCTTTTCTTTCTGTGTGTAAAACCATAGTTCTGCAAGTTGTCTGAACAGTAACTATGATGTTTTTGCTCCCCTAATCAATCAATATTATTGGCTGTTCTAACTATTTATCCTGAGGTGTTGCATGAGTGTGAAGACTTGAAATTTGAACTGCTTTCTGGTTACAATAGTATCAAAAGAATTGCCTTCAGCACCGTATTTTCTCATTAATATCCAAATCCAAAGCAAATAATATTTTCAGGATTTGTATTATTTAAAATATCCAGCTCAAATTAAATGCTTTTTGAGCAATCTGTGTTGCTTTTTGATTTCATCTATTTCATCAGTTGTTTTAATTTGTCTTTTGAGCATCACAAAATGTTTCTAGATTTTATATTGAAAGAATCTTTGAATTTTTCATATGTGCTGTAAACCAAACTCGTGTCAATAGCCAAATTGGAAATTCCTTCCTTTTTAAGCTCCCCAAGCATATTATCTGAAAATGAAGTAAATTCAGCAATACGTAACTGAACGA
>VOFJ01002083.1_pt1 | contig 26316 bp, 49 predicted proteins | sample 5384081 | NCBI WGS metagenome assembly VOFJ01 (sample SAMN12384729, study PRJNA508395) | human gut metagenome | isolation source: healthy gut I | host: Homo sapiens | reverse complement strand
TGTTGTACTTCGTTTCAGTTACGTATTGCTGGGGTAATGCTAATTCCAACCGTTTCACCTATGCGGTAAAGGCTTCCAATATTATACCTATATGCAGGCAGTCCATTATTGTTAGGGGAAAACAGATATATATTTTACAATTGCACCGATATTCATGTCACTATTTACTATTTTAGATACAACATAGGCTTGATAATAACTTGTTTCTACTTGAATAGCGTAATTTGCCTGACGGAAAATCTATCAGTGTATTTTTTATTAAAAATCTGATAAATATGCCCGGTGTAACCGCCACTTCGTGTGTGAGGTTGGTTAACGAGGGCAGAATATTTGCTCCAACTCCTGCGCCATTTCCTACGTCAGAAATGAAATTTTTAGATGTGATAAAATTATTGGCTTCATTGATGTAAACATTTGATTCACCTAAATAGGTTTTTCCATTATGCTCATTAAGCATATTGAGTGTGATGGTGTCTGCCGGATCATCTGGTGTGTCATCATCACTACAATTAACGAAACACATAGTACAAAGGGATAATAAGAAAATCCCAACTATTTTCTTTTGTATTCATTTTTTAATTTCTTAATTTATCAGGAACTTAGTTTGACTTGTTGCTTAGAAATATTTTATCGATATAATAGTCAATACTCTTTGAAGTATTGCGGAATAATAGTTGAAAACTTGTATTTCCCTTTAGGATATTCTTCTTGAGAAGGTAAAAAGAACCTTATTTTTGGCGCTTTCATGAGAAGGTATTAAATATCCAAGATCATTTTTTTTACATAATTATCTGAATAAACTAAAGGAATCCATGAATTATTACTTTCTCTATAGTGCAAGAAAGTATTGCTAATATAGATAATTGTATCGTTTGTATTATTAGTAATTTCTGTTTTCAAGAATCCGTCTTTTTGAGCAGGGGCTTTTAATAAAAAGCGCACTTTTATATTCTCATTTTCTCTTGTAATAAATTCTTCCCCTGCATTTGTTTTTCTTCTACAATCGTTTCTCCTGGCTCGATGGAATTAATGAAATGTGATATATCCATTTTATATGAATTAAGAGAGTCGATACTATTTTTCATATTCAAGGTTTACAGTGCTTTTTAGAATTGCCTGTTTTATTATGACAACTGATTAGCATGAATAAAACAATTCCATTGGTTAGCAAAATCGATATTAATTTGAGCATAAGTTAGTATGAAATGGATTGATAAGTTACTTATCCAATCCATTGGTAATTATTAGTTGAAATGAGCATTTAGTTTTGATGCTATATTATCAACCTTAACAAATATAGATGTGAAAGCTGTGCTTCCTTTATGTATATACCTATTACTTTTTACTATCTGTAAGATATACTGGTCCCCCGCTATCTCCGAACGCACTTAAATATGTAGCTTCACCCATATCTGTATAGTATATTCCATCGGCATTTACATTTGCATTGGTACTCGTAATATAACCTTCAGATTGAGCTATAGTCTCTCTAACTTGGTTACATTATCTCCTGCCCAAATATTATATTCTTCTCCAGTAAGATTTCCATTATTGGGAACGATGGAGAAATTAGTTATACTAATGAATGCTGCATCAACGGAACCACCTTGGATTGAAAAGTCACAACTACCGATTAGTGTGTGTTATTATAATATGCCGGGTCACCCGTGTTATAAGCATGTCCTGCAGTAACAAAAACCGTCAGTGTTAAATCTAGTAGCTCTATATCCCATTGACGCAGTGCCTTTTTGGTGTGCCTATAGAACTTCCTGGCGATAATGAGTGGTTTTGAAATTCTCTTGTGCATTGTTTAAATACAATTCCTGAAAAGTTCACTACTTCTGATTTAAACTCTTTTTATTTCCATTTCATTAGATTTGTCAAGTTCTACCACGACACAGTTCTCAAAATCATTCAGATAATAGTATCTTATATTCTTGGCAATTTGAGAATCTTTATTACTGCTAATAAATGAAGTTATTTTGGTTAGAACATTATTCAGGCTCCGTATAAGAATAATTGCCTTGTGTATATATGACATCATTCTCACCTATTAACCTTATAAGAGTGGCTTTGGTACTTTCTATTTCTCCTTTAAGAAAAACAACAAGTTTACCATTCCCGTTAATATAACTTCCCCCATAATAGTCCGGATAGTCACTAGTACTTAATGAACGAGTTTTTGTCATTCCAAATGATTCTAATAATCTTATACCAGCCTCACGAGCTTTTTCATTGTTTCTTTTTACAATGTTTGGCTGTTCGTTGTTTTTCTCTTTGAAGTACATCGTCTGAAGAACATGATGATACGACTAATCCGAAAAACAGCAGAATGGTCAAAGGTAACAATAATTTTTTTCATAAGCGGATAATTTGAATTAATAAATGATACGTATTTTACCTCTTCCTTAAAAAGGATTGTCTTTTTTATTGGTGAATATCTATTAATGCTCTTCATTACAAACCGAATATTCTATATCGTTGATATAAAGTCGTCATTGAAACAGATTTTACAGGTATGCTGTTTACCCAATCTAAGATTCCGTATGCATCAAGAATATAGTCATCGTCGTAGTATGCAAAACAATATAACGATGTCGGATTGTAGATATACCAAATATTGGTGTTTGTATTTTTAAACTTGTACATTCCAGCCTCATCTACATCGTTTATTGAAAATGATAATGTGGTTTGTAGGATAGGATTTATTACTTTATTCGGATTAGCTTTGATAGCTAGTTTATAATATTTGCTCTTTTCATCTTTTATAGCATTACTTTTTTCGGTAAAGGTTGTGGCAACACTGTTCGCTTTTAATTCTGCATCGGATTGACTTGCTGCACTTGAATTTGAGAAAATGAGCTTTTATCTCCTTGTCTTGTATTTAGCACAGGTACAATATCATATAATTTCTCTCCTGAGCTACTTTTTGCGGACGTATACTTTCATTATTTCTATATACGGTTCTTCAAGTTGTTCTTGGTGCTGAAAAATCCATGTGGGTGTCGTTATATCTTTGCTTAAAGTTTTCTTCCAAAATAAAATCCGATATTGGATAGAGCCCACCATCTTGAATGTCAATCATTGTATGTGTTCTTGAATCATTTAATGATTGAAGCCAACTCGTTAAATTAATGGATGTACTTTTAACGTCATAAGGAGGTGTTTGCAACATTATAACCATAAGCGCCGCCCAATGTTTTGATAGATACATGTAATTCGGAAAAAAGATTTAGTCTCTGTAGAAGAATTGCCATCTTTTTTGTTCCAACAGAAAAATCTCCTGAAACAGAGTCCTTGTTCCATGAATAAGTTGCGTTTATTGATTTTATCCATGTCGCGCTCTTTACTATTGAAATCTGTACTTTGTGTGTCAAGACCATAGTATAAAGCCGATGCCCGCCCACCTGTATAATAGCTTGTTAAGACAAATTCTCCGTAACTTTGAATTAATTCTACCATGGATGAATTATAAAGGGCATCTACAAATAATTCGTCCAAATAATCTGCCGAAATTCTTCTCAATGCACTAGGTGCTGTTTGTAAGGATATCATTCCATTAATAACTTCAACACTAAGTTCTCCGTGTACTGCTTGTTCGGAATTACTTGTGTTATGCTTGAAAATATCGGTTACAGTTTTCTTTCTTCCCAGTTTGAACGGACCAATATTTAGTGAGAATCCGGATTTGACAGTTTTAGTAAACGATGAAGTTGTTTCTAAGCGTTCGAAGCTGGCGTATGACATGGCTTCTGTTGACGTTGTCCTTAACTCTTTGGCAATTATATATGAAGGATATCTTTCAAGTAGCTTTTCCATATTAACAATTGGAAATCTCGCATTTGAAAAGTCCCCCGATAATTGATGTTCCGTTTTCTATGGCATAAGAATTTCCAAGAAAATCAGTAGCATCGGTAAATGATGTCCTAGTACTGGGTCTGGGTGCTATCTTTTTTAGACCAAACTTTTGGTAGATTCGGGTCACGTTCTTGCAAGATGATTTCTGATGTTGAATCATCCTGATTGTTTAGCGAAGCAGAATCACTTATTTCGTCTTCATTGTTACATGATGCTATAACAAACAATATGATACATGAAAATATAGTAAATTTTCTCATATAGGTCTATTTTTTTAATATGATTGGTGATGATTGACTTGCATTTCTGGTGTTCACTCTTCTTTTTTACACTTTGTTGAGTATCCAAGTTTGTCTCTTCTAAATCAACATCGGATATTTCATCTACATGAATCCTTCCGCTCCAACGTCCAGGCAATTTGGCTATTCTAGCATCTTTATCTTTTTCTTTATATTCAATTGTGGCAACATAGTCTACTGATACATCATACTCTTTAAAATAATAGGTCACCGTGAGTTTTGTACGTGGAGAAACTTTGACAGGTTCTATATGCTTTAATGTATTTTCCATTACTCTGCGTACATTGGGCTGGTATTTTTTGTATCAATTGGTATACTTGCATTAGGAACAAGATCTATTTCTCCTAATGTAACTGTAGGGCGTGCAAATAGCATATCTGAAGTGGAACCTTAAATGCTATTCCCTTTTCTTCTTTAAAATAGGAGTCCTCTTGTATAGCCTTTTCAAATACGAGGTTCTCTCGTATAAATTGGGATGAAGAGTTTGTTATGGCTCGTTTGATAGAGACATTCTCCCTTTGGGTCACAGTTGCGGAATATGGATTGATAAATTCTAGGCTTTTCAGTGTGAATACAGCATCAGGGGTGATAGTAAATTCCTGTTGGGCTCTTTGTGTATATTGGCTGAAACCAACATTATTAGCTTGTATATCTACCACATAATTGAATACATCCCACCATGAACCACTACTTCCTTTACCAAGATATAGCTCATTTTGAAGGACATAAGTTCCTGGATTATTAGTAGCAGGTATAATGTCCCAGGAATCCATGGCTCCTGTAGTGGAATTACTGCTCATTGCAAGTAATATTTTTTTGATTCCGGATTACTAGTGTAATGTCCTACAGCTAGACGAGTTTTCGAGTAGTTTGAATAAATTAAATAGGGTATGCCGGTAATTGATGAGGGAATTTGGACATAGAATTTACCATAAGAGCCAGGATTATATCCCTCATAGGTCACTCTCTGTCCCCAACCAGTACATGATAAATATCCACCTCCAGTGCTAAGTGTGAAGGGTAACTCTCTAATAGCCCACATATTTTCTGAAAAATATTGGCTATAGTTACTTGAAGCTACTGATCGTGTCTTCGCTTTCTTTTTAGTTCATCTATCCTTTCTTTTTTAATGCTTTTTAGCTCATCTGTCATTTCAGACAATTCATTAACTTTCTAATTGAAGGCTATCCGATTCCAATCCTGATAAGTTCAGTTTTTCTGTAGATGACTGGATCTCATTTTCAATCTCACTTTCGCAAGAGTACAATAACAAGGTGATGCAAGGCAGCACCAATAAGAATCTAAAAAATGTTTCCCATAATTATTAGTTTTATAGGGTTTATAAAGTTTGATATTTTTATTATTTATCGTTGATTATTCGATTTCAAACTCTCCAATGAAAGTTATGTCTTTTTCTATGTAGAGAAGTTCATAATGACCGACTCTGTAGCCTTTCAAATCAATCTTATAAGTTTTTTGCTCATTAGGAGTTAATATCACATCTTGGAAGATAATATTTCCCAGTTGATCTTTTACTTGGAAAGTAACTTGATCGTCGATGTCTTCAAGAAAACGAACTTCAATAGAGTTTTCGTCTTGGGTAGCTTCTATTGGGATAGAATTTGGTGTTTTTGGCATTTATGCCATCTTATAATTTTAGTTCTTTTTGTGTTGATAGATTATTGGCTTCTATTATCATGAATGGAATGCCAATTAATAATAGTAAAATGCTTAGTTTTCTCATATCTTTGATTGTTTTTTTGCAAATTTATGGAGATATGAGGGGAATGCAAATAAAAAGAAGTTTTTCAGCGTGGACAAACAGTGCTTGATAATCAGTCGCTTATGATGTTTTGCGTGGACATCCTTTTATGTTGCTGATTATTTCTTCCTGAGAAGAGGTATTAGTGCATGTTTTCAATTAAATACTCATACAATGTAGCATTATTATCTGGTAATATTATATTCAGTTTTTGTCTAAGTCTGAGTCTTTTTTTTTTCTTACTGAGTCGACTGTAATGTTTAGTAACTTTGCTTCTGTGTTAGTGTCAAACCCTGATATATATAAACAGCAATACCAAAAGTCTTGCTCTGGTAAATCTGGGCATCGACTATATATGTATTTACGTAAATTCGGATAAATATATGTTATTTCATCTGCAATGAGTTTTTCCATTGCTTGTCTGTTATTAATGGCTTGTTATTTCTGGGCTTATTTTGGTTGGCTAGGTGTATTAGTTCTTTATGTAAAGGTGAATTCTCTAGAATTTTATTTTTTGCAATTGTTTATAGTTGGTGGTTAGGAGACTTATTTCTTCCTGCATTTCCTCATAGCTCTCATTTTTTTTCTCCTTAAATGTATCTAACAATCTTTTTTTCTTTTTTCCAGTTCTAAAGAAACATAAAGCAAATCTGTCTTTATTCGGTTCAACTCTTCTTGTTGTCTTTGGATTTTCTCTTTTGCTTTCTTTCGATATAGTAGATATCCTATTATTATTAACAATAGTATTCCAATGCATATAACTAAAACTATAATGTAGCTTTGCTGTTTAATTTTTAATCTATCTACTTCTTTGCTGATCTTTAAATGATTATATTTAGACTCTATGTTCAATATCTTAGATTGGTTATCAGCATATATGATTGAATCAGTTATTTCGACGTATTCCTTTCAGATTAGTAAGAGCTTTTTATAATTCTTTTTTCTTCATTATAGATTTGGTAGTATAAATATTTAATGCTGTATGTATACTTTGGATTATCTTGTAGTATTTTGGATAGTAGCTCTTGTGCTTTGTTAATAGCCCCCGATGCAATATATAAGTCTATCAGTGCCATATAATCGGGCATTGTTTCTCTTCCTACCAATGCTTTGAGAAAGTATTCTTCAGCCTTTTATCATATTTATTTTGCATTGCATAAATATTCCCTAAGGCATTGTCTATTGATGCAGTGACTTCGATATTTTTAGTATTACGTGCTACAGAATCAGCTATAGTTAGAATTTTTAAAGCGCGTGATAACGAGTCTATGCATGCATATTCGCGTCCTACATCTCTTAATGCGCAAGCATAGCTATCTGTATTATTTTCTTTTTTTTTTGAAGCATTCGGCAGCAGCCTTATATCTTTTGATAGCTTCTGTCCGTATGAATTTCTCTCCATATAAATCGCCTATATAGCTATATGTATATCCGGTGAGGTTATTAAAGCTTATTCTTTTTCTGCAATGTCCAGTGCATTGGTATAAATAGACATTGCTTTATCATAATCTCCATCAGCAAAATAGGATCGACCTAAATAAATCAAGATTTGCACTTGTTCGTCAGGGGCTACCATGTGAGGAATACCAGTCATAGGCTCTTTCTAATTGGTAAGTTGGTAGGATGCTATTAAAAATTTCGTCTGTAATCTTTCCTGATAACATACACCAGCGTGCAAAGGTTTTGTTGTCTAGTTTTTCAGGAGATGATATACCTTTTAGTAGGTTGGATGCACTGTCAGGATTTATGGCAATGGCTTTTTCTACTTCATTTAGCAGTCTGTCAGATACGGATTGTTGTTTGTTGCATCCTGATAGCACTAATATAGATGTTATAATTATAGCAATACTCTTTCTCATTTGTCTGTCGTGGTTTAGTTTCGTTGTAAAAGTAATCTTTATTTTCACTATATTATGCTCTTTTTATAGGGAGATTATTTTAGTTCGGGGAAATAATAATTAGTACTGTCTATATCATACATTAAATTAATTTCAAATCTGCTTTTACTTTATTAAGTTCATGTGATCTAATTTGATTATTTCCCAGCTATTAATAGACTCTTTCTTATTTATAGTGAGAAAAGTTCCTTTCTATTAATACCTAAATTACTTTTACTATAATTCTAAACTTGTTTTTCATTAATCGCAATCTATAATTGCAAGTTGCAATTATATAAATGAAGCTTTTGATTTTATAAATGAAAGCTTTGTTTATAAAAACAAAAAGCTTCATTTAGAGATTGCCTTTAATGTTAGTAATCTTTTCTATTAGTGAAAAGGAAGTTTGGCATCAATAGAGAATAAGTTTATATCTAATAGATTGGAATCAGTCTATTAATCAAAATTCGGCAGAAAGGTATAGTGAATCGGGTGAAACCTATGTGAAAGGCAGACCTTCACCCGAAATCCCTTTATTCATCGATGTCTCAGAGTGGTGAAGGAGGTGAATGTCATGTTTAAAGAAAAGTTGCAGATGTGTAAGATAAAACATCTTGCACGCATCTGCAACGGTATCTTGCACAGGTTTATACTGCTATTAATCAAATAGATAAACTCTGGTTAGTGTAAGGTGCAAGATAAAATCGAACACTAAAAGGTTCTGTGGAAGTTCCGGAAGTTATCCCAAAAGGTTCTCTTTTTACTTTTGCGGAAATGGCACGTCCTTCTGCAAGTCCTGCCAGCTTCTTGGAGGCAACTCCCATGACCTTACCCATGTCTTTACCGCTCGTAGCACCTGTCTCTGCGATAATTTCCTTCAAAGCAGCTTCCAGTTCTTCGGCAGTCATTTGTTTCGGCAGGTATTTTTCCATAACGGCTACCTGACCCAATTCTACGTCAGCCAAGTCCTGACGACCCTGTCCGATATAGATTTCAGCAGAATCTTTTCCTTGTTTTACAAGTTTCTGGATGATAATCTTCAGAGCTGCGTCATCTGTCAATATATCGTTAGCTCCCGGAGCTGTCTTAGCTTCGAGGAAGAACTTCTTTATATTTCTCAATGTTTCAAGGGCTACTTTATCTTTGGCCTTCATTGCGTTTTTTATGTCTTCGCTGACTTTATCAAATAAATCCATACTATTATAATTATAAATTGAAGATTAAAAATTATAACTGAAGCCTGATGCTGTGGGACTATAATTTTCGTTCTTAAACTCTTTGTTTAGAATGTAATTACGCCGTTATCATCCGTAGCTTCTTCTGTTGCCACTTCTTCTTCCAATGCAGGCTTTTGTCCGGATTTTAGTAAGAGTCGTCTTATCACGCATGTACGTGGGAGAATCTTCTACCACAGCGATGATATCGTCGTTGTCCAAATCTTCCGTGTTGAAGAGGTAGATGTGTCGACGTTTGCGCAGGCTCTTGCTTCCGATATTGCTGGCGCTTTCTCCGTATGCTTTGCGGATGCGTTCCTTTGTTTTTCTCTTTTTCTTCTTCCAGTTGCAGTTGGCGTTCTTCCTCTTCCTGGCTGCGTGCAGCGTGCAGGCTGTCCATGCCGGGAACATCCTCTACACCGAATCCGGTTGCAAGTACGGTAATCTTCACTTTTGTTTCCAAAGAGTTGTCGATGGCAACACCCCAGATAACCTCCACACCTTCGCGGAACTTACTCATGAATTCATGTATCTCGTTCATCTCCTCCATCATCAATTCGGATGACGGGCAGAAAGAAACGTTCAACATAACCTTCTTGGCATTGAAAATATCGTTGTTGTTGAGCAACGGAGAATGCAGGGGCATCATCGATTGCTTTCGTCACACGATTTTCTCCTTCGCCGAATCCGGTACTCATGATCGCTACTCCGCCATCTTTCAGGATGGTTTTCACATCGGCAAAGTCGAGGTTGACCGTACCACGCATGGTGATAATCTCGGCAATGCTCTTGGCAGCGATGGAAAGAGTGTCATCGGCCTTGCCGAAGGCATTCATAAAGGTAAGGTCGGCGTATATTTCGCGCAGGCGTTCGTTGTTGATAACCAATAGGGCATCAACGTGCTGGGCGATACGTTCGACGCCGTCCAGTGCCTGGATGATTTTCTTTTCTCCTTCGAAGATAAAGGGGATGGTGACGATACCGACAGTCAGAATATCCATTTCCTTCGCAATGCGGGCGATGACCGGGGCAGCTCCTGGTTCCGGTTCCTCCTCCCATTCCGGCGGTGATGAATACCATCTTGGTGCCGTCGTTCAGTTGTGCCTTGATATCTTCTATACTTTCTTCAGCGGCGTCGCGTGCCCGTTCGGGACGGTTGCCGGCTCCAAGCCCTTGCGTGATGCTACGGCCCAGTTGCAGTTTCACCGGGACAGGTGATTCGGCCAATGCCTGGTTGTCCGTGTTGCAAAGAACGAACGTTACATCATGGATGCCTTCCCGGTACATGTGGTTTACAGCATTACCACCACCACCACCTACACCAATCACTTTGATGATCTTCGGTGAATCTGTCGGGAAATCGAATTGTACTATCTCGTCCATATCTTGATTGAATTATGAATTACGAATTATGAATATTGATTAACAAGTCTGCTGAAGGTTACTTTCATATCGTCGTCGGAAAAGATTTCTTTCGTCAACGAATCGATCTTGCGTTGAATCCAACTCGGACCTGCTTCTCTTTTCCGTCTTTCTTTCTCTTCCTTTTCCTTTTGCTTGCGAAGTTTTTCCGCTTCTTTGGCGGCTAGCTTGGCTTCCCGCTCTTCTTCTTCTTTCTTGAGACGGGCGATGCGGGCCTGTTCTTTCAGTTCCTGATCGTCCTCAAACATATCCACTGTCTTATGCACTTCCGGCTCCGGTTTGGAGACTGATGGTGCAGGAGCAGGTTGCGAAACAGTTTCCGTCAGGCAGCAGTTCTGGTTACCTTCAAACAGGGCCCGAACAAAGTGTTCTGCGAACCGTCTTTCTTCAGTATGTTGTTGGGCGCATGAACCGTATTGCGTGGGAGTTTCGCCATCCGTATCTTTTCTATCTTGCTGCGTTTGCGCAAGGTTTCGTCCAGATTCTTCAGGTTGGCGGCCCCTCCTGTCAAGATGATTCCTGCCAGCAATTTGTCCTCGTAGCTCGATAGTTGTATCTGATTCCATACATTGGCGACGATTTCTTCGGCACGGGCTTCGATGATATTGTTGAGGTCGGCTACTTTAATGATACGGCTGTCATCGTCCAGTTTGCAAGTAGCCTCTTCTTGTTCGGGGGTCCTCTTCTTCATAAAGAGCGTCACCGTAGGCTTTTTCAGGCGTTCGGCTTCTTCCTCCTCCATTTGCAGGGTGGTGATGTCACGCGTGATGCTGTTGCCTCCCAAAGGCAATACAGTCAGGAAACGGAGAATGTTATTCTTATATACAGAGATGGTAGTCGTATCTGCACCGAAGTCGATCAGTGCACAACCCGAACGGCGTTCGCTTTCTGTCAGGGTACGGCATTTGCGGTTACTAACGGAGCGATCAGTTGGTCGGCAATATCAATTTTAGCCTGTTGGAAACAGTGCTCCAAATTCTTCCGCACGGAAGCACGGGCGACAATATTGAGGAAACGGCCTTCGATATGGCTTCCTACCAGACCCACCGGATTGGCTTGCAGGTTATTTCCCACTTTATATTCCTGTGGCGCTACGTCCAGTATGTCCATATCTACCACCGGGATGGCGATGTTCTCGTCGCCGATAGCACTGACAAGTTCTCTTCGGATATGATAGCTTCTTCCTCCAGGTCGCGGCTTACTACATTGCGGACGGTGCGAAGTGATTGGCCGCCAATACCTACATATACTTTAGCAATTGAGTTTTTCAACTCACCTTCCAGTCTGTTGATGATAGAAGTCAGACTTTGTGCCGTCTTGTCCAGGTTAAAGATCACTCCTTTACGAATGAACGTAGAAGAGTCTTCCTGGGCATACGCTAATACCTGCATGCTTCCGTCACTGTTCTTTTTTCCGGCCACACCGGTTATCTTCGATGAACCAAGTTCAATAGCGGCGATAAATTCTGTTGTTGCCATAGGGTTATTTTATTTACTATTTTACTATTTACAATTTACTATATAGAGAGACTGTTTACTTATCATCTATCACTTATCAACTACTCTCGTTTTGTACAGATAATCTGGTTGCTGAATTCGAGATTGATACGTGAATATTTGTTCCAGCCTACCCGGTTGAGTCCTTTTTGTAGAACTCCTTCAAACGTGCCAGTTTATCTTCAAAGTTCTCCAGTTTTCCGAGATAGACCAGATGGTCTCCCCACACGCGGCACCAATTCGATGTTCTGGTCGGGCAACACATGGATCTGCTCTATCTGGGCGTCCCAGAATTTATTATTATGCAAAAATACACCAAACTTATATAAATCCTTCATTGCAAACGACTTTTCTACGTTTCCGGTGACAATTACCCGGTGAGCGACGCATTTTGCTTCCGGTGGCATGACGGTTCCTTTGTTGTCAAGGTAGTAATTCTCACCGTTGGCGCTCATTACCCGTAGGATAGGAATACGCTGTGTCACTTCCACGCAGACTTTGCCGCTAGGAGTCTTGTAGCATTCTGCTTCGTCAATCAACGGGTGTTTGCTTAGTTCCCGTTCCAGTGACTTGGTAGAGATGCGTCCCATCTTTTTCCCGATGGGGTAGATCCCTTTCTGCTGAAGGATGCCTTTCAGCTCTTCTTTGGTGATGAAGCCGGCGTATGCGGTATCCTTGATAACCAATTCCATGTCACGGCAGGTCTGGTCGGTAGGCTTGCGGTTGAATGCGGTGATAGCTACGGTGAGGTAGGCTATAAGCACCAGCATGACGATGGATAGAAGGATTCTTTTAATCATAATCAAAAATTAAAGATTAAAAATTAAAAAGCTTGCACTGTTTCGGACAGGCTGCCGGATGATTATTCATTTATCTTTTTTCTAATAGTTCCTTTATTTCGGGGACATAGTTGTCGATGTCTCCGGCTCCCAAAGTAATTAATACTTCAATGTTTTTATCTTTCAGAATGTTCAGTATCTCTTCCTTTTTGCACATACTTTTTTCGATACCGGGACGGAGATTATCATAAATCAGTTTGCTGGTAACTCCCGGAATCGGGGCTTCGCGTGCCGGATAGATGTCTACCAGAATCACTTCGTCGAGTAGCGACAGGCTATCGGCAAAATCCTGATAGAAGTCGCGGGTGCGGGTATAGAGATGAGGCTGGAAGATGGCTGTAATCTTCTTGTCTTTGTAAAGTTCGCGCATGGACAACACGCTCTGTTTGATTTCAGAGGGGTGGTGGGCATAGTCACTCAGGAAGACTATCCGGTCGTTCTTGATCTTGAAGTCGAACCGGCGGTCTACTCCGCGGAAACTAGCCATGCCTCTTTTTAATTCTTCATCGGTTACTCCGTTAAGGTGTGCCAATGCCATAGCGGCTACGCCGTTTTCTATGTTGATACTCACGGGAATTCCGAGTTGGATATCGTTGATACGGGTGTCCGGGGCTACAAAGTCGATGAATATTTCTCCGTTTCCGATGCGGATGTTTTCGGCGTGGAAGTCTCCTTCGTCACGTGAGTAAGTATAGACACGAACACCCGGCTGCACTTTCGGTTGCAGGGAGATGCCTTTACGGATAATCAGTGCGCCACCCGGTTGATAAGCGTGGTATAATGCTCGAAACTTTCCAGGTAGGCTTGTTCTGTGCCGTAGATGTCCAAATGGTCGGGGTCGGTGGATGTAATTACGGTCATATAGGGCGATAGCCAGTGGAAAGAACGGTCGAACTCATCTGCTTCAATCACCGTGTAAGGGCTTGTTTGAGAGAGCAGCAGGTTGGTGCCGTAGTTCTTTGAGATTCCTCCGAGGAAGGCGGTACATTCCACGTGCGACTGGTGGAGCAGGTGGGCAGTCATGGTCGACGTGGTGGTCTTGCCATGAGTTCCTGCTACGCATAAGCCTTTGCTCGAATGAGTGATTGTTCCCAGCACTTGGGCGCGTTTCTGTATTTCGAATCCGTTGTTACGGAAATAAACCAGTTCTTCGTGTTCCTGCGGAACGGCGGGAGTGAATACGACGAGCGTACTTTCCTTGTCCTTGCAGGCTTCCGGAATCGGGTCGATGTTTTCTTCGTAATGTATTTGTGCGCCTTCGGCGATCAGGGTTTCAGTCAGTGGAGTGGGAGTACGGTCGTAGCCTGCTACTACTTTGCCTTTGAAGAGGAAGTAGCGTACAAGGGCGCTCATACCGATGCCGCCGGCACCTACGAAATAGACTGATTTTATCGTTTCTATATTCATTGCTTTTGTTATTATTTTAGTACGGATTTCGTTTGATCCCAGCTTACCGCTACTTCAACCTGTGTGCAATCCGATAATCTTTTATCTGTTTTTTGCTTCTGTTTATCGGCTCTTTTGCTTCCGCCAGTTTGAAACCTCCTGTGCGATGATTCTCGCAGAATCGGGCAAAAGCCAGCTTGGCGATATTCTCTGTCAGTTCTTTCAGTTTCTGTTCGTCATTGACGGTGGATAATGCTACATCCATCAAGTTGTTTCCGCTTCACTGTCTTTGACATAGATAGCTGCCTGTTTGTTCACCAATGCTAAGGCATTCTTAGTCTGATGGTCTTCCGCTACGTTGGGCGAAGGCACTAAGATAACAGGTTTATGTAACAGGCAGAACTCTGAAATGGAACCTGCCCCCGCACGGAAATCACAAGATCGGCTGCTGCGTATGCGGCTGCCATGTCTTTGATGAAATCCGTTACATATAAGTTCGGAAGTGCACCTGCAGCTTTCACGGCTTCTTTCACTTGCGGGTAATAGTATTTGCCCGTTTGCCAGATGAATTGCACGTCCGTGTTTTCTTTGATGGTTGCCAGTCCGGCTGTCAGCGTATTGTTGATGGTACGTGCACCTAGACTGCCGCCTACAATCAGAATCGTTTTTTTGTCCGGGCTGTAAGTTGAAGGAGCGCAATGCTTCTTCTTTAGACGGCATATCCTTTGTCAGGTTTTGGCGGACAGGATTCCCCGTCATAATAATCTTGTCGGCAGGGGAAAAACTTTTCCATTCCGTCATAAGCTACACAAATCACTTTTTGCTTTCTGTGCCAGGAGCTTATTGGTCACTCCGGCATAAGAGTTTTGTTCCTGGATTAATGTCGGTACTCCCATCATTCCGGCAGTCTTCAATGTAGGTCCGCTTGCATATCCGCCTACGCCTGCCGCCACTTGTGGGCGGAAGTCCTTGATAATAACTTTGCGTGCTTTCCACTGGCTGCGCATCAGTTTAATCAATACAGATACATTTTTCCATAAACGTTTGCGGTCGAATCCGGCAATCGGAAGCCCGATAATACGGTAGCCTGCATCGGGAACCCGTTGCATTTCCATACGTCCTTCAGCACCTACAAAGAGAATTTTTGCGTCGGGGCGTAGCTCTATTATAGCGTTTTGCGATAGAGACGGCAGGAAAGATATGCCCTCCTGTTCCTCCACCACTGATAATAATTCTAAGTTCTTTTTCCATCATAATTCTTTTTTCTATCCGTTGTTCAACGTTTTTCGTTCACCACTCATCGTTTACAGACCTTACCCTTTATTGATATCATGCTCATCTTCAAACTTGGCATCGCTGTTCAGAATCTGTGCTGTCGGTTCGGCGGCAGTCTGTGCTTCGGAATCTGCTGCATCTGCCTCTATTTGCAGTTGGATTGTGCATCGTGCTCTTTTTGTTCTTCCAGATGAGCGGTATATCGGCTCACGCTTAATATCATTCCGATGTAAGCACAATTAATCAATGTACTTGTTCCTCCCTTGCTGACTAGAGGTAGCGGTTGTCCTGTGACGGGGAATAGTCCGACGGCAACCATCATGTTCAGTATGGCTTGTGACACTAGTAGTAACGCAATACCCATAACGAGAAAGGCGGGGAAGGTTCGCTCGCATTTCTGTGCGATTCGTCCGGCTCGCATCAGCAGCCATAGATAAAGGAAGACCACGAATATGCCTCCTATCAGTCCCATTTCTTCAATCACAATCGCAAAGATAAAATCGGAGAATGCCTGACTGAAGGAAGTCACGTTGTATCGAGTTTCCCGGACCTTTGCCTACTACGTGGCTGGTGGCAATGGCAATACGTGCATGTGCAATCTGTGCGTCTTTATCAATATCGAACTTGGCGGCGGGAACCTCTTCCTTATCGCAAAGAAGCCGGAAACACGGTTCTGCCAGGTTTCGAAACGGTGGAGTCCCGGAGTGTTGTGCAGTGTCTTGGGGGATAGCCATTAGTATACCTACGGCGACCCCACCTACAAGTGCCAGCAATCCCAGCATTCCGAACAGTTTTTTTGCAGACACCCGGCCGATAAACATCATCATGCACACTACACCGAATAACAGCATAGCCGTTGACAGGTTTTCCGGTGCAATAAGCAGGAATACCAGTCCGGTGAGGATCATGATATATTTGAAGGCGTTGGGTTGGCTCCGTATTCGTCCTGCCTTTTGGACAGGATGAATGAGACGGCAATGATAACCGCCATCTTTGCCAATTCCGACGGCTGGAATTGTAATCCCATGAAAGTCATCCAGCGGGCTGCTCCGTTGACACGGTCGCCCGTAATGATACCCATTAACGTGACGAATGCCAATAGAACAAGGGAAACCGGATATAGAAATACCGGAAATACCTGGAACCATTTGTAGGGAACATTATGCAGAAACACTACTACCACAGCACCTACCATCAGGATGATGGAGTGTTGTGTAATCGGTCCCCAATGGTCGCCACTTTTATAGGTAAGTCAGTGTCGACGCTGCCGAGAACACCTCGATAGAGATGAGGCAGAGACAAAGGAAAATAATCCAGATTACCTTGTCACCTTTGAATATGTTCTTTAATAAATCCACTTTTGTCTATTACGAATTATTGATTACAACATTACGGCTTTCTTCGTATTACAACTCCCTTACGTATTCCTTGAACTGGTCTCCGCGATCTTCATAGCTCTTGAAGAGGTCGAAAGAGGCGCAGCAAGGGCTCAATAATACCGTTTCACCTTTCTTTGCCAGTTTGTAGGCTGCTTCTACGGCGTCCTTCATTCCGGTTTGTACGTCTGCTACGGGCAGGCCGAAGCGGTCGAAGAATTCGTGAAGTTTTTCGTTATGAAGTCCCAGGTATACCAGTGCCGAACACTTTTCGCGTACCAGGTCTTCAATTTCAGTATAGTCGTTGCCTTTATCTTTACCACCGAGGATCAATACCGTTTTTGGTAGTCATGCTTTGCAGGGCATACCAGCAGGAGTTGACATTCGTTGCTTTAGAGTCATTGATAAAATCAATGCCGCGGACACGCGCCACTTTTTCCAACCGATGCTCTACTCCCTTGAAGTCGGAGAGGGCTTTACGGATGTTTTCTTTGGCAATGCCGGCAAGGTTTGGCCGAGATACCGGCGGCTAAAGAGTTATATAAATTATGCTGTCCTGTCAATGCCAGTTCCTCCTGCTCCATGTTGAAGGCAATCGGTTCGGTGATTTTCACTTCGTGATCTTCTACGTATGCGATCGCTCCGTCTTCTTTTACAGCGGCAAAGGATACAGGTGAGCTTTCAGACCGTGTTTCGCCAAGCTCTTGTCTGATGATCGGGTCGTCATTCCAGAAGATGAAAGCATCGTCCGGGGTTTGGTTTTGGGTAATGCGGAATTTAGCGTCGATGTAATTCTGCATACAATGGTCGTAGCGGTCCAGATGATCCGGTGTGATATTCATCAATACGGCGATGTTCGCACGGAAGTTATACATATTGTCCAGCTGGAAAGAGCTAAGTTCGATAATATAGTAATCGTGGTAATCTTCGGCTACCTGCAAAGCAAGGCTTTTGCCAATGTTGCCTGCCAAACCTACGTTCAGACCTGCGCTTTTGAAAATATGGTAAATCATCAGGGAAGTCGTTGTGGTCTTCCCGTTAGAACCTGTAATACAGATCATTTTGGCAGCAGTATAGCGTCCGGCAAACTCAATCTCGGAGATCACCGGTGTGCCTTGAGCTTTCAGTTTCAGGATGATCGGAGCATCATTCGGGATACCGGGGCTTTTGATTACCTCGTCGGCATTCAGAATGAGTTCTTCGGTGTGGCGGCCTTCTTCCCAGGCAATCTGATGGCTGTCGAGAAGTTCCTTATACTTGTCCTTGATGGCGGACATGTCCGAAACAAACGTCTCAAATCCTTTGACTTTAGCGAGTACGGCTGCACCTGCGCCGCTTTCGCCAGCTCCTAATATTACTATTCTTTTCATCTACAATAATGTGCTCTTGTTTCCAATATGCTGAGTTGCTTATTCGTTGGGCACATCTTTTAAAAGTTAATAATCGGGTTAATACTCTATATATCGTTGGATTTCCGAACGGAAACCCGCTTCCGACAACCGACAAGGGCCGGAAGGTTATCTTATCTTAAGCGTTATAATCGTTATTGCTGCCAATACAATCGTTACAATCCAGAAACGGACGGTAATCTTTGATTCGTGAAACAATTGGTCGGGCTTGGTAAATTTCACTGTACATCCCGGTTCTATCAGGCTCATGGAAGTACGGAAATGGTCGTGGATCGGTGCCCGTTTGAATAACCGCTGCTTCACTCCTTTCCGTTTTCCCAGCTTGTAGTAAACCCGTTGCAGGATAGCCGATAAATTCTCTACCAGGAATACACCGCAAAGAATCGGTATGAGTAATTCTTTGTGGATGATGATAGCGAAAACGGCAATGATACCACCGATAGTGAGGCTACCCGTATCTCCCATAAATACTTGTGCCGGATAAGCGTTATACCACAGGAAGCCGATCAATGCACCGATGAAGGCGCAGATATAAATTACGAGTTCTTCCGACCCCGGAATATACATAATGTTCAGATAACTTGCAAACTCGATGTGCGACGATATACGTATGCCAGGATACCGAGCGTGGCGCCGATTATGGCGGAATTACCTGCGGCCATTCCATCCATTCCGTCATTCAGGTTGGCACCGTTTGATACGGCGGTCACCACGAAGATTGTGATGATAACGAACAATATCCACCCGGCTGTCTGCGCGTGTTCACCCATGAAAGAGACCAGGTCGGCATAGTCGAGGTTATTGCTCTTGAAGAAAGGAATCGTTGTTTGAGTCGATTTCAAGTCATTCGTTCCGTGTACCACTTCCATCTCCTGTCCCGGATTATGTACTTCGATATTTTCACGGATGACCACGTCCGGACTTAAATACAAGGTCATTCCGACAATTAATCCCAAACCTACTTGCCCGATAATTTTTAAACTTACCATGCAAACCTTCCTTGTTCTTTGCGGAAGATCTTGATGTAGTCGTCGGCAAATCCGAGTGATCCCAACCATACAGTTGTAATCAACATTAATATCATATATATATTGTGCAACTTACCCAGCAACAGGCAAGGAATGAGAATAGCTACGATAATAATCACTCCTCCCATACTCGGCACACCTACCTTGTTGACACCGAACGGGTCAATCTTCGCATCACGTTGTGTCTCCGTGATTTGCTTCTTCTTCAGAAGGTTGATGAATTTGTCACCCCATATACTTGAAATAAGCAATGCGATGAGGACCGCCATTAAGGCACGGAATGAGGTGTAACCGAACATTCCCGCCCCGGGAAAATTGAGCTTATGCAGCCATTCAAACAGATAGTATAACATGATAAATAAATTGTCAATTTATTAATGTGTCGATATGCCGGTTTCCTTACGGACGGTTTGCGAAGCCGAACCGCATATTGGCGTATGAGCACATTGTTTTCATTATTTAAAAATCTCCTTTAATATCTCCTTATCATCAAAATGATGTTTCACTCCTTTTATCTCCTGGTAATTCTCATGTCCTTTTCCGGCAACGAGAATTACATCTCCTTTCTCTGCCAGCATGCAAGCCGTGCGAATTGCTTCTTTACGGTCGGCAATGCTTAATGTCTTTCTCATATCTTCCGCGTCCAGTCCTGCCAGCATATCGTTGATGATGTCCTGCGGCTCTTCAAAACGGGGGATTATCCGAGGTGATAATCACACGGTCACTGGCTTTGGCTGCTTCTTTTTTTGCCATGATAGGACGTTTACCCTTGTCGCGGTTGCCACCGGCACCTACCACAGTGATTACTTTTCCTTTGCCTTCGAGCACTCCGTGTATCGCATTCAATACATTGATAAGCGCATCCGGGGTATGTGCATAGTCTACGATTGCTGTCACTCCTTTCGGTGAACGGACAGCATCGAAGCGTCCGGCTACCGGATGAAGTGTGCTAAGAGCTACAAGCACCTCTTCCTCTTTCTTGCCAAGCAATACGGCAGCTCCGAATACAGCCAACAGATTGGAAGCATTGAACTTTCCGATAAACTGAACTGCCAGTTCATGATTGTTGAAGTCAAGTAGCATCCCTTCAAAATGGGACTCTAACACCCGTCCTTTGAAGTCACTGAGACTTCTCAGCGAATAAGTATAGACTTTGGAACGTGTGTTTTGCGTCATTACCAGTCCGTTCTTATCGTCAAGATTGGTCAGACTGAATGCATTCTTCGGCATATCATCAAAGAACTTCTTCTTGGCTTTCAGATAGTTCTCCACCGTTTTGTGATAGTCGAGATGGTCGCGGGTCAGATTGGTAAAGATCCCTCCTGCAAACTTTAGTCCACTGATACGTTTCTGTGCAATCGAGTGGGAGCTGACTTCCATAAAGGCATACTTGCATCCTTCATCCGCCATTTTTCCCAATAACCGGTTCAGTGTGATAGGGTCGGGGGTGGTATGTTCTGTTGGAATCGATTCATCATCGATGTAATTGCAAACGGTAGAAATCAATCCCACCTTATAGCCGAAATAACGGAATGTATTATATAATAAGGTAGCGATCGTTGTTTTTCCGTTCGTTCCCGGTAACGCCGACCAGTTTCAACTTGGAAGTCGGGTCTCCGTAGAAGGTAGTGGCAATCTTTCCTGTGGCGTCTTCGCTGTCTTTCACCTGTATATAAGTGATTCCCGCTACCGGTTCCTCCGGCATATCTTCGCAAAGAACAGCAACAGCTCCTTTCTCAATAGCGGTAGGTATATAGGCATGGCCGTCGGCTTGCGTACCGCGCATAGCCATGAACAGTTGTCCGGCTTCTACCAAACGGGAATCTATGTTGATTCCGGCAATTTCTATATTTGAATCTCCGGCTATCTGTACCGGTTGGATTGCTTTCAGTAACTTGTTTAGTAACATACTCTTTTATATAAATACTTATTTTTTACTTTTAATTCATGGTAAGGGTAATTGTCTGTCCCTTCCTTATAATCGTTCCGTTGGCTATCGACTGGCTTTTCACTTTCCCCACTCCGACCAGATTGACTTTCAATCCTTTGCTTTCCAACAGGTAAACTGCATCTTTCGCTTCTCCCATACCGATTACGCTCGGCACAAAATTCTGCATGATTCCCCGACTTTCCAAAACAACACAGCTTGCGGAGCAGCGTGTGTACTTCCCCAAACTTCTTTCCCGGAATCGGCAATTTTGCCTTGTATATTGATATTCAGTTCTTCCAAGACCCGTTGCGTTTGTCTCATCTCTCCAGCCTTCACGTGCGGGATGACAACGGAGTTTGTCAATCGCGCTGGTAAGCGGTAATCGGAGGTCTTTTTGCATAGACTCTTTCTGCAATCTTGCTGAACACACTACCTGCCATTAAACCGCCCGAAGCGGTAGGACCGGGCTTCTGAATAGAGACAATCATGCTGTATTTGGGAGCTTCCGAAGGAAAATATCCGCAGAAACTGACAAGGTAATTTGTAACTCCTGCTTTATATCCGGCTGCTCCCTGTGATATTTGTGCCGTACCAGTCTTTCCGGATACATGGAATTGCTTGCTTCCTGCGGGTTTGGCGAGTCCTTCATCTCCTACCACTTTTTGCAGGATTTCGCGTATCTGTGCCAAAGTCTTGTCCGAACAAATCTTTGGGTTAATAACCTCTGTTGGGTATTCTTTTACTATCTCTCCGTCTTTTACGGCTGCTTTCACAAATTTCGGACGTATACTTACTCCATTGTTTGCTATTGCATTATAGAATGTGAGGATATTGAGGGGCGGGAACCTGTGTCTCGTAGCCGATACTCATCCAAGGAAGAGCTGTTTTTGAGAAATAACTTCTTTTTTCGGCCCGCGTATGTTTGGTTTACCTTCTCCGCAATCTGTAAATGGAGAGGTTGGTCAATACTCATTCGCCTCAGTCCATCTATATATTTTTGCGGATTGCTACCGTAGAAATGATCGATGATGTAAGATGTGCCAACATTAGAAGAAACCTCCAGGATTTCGGTCACTGTAAGCTTGCCCATATCCTCCCCGGCGCCAATTCCAGTCTTTCATTACACGACCGTGCATCGGCATCTGCCCGTTGCCGGTATCTACCACATAATCAGGTGTGATTTTCCCGTCTTCAAGAGCTACCATGATAGAGGCTGTTTTGAAAGTTGAACCCGGTTCAAGCATATCGCTGATCGCATTATTACGCATTTCATAATAATTACCGTCCTTGCCTTTTGTCATATTAACGATTGCTTTCACTTCTACGGTAGCAACCTCCATTAAGACAACTACTCCGACAAAAGCATTCAGCTCTTTCAGCTTATCCACCAACGCCTTCTCGCAAATATCCTGCATACCTACATCGATAGTACTTATCAGGTCGCAGCCGTCAACCGGTGGCACGTCCACGATATTCAGGTATTTGTTCATCACCTTCTGTCGGTGCGTCAATCCATCCCGTCCTTTCAGTATTGTATCAAAGGCAAGCTCAATACCATTTCTTGCTCCTTTTGCCGTGTCGGCATATACATCTCCCAGCGTACGGGCAGCCAGTGAACCGAAAGGCTTTTTGCGCTGGTTGGTAAGCCAACTCTTTGAATCCGCCTTTGTACCGGTTCAAGCAGAATACAGGCAGTCTCTTTACCTCTTTATATTGTATATAAAAATACGTTTCGGATAAATTAGGTAATTACGGCTCTTTGCCTGACGCCCTTTCTTGAGGTGCGCCTTGAATTGGGCCGCGCTTTTGTCGGGGAATATCTTATGAAGTCCGATGCAGATAGAATCCATATTGGCAGTAAGAATAGAATCACGCCGTGCCTGATCCTTTTTTCTGCGTTTTTCATCCTTTTCACCGGACATAAAAGTCCATGTATATTCTGTATTCGGGAAGAGAACTTGCCATAAGTTTTCCGTCGGAAGAAATAATGTTTCCACGGTTGGGTTTCACAGTTACGTTCTCTTTAACGAAACGATCGGCTACGTCCTGCCAGTATTGTCGTTCGGCAAACATGGTGATACCAGCCTTTACGACAATTGCTACACCTATCAACGCCATCACAGGATGACGAAGAAGTAGCGGGGTCATTATATTCTTTTTTTATTAACTGCCACAGTGCTTGTCTTTTAAAAACTCTCAACTCTCAATTTTCAACTCTCCACTTATTTAATAAGGTAAGGAGGATTCGTAGAAGTCTGCAGATCGCTTTCCTTACTTGAAATATACTCTTCGATACGAGACTGGCGGCTCTTCTCCATTAGTTCCGAACTACGTGTCAGCGCATCATATTTAATATCTGTCAATTCTTTTTTCAACCGGTCTATCTCGATCTGTTGTTGCTGACTGGCATAGCGGTTATGGATGTAGAAGATGATGAATACCATGATCAGTACCAGCAACTTCGTCTGACGGCGGAAAAAGTCGGTAGCCAGAATGTCGCCGCCCAAGATACTTTTCAGTGAAGTGCGTTTCTTCTTCTTGCTTTCGTCTGCCTTCTTGTTTACTGCTTCTTCCATACTTCCTTTTATTATTTTTTCTCTGCAATTCGTAATTTGGCACTTCTCGACCGTGGATTTCTTTCGATCTCCGCCTGGTCGGGTACAATAACTTTGTTGTTGACAAGACGGAACGGCGTCTGCAGGTTTCCGAAGAAATCACTTTCCGCTTTACCTTCCACATTACCCGTCTTCATGATATTCTTTTTACCATACGGTCTTCCAATGAATGATAGGTGATTACTACCAGCCTTCCGCCCGGTTTCAATGCTTCGGTTGCGGCTAGCAACATTTCTTTCAACGCTTCCATTTCCTGATTTACTTCAATCCGCAATGCCTGAAATACTTTAGCAAGCTCTTTCTTTTCGCGTTCACGGCCGAAGAGCGGTTTGATAATTTCCAGAAATTCACCGATCGTCCGAATCTGCTGTCCGTTTCTGGCCTTTACGATTACTGATGCCAGCTTGCGGCTATTTTTCAGTTCGCCATACAGATAAAAAATATCCGCCAGGCGTTCTTCCTCATATGTATTAAGTATATCAGCCGCTGTGAGTCCCGCCCGTTTATTCATGCGCATGTCCAAGTCTCCGTCGAAACGGAAGGAGAAACCACGTTCGCTGTCATCGAAGTGGTGAGAGGAGACGCCGAGGTCGGCAAGAATTGCGTCTACCTGTTCAATGTTGTGATAACGCAGAAAATTGTGCAAGTAACGGAAATTACTGCGTACAAAGGTGAAATGAGTATCGTTGACAATGTTCCGTTCGGCATCTTCGTCCTGATCAAATCCCAGCAACCGTCCGCCTTCTCCGAGTCGCGAAAGAATCTCGCGCGAATGACCTGCTCCTCCAAACGTAACGTCTACATACGTTCCGTCCGGACGAATATTCATCCCGTCAACGCTCTCTTTTAGCAATACAGGCACGTGGTATGTCAATTCATCTTTCTCCATCTTGTCTATTTTCGTCGTTCATAATTTCTTCTAATGCTGCACCGAACTCCTCAGGCGACATAAACGGTTGTTCGGCCCGTTCCTTCGCCCAGATCTCTATCTTGTTATCGATGCCGATGAAGCGTATATCCCCATTGTATATTGCAGATCTGTAAATACCGCTTGGGGATTAATATGCGTCCGTTGCTGTCCGGTGTCACCACCTCAACGTCGCTCACAAACTGTCTGAAAATAAGTTGGTGTTTGCTATTCCATTTGTTAAGTCTACTACGTAGTTCGTTCAACTCCTCGTTCCACACGCCCTCTGGGTATAGGGTTAAGCAGTCTTGAAATACGTCTTTGCGCATAATAAGCCTTTCTTCAGAAGCAGCTTGTAATTGCTTCCTGAAGGTGGCGGGTATGAACACCCTTCCTTTGGCGTCCGCCCTGGCTTCAATATTTCCTAAAAAACGTATCATTACCTTATTATAATAAGAGACCGTAAAAGTATGAAATTCCCCACAATTCCCCACGACTTTCCACAAAAAACTTTTAGAGAAGTTTTCAACAGAGTGTTAAATGTCTATTTGCTTGAAAATGATGTAGCTTTGATAAGTCTTTATCAGTGGGGGAAATATGCTTTGTCAAACAAAAAAAGATTTTGTCTGTATAGGGAAAAGGGTTTATTGTCAGGCGGCAAATCTTTTTTTTTTTTCTTAGCAGTAAAAGAAAAAAAAGGCAGAAGATACTTTAATCACTTCTGCCTTTAACCATTGACACAACTAAAAATCTACATTTAATAAATTATTTAATTTGAAGTTTGAAAGTTTTATAGTTAAGGTTTAGCGGAAGTCTTTTAGCTCTTCCTGTAATTTCTGGCGGGTAAAGAAGATCCGACTTTTTACGGTACCTAACGGAAGATTCAGTTTCTCTGCAATTTCGCGGTATTTGAAACCGGAAACGTGCATGGCGAACGGAACCCTGTATTCTTTCGGAAGAGCATTGACTACACGGTGCATCTCTTTCAGGTCGTATGTCCTTTCAGTACTTTCATACCTAGCGTCTTGCGGCAGGTTCAAATGATAGAGGTTATCGGTCTGGTCTACAAATGTTTGGTCACGAACTACTTTGCGGTAGTTGTTGATAAAGATGTTACGCATGATGGTGTACATCCAGCCCTTGAAATTAGTGTCAGGCGTATATTTGTCTTCGTTATCTAATGCTTTCAATGAGGTTTCCTGCAGCAAATCGTTTGCTTCTTCGCGGTCTGTTGTCAGTTTATAAGCGAACCGGAGTAGTTCATCTTGTACTCCTACCAAATCTTTTCTGAAGCTTAAACTTTTCATATGTGTTGCTTTTTTAAAATGTGAGTATTCGTTGTAAAAATTTTGATGATGCAAGTTTACAGCATTTCCCGGAGTCCGGTAGGGGGAATCCAACTTTCTTTAGGGGAAAAACTATCTGCGGATAGATTTTAGGTCATATTTGATAGTTTTTAGGTGTTGTTTTTTTTGCGATGTGAACTTAATTCCTGCATTTTCTACCAAATTATTGCGATTAATAAAAAAAAACCGCTAATTTTGTGGCATCATTTTTTATTTGAAAAGAATGACTGATGACTCTTTATTTTTGATTGATGTCGATAAGATACTTCGGACAGAA
>VOFJ01002585.1_pt1 | contig 26355 bp, 41 predicted proteins | sample 5384081 | NCBI WGS metagenome assembly VOFJ01 (sample SAMN12384729, study PRJNA508395) | human gut metagenome | isolation source: healthy gut I | host: Homo sapiens | reverse complement strand
AATTTTCATTACATTCTCATAATCCAACCCGAAATGTACAATGATATAGGGTGATATGAGAATGAACCAAACTGAAAGAAAGTTTGACTTTCATGGGCTCGGTCTGGCACTGAAACAGGCCAGAGAGGAAAAGGGCTGGACGCAAGCCTATGTTGCGGAATTAGTAGACCGTGACTCCCGTACCATTATGAATATTGAGAACAAAGGACAGTATCCGAGCTTTAACCTTTTTTAAAAAGCTCATTACCATGTTTGACATTTCGGTTGACCAGTTTATTCATACGGACGGAGGCGAACAAACAAGTCCTTGCAGAAAGCATATTGATGTACTCCTAAACTCCATGAACGAGAAAGAGCTTGTTGTCATGGAGGCCACAGCCGAAGGGCTCAAGAAAGCCAGAGAAATGGAGGTTCCAGAATAAGGGCCTCTGTTTTTTTGTGCCATTTTCGGGGATGCCGCTAAGTGGCAAGCAATGCCTCCGTGGCCACAAAGGCCCGGACGCTGCTGTTGGGGCTCGCCCCAAACCCGTATCTTCGGGCCAACATGGCCCGAAGTATTTGCGTCGCTTTGCTCCTTGTTTTTTCATAACCTCAACGCTCCTTTTTTCTGCTTTCTGCCCGGCTCGGTGTAGCCCAGCAGAGTATCAATATTTGCCTTGATGGTGACGATCTCCTGCATATCCCGGCGCGCCTTTTGGTACTCACCATAGAGGCGTTTTTTCTTTTGCCGTCAGCTTGCGGCCTTCCTCCTTCAGCACATTCATTTTCGGGAGCTTCGCCCCGCCCAGCAGACGGCGCATTTCCGCCTGCGCCGCCCGGTAGAGTTCTATATCCACCTCATGCTCTCCACAAGGAATTTCCGGCTGTACTTTGACGCTTTGTACTTATCAAAGACAGGGCGTGTTTTGGCATACTGGACCGTTGCGGCCTTTAGCTCGGTATTGGTTTTCATGGCCTGCTCCGTCTGCTTGATCTGCTCGGAAAGCGCATGGAAATGGTCGGTTGCCTCGGTGGCTTTCTGCGCCAACTGCTCATAATCAGTTAGGCCGTTGTCCTGTAAGTAGGCAAGGGCGGCAGCCATCTGTTTGAGATTGAACACCTTCGCCCACCGCTCATAGCCCGGCCCCTTACCGGCAGCCAGCTTTGCTTGAATATCCACCGCCAGACTGATTTTTTCGCTCCGGGCGCCCGGGGCGTTTTTCTTTACCCTCAATGGCGGCAAGAACATCTTTCAGATCGTAGCCGTCCCCAAGCGTAGAGGCCCGCAGACGGGTAAAGCGTTCCTGTCCCTGGCCGGTCAGCCGGAAGCTGATACCACCGCCCCGAACCTTCTTGACTTCATATCCCAGCCCGCTTCATCAGACCGAGAAATTCGTCCAGATCGGTGGGGCGCTCCGCCAGCGCAGTATCGATGGCAAGGCGCAGCCGGTCCTGATACGAAAGCGGGCCTTTCCGTTCTTTCTGCCACTCTCCATAGTTCCGGTATTTTCCCTTGCTCCGGGGCTTCGGGTTCTCCACGATGGATAGCCCGTTTTCAAGGCACAGCCTGTCGGAGAGCCGCCGGAGGGCGAAACTGGAGCCCCAAAAGTTTCGGAATTTCCGGGTGCAGTCAAGAGTGGTGCAGTTGTAATAAATGTGACAATGGATGTGCTGGCGGTCTGTGTGCGTGGTAACGATAAAAGCGTGCCGCCCCTTTGTCCAGCGCATAGCCAGATCATAGCCGATACGGTTCGCCTCCTTCGGTGTGATCTCTCCCGGATAGAAGGACTGTCGTATCTGATAGCACAGCACATCATTGGCCTTTTTCTGTTCCCTGCCTGTCATGGCGGCATAGTTGGCTTTCGCCAAAAGAAACTCGTCTGCCACGGTGGCAGGGTCGCACTCATAAGCGGAGATATACTTTCCGCTTTCTGTTTTTTCCGGATTTTTGCCATAGTCCAGACAATCCCGGATGGCCTCGGCAATCGTTTCGCCTTCGCCCGCATGGCGCTGCAACAAAGTTGTGGTAGCCAGAAATCATCCCTCCCTTCTATGAAAAAGGGCGGCCTGTCCGACCGCCCCGACTTCGGGCCAGTATGGCCCGAGGCTGCTTAACTTGCCAGAAACCGGTACAGAGCAGACTTGCCTCCGTCCAGAGACCAAAGAAGAGAGCCAGCCGCCGCTTGCAGCCCATACGGCGAAAGGAGGAAGGCGAGGAACAGAAATACAATCCCTCCGATAGGGGTCGGCGTGAAAAAAGAGGGTGATACCCAGCACCACCAGAATCACAGAGGCAATCGTCAGCAGGACGGCACAAATATCAAACAGGAATACCAGCAGAGCCGCCAGAAGGGACAACGCCAAAAAGCAAAGGGAGCGACCAATATTTTCAGCAGTATCTTCATCTTCAAAACCTCCTTTATCTATCCTTTCCTACCTCTATTTTATCATGCCTGCCCGGGGACATAAATGTTGCGAAAGATTAGTAAATCCTGTCCTAAATCTATTTTCAAATAAAAACGGATGGTCTAATGAAATGGGTAGTTTTTAGCCCATCGGACGCTATTTATATCAAAAGATAATATTTTGCCATCATTTTTTGTGGCATATAATTCACTTTTTGAGGTAAAGAAATTTATTTGCTTTTTGAACTATTTATCTATTTCATCCGTCACGTAATGACGGATATGATACCAGACAATAAAATTCTTAATCTTTCCTATACCTCCGGATCTGTTTTACGGAAATTCAGAATTTTATATGTCTTTTAAAAAGTGAAATATCACCCTCTTTTTTTAGTGAAATATTAGTTCATTTTCTTTCAAGAAAGGGAACTATACACTAAACATGGAGGTGTATCATATGCCAAAAACAAACAGATAAAGAACTGGGATTGTTTTTTAAGAACGCCCGACACGAGCAAAAATTGACTTATGAAGAATTAGCTGAAAAAGCAGAAATGTCCAGCCGATATTTAAAGGAAATTGAAAATGGGGGCCGAGTTCCCAGTTTTCATAAAATCAGAAAACTGGTACGCGCTTTAAATGTTCCTCCTGAACCATTGTTTTATCCAAACAATCATACAGATAATCTTGATTATCAACGCCTGCTCATGTACCTGTCAAAATGCAACGATGAGCAAATTACCGCTATCCTTGCCATCGTAGAAGCATACCTGCGCACATACAAAAATTCCTACAGACCACGATAAACAAGATCCCTGAAATTCATTTGAATTCTATCAATTATTTTGAAGAAGCGGTATGGTTTCCCATACCGCCACTCTTAACGTGCGTATTTTTCCATCATTCTCTTAACATTCGTGGATTTCTTTATTGCCCCTATATTAATAAGAAACTCAACTTACATCCATCATTCCCTTTGGTAATAAGCCCGCTGCTCCTCTTCATAATGGAAATGTTCTAAACTGATCCAGATATTTATTCCAGAAATTCTGCTCACGCTCTGGGATTTTTTCCAGATGTAGTGGCAGCTTCTTTTGTATTTGTTTCAAATTCTTTCTCTGCTTCTTTCCATTCTTCCGGCTGTACTGTATATTCTTTTCTCCGAAGTCACAGCGCAATTCCTCAAATAAATTCGATACTGCTTCATAAAATTCATTCATCTTCTTTCCACCTCTCACTAGAATTATTTCTCATTACAGGCAGCATTATCATTTTCTTATTTCAAAAAATCAAATAAACTTTCCAAAAAACTTCATCTTTAGAAGTATAGTAACAATATTTTTTTCCTTAAAATCAATAATAATACTTCATCTTTAGAAACTTTTGAGGATCAGAATGATTATTTATTGGGATAAAAAACGAACAGTAAAAACAGAATAGGACAACGGGTAAAAAAAGAATTACGAAAGGCTCATAATCTTACTCAGAAAACACTCGCTGCCAAATTACAACTTGCAGGATATGATTTTAATGATCTGGCAATCCTGCGAATTGAACAAGGCACACGTTTCGTTCCCGACTACGAAGTTGTCGCACTGGCCGAAGTATTTAATGTTTCCTGCGAATATCTTCTTGGTCTGACGGACGCTCCTGCAAAATAATTCAATTGTATTGCTGCCCATTCTATGCTAAACTATGGATAGATACTTCTGAACAACATACACTATTTATAAACCGTATGATTGGAGTGATTTCATGGAATTAACAAAAAAAGTCCCTACAACCGATAAAAACCAGGAAAACAATCATCTTCTCCGCATGTTAGACCGGGGAATTGATGATATGGAAGCTGGTCGTGAATTGCCACTGGAAGATGCTTTTCGCAAAATCACAGAATTAAGGGATGCACGAAGAAATGCAAGAATATAAAATTATTTTAATCTGGGAAGCAATTTACGATGTCACAGACATTGCAGATTATATTGAAGAAGAATTCGGCCAGCAACGTGCTGACCGTTTTCAATCTGATCTGAAAGAACAAATGCAGAATTTAGGCCAGTTCAGTACTGCCTTTCCCCGAATTCAAATTCTGTACAGAGGATATTCCATACATAAAAGATCTTTTCCGCCCTCTATTATTTTTTATATTATAATGGAAGAAACAAAAGAGATTCATATTCTCCGAGTGCTGCGCCATGAACGAGATTGGGAAAATATCCTGTTGCAACGATCAACTTATACATATCCAGAATGAATACCTGGGGAGCCGATCAGAGATTTTTCTGAAAGGCTTCCTTTTTAATTTTAATTACTTCCCACTGTCAATTAAATCATAACTCATATCCAGAAAATCTAGCGTCTTAGCTTCACTGACAGATTCATCCAAAGAATCGTAATCCAGTGTCGCTTATTCATATGATACCCCGGTAAAAATCCATACGTTTGAATTAATCATCCCCCAACCAGATCAGGGTCACATTTTACATCCAGGATATTAATTTTTCCATCTTCTTCTAATCCCAGTGTTTTCTTTTCCACTGCCATAATTATAGCATACCATTTTCCATTTTTATGTCGAAGCACCGCAGAATCAGGATCTTTTTTCCATAAATATTCCGGTTCCGTTCCATATTGATCTTTCACATATTGAAAAATTTCCTCACGTTTCAAATTTATCCCTCACTTACGATTTCTTGCTCTGATTATACGCTATCAGGATTATATTCTCAACCACTTCTCACAGTTCTATTTATGTTTTATAGCTTTTGCATAGCCTGCTTTGCAGGCTACACCCCAAAAAAGCAAGCACTGCCAGTGTCATGACAACTGGCTCATTTTGTCAAATTCCCTTTCCGGTTCATTCTACCAAAATGTATCAGGGAGTATCCCTGGCCCTCTCATATTTTATAATTTCTTAATTTGACGCTTCCGCCTACTCCTGTTAAAATAACTTACAGATGTTACATCTGTCCAAACCAACAAAAAACCAAGTACCATAACTGTCATAGCCGAACTGGTTAGACAGTTTTTTTTGTACTCTTTTTATAGAAAAAAACGAATTGGAGGATTTCAATGAGCAAACGTACCAGAATTCATCCCGTACAATTTTATTTGAATGATGACGAACAATACATTTTAGAAGAAAAAAATATCGTCTTTCCAGGATGAAAAGCAAATCTGCCTTTCTACGGAAAATGATCTTATATGGATTTGTATATGAAGTAGACTACTCTCATATCCGAAAATGAATACCCTGCTGGGCAATATCAGCAGCAATTTGAATCAGATCACCCATCGTATAAACAGTACCAATACAGTTTACCCAAAGGACCTGGACGATATAAAGGAGTTAATGGAAAAAATATGGCAGTTACAAAAATCCATGGTATCAAAACAACCGTTGATAAAGCAATAGAATACATCTGCAATCCAGATAAAACTGACCAGAATCTATATATTTCTTCCCCTTTGCCTGCTCTCCCGAAATAGCCGTTCTTGACTTTAAATACACTTTGGATCATACACATGACTGCAGAGATCCGCACAATACAAATAAGGCATTTCATCTGATTCAGGCATTTTCCCCTGGTGAAGTTTCCTATGAAGAAGCCCATCAAATTGGCAAAGAACTTGCGGATCGCTTACTGGAGGGAAAATACTCCTATGTTCTGACAACACACACTGATAAAGGTCATGTACATAACCATTTAATTTTCTGTTCTGCAGATAACATCACTTTTTCTCATTACCATGACTGTAAAAAAGAATTACTGGAAAATACGAAATCTCAGCGACACTTTATGCCAGGAACATAACCTGTCCACAATTATGCCAAATGGTAAAAAAGGAATGAAATACAATGAATGGGCTGCAAATAAATCTGAATCCAGTAAAAAAAGCGCAGCTGCGAAAAGATATCAACCAGACAATCCGAATCGTTTCCACTTATTCAGAATTTCTTGCATTTTTATGGAAGCTAAAGGATATGAAATAAAAAACGCAGAATTTGGCGAAAACAGCAGAAAATACATTACCTTTCGTTCTCCCCGATATGTCCCATCCAGTGCGTGGAAGTACTAAATCTTTAGGAAAAAATTTTTACTAAGGAACGTATCAAAGAACGCATTAATAATAAGCTTCACAGAACTACTGTTCCTTCTGTTCGTAATAAGTTAATAGACACCAACACTCCCAATATAGCAGGAAACATTGGACTTCAGAAATGGGCAAATAAGGAAAATTTAAAAATTGTCTCTGCTGAATATAACAAGATGTTCACACATAATCTACATAATTTTTCAGAACTTGAAGACCGCATAGCCTTGTTACATATGCAGCAAAAAAGAGGTAAATACCTCTGTTGTTTTTCTCTCGAGTCTCAGATACGCCATCTTCGAGAAATGCTAAAATATGCCGAACAATATCAGAAAAATAAAATTTACGACGACCATTATAAAAGCTCCAAAGATCCAGATCGTTATTTCCGTAAATATGAATCTCAAATTATTCTTTTCGCGGGTGCTGAACATATTTTACAGGAAAATGGTATAAACCTGAAACATCTTAATTCCAATAAGTTGCAAGAGCAAATTGCAGATCTTATTTCCAGAAAGGAATCACTAAATACTCAATACGTTTCCTTTAAGCAAGAAATAAAAGAGTTGGAATTGATACATCAAAACCTGTCCAAATATCTCAAACAGGATGCTCCTGAAATACAAAGATCTTCTCATAACCAACTCCCTTCTTTGTAAAACCATAATAATAGGCAGCGATTTCACTCGCTGCCTAAATTCCCATTAAACCGATATCCTACACCTCGTACTGTTTGTATATATAATGGTTGTCCAGGATCATCTTCTATTTTTTCTCTGATATTGCAGATATGTCGCATAACCACATTATAATCACCGGAATAAGGTTCATTCCATACCAGATCATAAACCATTTCTTTTCCAAATATTCTTACCTGACTTTTCGCTAAAAGAAGTAAAATATCATATTCATATTTTGAAAGATGAACATCACTATCATTCTTTTTTAACAATTCGTTCCTGTAGATATATTTTTAATTCTCCAAACCTTATAATTTCCGGTATGAATTGGTTTTTATGTTCCCAGCTAGTCAATATGTTTTCACTTATGCTTCCATTAGCATCTGTGATTCTCTCAATAATTTCTATCTTTTTCACCTTTATTGCCTCTACATTATTAATTTTATATTCTATATATCATCTGCCATTTGACTTTTTTTCTTCTACAAGTAATATAATATATTTATTACATATGTAGGATTTAGCAGGAGGATTTTATTATGTCACTACCCCAGATTTCAGAAGCCGAATTTGAAGTTATGAAAATTGTATGGAAATATGCTCCCATCAATACAAATGAAATTACAGAAAAACTTACTCTAACTACCAGCTGGAGTCCAAAAACAATTCAAACTCTTATCAAGAGACTTGTTTTCCAAAAAAAGCTCTTTCCTACGAAAAACAAAGCCGGGTATTTGTCTATACTCCATTAGTCCAAGAAGATGAATATATACACCAGGAAAGCAATTCTTTTTTAAAGCGATATTATAATGGAAATCTTTCTTCTATGCTGGCTTCTTACCTTGAAGACGATAAGCTCTCTTCAACAGAAATTGATAACTTACGCCATTTATTATCAAAACATCAGAAATAGGAGGTTTTGAATGAGCAACTGGATTATCCACTTTTTAATCAGTAATATCTTCATATGTATTTTTACACTTGTAATAATCGGAACAAAAAAAAACTTCTGAAAAAATATTTATCTGCGACTACACAGTACCATCTCTGTTTTCTTTTATTTTTATTACTTGCCGTGCCATTTTTTCCTGTACAGATTCATGGCTCACAACTTTTTTCATGGTTACATTTTTTTTCAAACTGACTCAGGACTTAACTCTGGTACCGACACGCTATCCGAACTTACCAGTAATACACAAAATATTTTGTTAAACCAGGTGAATGATTTTTCAGTTTCCATCAGTAGTCAATTTTCTGGAGGCTTGAATACCATACTCTTTTCTAATATGGATAACGGGTGTTATGATTATGTCAGTCCTCACCCTTCATTCATTAAACTATGTACATTCCATAAAAAGATCTGCTCTCCCGCTTCAAAATCAGCAGGTAAAAACTATTTATTACAATTGTTTAAAGGAACTTAAAATCTCTCACCCAGTATCAGTCTACAGTACTGCATTTTTAAAATCACCAGTTTTAATCGGAATAATACATCCCAGAATTTACATTCCCATCCATTTAATTTCCGAACTGAATCCTGATGATATGCGTTTTATGCTGCTACACGAATTACAGCATTACCGTCACAAAGATACATTTATTGGCTTCCTCATGGTCATAAGTAATATACTCTACTGGTTTAACCCTTTTGTTTGGTACACTTTAAAAAGAATTTCTCTGTGACCGTGAAAATAGCCTGTGATTCTGCTGTATTGCAGATGATTTCTGCTGATGAATACCAAGCTTATGGAACTACACTGATTAATTTTGCAGAAAAAAATATCCTCTTTTTCCTCTCCACTGGCAGTTGGAATGTCCGGAAATTTCAGGCAGATGAAACGACGTATTCTCAACATCGCCGTTTTTAGGAAAGAAACTCTTTATCAAAAAATGAGAGCATTGATAATTTATCTGGTCATTAGTGCTGTTTTTTTATTGGATGTACACCCATTTTATCCATTGATGCCTCTACTCAAAGCGTATATCATTTTAGTGATACAGACAAAAATATCTCCCTGTTAGATATATCCGAAACATTTGGAACATATGATGGATCATTTGTTTTGTATGACAATAATTTGGATTCCTGGAAAATATACGATCTTGAAGAAGCCACCAAACGTATTCCGCCAGAGTCTACCTACAAAATATACGATGCATTATTAGGGTTGGAATCCGGAATCATCACACCAGGGAACACTCTTCCATGACATGGAATGGTGATGCCTTTCCTTTTCCATCCTGGGAAGCTGATCAGGATTTAAACTCTGCTATGCAAAATTCCGTTAACTGGTATTTCCAGACAATTGATTCGCAGCTCGGAATTAACAGAGTCCAGGAATTTTTGAATAAAATAGAATATGGAAACCAAACAACCAGTTCAAATCTGGATTTATACTGGTCCGATTTTTCATTAAAAATCTCGCCTTTAGAGCAAGTAACATTATTAAAAAATTTAACACAAATGAATTCCATCTAAATTCCCAAAATGTATTTTCTGTTAAAAATGCTATAAAAATTGCCAGTACACCTAATGGTAATTTCTACGGAAAAACTGGAACCGGTCGTGTCAACGGACAGGATATCAACGGCTGGTTTATCGGATATGTAGAAACTTCCGATAACAGCTATTATTTTGCAACCAATATCCAAAGTGATTCTAATGCAACTGGCAAAAAAGCATTTGAAATCACTTTCTGATATCTTAAAAAAAATTACATATATGGAATTAACAAATATGAAAGGGCTGATAGTTGTTATCAGTTCTTTCTTTTTTTATTCTATATTGATATTTGGGAACTTCTTTCGTACCATTATTCAGAATTTTATTCCCCATATATTTAAAACTCTTATCATCGTTGAACTTAACAGTCAGCTCACTTGTAATAACGGCATCATTACATATAAATGTATCACATACAGCATCAACAACCAACACATTGTTTCCCTCTCCGCTATCTCTTATTTCAACGACCTCCGGTAAAGATGTTCCAAAATGAGTAGGGCTATAATTTAAACAACCTAATCGTTCCCAGTCATAAGTTTGATGTTCCGAATCAAATACTGCCCATTTTTAATTTGCTCCGCTGTTATCGGCAAAAACTCCATTATCAGATTTTCAAACTCTTCTGCCGGAATTCCACTTGAGTTACCTGAAAACTCATATCTCTCCCCGTATTTCATTCGATATAAATATTCATATAAACCATTATAATCTAACCCTTCCATATCAGATCTATCCCAATCAGAACATAAAAGATTATTCCCCTGATATCCAAGCAAATACACACCTCTTTGAAACTTCCCTGCATTCATCACTTAAAGGTTTAATTCTTATCATAGAGCTGCCATCAACCGCTTCTGATACTTCCGGATACTTTGGAACACATAGCGTATAACCAAACCAGCCTTTTTTTCTGTATATTTCCATTCTTCTATCCTTGTATACGAAACATATACAATAGATGGATTGTCGTTCATACCCCAAACAACTTTCACAGCCAACAAATACATATCTGTCCCATCATAATTGAATTTGAGTCTTTCTATCCCACCATCCCTGTTAATCCTATATAAGACGATATCTCCTGGCAGATCCTGTTCTGCCTTGAAAAGAAATTCTTCCATTTTAGAATAATTAGCCATATTTGAATACGGTGCTGATGTAATAACAGGGGACATTTTTTTCCTTTTAATACTTCCTGCATTTTTCCATTACTGTCTCAGAAACTACTATATTCGATGAAGTTCCCTTTATCCGCCTTTTGATAAATGACTTTCATCTGATTCATAACATTCTTACAATCTTCAATAGCTTCTTCTTTCACGACTTCATCTACTGGCAAATCATATCCTCTTTCTTGTACAGCATAATTCGCAGTTTCCTGTGAAATATATTCTAAATCAGCCCCTTTACATTTTGTATTTCCTATGAAAAAGCATCCCAAAATAAATAAAACGCTCACCATCTTTTTTTCAGTTTTCTTTTTTTTAATCATATCAATTATCTCCATAACATTCCTCCCACTTTTCGTCTGATAATCTTTCCGTATACCAGGTAACCTCTATTTCTGACCTTGATACATAATTGGATACATATTGAAATCTATCTTTATCTAACAGCCGAATGGTTACGCTATGACAAAACGCCTGATCTAATTCTTTTTTGTGGCCATACCGCATTTACTTCCAGTGTTATTGTTCCATCTTGATTTTCTATGTAGGAAACAACTTCCGGATATGGAATATATGGTGTGGGAGCAAAAATCATATACGATTCCTCTGGTTCGATACCGATATGTCTGTGTTTCCGTGTGAAATACCGTTCCTGTCTGCAGTATCTCTGCGCTTATATTAAAATATTTTTGAAATATCGCTTCAAATGATTCTTTTGGGATTTCATAAGTCTTTCCTTCCTTAAATTCATCAGTTTTTTCTTCCATTGAAAGTAAACGATCAAAAACATCATAAAAATTTATTCCATCATAATTTTTTTTTCACTCCAATTAGAAGTAAACAATTTATTAAGTGTATATCCAAAAGGAAGTATATATTTTCGATTCAACTCCCGACATTTTTTATTTAACGGTGCTACCCGAAAGTCCCGATATCCAGACGGTCCATCATATCCTGCCGGATGATATTCTTCTATAAAGAAATACCCGTTTTCTGTATATTTCCATGAATTAGCCAGCTCTAAACTCATGATAATATGTTTCCTGCCAAGTATCCTCTTTCCATTTAAAAGAGCTTACTTCAACGTCTATTTTCCCCTGTTTGGTTTTCAGATCATACCGAATAAAATGATCTCCTGCTATAACTTGAAATATAGTAGTTTTTCCATTCTTCTCTTTTTCTGCTTTTTTTCAAAAAATCATCTACTTTAATACTTTGAACCATATCCAGCTGATTGTAGGAATCAATTACTGCATATCCATATTTTCCAAAATAATCCATACTTTTTTTGTATTGTACTCAGCTCATATAGTGCATTTTCTTTCACAGCATTCTCATATATGCTCCGATAGCCTTCTGCCAGCATTTCACACTCTCTGTAAATTTTTTTCTTTCGTATCTTCAATTGTCTTTTTCTGCTCTTTCTTTATGCCACATCCACTACAGACAGCAAGAAAAAAATAACTCCCAAAATATTTTCCAAATTTTTTTTCATATCATTTTCCTCTTACATTTGTAAATATTGAAAGGTAAAAATTATTCATTACCAAGATATTCATCCAGTATCGCCTTATCCTTTTCCACCACATAACCGCTTCCTCCAATATCTTTCACATTCTCTACCATACTGATGAGCAAAATAGGATTCTTTGCATCTCTATCTGTAGTAAAAACTGTAAACCAGCCAATTTCTGTTCCAGATGTATCTTCTTTTGTAGCTTTCAGTTCCGCTGTTCCGGTTTTTCCTGCTAATCTAATGTCTTCCCGGCATGCTCCATAACCAGTTCCTTCCGGGTTATTCACTACACCCTCTAACCCCTCCATAACCTCCGAAACAATTTGTGGTGAAAAAAAGCATCTTTTATCCAGATTTCACTGGAAGTGCTTCCACCATCCGCGTGAAGATATGGCTTTATCATATTTCCATCATTTAGAAAAGCCGTATAAATGCTTGCAAGATGCAAAGGATTTACCAGAATCTGTCCCTGTCCATACCCACTGTCAGCAAGCTGGATTTTCTGTTTCTATCTTGTCCATATTAGAATATTGGGACTCTGACATTTTAATATCAAATGGAAGTTCCTGATTAAATCCTATTTGATTTAGAGACTGCATCAGTTGATCCGCACCAATTTTTAATGCTGCTTTTGCAAAATAAATATTATCTGAATAAATAAGCGCATTTTTCAAGATCACAGGTTCATAATCATGAAGTGTAGTCACTGTATAATCTCCCCACGAGGAATCTTTCTGCCACGCCAGACCCTCATTTCCAAAATCGTCATTTGCAGTAAATGCCCCCACTTTTAATCCAATTGCAGCAATTACAGGTTTTAAAAGTTGAGCCTGGACACCATGTCTGGCGAAAGCGGTTGTATAAAGGCCTGTCTTCATTTTCATTTAATGCACTCCACTGGCTGTTGTCCATTCCACGTACAAAATCATTATTATCATAAGATGGCGTACTTACCAACGCCAGTACTTCCCCTGTATAAGGATTCAAAGGCTACAGAACATCCCTCTGTCTTCTTTAAATTGTTCATAAAGAGTACTTTGAAGATCGCCATCAATCGTAGTATGGATATCTTCTCCATCTTTTTCTAGGCTCATATGCAATAACACTTTTTTTTTTTATTTCCATTTGCATCTACAATACAGATCTCACACCCATCTGTCCCTTTTAGTTCTTTTTTTCATAAAGCGTTTCCAGTCCAGTCTTTCCAATCACACTGTTTGTACGATACCCTTCCCTTTATGTTCCTGCAAATCTTCGGCTGTAACCGCCTGTACATACCCTACCAGATGAGAGGCAGCTTCTTTTAGATAATAAGTTCGTACTTTTACATCAGATAACATAATACCTGGAATCTTCAATAATGTGTCCTGCTTTTCTTTTTTCTTCCAGAACAGTTTCATCCGGATTCACTGTCAGAAGATCGACCTCTTGTATTTTAGGAATTGTTGCTACTGGTACAAAAGAATCTGCTTTTACCCAATCGGCTTTTAACTTATCCTCAATTTTTCGTCTGCTCCAATTCCAAGATACTCTGCCAGTTTTTTTATTGTATCTTCTCTGTTCTCCATCCTGCCCGGAACAATTCCTACCGAAGATGCAGTTCCCTCTCCAGCCAACTGACGACCATTTCTGTCTAAAAATATCTCCTCTCTTTTTGCCTCTTCTGACGTTACCTGAACTTTATCCGTTGCAGATAACTCTGGAAAAATCAACTGATCCTGCCAGATTAAATGATATCCTGTCCAATCATGTGAAAAAATACCGCATCGTTGGTAAATTCTACATTTCCTGCAGCAGTCTGCATATTTGTTGTATAGGAAACTGCCGCATTTCCGTTTTTCTTGTTTTTTTACTGTAATATCGGTTATGGACAGATCAGACATCTCAATGCCTTCATATATTTTTAGAATTTCGTTCTATAAATTCTTCCTTACTGTTCATGCTGCTTTTTTTTCTGATCCAGCATGGCATACATTTGCTCATATTCCCCTTTTTTTCAATATATTTCATATATTCCATTAGTCTTTTTTTTTTCAGGAACATTACAATTCATTATTGTTACAATACCGATTTCACCACCAATCAATATACCGCTAAATAAAACTATTTTTGTAATAATCTTCGTGTGTTTTTTTCTTTTTTTTTTCTCATATAGTTTTATTTCTCCTTTTTTCATATTTTCTTAAATATTACACTTGTAACATTTAAACGTCAAGCTTTTTCTTAGGTTTATATATGTAAAAGATTTGCATAAAAAAAGAAAGGGCATCTCAAAGCCTTCTTTGATAAAGAACTTTACGACACCCTGAGGTAATGGTTTCTCCGGATGTTTCCCAAACGCTATAATCACTCTCCAGAAGAACCAAAAACGATTTTTAATTTTCTCTCAGAAAAAAAAAACTACTCTAAATCTGCTGATCTTTGAAATAACCCTGCTCGTTTCTTATAATCACAAACATATTCAGACAACACATTCTTTGCTGGCAGATTATTATAGCAGAAAACGCAACAAATCCCTTTATTAACTTTTTGTTCCATATATTTTTCCTGTACCAATCCTATTGTTTCATCATCTGAACAAAAAGCTCTTCGGAATCTCCCTACAATCCCTGATAATAACGCAAATCTGTTTACTATGTCCTCTCTGTTAGTATACAAGCCAGCTAATCTCTTTTATTATAGTATCTAAATACTTCTTCCCAATTCCACTACTCAAAATTTCTTCAGTCACTATTTCTGCAGATGTGTTTTTTTATATCAGCCAGAGTTCCCCTGGCTGAATTCTTCCAATATATACCTGTTAACACTTCTCAATGCTGACACTTTTTCCTTCGCTTCTCATCTTTCACCTGCTATACTGCACTCTGGCTTGAATTCATTCCCCTCTTCCAGTTCCGATTTATAATCTTCCAAGTCCATAAGAAAAGTCTCATAGCCTTCATCACTCATTTCATCTGATTCAGGCATTTTCCCCTGGTGAAGTTTCCTATGAAGAAGCCCATCAAATTGGCAAAAGAACTTGCGGATCGCTTACTGGAGGGAAAATACTCCCTATATTCTGACAACACACACTGATAAAGGTCATGTACATAACCATTTAATTTTCTGTTCTGCAGATAACATCACTTTTTTCATTACCATGACTGTAAAAAAAGAATTACTGGAAAATACGAAATCTCAGCGACACTTTTTATGCCAGGAACATAACCTGTCCACAATTATGCCAGATGGTAAAAAAAGGAATGAAATACAATGAATGGGCTGCAAATAAATCTGAATCCAGTAAAAAAGCGCAAAAGATATCAACCAGACAATCCGAATTGTTTCCACTTTACTCAGAATTTCTTTTGCATTTATGGAAGCTAAAGGATATGAAATAAAAAAACGCAGAATTTGGCGAAAACAGCAGAAAATACATTACCTTTCGTTCTCCGATATGTCCCGTCCAGTGCGTGGAAGTGCTAAATCTTTAGGGAAAAAATTTTACTAAAGAACGTATCAAAAAGAACGCATTGAAAATAAACGTCAGAAAGCTATTTTTTTCCTTCTGTTCATAACAAATTAATAGATACCAATGCTCCCAATATAGCAGGAAACATTGGGCTTCAGAAATGGGCAAATAAAGAAAATTTAAAAATTGTCTCTGCTGAATATAACAAGATGCTCACACATAATCTACATAATTTTTTTCAGAACTTGAAGACCGCATAGCCTTGTTACATATGCAGCAAAAAGAGGTAAATACCTCTGTTGTTTTCTCTCGAGTCTCAGATACGTCATCTTCGAAAATGCTAAAATATGCCAAACAATATCAGAAAAATAAAATTTACGATGACCATTATAAAAGTTCCAAAGATCCCGGATCGTTATTTCCCGTAAATATGAATCTCAAATTATTCTTTTCGCTGGTGCTGAACATATTTTACAGGAAAATGGTATAGACCTGAAACATCTTAATACTAATAAGTTACAGGAGCAAATTTCAAATCTTATTTCCAAAAAGAAGTCAATAAATACTCAATACGTTTCCTTTTAAGCAAGAAACAAAAGAGTTGGAATTGATACATCAAAACCTGTCCAAATATCTCAAACAGGATGCTCCCCAAATACAAAGATTTTCTCATAACAAACTTCCTTCTTTGTAAAACCATAATAATAATGGCAGCGATTTCACTCGCTGCCTAAATTTCCGTTAAACCGATATCCTACACCGCGCACCGTTTGTATATATACCGGATGTCCAGGATCATCTTCTATCTTTTCTCTAATGTTGCAGATATGTCGCATAACAACATTGTAATCACCCGAATAGGGTTCATTCCAGATTATATCATATATTTGTTCTTTACTAAACACTCTTCCAGGACTTCGCATTAATAAATGCAAAATTTCAAACTCTGTAAAAGACAAATCTATTTTTTTCTGCTTTCGGAATAATTCTCTTGTGGCTAATAAAATAACAATATCTCCATAATGTATTTTCAATGGATTTATATTTTTTCATCATAATATATATTTCGTCCGGTTTTCAAAGCAGCAAGAACAGACTCTATCATTTCTTCTTCACTATCTTTAAACGATAATAATAATATTTTTCCTATGTTTTCCTCCCTCTAACAGATGTTTCTTCATCTAATTATAAACTTCTTTTCTGCGATATATAAAATAAATAACTTGAACAATCAATAATAGCAGAATGGAGTACGATATTATTAAAATAGGAACTGCGCAAAAACACTTTTCCTCCGATTTCATACAAGTTAAAAAAAATTTAACTACCTGATTCATTTGAAGCATTTGATCTGGAAGAAGTCCCAAAAATTTTATTCAATAATGGTAGACTTGTTCCTGATAAAAATGATGGAAGAAAAATCAAAATAAAAGGCACGATTACCGCTATTACTGATGAGTTTGTCTTCGCAGAAACCAACATAGTTAGAGATTGCATAAATAAACATCCCAGATATCCACCAAGAACTATCAAAATATATTCCTGAGCATTCCGTGATATTATAAATACTCTTCCACCCACTCATACTAGACTGTATGGGACAATTTGCTCCGTCTACACCAAGAATTCCCAAAACAAGCATAGTGTATAACAACATAACCGCCCAGTAAATAGCCGTTATTATGATTGCTCCTGCTTTCACTTTTGCCCATACAGCCTTATTTCTGCCATAATAAGAAGAATAAAAACTGCATTCGCTTTCAGCTGAAATTCACCTGAAAAAATACCTGCACAAAGGAAACCTAATACCAATGTCAAAATCATAATTATTGAGGGTGAATATTGAAATAAGTTTTTCCATCCCGCTTGATAATCATAATATAAAGGGGTTTTCATTTTTTCATACGCTCTTATTAAATAACTTTTTTTCCTTTTCAGAAAACTGATCCTTTCCATCAGTTTCTAACCAATTTTTCAAATTTTTGATACGATTAGAATAAAAATCTACTGCTTCATCAGGAGAAAGAGAATCTGCCAGATAATAATTATAATCGTTAAACTCTCCATAATCACAATTTAGTAAATCCCTTTATATCCATGAAACCCTGTCTTTGACTATATGCTATATCATTCTGTCTAAAATCATTCGACTTAGCTTCCGGTGTCTGTGAAATCCTGACATTTTCTTCAATAATTTTTCTAAGCACATCCTCTGTCAGTTCTCCCGACCATTCTTTTTCAACTCACGAACCTTTAACATAGCCGATATTCCACTTTCCGCATCACCATTATGATTCACATATTTATTATCCCCGATGATAAAAAGACAAGACTACTGAAATTACAATAAAAATAAATATCAGCGCAACCTTACTTCCTTTTTTTGAAAAAAACTTTTTATTTCATAATACGTCATAATCATCACCTGTTTTCTCTCCGAAATAATATAAGAATATGTCCTCCAAAGTCATCGTTTCCTCTTTCGCATTATAGTGTGGAGATTTTTCAGACAAAATGCGTAATTCTATTCCATCCGAAAGTGTTTTCATTATTTGAGACTTTAAACTGTTTTTGCCACATTTCAACTTCATTATTTGCAACTACACAACTCCATACTTTTACTGGTACTGACTGAATAATCTCTTCTTGTGTTCCTGAATGGCTAATCTTTCCATCTTTCATCAATAACACCTGGTTGGCAATGTATTCAATATCCGACACAATATGTGTTGATAATAGCACGAGACGATCCTGTGACAATTCACTGATCAGATTTCGAAAACGTATCCTTTCATTCGATCCAGACCTGCAGTAGGCTCATCGAGGATCAAAATCTTTGGGTTATTTAGCATAGCTTGGGCAATCCCTGCACGGCGTTTCATTCCTCCAGACAATTTTTTCATTTTTCTATTCTGCATTTTAGCCAACCCAACCTGCCGCAGAAGTTCTGTTACACGCTTTCGTGCAATACTTATTCGCATTCCTTTAATTGACGCAATATACATTAAATAATCATGAACCGAAAACTCCGGATAAAATCCAAATTCTTGAGGTAAATAACCAAGAATTCTCCTATATTCGCCATCCAATGCAAAAATATCTTTTCCATCACATAATATGCTTCCCGAAGTAGGTTTAATAAGTGTGCAGAGCATTCTCATCAGCGTTGTTTTTCCAGCACCGTTGACACCAAGAAGCCCATAAACTCCATTACTCATCGTCAGCGTGATATCATCAACTGCTTTAAATCCCCGAAATTCTTTTGTTAATTTTTTTTTCAATTCTAATTCCATAATCAAATTCCTCACATTTCTCTGATTACGACCGTTGTGTGATTTCTCGTAATTGACACCATAATAGTCTTATACACTTGCCCCATTACTCTCGTAATATCTTTCACTGCATTTCCATACTCGCCAAATACTGTAACACAAATATAAAACAGATAATATCATCATTCCACACCATATTGATGTAGATATATGCTCATAAATACTATCTTTGAGAACTACAAGCGTCCAAACAGCGATCCAAAATCAGACAGGAAAAATAATGTGGAAGATACATAATCATCTCCTTTACTGCAAAGTAATCGAAAACATATGCAGCATGTCACATTCAATGGCAAAATAAATTGTATTAAGATATCCATAAATGCAATCTGTAACACAAAAGTGCTGGTTATCAAAAACACACTCAATAGGCAAACATCTACCATGCCGAAGAGTAGCATTCGTGCGGCATATATATTCTTTATGGAAAAAAAATGTTGCACCTTCTACTTCCATAGCCCCATTGCTTCTATTTTTCCAGAGTTCCGGAAGTATCAATATTACAAAACTCGGTGCCAAAATCCCCATGCAGCGCCTTGTATAAATACTACTGTCTGATAAGAACATTGTCATCCAAAGGATTAGTAATACTGCCCCTTGAGCAAACCACCAGTGCTTCTGTATATACAGAAGCTTGCTGATATAAAAAATTCTAACCATGACATATTTCTTTCGATTTCTCCATCCCAATATGCTTCTTTCGATTTTATAATGGTCTGTTGTAATTTTTTCTCATCTATATTTCTATCCTTCTGATTTTTTGCATACACATGCAATTTTTCATCAACTGTCATCATCATTTCTTATCCCCCAGATAAACACTCAACAATTCTTTTTTGCTTTTCCTATCCTATATTTTTTACAAGAGGAAGTCCTATGCCAATAATATCTGCTACTTCTTTTTTAATTTCAAATCCACAAAATAATGTAGAATAACTACTTCCTGCAAATCTTCTGGAAGTTTTTTTTTTTATTGATTCGTCTATATCTATTTTATTCTCAATTACAGCAATTGGATTTTTTCCCCTTATCTGGTAACTCTTCCATCACAATATCTCTTTTTTTCTTATAACTATCCCAACATAAATTTCGAGCAATCACATACAAATAATTAGCAGCCTTTCCCAAATGATGATACGATCTAAATGATCGAAAAAAAAGTGTTCAAATGTTGCTTTTGAGTAATATCTTCTGCATCACAGTCTGTGTATGTATGTAATCGACAATAATTCCGTATAGTTGAATAGTATTTTTTTACGAATACCTCTATAGCTTCTTCATCACCGTTTTCATTTTGTGAATCAAAAAAAAATCTGCATCCACTTCTTTCCTCCTTTTTCTACTGAAAGCACTTTCTATTATATATAACGAATAAATTGTACAAAAAGATAGTCAAAAATATTTTTCTTACTTTTTATTATATCATTAATTACACTGCTCTTTTTACATACTCGCTTTATTTTACTATGATGCATTGTGAAATTTAAAAGCCAATAATAAAATTTATCATATTAATAATATGTGCCAGTTTCTCAATCGGATTGGCTACTTTCTCCAATTTAAATAAATTCTATCTAACACTAATTCGTAAACGCAAAAATAGCGAGTACCTGTTCAAAATCATCCGATGTGAGATAATAGACTCATCACTACAAAGTCTAAATAGTTTAGTACTCAACTTTTTAGACTTTATCACAGGAGGTGAGTCATGAAATCTCACACAAGTTTAGTTGCACAGCAAACCCGCCTGAATGAATGGGCTGATTTGATCCGAGACTGTCAAAACCGTCCACAGGGAATGAAAATCGATGAATGGTGTCAGCTGCACGACATTACAAAAAAGCGAGTTACTACTGGAGACTCCGGAAAGTCCGTGAGGCTTACTTAGAAACTGCGGAGCATACACAAGCCTTTGTAGAAGTTCCTTCCTCTGCACTCCATCCGGTAAATACGACCTCAGAGCATAAAATCGCTGCCATAATCAGAAGTGGAAGCAAGCTCACGTTGGAAATCACCGACCAGGCTTCTGCCTCCTTTCTAAGTACACTTTTGGGAGTGATCAGAAATGCTCAATGATGGTACCGGATTCAAAAATGTGTATCTGGCAACTGGATTTACGGATCTGCGCAGAGGAATTGACGGCTTGGCAAGAATCATACGTTTTCAGTTCCAGCTCGATCCTTATGATAAGAATACATTATTCTTATTTTGCGGTAAGCGTAACGGACCGGATAAAAGGACTCATCTGGGAAGGTGATGGATTTCTCCTTCTGTATAAGCGGATTGAAAATGGGAACTTCCGATGGCCTCGTACACAGGAGGAAGCGCTGGAGATCAGCACAGACCAGTATCGAATGTTGATGCAGGGTCTGGAAATCGTTGCCAGACATCCCATAGAAGAAGTTCCTGATCCTGGATTCTCCTTATGATTTGTGCAAAACATAGAAAATAAAATCACTTTCATCCACACCGGGTTACCCAGTGCAATATAAAATTGAAAGTTATTCACATCCTGAAAGTTTTCTGTGAGTTTCTATGATACTCTGGATTCCAAAACTTTTCAGATTGTGGATAACAGTCATAAATATCTGAAATTCTGGCTTTTTATCTTCAGGTATTCATGACTGTTATCCACCGTCAAAAATAACGAAGGTAACAGAATGCAAAAATAGCCAAAAAACTGTTGATTCTGCTATAATACCACTTAGGAAAGTGAGGGTTTGGTTATGGCAGTCAATTATACGGAGGAACAATTAAATAACGTTGATAAGTCGTTTCTTATCCAGCTTCTTTTACAACAGCAGGAACAGTTGAATGCTTTAACAAAGGAGCTTCACGCATCGAATGAAAAAAAATGCAGCTTCTGATGGAACAGGTGATCCTTGGTAAGCAGAACCGTTTTGGCAGGTCTTCTGAAAAAATGGAAGATACCAGTCAGATCTGTTTTCGAGAAGTAAACGGAACGATTGTCTTTTTTCAATGAAGCAGAAGCAGTCTGTGATCTTAATGCGGCAGAGCCTGAGGATCTGGAACTGAAGTCTCCAAAGCAGCCAGAAGCGTAAGGGAAAGAAAGAAGCAGATCTTTCCGGGCTTCCGGTCAGACGGATCGACCATTATCTGTCCGCGGAGGAATTGGAAGCGGAATTCGGTGTCAGGGGTTGGAAACAGTTACCGGATGCCATTTCCAGAAAATATCATTTCGTACCTGCGAAGGTAGTAGAAAGTAGAAGAACATCACATCGGTGTGTATGCCAGCAAAACAGATGAACACATGGTGAAAGCAGACCATCCAAAGACGTTACTGCATGGGAGTCTGGTATCACCATCTCTGGGTGCTGCGATCATCAATGGAAAATATGTGAACGCAGTTCCTCTCTATCGATTGGAGCAGGAATTCCAGCGTTATGGCCTGCAGATCACAAGGCAGAACATGGCAAACTGGTGCATACGTTTGGCAGAGGAATATCTATCAATCCTTTATGATTATCTTCATAAAGAATTGTATTTCTACCACGTCATCCAGGCAGATGAAACGCCGGTGCTTGTAAACCATGACGGGCGCAAAGCCGGAAGCAAAAAGCTGGATGTGGGTATACCGTTCCGGACATTTGTATCAAAAACGGCAGATTGTCCTGTATGAATACCAGCAGACGAGAAATGCATCCCATCCACGGAATTCCTAAAAGGGTACGACGGCATCTGTGTAACAGACGGTTACCAGGGTCTACCATACTTTAGAAAAAAGAGTTGGAAGAACTGACCATTGCCGGATGCTGGGTGCACTGTCGCCGCAGATTTGATGAAGCCTTAAAGCTGATTTCGAAATCCTATCAAAAGGAATCCAATGCATTTCTTTTGATGAAACAGATTCAGGCAATCTATCGGGAAGAAGGGAAGCTGAAGGACCTTTCTTCTGATGAACGGCTTAAGCAACGGCAGGCGGTTATCAAACCACTTGTGGATGCGTTTTTTGCGTACCTAAAAACTATAAATGTGTCCAAGAAGGATAAATTTGGTGATGCTGTTGGCTATGCACTGAATCAGGAAAAATATCTCCGGGTATTTCTTACAGATGGAGATGTTCCGATCGATAATAATGCATCCGAAAGGGCAATCCGTGGTTTCTGTATCGGAAAGAAGAACTGGCAGATGATCGATACGATCCATGGAGCCAAATCTTCCGCAATCATTTACAGTATTGTAGAAACTGCAAAAAGCCAATAATCTGAAACCTTTTGATTATGTGCAGCATCTCTTGGAAGAGATGCCGAAACACATGGATGACAGGGATTGTTCCTTTTTGGAAAATCTTTTGCCATGGTCAGAAAAACTTCCGGCAGGAATCCGCAAAGCTTAAATATTGGTGGCTGCAAAGCAGCCGCCTAAAAATGTCAAGGTACTCGCTATTTTGCGTTTACACTAATTCACACAAAATATTCTCTATTTTTTTATAATTATCTTCCAAATCCGCTTTATAATCTTCCAGATCCATAAGAAAAATCTCATAGCCTTCATCGCTCATGCAGAACAGCTTTCTTAGGGTATTGCAGACAAGTCCGATCATATCCGCATCCCCTTTCAGAAATGGAATGATATGGTCAATAGCTTCCATTGTGTCATTTCTGTTTCCTTTATCAAACATTGCGGTCACTAAGCATTCATCTGTATCAAAGTTCATTGCCAGATCCATCATAATTCTACCTCCCCCTTCTTACGTGCTTTTGGATTTTTCTGTTTCCATTTTTTCTGCTCCTGTGCTTTTGCCCTTGCCTGAAACTCTTTCAACGACTGCAGCACGGATTTTTTCAGTTCTCCTTTTTTCGCCCTTTACAGGCTCTTTCTTTTTGCGTCTGGTTCGGGTTCTACTGATACAGATTCTTTCTTGACTGGTGCTTCTGGAACTTCCTGTTTCACTTCCACAGTCTGTTCTGCTTCCTGCACTTTTCCATGTTTCTCATTCAGATACTTTTCCATATCGTTGATTGCTTTCTGTACCAATGGACTTTCCTTATAATGCGGAATCATATCTATCAGTTCCCTGTCTACTCTGTCCCAACACATCAGTTCATATTCCCCGGAATAATCCTTATCCCCGTCCTGCAGGTCAAATCCAATCCCTTTGCCTCCATGCAGTCGTTCTGCCGGAATACTTTCATAGATCTTGATCGCTTCTTCCAGAGTAAGATTATTATGGTCCTCCCCCATGACCGGGAACTCCATGCACTCTGCCACATAAAAAAAGTAATCGTAGCTTCTGGCTGTTCCTGTTCTGGTTGTCTGGTAAAGATAGAAAAGGGTTTCTGCATTTTCCAGACGGGAAAGTAAAGAACGGGCAGTTATAACATCGCTGTCTATATCGGATTCTTCAGATACTTCAACCAGCCAGTCCTTTAAACACTCTGTTTTCTTATTCAGAATGTCCTCTGTGATTTTCTCCACCTGTTCTTCCCTGTTCTCAACGGTATCTTTATATTCGTAAGTGTCATATTCATAGCTGAAATTATCTAAATCAGCCGCCAGCTTTTTCGATTTCCTTCTGATCAAGATAGGCTTCTGACTCTTTCATATATTCTGCCAGAGTGATTCTTTTTTCTGCGATAGGATTGATGTCCACCTTAATGCCTGCCATTGCTATACCATGAGCATTTAATTCATTGAAGAAACTGTCCTCCCGGATATTGCCACGATAAGAAAGCACTACATCAAGATCAGAATCATCTCTGGTAAAGTTCCTCCTGCTTCTGGAACCATGCACTCTTGCAGCAAGCAGCTCTACTTCATTTTCCAGTCCCATCTCTTCTAGAATACCCTGTGCGTGATACAGGACACCACTTTCAACTTCTGCCCTGCTCAGGCTATTTAATGCTAGTTCATTTCTTCCAATCTCAGAAGTCGCACGAAGTTCCCCCTCCTGCAATAAGTCCTTAGAGTGCTGGACCGTCATTTCTTCAAATTCTTTATAATCCACTTTGACACATTCCAGGTCATCCATTCTTTCACTTTTCAGGATTTCATAAGTAGCTTTCTGAATGGATGCGTCTGGATTATCGTAATCACCACTCTGGATTTCATGCAGATCAGAGTCATAAAAATAAACGAATATCCTTCTTCTGTTGCCTGTATGGTCAGATACCCTTTACTCCTGATAAACTGCATTGCGATTCCTTCATAGGTTTGCATTGCTTCTTCCCTGCGAAATCCTTCAAAAATACTTGCTGGGCAGTTTTTTTCTAATTGTATCCGTCTGATCTGTTCTTCCTGAACTTCTTCCACATCTGCCATCAGTTCTTCATAATCCACTACTTTTGCGTCTTCCAATGAGTACCCTTTTATCTTCCAAAATATCACTGGCAGCTTCATCTACATAAATTGTCGGATTGTCATAGATTCCTCCATCATCCTCCTGATAATCTTCATTATAAAATGTATAGTCATAACCATCTTCTGCGGTCTGGATTGTAAAGTATTGTTTTCCAATCTGATATGCAATCTGTACCTCATTCCAGTCCAGCATGTTTTCCATTTTATTTACCACTTCATATATTTCTGGATTCAGCCACCCTCCGATCTGTTTATACGCATGGGTCAGCCGATCTATCCCGTTTTCACATCGGATAAAATCCATGCTTTCCTGCATTGTTTCCGTATTCTGGATACCAAGCACTTTTTCCTGATGATTTGGCAGGCGTAAATATTCCTGCATCGCTTCATCCAGTGATTCATACCGGTTTACTTTTACTACACCCTCTGCATTTACATCTTCCATCACATAAAAATTATCAACGTAATGAATCTGGCATTTTTCAACTTTATGCCTTCTGGCAGTACTGCACCTCACTGACTGCATGGAAATTAAACCGGACATCCGTTCCAGATTCATTTTTTCCTGCCATCGTTTCTTCCCAGGTATCTTTCTGTACTGCCTGTATTTCTTCGATTGTAAGTGTCTGTCCACTCCGCAGGGTTACAACAGAAATCTTTCGGGAATTCCGTCAAGTCATAAAGTGTTGTTCCATTTTCCTGCAAATATTCTGAAACTGCTTCCAATGCTCCTGCGTCAAACCCGTTCCATAAGTCCTCCGCTACAAGCTGTCCATTTTCTGCTACGATAATCCCTGCCACATCGGAGCCAAATTCATCCTGTTCCATTAAGAAAAACTTCTCCCCGCATATTCCTTTTCATCAACCGTATGCCATGTTCCGTTATGTCCTTCTGCTTCAT
>VOFJ01003244.1_pt1 | contig 26390 bp, 36 predicted proteins | sample 5384081 | NCBI WGS metagenome assembly VOFJ01 (sample SAMN12384729, study PRJNA508395) | human gut metagenome | isolation source: healthy gut I | host: Homo sapiens | reverse complement strand
ACCTCATTTTGTATATATAAATCCCAAACATTCTGATAATTCTCTGAAAATAGTTTCTAATAAACTCTGATACCGTTCTTAATAAACTCTCTCACTATTTATTAAAAAACGGTATTCGGATTTTTATAGAAATGTAAATATATTGTTGCTAACAATATAGAAGTCTACTCAAAGATGAGTAAGGCAAACATCGAAACAGTCAATATTACATACAAATAAGCTATAACAAAATTTCTTACATCCTAATAGAGATACTTCTTCAAGGCATCTTCCTCCGTTTTTTTGCAACAAACTATAGAAATCATCATGTTGTTGTTCCGTATGTGAACGTTCTAATGACTTAAGAAGTGACTTTGCATCCACAAAAAAAAAGCCCCGAAAAAGATATCTCTTTCAGGGCTTTTTCTTCGTTGAACTACCAAGATTCGAACTTGGACAAACAGAACCAAAACCTGTTGTGCTACCATTACACCATAGTCCAAACTTATGTGCTTTCTGTTAAAAAGCGGTGCAAAGATAGAGGTTTGCAAGCAAACCTCCAAATATTTCGTTCACTTTTTTATATTGCTACCTCGAAAATCGCGCATTATTACTTCGCAATCAGCAAATAATAGTTCTTTTTACCGCGCTGAACAAGCAGATATTTCTCGTCGAGCAGGTCAGCAGCCGTAATTACCTGGTCAAAGGCCGCCAGCTTCTCCTTATTCAGCGAAACGCCACCGCCCTGAACCAATTTACGCATTTCACCTTTCGACGCAAATACGGCCGCATTATCAACGAATAGATCAACAGCCTTTACTCCTCCCGTCAATACATCACGGGAAATCTCAAATTGAGGCACACCTTCGAATACAGCCAGCAAAGTGTCTTCGTCCAACTTGCGCAAAGCTTCGGAAGTAGCATTTGCCGAACAGGATATTCGATGCGTCTACTGCTGCGTTATAATCATCTTCAGAGTGAACCATTACAGTCACTTCCTTAGCCAGACGCTTCTGAAGGAGACGCAAATGCGGAGCTGCCTGATGTTCTGCAATTAATGCCTCGATTTCTTCTTTTTCGATCGAAGTGAAGATCTTGATATAACGTTCGGCGTCGGAGTCACTTACGTTCAGCCAGAACTGGTAGAATTTGTAGGGAGAAGTATAACGGGGATCCAGCCAGATATTTCCGGATTCGGTTTTACCGAACTTACCACCGTCGGCTTTTGTAATCAACGGACAAGTCAGCGCAAACACCTCACCTCCGTTGGTACGGCGAATCAATTCCGCACCGGTAGTAATATTTCCCCATTGGTCGGAACCACCCATTTGGAGCTTACACCCCTTTGTTTCATACAAATGAAGAAAATCATATCCTTGAAGCAATTGGTAAGTGAACTCGGTAAATGACAATCCATCACGCGCTTCACCATTCAGACGACGCTTTACAGAGTCTTTCGCCATCATATAGTTTACAGTGATGTGCTTACCTACTTCGCGAACAAAATCCAGGAAGGTAAAGTCTTTCATCCAGTCATAGTTGTTCACCAGCTCGGCACGATTAGGTACATCCGACTCGAAGTCGAGGAACTTGGCAAGCTAATTCTTGATACATGCCTGATTGTGACGCAATGTCTCTTCATCCAGCAGGTTACGTTCCGCTGATTTTCCCGAAGGGTCACCAATCATACCTGTAGCGCCACCAATCAATGCCAACGGTTTATGACCGCAGCGTTGGAAATGACGAAGAATCATCACTCCACAAAGGTGACCAATGTGTAGCGAATCGGCAGTCGGGTCGATACCCAAATAGGCAGTCACCTGCTCTTTGCTTAACAACTCTTCCGTTCCCGGCATGATGTCCTGCAACATGCCACGCCATCTCAATTCTTCTACAAAATTCATCGTATTACTCTTTTTTAAATTATTAGGTTTTTATTCTATTTCAATCCCGTAGGGGGCAAAAGTACGACTCTTTCTCGGAAGATACAACTCTTATGCCCTAAAAAGATGTCTTGAATATTTTTACGGACAATAGCCTGCAACGTTTCTACTTCCACACCACGTACTTTCGCCGCATCACGCAACACATCTTCAATATCTACCGGACTGTCATCCGTTTCCAAAAACAAGCGGCTATCAGGCACTACATTCATCGCCTCACTGGAGTAATGCATTCCGAAAAGAAAGATAGAATCCTTTCTGTAACAATTGTTTTGCCTGTTCAGGCTTTCCACGGAATCCATGCCATATCCACGGCTGTTTCGGTGCACGTTCCTTTCTCAAGGCAAGCAGTTCGTCCATAGCCTTCACACAGTGAATAATCAACGGCAATTCATACTTTTCCGACAATTCCACCTGTTCTTTAAACACAGCTACTTGAAGCTGCATCGGAGCAGCAGCCAGCTTATCCAGTCCGGCCTCTCACCCACGGCCACCAACTGTTTTTCTGCAAGTTGTTCCCGAAGACATTCCAATCGACGCTCCGTATCAAACTCCGTCAAATCCCAAGGGTGAATACCGGCAGAATAGAAATATCCTTCGTACAAAGCATCTGTCGCCAACTTACGGTTAATAATCGCCTTCCCGGCAGAAACCGGTTCTGCTTTATGGGTATGAATATCCAGAATATTATTTGTATTCCTTTCCATTTTCCACATTTTGGAGTTTAAGGTACAGGATCATAGCCGGAACCACCCCAAGGGTGACACCGTAAGATACGCCGCACAGCAAGATAAAGCCCCTTTATAGGACCATGTTTCTTTATCGCTTCGAGCGCATATGCCGAACAAGTAGGCGTGAACCGGCAGGAGGGAGGAGGTAAGTGGGGATATGCAAATCCGATAAAAATAGATAGGAAGCAGGAGCAGGAATGAGAACACCCTCCCTCAAAAAATCCTTTGACGGACATCCGGACGCCAGAGACATCCGGGAGCTATGGGCTTTCATAAGAATAGTTTTTCGGAGATGCGCGCAAGCGCTATTTTCATTTTCTCTTCCAGCTCGGCAGTAGCAACAAGCTCGTCCGACAGATAGATAAAGGCAATAGCCAAACGCTTTTCCCGGCGTTGCAACTCGTCTACCAACAGATATTTATTCTTCCGGTAGGCTTCACGTATCTGCCGTTTCACCCGGTTGCGCTTCACCGCCCTCTTGAAGCGGCGTTTCGATACACTGATCAATATGGAAGCCGGAGCCTCGCCCTGCTCGACAGGCATATATACAACGCGTATCGGAAAGATGGAAAACGATTTAGAAACACCGCCTTCAAACATCTTTCCGATCAGAATTTTACTATTCAGCCTTTCGGCTTTGCACAAAGTATATATACCCACTCTGTTTATTTATTGTTTTCCTTGATAAACATGTCAAGTGCGGCAGTCATAGACGGAGCTTGCACCGTAGGGGCTTCGAGATCCAGACGGAGTCCTGCATCGCGTACAGCCTGTGCGGTAGTAGAACCGAACGTTCCGATCTTAATCTCTTTCTGATTAAAATCCGGGAAGTTCTTCTTCAAAGAAGTCACTCCGGCAGGGCTGAAGAACACTAACATATCATAATCAAACTCCTCGTCCGGTGTAAAGTCATTGCTTACCGTGCGATACACCACAGCTTCGGTATGCTGTATGCCGTTCTTGTCAAGCAGTGTTTTTACGTCGTCATTATGTACGTCCGACATTGGGACAAGGTATTTCTCCGTTTTATGCTTTACGATAGAAGGCACGAGGTCCTCAATCTTTCCCGTTGCACCAAAGAAGATTTTACGCTTACGATATTGCACATATTTCTGAATGTACAATGCAACTGCTTCCGTCACACAGAAATACTTCATAGTTTCCGGAATTGCAACACGCAATTCAGTACACAAATTAAAGAAATGGTCGATAGCATGACGAGAAGTGAATATAACGGCAGTATGATCGAGAATCGAAATTTTCTGTTGCCGGAATTCTTTCGCCGAAAGACTTTCAACCTTGATAAACGGCCGGAAATCTATTTTTACGCCATACTTCTCTGCTATGTCGTAATAGGGAGATTTCTCTGACGCAGGCTTAGGCTGCGACACTAGTACTTTTTAATTTTCAACGTCCTAAAATTTTATTAGCAATATATTGTTAATTTGAATCATACCTTGATAGAGTAGCAGACAAGGTACTATTTCAAGAGCGCAAAAGTACAAAATTAATAGGAAAAGCCCGCTAAATTGATGAAAAAAAAAAAGCTTTATCCACTTATAAAACATCAATATTTTAGCAAAAAATTAGAATTATGGTTCCAATTATGAGCAAATTGGTGAGACTCAGGTCGAAATAAACTAAAAAGAGTACGAACGGAAAAAGGGCAAATCCTGCATAATATATGAGCGTAGAATAAGATTCCAGCCATATATTTGTCCTGTTTTTATCAAAGAATGTCCAACCTATAAACATATAAAGCAACCATTTTAGTAAGAAATAAGCAAGACAGGAACCCACATAAATCCCCAAAAAAGCAGAAGAGGGGACACGGAGTTCATCAAAGCAGGGGATGTATCATGAAAATAGTTGAAGAAAGTAATCCCCGACAATACGCACGTCTGCACTACAAGCACAAGAAGATAACGCATGTCAGCCGCTGTAGAACTATCAAAAATACTTGTCCGTTCACGATGCAGCACAAAGTCTTTTTACTTGCTGGGAAAGAAATTTCTTTCCGCGTGCCAAAGCTATGGAAGAAAGGAAGAAACAAGCCAGCAAGGTTAGCGCTATGGCATCATCTGTACGGGGAGAATAGGGATAGGAGTTCCCTCGAAGCCGGAAATGACTTCCTGCGCAGAATGGATCTGTGCCAATTGCAAGCTATCACTATCCGCCTTTATTGTCGATTGCGGTGAACCACCGAGCTGCCCTTGTTGGAAAAGCGACAGAGTATCCGTAGTGCGCTGGAAGCTGAGAGTGTCAATCGTCATATAGCTGCAAATTTACGAATGGAGATATCCCATACAGGCGTTGAATAAAGCAGTTCCACAGCTTCCTCCGGCGTTTGCGCCACTTTCCATATATCACCGTGCTGGCGGCGCATAAAGTTTTCGTCGATTGCTTTTTCAAGCATTTCGAGTAACGGATCAAAGAACCCGTTTACATTCAGAATCACAATCGGATTGAGATAGAGTCCCAGTTGTTTCCAGGTGATAATTTCAAGCAGTTCTTCCAACGTTCCGCAGCCACCCGGCAAAGCTATCACCCGCATCACTCAAATCTGCCATTTTCTGTTTGCGTTCGTGCATGGATTCCACTTCAACCAGCTCCGTCAAGCCTGTATGGTGCCAGTTCTGCTCTACCATAAAATGAGGAATAACACCAGTCACCTCACCACCATTCGCCAACACCGCATCGGCCACAGAACGCATCAGGCCAATACTGCCGGCACCATTAATCAAAACGGATATGATGATCGGCAAAGCAGTCGCCCGAGAGTCTCGGCTGCGGTAAAGTAAACAGGATCTATTTTAGTGCTGGAAGCGCTATATACGCATACGGAATTTATCTGGTTCATCACTCTTTACGGGGTTTATGGTTGTAACGAGTGCAAAAGTACAAAAAAACATAGAATAACAGACTATAGTTCAAACTAACTAAAATGTAAATTGATAAGAGATAGATGGCAGTGCACCATACAAATACATTTTATGCATGCCAATATCAGAGAAATCATAGTCATCTCTACTCGTATAGATAGTAAACACATTTTTCTGTTATATACATTCATCACAGAAAGAATCAATCGACCTCTTTTTGCCAGTTTTACAAGTCATGGATAAATTCAATTCATGAAGGCAGGAGCACGATAACCATTTCTTGTAGAATAGATATAGAAAGCTTGTACCGTTCACCCGGTAATGAGCAATAGGCAATGTCAGATTCATCCCTGAATTGTACGAGAAGGTAGCTGCAAAAGCACACCTCCGCTTACGTCCGGCCTCATAATTCAGAAATATCTTCAAGCTATGTGGACGATCATAGACGAGGCGGATATTCCTTATCTCCAAGAGTAGCAATATAATTCCGGGCACGTGAAAAGGTATAGCTAATCCATCCGGTTAGCCGCCCACTGTTTTTAGATATATAAAATTCCGCTCCATAGGCCTTTGAGTAACCAGTAGTCAACTGTGTTTCTATCTGATTATTCAAAAGATATTCGCATTATCTACAAAATCAACGATATGGTTGGTCTTTCTATAATAAGTCTCCAGAGAGAGAGTATACATTCCTTTCGCCAGGCTTCTCTCATATCCCAAAGCCACTTGCTTCATCACTGCAGGTTTCAGTTGTCCATTAGCAGGTATCCACATATCAGAAGGAATACCCACAGAGGAATTAGACAACATATGTAGGTTTGTAAGCGTCTCCGCGATTCTATATAGTGTATTAAAATAAAAAGGCTAATGATCCCTTTTTAGTCATTAGCCTTTTCCCATCTGTCAGGAAGCAGTTCCCTGTATTTTTTTTCAATTGGTGTGTTCGGTTGCCATTCGGCTGTTCTGTTTATCACATCCGTGAGATACTCAAATAGATTCACTTTATGCATCCTACAAGTGAGTGCTATCGTATAGAGTATGGCGCCTCGTTCGGCCCCCCTTATGGCTGCCGAAGAACAATGAGTTTTTTCTTGATAAGGATATGTAGCGGTTCATCCGTTCAACCATATTGTTGTCCAGGTAAGTGTCACCATAATTAAAGATGTCCACCACTGCATTCCACTCATTGCGAAGATAGGTAATGGCTTCCTTTAGTTCGCTCTTAGGTAACAAATCCCCCCGTTCTTCTATTTCATCAAGCACATCTTTTATTTCTCCGAGTATGTCCGGCGCATACTTTTTTCGATGCATAAGATTCTGTTCTACCGTCCATCCCTCAGCCCCAACTTTATGCTTATGCTCGTTTTGATAAAGTGCGTTTATCAGCTCCACGATTCTTTTTGCATCCGGGTCCTTCTCACCGCAATCTATAAATTTCCGTTTTATATGTTGCAAGCACGGGATGCGTGTGATATTGGGATAAGCATCGCTTTCGAGCTTCCGGTAAGGTGAGTAACCATCGCTTTGTATGATACCTTTGCAACTGCCTAATTCGTTAAGAATAACTCTTTCAGACCGGGAGCCGTCATCATAGAGCAAGTATATCATCCTGGTGTTTATGCCGACAACCACCCAAAGGTATCCCTTCCTGACTCCTTTTCCCTTGCTGTTCTTTTCCGGGACGAGTATTTTGTAATAGGTTTCATCGGCTGCCTTATAAGGATCACTCAAAGCTGTCTGCCGGATGCACTTATAAAGATTTTCGAAGAGGCTGAGGCTTTTTCTATCAACTTATGAGCCGTAGGTTTCTTCAGCGTAAAACCATGACTCTCGAAGTAGTTGATGATTCTTTCAACAGGTAGCGATTGTATATAACGTAATTCCATCAATCCGGCAATAAATGAACCGTCATAGCTGGAATTCAAGAAGGCCGAAGCCGGTGTTTTTCCCTCAAACAGGCGACCTTCTTGCCTATAGGTGTGTATCTTGTAGACGTGCTTGATGAAGCGCATGGGTACACATTCATAGCGGACGCATATTCTGGGAACAGTGGTAAACAACCGGGCCTTATTGATGTCAAAATCGGGATCATCGGGATAAACGACATGTTCTTCTTCCTCCATCTCATAATGCATGTCACGTTTGGCCCCATTGTTCTTTCTTGCTTTACGCTTATCTGCTTTTTCCGCTTCTATCTTCTGCCGCTCTTCTTCGGATATGGCAGATTGGGGAGCCTGTTGCCGTTCGGATGTGTTGGATACAAGTTTGGCGAGTCCCTTAGTAAGGCGCTGTTGCTTGCTAAGAGATTCGCCTTTTTGAAGGAGTGCCTCTTTAAGGGAAGAAACCTCCTTTATCAAAGCATCTATTTGGTCCAAGAGTCTGTTGTTGTCATCTCGTAATCCCTTGATTTGTTCCTTCAATAACTCTATGATCTCATCCTTTTTCATGGCATAAAGATATAAAAAATCAACAAATTGGCCAAATAAACCGGATGATATCCTTAGGACAAACAACTAATAATCAGAATGTTGTATTAGATCGTAAAACGTTTTCTCAACCGTACAGACTTTAATGACACTCCATTTGAATAAAGACAAACGAGATTGCAGAAAAAGTGGAAGAGGGAGCATATCAATTCTTAGAAGTGGTATTACGGTGGACAACCAATTTACTATTATGTGATTTCCGTAAATAAATATGAGATTAAATTACATCCATAAGTGAAGGGATCGGCGATAAACAGCCGGTCTTTTTTCTTAAAATAAATATTGAGACAATCCGGGATCTTTCCTATTTCCCAAAGAACTTATGTGCAGTTCCCAGAGATCAAACGTCCTGACGAAGCAGTGAGGGGAGACTGCGGCAGTCATAGGGCGAATCCGGAGACTCCGGTTGTGAAGAAGAGAGTGCGATGCAGATCACGGTGACTTCGATTGCCGGCATGGAAAAACGCCTGGAACTGGTGTGGTTTCGTCTACCATACATTAAAAACAGCCTTCATCCGGGCGGAACTTATGTGTTTTACGGCAAGGTACAGCACAAAAAACGGAAGGTTTGTCATGGAGGCGACCGGCAATTTATACGCCGGAAAAATATGAGGCGATGGAACATTCTTTCGCTTCCGGTTTACACTTTGCCGAAAGGATTATCAAATCAGCTTATGCTGAAAAAGCAGAGCGGTCTGTTTTGGAGGAAGAACATTTATTCCGGGATTATCTGCCGACAGAACTGCGGGAAAAGCATCAGCTCTGTGAGTATAATTATGCAATCAAACAGATTCATTTCCCGGACGATATGGAGACGTTGATCGAGGCAAGAAAACGGCTTGTGTTTGACGAACTCTTTTTTATTTATCTTAAACCTGCAATATCAGAAAGAAAAAAAGGAAAAAAGAGAAAATCAGTTTTCTTTCCAGTCGGATGATTTTGTGGAGCAGTTGATCGAAAAAACTGCCGTATAAGCTCACAAATGCCCAGTTGCGGGCATTGTCAGAGGCCCGGGCGGACATGCGGAGCGACTACGTCATGCGGCGTCTGATTCAGGGAGATGTCGGTTCGGAAAGACGATCATTGCGTTTTTAGCGATGGCGGACACTGCGCACAATGGCTGTCAGTCTGCGATTATGGCACCGACGGAGGTGCTTGCAAGACAGCATTACGAATCATTTCTGAGCATGTGTGAGATATTTGGACTGGATTTTCCTGTGATTCTTATCACGGGTTCCATGACTGCAAAACAGAAAAAAGCTGGCATATCAGGAGATTTTTTAGACCACCCGGATGCGCTGATTATCGGAACACATGCACTGATACAGGAAAAGGTGATTTATCAGAACCTTGCGCTTGTGATCACAGACGAGCGGCACCGGTTTGGCGTAAAACAGCGTGAAATATTTTCAGAAAAAAAGGAACAAAGCCGCATATTCTTGTCATGAGTGCGACACCGATTCCACGGACGCTTGCCATTATTTTATACGGTGATCTGGACATTTCCGTGGTGGATGAAGTACCTGCAAAACGTCTGCCGATCAAAAAACTGTGGGTTGACACCAGATACCGCCCGAAGGCGTATCAGTTTATCGAAAAAGAGGTGGCTGCCGGTCATCAGGCGTATGTGATCTGTCCGTTGGTGGAAGAAAGCGAGAACATGGAGGCAGAGAATGTCACAGACTATGCGAAGCGTCTGAAAGAGGAACTGCCGGATACGATTGAAATCGGGCTTTTACATGGGCAGATGAAACCTGCACAGAAAAAATGACGTTATGGAACGGTTTGCAGCAAATGAGATACAGGTGCTCGTATCAACTACAGTTGTAGAAGTTGGAGTGAATGTTCCGAATGCAACGGTTTATGATGATCGAAAATGCGGAACATTTCGGCCTGGCGCAGCTTCACCAGCTCCGCGGCCGTGTGGGAAGAGGGATGCGCAGTCATACTGCATTATGGTCAATTGCGAACTCAAAGAGTCACAGAAACGTCTGGATATTTTGAATCAATCCAACGATGGCTTTAAAATTGCAAGTGAGGATCTGAAACTGCGCACCCGGGGATTTCTTCGGCATCCGGCAGTCCGGTGAAATGCAGTTTGCGCTTGCGGATATCTATCAGGATGCCCTATATTATGCAGCGCGCAAGCGAGGAAGTTGCGGATATTTTAGGAAAAAGACCCGGAACTTTCCAGCGAGGATCATAAAAACCTGAAAGACTATCTGGAACTGTTTTTGGCAGACCAGAGAAATAAATTAAATTTATAACGAATGAAGCAGTAAAAAAACTTCATAAAACACGTAGAAAGAACCCTGGATCATATCAATCCAAGGTTCTTTTTCTTGTTCAGGGAAATTTTATTTTCCTGACATCTGCTGTTCCTGTGCCTCAATCATTTTCTTGACCATATAACCGCCGACAGAACCATTCTGTCTGGAAGTTAAGTCACCATTGTAACCATCTTTTTAATGGTACACCGATCTCGCCTGCTACCTCATATTTGAAACGGTCTAAAAGGCACTCTTTGCTTCTGGAACGGCTGCTCTGTTAGATGAACGATTTGACATAGTAAGTCCTCCTTTGTTTTTTTAGGTCTTTTTTTCTGCTCTGGTTTATTTTAAGAACATTCAAAAATTTCTTTTTTTGTTTGTTCAGTGATAGTATGTGATTTTTTTATATGGAATACACATGCAGTTTTTGCAATAGTGCCAATTATTTCTTTAAAATATGTAAGCGCTTACAAAAATATATTTACAAACAGGAGAACATTGATTATGATGGATATAGAAGGTAGACAATTGCGAAACTCATGAAAAACTAAATTGAATTGTGAAAAATTAACAAAAGACATGAAAGACATTGGGGGAACCGCCGGCACTTAGAAGGCAGATACAACGGTAAGTTGTGTCTGGCTTCTTAGTACCGTTGCGAGTGACACATAGCGAGAAAGCGTGTCTTGAATGTTTTTTGTTGATTTTCAACAATTGAAAGAAGAGTAGATGAGTTTCGCAAACGCCTAGATATAGAAGGTTAAAAAAAAAAGGAGAAGAACTATGGATCAAATCGAAAAGTATATTGAGGAACTAATGGAAAAAAGTACACCGGATCGTCCCATCTGGAACATCGAAAAAAATCATGCAGGGTTAAAATCCACATGGAATTACATTGATGGATGTATGATCAAAGCAATCCTGGAAATGTATGCGATCACGAAAGAGGATAAGTATCTGAAATTTGCAGATGATTTTATTGACTGCAAAGTGAATGCAGATGGGACAATTGAGGGTATGATGTCAATGAATTAAATATTGACAATGTCAATGCGGGAAAAACACTGTTTGAGCTTTTTGACCTGACAGGAAAAAGAAAAAATACAGAAAAAAGCAATTGATCTTGTTTACAGTCAGGTTGCACAGATGCCGCGCACGAAAGAGGGGAACTTCTGGCACAAAAAATATCTACCCGAATCAGGTCTGGCTGGACGGACTGTATATGTGTCAGCCGTTTTATATGGAGTATGAGACGAGATTTCATGAGAAGAAGAAAATTATGACGATATTTTCCGCCAGTTTTTTAATGTTGAAAAAAATATGAGGGATCCAAAGACCGGATTATACTATCATGCGTATGATTCATCCAGAGCAATGTTCTGGTGCGATAAAGTCACCGGGTTGAGCCAGAACTTCTGGTCGCTGCGCGCACTGGGCTGGTTTTCCATGGCACTGCTTGATACACTAGACAAAGCAGACGCATCGGTTGCAGGAGAATCTTACGAAAAATTAAAACAAATATTTGTCGAACTCATGGATGCTATGTTAAAATATCAGGATGAGAGCGGTATGTGGTATCAGGTCGTGAATTTCGGCGGTATGGACAAAAACTACCTCGAAACAAGTGGAAGCTCTATTATGGCATATGCACTTTTAAAAGGTGTCCGTCTTGGATTTTTGTCGGAAAGCTATCGCGCATACGGTGAGAAGGCTTTTCATGGAATCTGTGATAACTATCTTTCCACGGATGAAAATGGAAACCTCCATCTGGGCGGAATCTGTCTCGTGGCAGGCTTAGGCGGCGCAAACAGACGGCCGGGAACCTATGATTATTATATGTCAGAGCCGGTTGTCAAAGATGACGCCAAAGGTGTCGAATGACCATTTTTGCTTGCCTATACAGAGATGCTCCGCCTGAAAAAATAGCACGCCATTTTGAACAATGTCACTGCAAAACTGCTCATTCGATAAATCAATATGAAGGAAGTAAAGTAGAATGAAACGTTATTTTTGATTTTGACATGAATGATTATAAAGACAAAAAATGTAATTTTCATTCGCACACGGTGCGCTGCCAGCATGCAGTGGGAGAAGAGCAGGGAATATGTCGAGGAGGCAATTAAGGAAGGCTTTGAGGTGATCGGCTTTTCCGACCATTCCCCTTATTTATTCAAAAATGGATATGTGTCAAGAATCCGCATGACAATGTCACAGTTGGAAGATTATGTAAAAACCATTGAGGCATTGAAAAAAGAATATCGGGATGACATCACGATTTTTCTGGCATTGGAGATGGAATATTTTCCGGGAATCTTCGAGCCGACAATCGAGAAAATCCGGCAGTATCCGATGGATTATCTGCTTCTGGCACAGCATTTTTCTATGAAAATGAAAGTTTTATCAGTGTAAGGGAAAAACTGGACGGATGAAATGCATCTGAAAAGCTATGTAGATCTGCTGACAAATGCACTGGATACCGGATATTTTAATATGGTGGCACACCCGGATATCGTAAACTTCACCGGAGATGAAGCATTGTATACAAAGTACATGAAAAAAGCTTGCAGACAGATTAAAAGACGAGCAGATTCCAATTGAAAAATTAATGTGAATGGTTTCCGGGAGTTGTGCAATTATCCAGATCGCAGGTTTGTGAAACTTGGTGTGGAAAACGGAAATGAATCTATTGTCGGCGTAGACGCACACAATCCGGATGAGTATCATGATCTCGCTTCCTATAAGGGATGTACCAAAATGGCAGAAGATTTCGGAGGAAAGGTATTCTGGAAATAAAAAAATCGTAGGGGTTGTACCCCTGCGATTTTTTAATCCGAAACCAGCGTCAGCCCTGAAATATCCGGATGGATAGTCAGGGAGTAGTTTGTGTAGTACACGACAAATCCCGGCGCGGCGTTTGGTTTCTTGACATTTTTTTTCTGTAAATAATCAATCTCCACTTTCTCATCTTCGCGTCCCTTGGGTAATATCCGGCAAGCATTCCGGCTTCCTCAAAGACGCGGTCCGGCAGTTCGTCGTTGCCGGATTTTACGATGACGTGGGAGCCGGGCATTCCTTTGGCGTGAAACCACCAGTCGTTGCCGGGTGGCAAATTTAAACGTCAGTTCCTCGTTCTGGTAATTGTTCTTCCCGACATAGATGTCATATCCGTCGGAGGAACGGTAGTGGAACGGCTTGCTCTTGATTTTGGCTTTTTATCCGTCTTTTTTGCGCTTGATATAGCCAAATTCGATCAGCTCCTCTTTGATCTGTACGAGATCATCTTCCGTCAGGGCAATGTCTAAAGCCGTGGAGATACTTTCGAGATGTTCGATCTCCGTCTTTGTCTCCTCTGTCAGCTTGGTGAGTGCCTCATAAGTACGCTTTAATTTGTTGTATCTGTCAAAAAAATATTTCTGCGCGTTTCCATTGGCGTCTAACTGAGAGTCGAGCGGAATGGTGATCATCTCGTTGGTGTAGTAATTGAGTGCCTCCAGTTCCTTTGCACCTTCCTCTAAACCCATAGCCGTAGGTGTGGATTAACTCGCCGTATACCTTGTATTTGTCCCGCTTTTCCGTGTCCTTCAACTGCTTTTCCTGCAACTGGTATTTCTTGCGGTTGCGGTCTAGGGCAGTGGAAACGATCTTTCTCAAATCAACGGATTTCTGCCGGATTCTTGTATACACATTTTTTTGGAAGCATAATATTCCTCCAAAACCTGTGAGATGGAATCGAAATTCTTTGCTTCGTAATCCGAAAACTGTGTGAGTTCAACGCAGGAAAAATCAATCGGTTCTTTTCCCTTAAAAATAATGTTCGGTTTGTAGGTATGATTTTTTTTACATCCTCTGCAATCCATGTGAGATTGTTAAATAAATGCTTTTTGCCATCATCATCCAGCGAGTCGACCGGCATATCTCCGTCAATGGAACTGCGGTGGCAGATTTCGGAGGCAAGCAGAGGACTTAAGCCTGTAAAAAAGAGTAGAGAGCCTTTGTGATGGAGGTCGGTTTCTTCATAACCATATCCATAAAGGCTTCTTCCGTGACTTCCAGCGGATTCAGGCGGTCATCCTGTGTGGCAGGGATGCAGTAGTCGCGTCCCGGGAGCACTTCACGCAGGGAGCTCATCATCGATGAGATATGTTTGATACTGTCAATAATTTTTCCGTCACTGTTACAGAAAATGATATTGCTGTGTTTTCCCATCAGCTCTACGATCAGGGTTTTTTGGCAGAGATCGCCCATTTCATCCAGATGTTCAATATCAAAGTGAATGATACGCTCCATATGCGGCTGGTAAATCTTTACGATCCTGCCATTGGCAATATGCTTGCGCAGTACCATGCAGAAGTTTGGCGCAGTCATAGGGCTTGGTTTATTCTGACCGGTCAGATATAGAAATGGCAGGGATGCGCTTGCGGACATGGCAAGACGGAACTGCCCGTTGCTTCCTTTGCAGGTGAAGAGCAGTTCGTCGTTTTCCGGCTGCGCGATCTTGCTGATCTTGGCATTTAAAATTGTCTGGTTTAATTCATATACGATATTGGAAATCACAAATCCATCAAGAGCCATTTTGAGTACCTCTTATTCTGAAAAAAAATTTGGATAATTGCGAAACTACAGATGAACTTTTGCATGTTGCAATGATCCATAAAATCTGCCCGGAATTACCGGGCGCATGGTTCATTATAACGGATTCTACGAAATCTGCATAGATGCAATATATAATTTCAAAAGCCGGATCGCATAATCACGCTGTTGCTTTGAACAGCCTGAGAGAATATGGATCACTGCAAGTTCATCGTTTTCCTGCCGTCTTGCCTCTTCGTCTGTCTGTTCCCCGAACATCATATAATCAAGGCTCATGTCGAGACACTCAGAAATCGCAAGCATTGTTTCTGTGGACATTCCACAGGTGCCACGCTCGATGTCTGAACAGTATTTCGGTGCACGGTCTATTCTCTCTGCAACCTCGTCCTGTGAAAATCCTAACTGGACTCTTTTTTTTTCGAATGCGGTCGCCAACGGCTAAACGGTCATACGCTTCTCTTTTTCGGTTCATAAAAACTCCCCTTTCTCATTTGTTTCTTATTGTGTGTGGATTCTCTGTATCATATTCTTGCGAAAAAACGTAGAAATAAAACACAATGGAAACGTAATTTAATAGTGAGTTTAAAAGGTATGTGCGAGATACGTTTTAAATGTGATATTGAACAAAAAACAAGTAAGATATGTCAGAAAACTGTAAGTTTCTTCTGTTGACATAATCAACTGACATGTGTATTATAGAAAATGTTTAAAACACGAAAATAAAGTATGTTTATAACGCATAAGGGTAAAATTATGAAAAACAAAAGAAATCAGAAAAATATCATATGGAAGATACTGCTTATCATTTTCAGTATCGTTCTTATCATATGTCTCATAATCATTGGAATCCAAAAATATCAGCAGAAAAAGCAAAGAGGAGTATTACGAAGCCTTATTGGAAAATGAGAGCACCCAGACTCAGGCGACTGAGGAGATGCCGGAGCCGGAAACGGAAGAAGCACCGGACATTTTAAAAGCCTTGGAATTGAAATACCGGAAAAAAACGACATTGATTTTGCGCTTTGCAGGAAGAGAACAGCGATGTGTATGCCTGGATCTATGTGCCGGGAACCAATGTCGATTACCCGGTATTACAGCACCCGGAGGATGATACCTATTATCTGGAACATAATATGGACGGCTCAAAAGGGCTTCCGGGCTGCATTTACACGGAAAGCGTGAACACGAAAGATTTTACGGATCCGAACACTGTTTTATACGGTCACAACATGAAAAACGGAAGCATGTTTGCTTCTTTTGCATAATTTTGAGGACCAGCAGGTGTTTGAGGAAAACCCTTACTTCTATATTTATACGGAAGATAAAACCTATGTGTATGAAATTTTTGCCGCTTACAAATACAATGCGATCCATCTGATATATAATTTCGACCTTGCTAATCCGGAGATTTTTTCAGAATTATCTGGATCAGATTTTTGAGATCCGCGATATGAGCGCAAATATCAGGCAGGATGTTACGGTCAATGCAGACAACCGCATTGTCACATTTGTCGACCTGTGTTTCCGGTGAGAAAAAACATGCGCTATCTTTGTACAGGGGAGTTTTACTGAATGAATAAACAAAAAAAAGTACAGAACAGACAAAAACAACAGAAAACATGGATAAAAAATCATAAAGATCATAGAATTGTACTGATATGCCTGATCCTTTTTTGCACTTATCGCATTTGAGTGCTAAGGGCACTTGGAAAAGTGGAATCAGAAAAAATATTTTCAGGCGCAGCACCCGGTACTTGAATCCACGGAATCAACCGAAGAGGAGCTGGCAGGATGGATGATCCGCTATAATGGTCAGATCTATGCCTTACAACGAAGATAAGGCTGTTTCGATGACATTTCGTCGCGCGGGGTGTTGACAATGACGATGTTGCAAAAAGGGAAAGACGGTCTGAGCGGCGGACAGGCTGACGGGCCGTTTTCTGGCAGTCATGAATCCGCATGATAAATCTGTTCCATTATTGCGGTCAACCGCAATGCGATGGCGCTTGTGGATGTCTATGATGAGGAGATGGCGTTTACATGGGGACAGTATACCGCAGATCACTTTGCGGCATGGTTATGGTGACGGCATGGAATTAAGCTGTGAACGGAGCGTGGCGGCAGTGTCGGTACTTTACAATCGATCAGTGGTTAAGTGCGGCGATCAACATGGGAGCAATCCCGGCTTTAAACGATGCAGTTGGCGGCGTACAGGTGACGGTTTTAGATGATGTCATACCCGGAATACGATATGGGATCTCCACTGTGGGTGGGCAAAACCAGAAGGATCTACGCGTTATATGCCGGAAGCTCGGTGATGTGACACAGGATTTGTGGGATGTGCTGGTTGTCACACCGGAAAAGCGCAGATTAGAATTTGTACGGTTTGGCGCTGGTGAAGACCGCAGTGTCCGGCCTGAGGTAAAGGTGTGGGCACACCGAGGTGCATCTGGCTATGCACCGGAGAATACGTTGGAAGCGTTTACACTTGCGGTGGATATGAAGGCGGATGGTGTGGAATTGGATGTCCAGCTTACAAAAGATGGTCAGTTGGTTGTAACACACGATGAACAAATCAGCCGGGTCAGTGATGGCACAGGAAGAGTGGTTGATTATACTTTGGAAGAATTAAAACAATTTAATTTTAATAAGACACATCCGGAATATGCGGATGTGTGCAAAATTCCGACGCTTCGGGAAGTTCTTGAATTGTTGCAGGATACAGGGATGACAATTAATATTGAATTAAAAACGGGTGTTAATTTTTATTCAGGAATCGAAAAGAAAGTGGTGGAGCTGGTGCATGAGATGGGGTGGCAGAATAGAATTCTGTACTCTTCGTTCAATCATTGCTCGGTTTTAAAGGTAAGGGAATATGATCCGGATGCAAAGATTGCATTTTTGTATATGGAACAGCTGTCTCATGTGGCGGAGTATGCACTTATGAATAAGGTATATGCGGTCAATCCATCTGTGCTGTGTACAACTCTGCAGGATGAGATGCGGATGTGCAGGGAAAAGAATGTAAATGTGAATGTCTGGACTGTGAACACAGAGGAAGATATGCGCAGATTAAAAGCGATGGGGGTAAATGCGGTGATTACGAATTATCCGGATCGTGCCAGAAGGAGTAGGGAAGAATGATTTTTTCAAATGAAGAATGTTAAGCAGAAAAGGCCATCTGACAAAGGCATGTCAGATGGCTTTTTACTTGAGACAAGGACAATGCTTGAGTATTTTTAAGCATTATGATAAGATAAAATAAATAATGCGCTATTTATGCCCTGGAGATAAGACTATGATACATTTAAATGAAACACAGCTCAGACAATTACAGATGACAGAACTTGAATTGCTGGAAGAAGTGGATCGCATATGCAAGAAATGCAACATCCACTATAACATTATTGCCGGAACGCTGCTTGGAGCAGTGCGGCATGGCGGTTTTATTCCGTGGGATGATGATGCAGATGTGGCGTTACTTCGACCGGAGTATGAGAAGTTTCGCAAGGCGTGTGAGACAGAACTTGATACAAGCAGGTTTTATTTTCAGGATCACCGCAATACACCCGGGTATCGATGGGGGTATGGAAAGCTTCGCCGGAAAGACACACTGTTTTTGCGGGAACATCAGGAACATATGCCATATGATCAGGGAGTTTTTATAGATGTATTTCCGCTTGATTATGTGCCGGATAATTATGGACTTCGCAGATTGCACAACTTCAAATGTTTTATTTATCGAAAGTTTTTCTGGTCAGAAGTGGGGCGGGTGGCAGATCAAAGTGCTTTTCTGCGTGGCGTGTATAAGCTGATGAGCAAGGTTCCGGAGAGAACACTCAAGAAGAGTTTTGATCGTTTTGTAGAGCATACAGATCGAAAAAGAAAACAGGCTGGGTAAGGATTCTTACATTTCCTACTCCGAATAAGGCGTACGGATACCGGGCACGCTGGTATCAGCATTCGGCAGATATTGAATTTGAGGGAGTTAAATTTCCGGGAATAAAAGATTTATGATGCGTATTTGGCATTTAAGTTTGGAAATTATATGGAACTGCCACCGGAGGAACAGAGAAAGGTACATCCAGTGAGTGATATCAGGTTGTGAGGGCTGCATATGAAAATAGAATCTATTAGAATTCAAAATTATAAAGTGTTTCGGAAAGTGGAAATCAAAGACATTCCCAATATGGCTGTTTTCTTGGGGAAAAATGGTGTTGGAAAAACAACTTTTTTCGACGTGTTTGGCTTTTTACATGATTGCTTAAATAGTAATGTAAAGGCAGCCTTGGCAAAGAGAGGTGGATTCAAAGAAGTAATATCAAGAGATCAGACAGGAGATATTGCGTTTATTATTAAATTTAGACCTTCGCATGATGAACCTCTTATGACGTATGAAGTTTCAATCGGTTTGGATGATGCGGCAAAGGCGGTTGTAAAAAAAAGAAGTGTTAAGATTCAGAAGAGGACAGAAGGGTGCACCATGGAAAGTTTTGGAGTTTTCATATGGTGAGGGGAATTGCAGCTGAGGGAGCATTGAATTCTTATGAAGATGTGAGTCTGGCAACAAGAAGGCGACAGAAATTGGATTCTCCGGATATACTGGCAATTAAAGGTTTGGGACAGTTTAAAGAGTTTGAAGCGGTTTCGACATTCCGCAGGTTGATTGAAGACTGGTATGTGGCAGATTTTAGAATTGATGCTGCAAGAGCGCGTCAGGAAGCAGGGTATAGTGAACAGTTGTCGAGGACTGGAGATAATTTATCTTCGGTAACAAAATATATATATGACAATTATCCGGACACATTTGAGACAATATTAAAAAAAAATGAAACAGAGAGTCCCTGGCGTGGATATGGTTGAAGCACAGGAAACACAAGATGGATATATTGTATTACGATTTCAGGATGGGAAATTTAAAAATCCGTTTTCATCAAAATTTGTATCAGATGGGACGATAAAAATGTTTACCTATTTGTTACTGCTGCATGATCCGGTGCAGCATGCGCTTTTGTGTGTGGAGGAGCCTGAAAATCAGTTGTATCCGGAATTGTTAGAAGAACTGGCAGAGGAATTTCGTGAGTATGCCAATACAGGTGGTCAGGTATTTGTATCAACTCATTCGCCAGATTTTTTAAATGCTATTAATCTGGAAGAAATCTATTATTTTGAAAAAAAAAAAAAGGATATACCACCATATGCAAGGCATCAGATAATGAATTGGTGAGAAGTTTGTATGAGGCAGGGGATTTGCCTGGAGCATTATGGAAACAGGGACTTCTTACGGGGGGTGTAAGATGATAATTGTTTTTTTTACTGGAAGAGAAATCAATGAAGTACCTTTTGGATGGAATATTACCATATATACTTCCAGATGGTGTTAGATTTATAACGATCCCGCATGAGGGGAAATCTGATTTGCAGAAATCAATTCCGAACAAATTACAAGGATGGAATATGCCTGACACAAAATTTGTAATTGTACAGGATCAGGATTCAAATGATTGCAGACAGTTAAAAAAGACAGTTGGAAGATATTTGTATGCCATATAGTAATAAGGAAATATTGATTAGAATTGCCTGCCATGAATTGGAGGCGTGGTATTTTGGGGATCTGGACGCAGTTTCAAAGGCGTATAATAAGGATTTGCGAGTAATCAAAAATAAGAAAAAATACAGAGTGCCAGATGATATAGTGAATCCGAAGAGAGAATTACAAAAATTATTACCGGAACATCAACAGATTATTGGTGCACAGCGGATTGCTAAGTATATGAATATGGAGAATAATACTTCGGTCAGTTTTCGGATGTTCGTAGATGGGGTGAGACGGTTAGCGTGTGCATCAGAGAAAGTATGCAATATTGAATAAAAATAGTTTGGCTTACTTGTTTCTGCAGGGAGGGCTGCATGAAAAAAATAAAAATATTACAGTTCCCGATTGCTAATTCATATGGGGGAATTACTCATTATGCATTAGAAAAAATTGGAAATGGATGAATAAGGAACAATTTCAGGTGGATTTTGCTACGATGAGCAAAAGTTGGATTTTGCAGATGAGATTACAGTTACTGGAAGTAAAATTCACTATATTTCTTTGTTATGCAGAAGAAAATAGAGAACAATTTATAAAAAGAAGTAAATCAAATTCTGGATCAGGGATATGATGTGGTGCATCTTCACACAAAGCAGTGGAAGAGTTTTCTGGTAGAACAGATCTGTGAGGAAAGAGGAGTACCCAGAATTATCGTTCATTCACATTCTACAAGATGTGATGCGAATGATGAAGAAAAAAAAGAAAGAGGGAAACGGAAGAACATTATAGAGTTCGGAAGGAATTTGGCGAGCGTTATGCAACGGATTTTTGGGCTTGTTCATGGAAAGCGGCTGAATGGCTGTTTGGAGAACAGGTTCCTAAAGACAAGATCAGAATTATGAATAACGCGATTGAAACAGAGAAGTTTCTGTATAATGAGAAACGGAGGACAGAACTTAGAAAAAAAATATAATCTGGAAGGTCGATTTGTGATTGGAACAGTTGGCAGAATGGTCTATCAGAAAAATCATGAATTTCTGCTGGATGTGTTTTCAGAGATATGTGTGGAGAAGCCGGAAGCTGTATTGGTGCTTGTGGGAGACGGCGAACTTAGAAATGAAATAGAGGATCAGGCGGGCAGACTGGGGGTGAGAGATAGAGTGATGATGCTTGGCAAACGGACGGATACAAATGAATTATATCAAATGATGGATTTGTTCGTGCTGCCTTCCCGGTTTGAAGGGTTGCCTATTACATTGATTGAGGCACAGGCATCAGGCTTAAAATGCATATGCAGCGCAGCTGTTACTGATGAAGCAGATATTACAGGAAGAGTCGAGTATTGCGCATTGAATAAACAAGTGTGGGTTCAGGAACTTTTAAAAAATATCCACACATATGAGAGAGAGAATATGTATGATGTTATCCGAAAGAGTGGATATGACATACAGACACAGATAAAGACGATAGAAAAAAAAGCATATTTACAGTAGCATAGATGGTGGGAAAAATGGAAGAATTAAGCAGAAAAAGAATTAAAATCGCTTGTTAGCCAAAGAAAGAATATTGTGATATATGGTGCTGGTGTTTTTGGGTCAGGGACTATATTGTGTTCTGAAAAAAACTGGGACTTGAAAAAGAACATTCTTGGTTTTATGGTTTCAGAACATGCGGATCATATGAATGATTTTATGGGAATACCGATTAAGTGTATGTCGGAATTTCAATTAGAAGAAGTAACAATTATTGTTTCTGTAAAGGAAAAAGTTCTTAGAGGATATCAATAAGAATTTAGAGAACGTGTCAGAAAAAAAAAATATGTTGGAATAAAGACTTTTTAAAAAGAAATATTTCAATACGAAGAATTGGGTATCCCAGGGAATATGAAAGAAACAGCGGGAAACATGCAATTAACAGATGAAGAGTATGTTACGTTTTTTATCAGGCAGATTCGTAGAACAAGACTTGATTTTGAAATTAATATTGTGGATCATTGCAATTTGAATTGCAAGTGTTGTAATCATTTTTCTCCAATAGCAACACCGTTTTTTTCTTAAAGCTGGAAGATTTTGAAAAGGATATGGCGAGAATTGCAGTTTTGACAGAGGGAAATATCGGACGAATCTGGTTAATTGGCGGTGAACCATTGCTGCATCCTGATATTGTAGCATTTTTTTGTATTCTGCAAGAAAAATTTTTCCCAGATACACATATCACGTTAGACACAAATGGAACGTTATTACTAAAGCAGAAAGAAGAATTCTGGCAAGCATTGAGAGCTACAGGCATTGAATTGACGCTTACAAAATATCCTATTGATGTAGATTATGCATTGATAGATGAAAAAAATGAAAAAAGGAAGGTGTAAAATATTTTTATACTTTGTCGTCCATGGTGTTAAAGACGACATATCACCTGCCATTAGTGGAAGATGGAGAATTGATGGAACAGAAAAACTACATCAGGTGTTGGGCATGCAAATGAGTGCATTACTGTCAGAGAAGGGAGAATTTACACTTGTCCCATAGCGGCACATGCACATTACTTTAATGAGTATTTTGACAAAAATCTATATGTTGGAGATAGAAATTCTATCAGTCTCTACGAAGTTGAAAACGAAAAAAGAAATATTGGATTTTCTCAAAAAAGCCGATACCGTTTTGCCGATATTGTAATATAGCAGGATATACCTATGATTTAGAATGGGGAATCAGTAAAAAAGAAAAATAAGTGAGTGGATATAAGCGGGGGAAAAAGACATGTATCAATTTGTATTATGGGGTTATGGGAAGCGTGGCAAGCGATTTATGAGGAACTGTCCTCCGGGTCATATTGTTTCTATCATAGATAAAAAAAGTGGAATGATAAATCAGAAGAGACTGATATACCAATGATCTCTTATGAACAGTATAAAGGGATGTTTAAAGATTATGATATTGTAATTGCAGTAGATGATAATGCTGAAATTATACAAGAGTCTCGAAAGGGATGGAATATACAATTACCATTTGCTGGAAGACTGTCCACCGGAAATCGTTGGCTATGGAAAAGGAACATGGGTTGATAAATTGCCAGTTAATCTAAAAAAGAGAATACATATGTCCTTTTAGGACTTTCAAATGCTACATACATCTTCTTGGCTCCACTGATGAAAAAATGGATTCAGGAAAGGAGTTCTAGTTAAAGCCAGAAATATGTTATGAAGGTTAATTATAAATCCCAAAACTTGAAAGTTTAAAGGGGAATCTGTGAGGGGAAAGATTTAACTTTATTGTTTACCTTGGGGGACCCGACATTTACATCAGAGATGATCTGGATCTAGGTGAGAGAAGGTGGCTCACAAAGGAGAGTTTTGAGGGTAAGCTTGGTTGGACAGAATGGCCGGATAGATGATGTGACAACTTTCCGCAGGGGAAGAAACTTGATGCTAGGTTAGAATTCAGTTTGAGATTAAAAATATGGAAAATGTTTATCCAGCACACATGGTCCATATTTTTGAATTTCCCGGATATACTGAAGTTTTCAGGAAAATAATGAGGAACACTTGAAACATATAAGGATTTAAAATTTACTGAATTTCAGACCATAGTGAGGAACTGAAGCTTTCGAACTGATGCAATCATTTCAGGATCAGGGGAAATAAAATAAAGACAGTTATTTCATGGAACTTTTTACGCTATAGAGGCTTAACTGGAAAAGAATATCACACAACACAATTTAAAATATAAATACGACTCATTGGGTGGAAAGGTTAAAGGCCCCAAAAGAAAGGTCTGGAAGAATATTGAGGAAAGCTGGTTGCACCAGGATAGTCTATGGGGTTGGTTCTGCAACTTTGCTGAACTTTTCAGCGTCAAACAAAACTTTCAAATTTCACATTCACTTCAAAGGGAACTTCCCGCGGTTTTTAAGGGCACGCAACTGGGATGTTTCCAACATCATATTGTTTGTAGTTCCTCTGGCCAGAGATACGGCCACATCACCGGTCTGAGTAGAACTTTCTGTTCCATGAGATTTGAATCGCTCGACAATTTCTTTCGGCACGGTTTCATATTGAGGGATTCCGTACATCAAAGCCCTCCAGGACGTTGGTCCCGTTCAAAACTTTACATGCACGGCAGTTTGAAGATAATGGGCCGCCGATAAATACTGAGGTGGAGCCGATGATGGCTACTTCGGGAGCGGGTTTGCGGGGATTCGGAACCATTAAAGCCATTATCAAAAGCAAATTCATTAATGAGTTCATTGTCGCGGGCAATGGGATCCCCAATAAAAATGGCATGTACAAGCCTTTTCACATAAGCCCAAGGGACAAAGCAGCCCCCATGAAGCCAAGCCATTTCCAACAAAACGTGACAGAGCGTGCTGTTTGTTGCCCGCTCCTGGCACATATCTGGTTCGGGGGAGCCAAGTTGCGAGACACCTGCGTTTTTCCATGATAAACCATAGGTGCTGGCAGAAGAAGCACTCCGCAGTCATCTAGCGTCCACTTTGTTCCAATACGACTTTTCAGGATTTCAAAGCGATAGCGAAATTGGAACATAATCCGAATCCACTCAGCAAGGTTCCGTTCGGGGGTTTTTCAATGCGTTGATAATCATAAAACAGTTCGCTTTCCCATCTTCCCTCAAATTGCTTGTGCTTTTTGAGGTCGGCGAGGCGATTTCCGCCTGTTCACCGGGAAACCTTTGGCACGGTATTCCTGTTAGTTCAATCATCTGTTGTAGTCACGTGACCAGCTTTTTGGAGAATTTATCAAATCTTCCATTCCAGGCATGGACAGTGGCCTGAGAACATGTTCAAGTGATATAGCACAATTCAGCAATATCGGAGGATTCATGCAGCTGTTACAAAGAGAACTTTCCATTTCTTTTCATTTTACATGAATGAAATCTTTGTGGTCCAGTACGTAGAAGCCACTTTACACTCATTCAAGAAGCTTGCAAAAATTTTTCAGTTGCCCTAAAGCACTTCACGGCCGCCGGTCATATATTACATCCATGATCACGCCCTCAACGATTGGCGCCAGAGTTTCGCGAAGCGTTCCCGGCGATTCCGCGGCGAGCACCGCGGTGGCCCATACAGGGGCACATTTCCGATAACGACGTTATCAGCGGCCTGCGCCCGGCTGTTGCGGTCGAGATAAACGGTCGGTACTTCCGCCCGGACTAACCCTTTGCCAGAAGTAGTCGTTTATAATACGCTTCCGGTTGAGTGTTAGACCTTTTCCAGCAGGAATGAAGGCCCCGAAAGATTTATTCACCCCCCACTTGGCTTTTTCTTTCGCTGATAACTATCTAGGAAGAGTTACTGAAGCAGCATGGTTAATTCCACACCGGGTGCTCAGGTCAGTACTGGAAATCGGAACCGAGATGTCGGGTTTCGGAGATCTGTTCCACGGGTTTGATAGGGTGACAGCCCCCAATGCGCCACCTGGCTGGGACAAGCGCGGGGCTCCTCCAGGCAGCGACGCGAAAGACGCTTTCAGCGAATCGCCGGAAGACCCGAGCGCGGCGGATGCATCAGCCCACATTCCGGCTTCATGAACAGCAACCCAAAGATGCGCCGACTCTGTTTCCCCGCGTCAGATGTGCCGTCATGGCAAATCTCAAAACATCGCGTTGGCCATGTCACCGGGCACTCGTCGATTTCCGTAAAGCGGCATCCGCCTCGGCAGACCGGTCGGAAAACGCGCTGGCGCCGTGCGCGTGGCTTTTTGCATAATCAACCACTTATAATCTTGAATTTCTGATTCTTCCCACGGCATAAGGCAAAATCAAAGTTTCACTTCTGGCGGTAATCGTAAATGGCCCCTGACGCTTTTTATCCGGAGGGGTTGGTTTCCTCATGAGCAATGATAGGATAAGCCACACGGTTCCACCCAATCCGGGTCACGCCGTCTTCTGCGATGGTTATCGATGACCAGCATGTCGTTGACAATCACGGCGAATCGTAACCATGCACTGACTGACC
>VOFJ01002586.1_pt1 | contig 26398 bp, 24 predicted proteins | sample 5384081 | NCBI WGS metagenome assembly VOFJ01 (sample SAMN12384729, study PRJNA508395) | human gut metagenome | isolation source: healthy gut I | host: Homo sapiens | reverse complement strand
ACTTCGTTCGGTTACGTATTGCTGCGTCGATACCGGCGAACTGGAAGTGACGCTGACCTTTGAACTGGAACGCCGCCTCATGACGGTGCGGGACGTGGAGACGCTCGCCCCCGGCTATACTTTCGCGTTCGGCGGCGATGCGCTCGCCCCGGTCACGCTGTACGCCAACGGCAAATCCGTCGGCAAGGGGCGCCTTGTGGATTTGAACGGGACGCTCGGCGTACAGGTCGTCAGCCTCGGCAAGGTGGGAGAGTAGGCATGACGGGCGTCAATCCGTTGTATTTCATTGTGGGCATGGCTTTGTTGGGCCTTGCTCCGTTTTTCCTGATGATGGTCACGTCCTACGTGAAGATCGTGGTGGTCACGTCGCTTGTCCGCAACGCCCTCGGCGTGCAGCAGGTCCCGCCCGCGATGGTCATGAACGGCCTTGCCATCATATTGAGCCTGTTCATTATGGCCCCCATGATGATGAGTACGATGGACATCGCCGAGAAACTCCAGATCAGCGCGGAGCCTTCGCCGAAGGAAGTTATCGGCATCGTCGACAAGCTGTCGCCGCCGCTGCGCAAGTTCCTTTCGGACAATACGGAGGACGGCGTGCTCCGGGCCTTCATGAGCACGGCGAAGCGTATCTGGCCCAAAGAACAGCATGATCAGATTTCCAAAGACAACATGCTGATCCTCGTGCCCGCGTTTACCATTTCCGAATTGACCAAGGCGTTTCAGGTGGGGTTCCTGCTGTATTTGCCGTTTATCGCCATCGACCTTATCATTTCCAATATCCTGTTGGCGATGGGCATGATGATGGTATCTCCCATGACCATTTCCCTGCCCTTCAAACTCCTGCTTTTCGTGACCCTTGACGGGTGGCTTAAGATCAGTCAAGGATTGCTCTTAAGCTACAAATAGCAACAACATTAGGAAGAACGTGTATGCAAGTTGTCACATCGGAACAGGGTTGCGTCGGTATCATTGCGCTTACCGGAAGGATCGACGCAACCACGGCGAGCAGTTTTGAAACCTCCTGCCGTGAGCTTCTGGATTCCGGGGCCAAAAAGGTCGTGGTGGATCTTGGTGGTGTCGAATACATCAGTTCCGCAGGGTTACGGGTCATTTTGACGATGGTTAAGGCGAGTAAGGCCGCCGCGGCGACGCTGGCGTTCTGTTCCATGCAGTCGATGGTGGCGGAAGTTTTCAAAATTTCGGGATTCAGCTCCATGCTCCCCATTTACGCCACGCGCGACGAGGCCGTCAGCGCCCTTTCCTGAGGAGGCGATCATGGCGACGCTCAGCGTTCCGGCCAGTCTTGAGCAGCTGGCGAATGTCAATGCCTTTATCCACGAGACCATCCCTTCTTCATACAGGCCGCTGATCCCGCAGGTGGAGCTTGCCGCTGAGGAACTTTTGGTCAACGTATTCAGCTATGCCTATCCGGATGTCCCGGGTGAGGCGCAGGTCGCCTGCCGGGAAGTGCGGCTCGACAACGTGCCGTACTTTTGCTTCAAGGTGCAGGACTGGGGAGCCCCTTTCGATCCTTCCTTGAAGCGCCGGTCCCGGACGTATCGCTCGGCGTGGACGAGCGGCCCGTGGGCGGGCTCGGCATCCATTTGATCAAGTCCGTAGTGGCCCACTATACCTATGCCTACTACGAACAGTCGAATATCATCGAACTCTATTTCGCGCTGCCCGAGTGATCCGCGTCCTGAGTTTTTGCCTGGCGGCGGGGATGTTCGTATCCGGCACGGCTTCGGCGGGCGTCATCCTGCATGAGGAGCTCTCGACGGACGAGCGCCCGGCCCAACGCCTGCGCCCCGTGCATCCCGGCGGCCAATCCGAAAGCTCCTTGCCGCCGCGTCCCTCCATCCCTACTGAAAACCTGCTCGACCAGATGGACATTTACGCGCTGTCGCCCCATGCGGCGGCGCTGTCCCTGCCGCGCATGGTGTCGCCGCAACTGGTTCTCCGCGCCCATGCCGGAAAAGGGACGCTCCCTCCGCCCGCCGTGTGGCGGGAACTCGTGGCCAAGGCCAGCGGCCGCTACGGGCTCGATCCCCGGCTTATCGCGGCGGTGATCAAGGTGGAGTCCAATTTCGAAACCATCGCTGAATCGGAGAAGGGCGCACAGGGGCTCATGCAGCTTATGCCGGGGACGCAACAGATGCTCGGCGTTATCGATCCTTTCGATCCCGAGGCCAATGTGGACGCGGGAGCCGCTATCTGCGCCAGCAGATTGACCGCTTCGGCAGGCTTGATCTCGCGCTCGCCGCCTATAATGCCGGGCCGGGCAACGTCCTGCGCTATGGCGGCATCCCGCCTTTCGCCGAAACACAAGCCTACGTGAGCAAGGTGCTGTCACTGCTGGATGCCGACAACTGAGTAATCCGGCTATTCTTTTCAAGGAAAAGACTCTCTCGAAAACGTCCCCGCCGTATTCATCCTCGCGCCCTCTTCTTTTCCCCTTTCCCTGCAGAGCCCGCCGCCAGACAAAGAAAATCCCTCGCAGCACGGAAAAGCCGCCGCGAGGGATTCAATAAGGGTGGAAAGCCGTTGGTTCAGAAAGGGGGGGGGAGGAGGCCTCCCCCACCTACCTGCTTACCATCGTTACTCATCAAACGTGGGCCGGTTCTCCGCCTTGATGGCTTTGCGGACATCGACGAATTCGGGCTCGCCCCACGGAAGGGCGGGGGTGCGCTTGGGCGCCACATTGACGAAGGTGCTCTCGCCGTTGATCTGAACGCGCACGGCTATGGTCCCGTCGGGAGACGCCTCGGCGGCCCGGACGCCTTTGGGCGAGTAGGAGGCCACGAGGCTGGCCGCGTCCTGAAGCGTTTCATTGTCCCACGGGGTGAGCTGGCGGGCAAGTGCGAAAGGGCTCGGAAAGTCACGCACGCGGAGGATGGCGTCGCCGGGACGGACCAGACGCTCCAGCGCCGAGTTGTCCGCTTCGTTGCGGCCCATCGACAGCCAGTGCTCACCGAACCAGTACTGACGCCCGATGTTGGACAATTCGAAGTCTTCAACCGTCGGCTCTTTGAGGCGCGTCAGGACCGGCCAATAGCGCCGGGAGTTTTCCTTTTCCGCCAGTTTGCACCCTCCGGCGGGTGTGGGGATCTCTTTCAGGCCCATTTGATCGGCCAACGCCATTTGGGACTTCCGGCCGCGCCCGAAGATACCGAGCAGCTTGTTGCGATCCACCAAGCCCGAGATTTCAGGGGCGGTCGGATCGAGCAGTTGGGCGCTGAGCGGACGGAGGAGGGACTCCTTAACCTCTGCGTCGCGGCGGATGACATTGAGGGTGTCGCGGCGCTGGGACATGGGGCGCTGCCCGAGCACTTCACCGGAGATAAGGAATGACGCTCCCCATTTTTTCATGAGTTCCCGCGCTTTGCGCATCATGAGGATTTTGCAGTCGACACAGGGGTTCATGACTTTGCCGAAACCGTGGGCGGGGCGTTCCCTCAGGAGGCGCACGAACGCTTCACCGACGTCCACGGCTTCCACCTCAAGGCCGTACACCTTCTCCCAGTGGGGGATCAATTGCGGCTTGCCGAAAAAGGGGGTGACAAAATGCAGGCAACGGACAACCAGCCCTTGTTCCATGATCAGGCGGGCAGCGAGGATGCTGTCCAGCCCGCCGGAAAACAGGGCAAATGCATGCGGAGTGGAGGTATTCATAAAGCTATTCTACTGCGCCGGATACATGAACACAAGCGTCTGTTGTGTTGGCGCACAAGGGAAAAGGGCATGGCGTCGGCGTTTGCCGGATCGCACATGCCCTTTTTTATGGGGGCATCGTCCGATGCCCCGAATGAGGTGTGGGAGAACCGCGGGACGCATACGGGTTCTCTCGACCCCCTTAGACAGCGGAAAAGCTGACTTTAGGGATGATCTTTGAACTTGTTCATCAGGTGTTCGTTGCCGCTGTGGCAGGGCGTACAGTCCATGACGCTCTTCATGTTGTCGGCTTCCTTGCCCTTGGCGTGGCATTCGCCGCAGGTGGTGACGGATTGCGGAGCAGCGAGAGCGGGCTTGAAGGTTCCGTCGATTTTAGCGTTCATGATTTCGACGGCCTTGTAGGTGACGTCGGCGGTGAGGCGGCCGCAGCGCTCGCTGCGCGCCTTGGAGTTTGCCTCAACCTTGTTTTCGAAGCACCATCGGCTCAGGGAGACGTGACACAGTACGGAATCGGCTACGCTGGTGGGAAGATCGCCCTTCACGCCCTTGGCGGCTTCGCCGGGGTTGAAGATGGGCAGTTTCGCCGTTTCGTACCAGCGGTAGAGTTCCGACACCATCGCATTGCGTTCCTTTCTTCCCCAGAAAAGGGCGTAAGCCGAAGCGGGGCCGAGCAGCGCGCCGCAGATGGTGCCCCAGTCGGAGATGCCGCCCTTGCCGACTTCGAGCATGGCAAAGGGGAACTGATTGTACGGGGCGCCGTATTTTTCGCCCATAAGGCCCACGATGGCGTAGAATGCGCCGTACGCGCATCCCAAGCCCTTGTGCCAGTAGCCGTCATAGGCCACGGCGGCGCATTCCTTCGGGTCAAGCTTATGGGGCTTCCAACCAAAGTCCCCGTTGATTTGCTCAAAGCGTTTGGTCTTGGGATCCGCCGCAATACTGGTCCCCACAACGGATGCGACGGTACCGCCGACGGCGAGTCCGCCCAATGCCCCAAGCATCGCTCTTCTGGTCAGTTCCATAGCCACTCCTCCTTGCAAGCTTGTTTGTTCTTTTCTGCTCAATATCGTTTTGCCCGTCACAGAGGACGTCCGTTCGGCATTTTTACCGATATTGGGTGATAAAAAGAGCCTTCTAAGCTTTTGTCCGCGACGCATGGCCTGCGTACAGACGTTTATCGAACGGGTTGTTCGACAATTCACGTGAAGGATGCCTCCAATCCATTATTCTGTCAATGGGGATTAACGGAAAAAGAGGACAGCTCCGTATGAGAGCTTTGCGTTTCTGAGCGGTTAGAGGGCAAAAAAAGTGCCCCGGGCGATTACGCCGAGGGGCACCTTTTTTCATCTGGGGAAAACTACTTGGTTTCGTGGAGCCACGCCTTCATCTTTCCAGCTGGCGCGCCACGGACAACGGGCCGGTGCCGCCGGGGGCGTTCCTGCGGGCGACGGCGGCGCGGTATTCGAGCACGTCGAACACATCGGGGCCGATGCGATCGCACAGGCCCTGAAGCGCGTCAAGCGGCAGGGCTTCGAGCGAGAGGTTCTTCCCTTCGGCCAGCGCCACGGCGGAACCCGTGATGTGGTGGGCTTCGCGGAAGGGAATGCCCTTTGTGACCAGGTAGTCCGCAAGCTCGGTCGCGTTGAGGAAACCGGCGGTGAGGGCGCGGGCCATGCGGACTTCATCGAAGCGCAGGGCCTTCATCATGCCCGCCATAAGCTCCAGGGACGTGCTCAGGGTGTGGTCGGCGTCGAGGAAAGGCTCCTTGTCTTCCTGGAGGTCACGGTTGTAGGTCAGGGGGAGGCCCTTCAGGATGGTGAGCATGGCGGTCAAATCGCCGTACACCCGGCCCACCTTGCCGCGCATGATTTCGGCGACGTCGGGGTTTTTCTTCTGGGGCATGATGGAGGAGCCCGTGGCATAGGCGTCGGGCAGCTTCACGAAGCCGAAGGCCGGGTTCGACCACAGGATGATCTCCTCGCAGCAGCGGGAGAGGTGCATCATGGCCGTACTGGCGCAGAACAGGGCTTCGATGACGAAATCCCGGTCGGACACGGCGTCCATGCTGTTGTCGAATGTGCCGTACATGTCCAGCTCGCGGGCCACGGATGCGGGATCGAGCGGGTAGGTCGTCCCGGCGAGGGCGGCCGCGCCGAGGGGGCTGATGCGGGTGCGCTTTTCGCAGTCGGCCATGCGCTGGACGTCGCGGCGGAGCATCCAGGCATAGGCGAGCAGGTGATGGGCGAGGCTGACGGGCTGCGCGGGCTGGAGGTGGGTACAGCCGGGGAGGATGGTGTCCTGATGTTCTTCGGCGCGGGCCATGTATACGGCGGCCAGTTCGCGGGCGAGGCGCTGCCATTCGCGGAGCCGGTCGGAGACGAACAGGCGGAAGTCGAGCGCGACCTGATCGTTGCGGCTGCGGCCCGTGTGGAGCTTCTTGCCCACGTCGCCCACGAGTTCGGTGAGGCGGCTTTCGATGTTCATGTGGACGTCTTCCAGTTCTTTTTTCCACTGGAAGGTGCCGTCCTCGATTTCCGCGCGCACGGCGGCGAGGCCGGCGACGAGCTGATCGGCTTCCTCGGCGCTGATGACGCCCTGCCGGGCCAGCATACGCGCGTGGGCGCACGAGCCGGCGATATCCTGCTTGTACAGGGCCCAGTCGTAGGAAATGGACTGCGTATAGGCTTCAACGGAAGCGGCGGTGCCTTCGTGGAACCGTCCGCCCCAGAGTTTTTCTTTCGCCATAGGTGTCTCCGTGTTTGCCTCCGGCGGCAAGGGGCTGCCGCCCCTTGACCCTGCTTGGGGGGCATGATGCCCCCCAAAACCCCTCGGCGCGGAACGGCTCCCCGCACGGCTGCGCCGCACGGGGAGCCGTTCCGCTTTGAGAGGCTTTGAGAGACACCCCAGTCAACACAGGCCAAAACCTGCCGGGGGACGTATGCTCGTGTTTGCCTAGTATGTTTCCCCGCCCTTCATCGACTCTTGCAAAAGTCTTGGGAAGGGGTGGGGAGGGTTTGGGAGGGGCGGGGAGAACCTTTCTTCAGAAAGGTTTCCCCGCCCCTCCCAATCTTCACAGTCAACTCATCTTACTTGATGAGGTCTTTGCGGTAGCCGCGGATGCGGAGGCTGTTCAGCTTGATGAAGCCGGCGGCGTCCTTGTGGTCGTAGGTGGCGCATTCCTCGAAGGTGGCGAGGTCGGCGCAGTACAGGGTGTTCTTGGATTCGCGGCCGACGGGCCATGCGTTGCCCTTGTAGAGCTTCAGGCGCACGGTACCGGAAACGCGTTCCTGCGACTTGTCGATGAAGGCCTGCATGGCCTCGCGCTCGGGGGAATACCAGAAACCGTTGTAGATGGCTCCGGCGTAGGAGGGCATCATCATGTCGCGGATGTGCATGGTTTCGCGTTCCATCGTGATGCCTTCGAGGTCCTTGTGGGCCACGTAGATGATGGTGCCGCCGGGGGTCTCGTACACGCCGCGGGACTTGATGCCCACAAAGCGGTTTTCGACCATGTCCACGCGGCCGATGCCGTGCTTGCGGCCAAGTTCGTTCAGCTTCACCATGATCTGGGCGGGCGACAGGGCTTCGCCGTTCACCGCGACCGGGTCGCCGTGTTCGAAGGTGATGGTGACGTATTCGGCTTCATCAGGGGCCTTCTCGAACGGGACAGCCATGATATGGGAGGCTTCGAGGGGTTCTTCCCACGGATCTTCAAGCTCGCCGCCTTCGAAGCTGCAATGGAGCATGTTGCGGTCCATGCTGTAGTGCTTCGCACCGGAGGAGATCGGAATGTTGTGCTGTTCGGCAAAGAAGTTCAGGGCGGTACGGGACATCAGATCCCATTCGCGCCAGGGGGCGATCACGCGCAGATCGGGCGCGAGGGCGGCAGCGGAAAGCTCGAAGCGGACCTGGTCGTTGCCCTTGCCGGTCGCGCCGTGGGCGAGGGCGTCGGCGCCTTCGGCACGGGCGATTTCCACGAGGCGCTTGGTGATCAGCGGGCGGGCCACGGAGGTGCCGAGCAGGTAGCGGCCTTCATACAGAGCGCCGGAGCGGAGCATGGGGAAGATGAAGTCCTTGGCGAACTCTTCGCGCAGGTCTTCGATATAGGCCTTGGTCGCGCCGGTCCTGAGGGCTTTTTCGTCCACGCCGTTCAGGTCGTCTTCCTGCCCCACGTCGGCGGTCATGGTGATCACTTCGCAGCCGTAGTTCACCTGAAGCCACTTGAGGATAACGGAGGTGTCCAGCCCGCCGGAATAGGCGAGCACCACTTTCTTGATGTTTCTCTGCTGAGCCATGAAATCTCTCCAATGAGATGAGGAATATGCTTTCGGAGCCGCGGACCGGGGAGGAGGGCGGTTCCGTTAGAGCCAGAGGTACGGGTTGTTGGCGAGTTCTTCGCCTACGTTGGTGTTGGGGCCGTGGCCCGGATACACCGCGGTTTCCTGCGGAAGGATGAAGATCTTCTTGTGCAGCGACTTGCGCAGGGCTTCCTGGCTGCTGCCGGGGAAGTCCGTGCGGCCCACGGAGTGGTAGAAGAGCAGGTCGCCGGTCATGATGCTGTTCAGTTCCGGGAAATAGATGGAAAGGCTGCCGGGCGTGTGTCCGGGCGTAGTCAGCACTTCACACTTGATCGAACCGAAGGTGTGCGGGCCTTCCTTCAAATCTTCCCATTTGAACGTCGTCACCGGAGGGAAACCCCATGCGCCGCTGCCGCCGAGCTCGGTGCCGAGCAGGGAGGCATCCCCGGCGGGGCCGTAGACCGGAGCGCCGGTCGCTTCATGCAGGGCCGCCACGCCATACAGGTGATCGAAGTGGAAATGCGTGCACAGGATGGCCCGGAGCGTGAGGTTCTGTTCCTTGAGCAAGGCGAGGACTTCGCCGAGGCCGCTGTTCAAATCCCCGCCCGGATCGACGGCGACGGCGTCCGAGCCGCTGATGACGATGTGGCAGTTGGTTTCAAGCGGCCCGATGGGAAATGTTTCGATGGGCATATTGAAATCTCCCTCTCTATGACAAGCGGCTGCCGACGCTCAAATAAACGGCTGCTCCGTTCCGCATGGGAAAAGAGAGCCGGAACAGGGCAGGCCGGTTGCGGCTGTAGGTTTGGCATATCCTTGGTGATCAGGATAAACTGCATGACTATAGCCCGAACCCGCCATTCGTGCAAATACCGCTCAATGGCGGAAAAACGGTCTCCGAAAAGCGCTTTCGCGGGATATTTCGCCAGTAATATATGTTATTCTTTGAATAAAAGGCGGAATGGCGAGGTCCGGAGCGATACAACCGATGGTCAGCGGCTCAGCAAAGTTTTTGCGGATAAGGGCGTATTCCGACAAAGGCCGGGGTGAAAGCGCCGCAACGCCCGTCACCCCGGCCCTGATTTCCCGTCAAACGGAAACTATTCCGCGTCGTCCTCGCTGCCGCCTTCGAGGGGGCGCGTGTATTTGCAGGTCTTTTCGGGGCAGGCGATGAACTTGCCCTTGGCCTTGGTATTTTTCAGCACCAGCAGCGGAGAGCCGCATTCCGGGCAGGGCTCGGCGATGGGCCAGTCCCACAGGGCATAATCGCACTGGGGATAGTTGCTGCACGAGTAGAATATCTTGCCGCGCTTGGAACTTTTTTCCACAAGCACTCCGTTGCAGCCTTCGCGGGGGCAGGGGACGCCGGTGGAATAGGGTTCGGCGTGCTTGCAGTCCGGATATCCGGAGCAGGCAATGAACCGGCTGCCGGTGCGGGAACGCTTGAGCACGAGATCCTTGCCGCATTCGGGGCAGGTCCCGACCTTTTCGAACTCCGGCTTGACCTTTTCCTGAAGGTGGATCTGCCCTTGCTCGTCGCGGGTGTAGTTCGAGGTATACCGGCACGCGGGGTAGCCGGTACACGCGAGGAACTGCCCGGTTTTGCCGAACTTCACGGCCAGCGGCTTGCCGCACTCGGGGCAGGGGATATCGGTCACCGTATCGGTTTTGGCCTTGCCCATGCTCTTGGCGGCTTCGAGCAGCGTGGGATCGAAATCGTTGTTGAAGTTGCGGAGCAGGGCCACCCAGTCCTGCTGGCCTTCGGCCACCTTGTCGAGCAGTTCTTCCATGTGCGCGGTGAAGCCCACGTCCATGAGCGTCTTGAAGTGCTCGCGCAGCCGGTCGCACACCACGCGGCCCAAGTCCGTGGGCGCGAAATGCTTTTCCTCCAGCGTCACGTAGTCGCGGTCCTGAAGGGTGGAGATGATCGAGGCATAAGTGGAAGGGCGGCCGATGCCGAGCTCTTCCAGTTCGCGCACCAGCGAGGCTTCGGTGAAGCGCGGGGAAGGCTGCGTGAACTTCTGTTCCTTGGTCAGGCTGTTGAGCTTGAGCGTTTCGCCCTTGGTGAGGGCGGGCAGTTCCACGCCTTCCTCGTCCTTGCCGCGCGGCATGACCGCGAGGAAGCCGGGGAACAACATGCGCTCGCCCTTGGAACGCCACTGGACCGGGCCGTTGTCGATGGTCACGGTCGTATCGTGGAAGCGGGCCGCCGCCATCTGGGAAGCGACGAAGCGCGCCCAGATGAGCCGGTAAACCTGATACTGGTCCGGGGCGAGGTAGGGCTTGACGTCCTCGGGCGTGAGGGTCACGTCGACGGGCCGGATGGCTTCGTGGGCGTCCTGAGCGTCGGACTTGGTCTTGAAATTCCGCTTGCCGCCGGGGGCAAGGTAGTCCTTGCCGAAACGGTTTTCGATGAAATCCGCCGCCGCTTTCTGCGCTTCGTCCGCGATGCGCACGGAGTCGGTACGCATGTAGGTGATGAGGGCGGTCGTGCCGCGATCGCCGAGCTCAAGGCCTTCATAGAGGCGCTGGGCGATGTTCATCGTGCGTTTGGCGGGATAGCTGAGGCGCTGGTTGGCGGCCTGCTGGAGCGTGGACGTGATGAACGGAGGCATGGGCGCGCGGCTGCGTTCCTTTTCTTCAATGGCGGAAACCGTGAACGGAGCGCCTTTCATCGCCTTTTCGAGCGCGTCGGCGGTTTCGGCGTTGGGGACGACCGGCTTCTTGCCTTCTACTTTCCAAAGCTCGGCCTTGAACGGCGGCGGGATGCTGCCTTCAAGGATCGCCTTGAACAGCCAGTATTCTTCGGGCACGAAAGCCTGCCGTTCCTCTTCGCGTTCGACGATGAGGCGCAGGGCCACGGACTGGACGCGTCCGGCGGAGATGCCCCGTTTGACGTTTTTCCAGAGGAGCGGGGAGATCTTGTATCCCACGAGGCGGTCGAGCACGCGGCGGGCCTGCTGGGCGTCGAACAGGTTGACGTTGAGGTCGCGCGGGTGATCCAGCGCCTCATGTACGGCACGGGAGGTGATTTCGTTGAACTGGATACGCTTGATATTCGGATTTTTGTCCTTCAAGAGCTCGGCGACGTGCCACGCGATGGCTTCCCCTTCGCGGTCGGGGTCGGGGGCGAGGAAGACGGTGTCCACCTTGGAAGCCGCGTCGCGCAGGGACTGCACGACTTTTTCCTTGCCTTGGATGATTTCGTATTCCGGGGCGAAATCGTTGGCTTCATCCACGCCGATGTTGCTTTTGGGAAGATCCCGGATATGGCCCACGCTGGCTTGCACCAGATAGCCGGGGCCCAGAAATTTTTTGATGGTCTTCACCTTGGCGGGAGATTCGACGATAATGAGACTTTTGCCCATGTGCGCATCCTTTTGACTGAATCCGCCACGGAAAATGACCCGTGGCGCAGCACAACATACGACACTGGCGCGTAACGTCAAGCCGCAAAGAGCAAGAAATCGGTTGCGGAGAACGTTCGGGGGAGGGAGCTTTCTACAGAAAGCTCCCTCCCCCGGACCCCGCCCGTAAACGTAGTGACGGGCGGGGCGGCTGCGCGGAAGACGTTTGTTCCAGCCGGAATGAATGCCGTTTTTTGCGGAAAACTTACGGGAAGGTCGGATCGCCTTGGACCGGAAAACCCAAACACGGTATTGGATAAAAATCTAGCTATACAAAAGAGATAGAAGTGTCAGAATGTCTGCTTTCAGAAAAAGCCCCTTCCTCACTCCCCGATATCTTCCTATGCTTTCTGATCGTTGAGGCGTTTCAGGGCGGCGGCACATTCGGCGCTGCCGAGATCCGCGCCCTTCTTGTACCAGACGGCGGCCTGTGCCGGATCGGCCTTGACGTCCTTACCCTGTTCGTACATTTGGCCGAGGTGCAGACAAGCGTCGGCGTCGCCGGCGGTAGCGGCTTTCTTATAGTAGTCGAGGGCCTTGCCCTTATCTTGCCCCACGCCGTAGCCCTGGGCGTACAGATCGCCGATGGCGCTGTAGGCGAGGGCATAGCCCTGATCGGCCGCTTTCTGGAACCAGCTCATGGCTGAGGCGTAATCTTTTTTGCCTTCCATATGGAGCTGTCCAAGCTTGGCCTGAGCGGCGGCATAGCCCTGATTGGCGGCGGAGGTGAACAGCGTGAGGGCTTGTTCCGTATCCTTCTTTACCCCGCGGCCCAGTTCGTACATCTGGCCGAGCAGGTATTCGGCGTCGGGGTGCTCCAATTTAGCGAGCGGTTCCACAATAATGAATGCTTCTTCGTAGCTGCCGTTGTCATAGGCTTTTTGGGCCTGCTCAACTGAGGGGGCCGGGGTTTCTTTAGCCGGATCCGTGGCAGCCGGAGCCTGTGTCTTTACGTCGGCCTTGGCGTCCGTTTTGGTATCTGCCTTGGCTTCAGCGGGTTTGGCCGCCGCTGGCTTATCCGCAGCCACAGCGGCAGGTTTGGCGGCTTGCGCATGTTCTTCTATGGCCAGGGCTTCCGCCGCCGGAGCCAGAGAAAGCAGCGTGACGGCGACGAGGGCGGGGACAACCTGTTTCGTATTGATCATGATCAGAACCTCCTGTCGGAATAGAGGGCGAACGACCGGAATCTCCGGCCTATTGGGGCGGAGGCGTTTCGACCCTTGGGGACCATAGAAAAACGGCTCCCACGCTAGAGGTCAATGATTTACCGTAACGATATGGCTGTGGCGAAGAAAAACCGGGGGAGGGAAACTTTCTACAGAAAGTTTCCTCCCCTTCCCCTGACCCCCCATCCCCTCTTTCAAAGACTTTTTTGGCTTTATCGAATCCCTGTTCATGCTTTTGGGGAATGGAGGGAGGTCGTCTTTGTCAATGAGGAGAGTGCAGTCCTGAAAATATTGGGGGGCCTTCTTAAGGAAAAAGTAAAGAGACACAAAGCTAAAAAGAATCCCGTAAACCCAAACGGACCCGCGGGGACCGACATTTTTGCTATAGCCGAGAACCGATGCGGCGGGCGGCTGCATAGATGAAAGTCTTGGGAAGGGGAGGGATGGGGGCTTGGGGAAGGGAGGGAAACCTTTCTCCAGAAAGGTTCCCCCCGTCCCCACCCCTTAGTTCTTCAAGCTGTGGATCGGCGCGGGGATGCGCCCGCCGAGGCTGATAAAGGTGCTGGCGTCGCCGCCGGGCACGGGGATGATGTCGGCTTCGCCAAGCAGTCCGCCGAAGCAGGCTTTTTCGCCGACGCCCTTTCCGGGCACGGGGATGACGCGCACGGCGGTGGTCTTGGAGTTGATCATGCCGATAGCCATTTCGTCGGCGATGATGCCGGAAATGGTGGCGGCGGGCGTGTCGCCGGGGATGGCGATCATGTCGAGGCCGACGGAGCACACGCTGGTCATGGCTTCAAGCTTTTCGAGGGACAGCGCGTCGGAACGGGTGGCCGCCTCAATGCTGGAGTCCTCGGAAACCGGGATGAACGCGCCGGACAAACCGCCCACATGGGACGAGGCGAACGCGCCGCCCTTTTTGACTGCGTCGTTGAGCATGGCAAGCACGGCTGTGGTGCCGGGCGCGCCGATGGAGGACAGGCCCACGCTCTGGAAGATTTCGCCCACGGAGTCCCCCACGGCGGGCGTCGGGGCAAGGGACAGGTCCGCGACGCCGAAGGGCAGGTCGAGGCGCTGGGCCACTTCCTTGCCGATGATCTCGCCGACGCGCGTTACCTTATAAGCTGTGCGTTTGATGACTTCGGCCACTTCGCCGAGCGTGAATTCGCCGGGCTTGTGGTTTTCCATCGCGCGGTCGATGGCTTTCTTGACCACGCCGGGGCCGGAAACGCCCACGTTGATCACTACATCGGGCTCGCCCACGCCGAGGTACGCGCCCGCCATGAAGGGCACGTCCTGCGGAATGTTGGCGAACACCACCAGCTTGGCGCAGCCGAGGCCGTCGGTCGCGGGTGGCTTCGGCGACATCAAGGATGCGCTGGCCGAGCAGGGCCACGGCATCCATATTGATGCCGGAGCGCGTCGAGGCCACGTTGATGGAGGAGCAGATGCGGTCCGTGGTGGCGAGGGCTTCCGGCAGGGCATCGATAAGATTGCGCTCGCCGGGCGTGATGCCTTTTTCCACCAGCGCGCCGAAGCCGCCGAGGAAGTCGACGCCCGCGTCCTTGGCGGATTCGTCGAGCACCTGGCAAGCCCGCACCATCTGATCGCGGGAGAAGGACGCGCCCACCACCCCGATGGGGCTGACGCTGATGCGCTTGTTGACGACGGGGATGCCGAACTTGTCGCCCACTTCGTTGCAGGTGGCGACGAGTTTGGCGGCGTATTTGGCGATCTTGGCGCGCACCCGGTAGGCGAACACGTCGAAATCGTGGCTGGCGCAGTCGAAAAGGCTGATGCCGAGCGTCACGGTACGCACATCGAGGTGTTCGTTGCGCAGCATGTTCAGGGTGCTGAGGACTTCACGATCTGTAAGCATGGAAACTTCCTCCGGGAAGTTTGTTTTGACACGGATGGGACCTGCCCGCCTCCTTGAGGGGAACCTGCGGAAAGGGGAGAGGATTGACCTCGGCCTCCGGGAAACCCCGCGTATGCCGCTTAAACCGGCTGCACGCGGTGCAGGGCCTCGAAGATGTCGCGGTGCTGCATACTGAGCTGGAGGCCCAGGGTGCGGGCTTTGTCCTTGAGGGTGCGGCGCAGGGCGTTGCGGTCGATTTCCATCGGCAGGGAGATCTCGAATACCAGCAAGGCGCGCTTTTCTTCCTCAGGCATGAGAGCCTTGAGGTTTTCGATGTTTACCTTCTGATCCGCGAAAATCTTGGAGAACGCGGCGATGATTTCAAAACGGTCTTCGCCGTCCACCGTCACGACGAAAGGTTCGCTCTCGGCGGAACCGGACGTATCGCCTTCTTCAAAATCGCGGATCGTAACTGAAAGGTGCATCCCGCGGGATTCAATGGCTTTGGAAAGCTGGGTGTGGATGGTGCCGTTGTCCAGGCTTTCCTGTTTGTTGGCCACGAAAATGGCTGCAAACTGGTTCTTGAGAATGGTCTGGCTCACTTCTTCGATATTGCATTCAAGGGCCGAAAGGGTGCTGGATACGGCGTAGACGACGCCGGGGCAATCCAGACCGATGACCGAAACAACGATTTTGCTCACAGATACCTCTCGCGGCAGGTCTTTGGCTTTCCCAAAATAGGGGCTCAACAGCAGGGAAATCAGGCGGAAACATTCCGTCAGTCTCTTTTGCCAGCCCTCACCCGCTGTTAGCAAGCAAAAAGTTTGGTAACGACCGGCAGTTCCGTTTCAGCCCCCCTGGGAAACATTTTGACTGTATAAAAATTCCGCTGGAAAGTTTTCGAAAAAGGTTATATGGGGAGTCAATCTTGTCGATGCCGACAGACTTTTTTTGATTTTCTTATTAAAAGAAAAAGGAGGCACTCATGGTGCTCGATCCGAAAAAACACGCTGACTGGGAAATCGCTCAGGATGCCGAAACCCGTATGAAAACCGTGCAGCAGCTTGGTCGTGATATGGGCCTCCTTGATAAAGAGCTCCTGCCTTACGGCCATGTGATGGGCAAGGTCGACTACCGTGCTGTGCTCGAGCGCCTCGGGGACAAGCCCAACGGCAAGTATGTCGACGTGACCGCCATTACGCCCACGCCCCTCGGCGAGGGTAAATCCACGACCACCATCGGCCTCGTACAAGGCCTCGGACGCCGCAACAAGCGCGCTTCCGCCGCCATCCGCCAGCCTTCGGGCGGCCCCACGATGGGCGTGAAGGGCTCGGCCGCGGGCGGCGGGCTTTCCCAGTGCATCCCTTTGACGCAATATTCCCTGGGTTTTACCGGCGATATCAACGCGGTGATGAACGCCCATAACCTCGCCATGGTGGCGCTGACTTCCCGTATGCAGCATGAGCGGAATTATAATGATGAAAAGCTGCTCAAGCTGTCGGGGATGCCCCGCCTGAACATCGACCCCACCAATGTGAACATGGGCTGGGTCATGGATTTCTGCTGCCAGTCCCTGCGCAACATCATCATCGGCATGGACGGCACCAACGGGCGCTCCGACGGGTTCATGATGCGTTCCCGCTTTGACATCGCCGTGTCTTCCGAAGTCATGGCCATTCTCGCCATCGCCAAGGATTTGAAGGACCTCCGGCAGCGCATGGGCAAGATCATCGTGGCCTACGACCGCGACGGCAAACCCGTGACCACCGCCGATCTCGAAGTGGACGGCGCGATGACCGCATGGATGGTGGAAGCCATCAACCCGAACCTTATCCAGACCATCGAAGGCCAGCCCGTGTTCGTACACGCCGGGCCGTTCGCCAACATCGCCATCGGGCAGAGTTCGGTCATCGCGGACCGCATCGGCCTCAAGCTGAACGAATACCATGTTACGGAGTCCGGTTTCGGCGCGGACATCGGCTACGAGAAGTTCTGGAACCTCAAATGCCACTACAGCGGCCTGACTCCGGACGCCGCCGTGGTCGTGGCGACCGTCCGCGCGCTCAAGAGCCACGGCGGCGCGCCCGTGCCCGTGCCGGGGCGCCCTCTGCCTGAGGAATACCGTACCGAGAACGTGGGCTTCGTGGAGGCAGGCTGCTGCAACCTGCTGCACCACATCAAGACGGTGAAGCGTTCCGGCGTGTCGCCCGTGGTATGCATCAACGCTTTTGTGACCGACACCAAGGCGGAAATCGCCAAAGTCCGTGAGCTGTGCGAAGCGGCCGGGGCGCGCGTGGCCCTGTCCACGCACTGGGAACACGGCGGCGAAGGCGCGCTGGAACTGGCGGATGCCGTCATGGACGCCTGCAACGACAAGACCGAGTTCAAGCCGCTGTACTCGTGGGATATGCCGTTTAAGGAACGTATCAAGCTGGTGGCCCGCGAAGTGTACGGCGCGGACGGCGTGGACTTCTCCGCCGAGGCGTCCCGCAAGCTGGCCGACATCCAGAAACGCGACGACGCCAACGAGCTTGGCCTGTGCATGGTGAAGACGCACCTGTCCCTGTCCGACGATCCGGGCGTGAAAGGCGCTCCCAAGGGGTGGAAGCTGCGTATCCGCGACGTGCTCACCTTCGGCGGCGCGGGCTTCGTGGTTCCGGTTTCCGGTTCCATCACGCTCATGCCCGGAACGGGCTCCAATCCTTCTTTCCGCAGGGTCGACGTGGACGTCGATACCGGCAGGGTGAAGGGGATCTTCTAATCTGCGTGAGAATTGGAGGAAAGCCTTCGAGCGGGCTTTCCTCCTCATTTTTCTAGCTTATTCAAGGTTTCAAAAGTCCTTCCTGCCATAGGGCGGCGATGCGTCGCGGATATATTTTTCCCCATCCTGCTTTTGTGACCTGTCAGTACGCTTGCTTTTTCCCCTCCTGATTCTATATGAGAGGCATTCCGGGTGCCGCCGCCAGGGGCGAGCGCTGCGGAGTTCATCCATTTTTACTTCAGGAATTCATTTTCCGGGCAACATATGGTCGCTGACCCATCAATCCGATTGCGCCCGCTGGAGCGGGAAGATCTGCCGTTTATCCATCAGCTGGACAACAATGCCAGCGTGATGCGTTACTGGTTTGAGGAGCCTTATGAGGCGTTTGTGGAACTGACGGATTTGTACGACAAGCATATCCACGATCAGAGCGAGCGCCGTTTTATCGTCGAGCATGACAAGGCCAAGGTAGGGCTGGTCGAGCTTGTCGAGATCGATTACGTCCACCGCAGGGCCGAATTTCAGATCATCATCGCACCCGCGCATCAAGGGCTCGGCTACGCGGCGAAGGCCGTTCTGCTCGTCATGGACTATGCGTTTACGGTGCTCAATCTCTATAAACTGTACCTCGTCGTGGACACGGAAAACAAAAAAGCCATTCACGTTTATAAGAAACTCGGGTTTGAGGTAGAGGGCGAATTGAAGCACGAATTCTTCAGCAATGGAGAATACCGAAACGCCTTGCGGATGTGCACGTTCCAGACCGATTATCTTATGAAAAAGAAAGAACAGGCTGCACAGTGGGCCTGACGGACACTCTGACCCAAGGATATTCTATGGCGGACATCATCAGCGGCACGGAGATGAGGGCGGCGATTCTTGACGAATTGCGTCAGGAAGTTGAGGCCATTCGGGAAAAGCACGGCACGGTTCCGGGGCTTGTGACCATTTTGGTCGGAGAAAATCCGGCTTCGATCAGTTACGTGACCTTGAAGGTGAAGACGGCGTTGTCGCTCGGCTTTCATGAGATTCAAGACAACCAGCCCGCGGACGTCAGCGAAGAGGCGCTTCTCGCGCTGATCGACAAGTACAACCGGGATCCGTCCATCCACGGTATCCTTGTCCAGCTTCCGCTCCCCAAGCATATCGACGAAAACAAGGTCATTTACGCCATCGATCCGGACAAGGACGTCGATGGGTTCCACCCGTCAATCTGGGCCGTATGGTTATCGGCGGCGATGCCGTACGTTTCCTGCCCTGTACGCCTGCGGGCATTCAGGAAATGCTGGTGCGCTCGGGCGTCGAAATGGCCGGGGCCGAAGTCGTGGTCGTTGGCCGTTCCAATATCGTCGGCAAGCCCATTTCCGTCATGCTCGGCCAGAAGGGGCCCGGTGCCAACGCCACGGTGACGATGGTTCATACCCGCACCAAAGACTTGGCGGAACATTGCCGCCGGGCCGACATCCTGATCGTCGCGGCTGGCGTTCCCGGTCTGGTGAAGCCGGACTGGATCAAGCCCGGCGCAACGGTTATCGACGTGGGCGTCAACCGGGTGGGTTTTAACGAGAAGACGGGCAAGCCCATTCTTTCCGGGGACGTGGATTTTGCCGAGGCCAGCAAGGTAGCCGGGAAGATCACCCCCGTGCCCGGCGGCGTGGGCCCCATGACCATTGCCATGCTCATGAAGAATACTGTCCGTTCCGCGTGGCATCACTTGGGGCGGTAGCGTTTGAGATGAAGGCACGGGGAGGGGGCTTTTTGCAAAAAGCTCCCTCCCCCGGACCCCCACCCGCAAAAATGTTGACTGGTGGGGAGGCGGCGCGACGGAAGTTCCGTTGTGCCGTTTTTTTGCTGGAAGGGCTCTTGCCTGAATCCTTCACAGCTCATTTTTTCTCGGGAAGGCTGGCAAACAGGGACCCGATAAACACGAAAGTCTTTGAAGAGGAGGGGGGTGGGGGTTGGGGAGGGGGAGAAGAAACGTGGGGCCCCCTTCTCCAGAAAGGTTCTCCTCCCCTTCCCCAATATCTTCACATCATGTTAAAGCCAATCCGTTCTATAAGCGCAGCAGTTTCTGTACAAGTTTCCTTTCGGTCACATGAAGGCGCGAAAGCCCTTCGGCATCAAGGCCCGCACCGAGGGCGGCGGCCTTGCGCAGTGCCTGCGTGACGTCGGGGGATTCAAAGTCGGCTGAACTGGAAGCGTCAGAGTTGAGCAGCAGTTCGCAGCCGAAGCGTTCTGCCATGCGGACGATATGCCCGTTGGCGAGACAGTGCCGGGGGGCCGTGTTCAGCTCCAGCAATACGCCCTTCTCGGCGGCGAGTTGGGCATCTTCCACCGTAATCAGGCCGGGATGCGCTAAAATATCCACGCCCGCATTGATGGCGGCGAGGTTGGTCCCTGTCTCCACCACATCGGCAAGCTGACGGGGGATGCTTTCGCCGTGCGCAAGGAGCAGCGCGGCACCTTGCTCCCGCGCCTGCCCCACGGCATCAGGCAGCAGGGCGGGGGGGACATGCACCAACTCCACCCCGGCGAAAGCCTCGATGTCCGCGTACAGGGAACAGGTCTTCACCAGCGTTTTGAGCGTGGGCAGCAGGATCGGCAGGGTCGAGGGATCGGCCCGGACGATCAGGCCGACGGCCCGGAATCCCGCGCATTTCGCCAGACGCATGGCCTCCGAGGGCAGCAGTCCGCCGCGCCCGCCCGAGCAGTTCACATGAATATGAAAGTCGAACATGGTGTTCCTTTTCCCTGAAGTGTTATCCCCGCAACTCGCCTATCAAAGAATGTTTCTTTGCGGTCACAATAGTGACGGGCACAATGAGGCCGGGTTTGCCGATTCCGGCAGGCAAGGAGACGTTGACGGCGTCGCCCCACGGGTCGCGTCCTTGCCAGCTTTCAGTGGCGGCATCTTCGCCGTCCTGTTTGCGGCTGGCCCCTTCAAGCAGAATATCCGTTTTACAGCCCACGCGGGCCTTGAGCCAGTCGGAGGAAAGATCCTCCTGCAAAGCCTGCAAACGTTCGAGGCGACGCAGCTTTTCGGCGGGTTCGACCTTGTCGGTGTGGCGGCTGGCGGCGGTTCCGGGGCGGTCGGAATAACAGAAGGAGAAGCTCGACATGAAGTTGACCGCACGTACGGCGTCCAGCGTTTCTTGAAATTGCTCTTCCGTTTCGCCGGGAAAACCGACGATGAGGTCCGTGGACAGGGCAATGTCGGGGCGGGCGGCGCGGAGGCCTTCCACAAGCGTCATGTAGCGGGCCATGTCGTACTTGCGGTTCATGCGGGCCAGCACGCGATCCGATCCGGCTTGGAGCGGCAAGTGCAGGCGCGGGCAGAGGTTCGGAACTTCCCCGAACATGGCGATGACCTCTGGGGAGAGATCTTTAGGATGCGGAGTCACGAAACGCAGCCGGGCGAGTCCGGGCAGTTCCGACACCTTACGCAGCAGGCGTGCGAACGACGTGTCGCCGGAAGCGTGCTTATCGAGGCCGTAGGAGTTCACATTCTGGCCGAGCAGGGTGATTTCCTTCGCGCCGTTGTCGATGAGCGCCCGGCATTCGTCAAGGATGGCTCCGGCGTCGCGGGATTTCTGACGGCCCCGCGTGAAGGGGACGATGCAGTAGGTGCAGAAGTTGTCACAGCCCTGCATGATGTTGACGAAGGCCACTGGAGGGATCTCGCCTTCACCTTGCGCGGGCAGGGCGGGATCGCGTTCGGGGTAGATTTCGGAAAAGTCGGTGAGGTTCAGGCGCAGGGAAGGATCTCCATGCAGCCTTTCGATGGCGTCGGGAGCCATGGCGAGCCCGTCGCCGCCCACGACCAGCCGTACCTGCGGGAAACGCTCAAAGAAGCCCGCGCCGATCTGCTGGGCCACGCATCCCGCGACCACGGCAAACGAGCGGGCACGCGGCGGGTTTCATATTTGATGCGCCCAAGCGCGGCATAGACTTTTTGTTCCGGTTTGTCGCGCACCGAGCAGGTGTTGAGGATGACGACTTCCGCCTTTTCAAGGGGCGATTCGACGAACCCCCGGCGTTGCAGGGATCTGGCGAGCCAAAACGAGTCGTTGACGTTCATCTGGCAGCCAAACGTGATGATATGGAAAGTGCCTTGCGCCATCGGGAGATGCTCCATGTGTCGCGGTAAACGCGGGAATGTTGAGGGATTCGGGAAGGAATAAGGCATCCCGGCATCCGGCGCAACCCCGTTTCGTTGCGTTCGGGCGTGCGCTGGCGTATCCTATGACGGCTTTAAAAGGCAAACAAGGAGCGTTCCATGCGGATCATACGGGTCGAACACGGCGGCACATCGTATTACGGCATCCTTGAGGACGGGTTGGTATTCCGTCTTCACCAGCAGCCGGGGCACATGGAACCCATACCGCTTTCCGAAGCGAAGGTGCTTCCGCTGGTAACGCCTTCCAAGGTCGTTTGTGTCGGGCTCAACTACAAGGCGCACGCTGAGGAGCTCGGGTATCCCCTGCCCAACATGCCGAGTTTTTTCCTCAAACCGCCGAGCAGCATTATCGGTAACGGCGAACCGATCGTATTGCCGTCGGGCATGGGCCGCATCGAGCATGAGGCGGAGCTGGCGATGGTCGTGGGCAAGGTATGCCGCAACCTGACGCCGGAGGAGGCGGAGGAAAGCCTGTTCGGGTTCACCTGTGCCAACGATGTGACGGCCCGCGAGGTACAGAAGGTCGATCCGCTCATCGGCCACTGCAAGTCCTACGATACGTTTTGTCCCATCGGCCCGTGGATTGAGACCGAGCTTGAGGATATCAACGATCTTTCCATCCGTTGCCTTGTAAACGGCGAAGTCCGTCAATCCGCGAATACCGGGGACATGATTTTCCGTCCTCTGGATTTGCTCTGTTTCCTTTCCCGCGTCATGACGCTGATGCCCGGAGACGTCATCCTTACAGGGACGCCGCCCGGCATTTCGCCCATTCAGGCGGATGACGTCGTGCAGGTGTCCATCGAAGGCATAGGTACCCTCTCCAACCCCGTCGAAGGCCCCGGTCCTGAAGAGAAGATTTTGCAGTAGGTGTGGGGAAGAAAAGGAAGAAGCTTGGAGGGGGCGGGGAACGGTTCCCCGCCCCCTCCAAGCCCCCTTCCAAAGATTTTCGACTGGTGGGGAGGCCGCGCGAAAGAAGTTCCGTCCGGCGGAAAACGGAAAAGGGTATTAGCCTGTTGAGGAAAAATATCCGTTGTAGCCAATAATTGTTGTCTTAAGAAAAGCCCGCTTAAACGAAATATGTTTAAGCGGGCTTTTCTTGCGCTTGCAGGGAAAACACCGAACAGGGATTCGATAAAGTCAAAAGTCTTTGAAGGGAAAGGGGTGGGGTTTGGGGAGGGGGAAGGGAAACTTTCTCCAGAAAGTTTCCCTCCCTCCCCAATGTTCATTCCCCTCCCTTATACTATCTTCACGCCGCCGATCCAGTGGGCGGAGACGCGGCCCTTGAGGGACTTACCGAGCCACGGGGTATTGTGGCTCTTGGAGTAGAGGGTCTCGGGCGTGACCTGCCATTCGAGCTCAGGATCGAAAAGGAAGAAGTCGGCGGGCGCGCCGGGCTCGAAGGTGTTGACCGGCAGGTTGAACACGCGGGCGGGCTCCGTGGCCCAGAGACGGATGAGATCTGCCTCGGTAAGCACACCTTCGCGGACAAGCCCGTAGGTGATGGTCAGGGCGAGATCCATGCCCGTGAAACCGTTGGGCGCTTCGTCAAAGGGCGTTTCTTTTTCATGCGCGGCGTGCGGGGCGTGGTCGGTGGCAAGCATGTCGATGACGCCGGTCTTCACGGCTTCGCGCATGGCGGCAACGTCGGTGGGGGTGCGCAGCGGCGGGTTCACCTTGGCGAGCGTGTTGTAGCCGTTCACGGCGGTATCGTCGAGCGTCAGATAGTGCGGGGTCGTCTCGGCGGTCACCTTGACGCCGCGCGATTTGCCCCAGGCGATGATGTCGACCGTGCGTTTGGCGGAAACGTGCGCGATGTGCACGGGCACGCCGAGATAGTCGGCCAGCAGAATGCTGCGCGAAGCCTGAATGGTTTCGGCCACGTCGGGCTGGCCTTTGACGCCGAGGACGCCGCTGGTCACGCCTTCGTTCATGTGCGATTTGGCGGCAAGATAGGGATCTTCGCAGTGGTCGATGACGATGAGATCGAGATCGGCGGCGTATTCCAGCATCCTGCGGAAGATTTCGGTATTGCCTACTGGGCGTCCGTCGTTGGAGATGGCGACGCATCCGGCATCCTTGAGTTCGGACATGCGGGTGAGTTCCTCACCCTTGAGGCCGACGGTGGCCGCCCCGATGGGATGGACGCGGGGACCGTTGGGCCACGAGCGGCGGGCGGACTCAAGGATCTGTTCCGTTACCGCGGCGTCGTCGTTGACCGGGTCGGTGTTCGCCATGCAGAGGATGGCTCCGAACCCGCCGTGCGCGGCGGAGCTGAGGCCCGTGGCTACGGTTTCCTTCCATTCATAACCGGGCTCGCGCAGGTGGGTATGCACATCAATAAAGCTCGGGAACAGGGATTTTTCCGGCGGCATCCACGATTTCGGCGTCGGCGGGGGCATTGATGGAAGCGCTGAGGGACTGCACCTTGCCGTCGACGACGAGCAGGTCCACGGAGTCGCCCAGATAGCGGGCGTTTTTGATAAGAAGAGAGGACATCGGCGATCTCCGTTGTTAGAGGTTGTCCTTGATGTCGGGACGGGTGGCGAGGAGGTAGAGAACGGCCATGCGAACCGAAACCCCGGCGGAGACCTGATCGAGGATCAGCGACTGGGAGCTGTCCGCCAGGGCGTCGGAAACGTCGAGTCCGCGCAGGATGGGGCCGGGGTGCATGATGTGTGCGCCAGGCCTGGCCAATTCCATGTGGGCCGTGGTGAGGCAGAAGCGTTTGGAATATTCGCGCAGGTCGGGGAGCAGGCCCGCCTGCTGGCGTTCGAGCTGGAGGCGCAGGCACATGACGGCGTCCATGTCGCGCACGGCTTTCTTGCTGTCCGTGTAGACCGTGACGGGCCAGTTGTCCACGCCCGCGGGCAGGAGGGTGCGCGGGGCGCACAGGCTGACGTTCACGCCGAGCTTGGTGAGCAGCAGTACGTTGGAGCGGCAGACGCGGCTGTGGGCGCAGTCACCGAGGATAAGCAGGTTTTTGTCCTTGAAGGCGTTCCGGTCGTGTCCCCAGACCTGACGCAGGGAAAAGGCGTCGAGCAGGGCCTGGGTGGGATGCGCGTGCCAGCCGTCCCCGGCGTTGACCACGCCGCAGTGTAGGCGTTCGGCGAGGAACTGGGCCGCGCCGCTGCTGGAATGGCGGATGACGATGACATCGGGGTTCATGGCCTGGAGGGTCAGGGCCGTATCCTTCATGCTTTCGCCTTTCTGGAGGCTGGAACCGGATTTCGCCAGCCCGAAGGTGTCGGCGGAAAGGCGCTTGCCCGCCATGTCAAAAGAGGTCTTGGTGCGGGTGCTCGGTTCGGCGAAGAAGAGGACGACGCTTTTTCCCTTGAGGATGGGGACTTTCTTGACTGGCCGGGAGTTGATTTCGTGCAGGTTTGCGGCAGTATCAAGCAGGTGGAAAAGTTCTTCCTGCGTCAACTGGTCCACATCCAGCAAGTCTTTGTGAGGCCAATGGAAGGTTTCCTGTTGCATGGCGGCTTCTCGGGGGTTGACGTTGGAGCCTGTCGTCTCGGCAGGCCGATAGCGTATCGGCAGAAAACGGAAAAGCTCAAAAAAAACCCCGCTGGAACAACGGGGAATAGAGAGAAACCGGGGCAATGCCGTTTCGGATGGCTTCGGGATATTCGTGGCGGCGAAGGATAAAGAGCATTCGGCTTCTCTGAGATGGTTGACGTTTTTTGGGCGTATGCCCACACGGTACAATATGCGGACTGCCCCTTGATGTAAAGTTTTTTTTGCATGGGTTTGTGCCGGAGCGTAAAACGGGATAAGAGAGGCCATCCCGTGAACCGTATCCCGGAGAATCTATGCTTTTGTATATCCATGTACCGTTCTGCCGCCGCAAATGCCGGTATTGCGCTTTTTATTCCAATCCGTTGACCCGTTCGGGCGATGAAATGGCCGTGTATCTTTCAACGCTGTATGTCGAGCTGGGACAATGGGGGCGGCGTCTCGGCAGAGTGCCCGTGGAGAGCGTTTTCTTCGGCGGCGGCACGCCAAGCCTGCTTGATCCGGATCAACTGGAGGGCGTGCTGGATTGTGTGGGACGGACGTTTGAAGTGTTGCCCGGAGCGGAAATCAGCATGGAAGCCAACCCGGATTCCCTGCATACGGCGGAAAAGGCAAGCGGGTTTCTGGCGGCGGGCGTCAACCGGATTTCGCTGGGTGTGCAGTCGCTGCATGACGGGATGCTGGAGACGCTCGGACGGCTGCACAGGGCGAATGCGGCGCGGGAGGCGTTCCGGGCCATACGGGAAGCGGGCTGCGCCAATTTGAGCCTTGATCTGATGTGGGGGCTCCCGGGGCAGACGCTGGAGCAGTGGCTGGAGGATGCGCGCGCGGCAATCGCGCTTGGGCCGGAGCACATTTCCGCGTATGGGCTGACTTTGGAACCGGGGACGCCTCTTGCGGAATCCTGCGGGGATGCGGAGCTGCCTTCGGAAGACGTGCAGTGCGCCATGTATCTTGAAGGCATCCGGCTGTTTGAGGAGGCTGGGCTGCATCATTATGAAGTATCCAACTTTGCCAGGGATGGTTTCCGGTGCCGCCACAATCTGGGGTACTGGGAAGGCCGGGACTATCTGGGGGTCGGCCCTGCGGCGACATCCACGATCGGCGGGGAGCGCTGGACCAATCCGGAGGGGGAAGGCTGGTTGGAGCAGGTGCGGGAAGGCGCCGCTGCCCTGAGCGGGAACCGTTGGATCGGGCAACGCGGGCGCTGGAGCTCATGATGCTGCGCCTGCGAACCGTGGATGGTTTGCCGCTGGATGCCTATGAGTCCTTGGCCGGACGCTCGTTTCTGGGGGATCACGGTCCGTTCGCCCACCGCCTCTGTGCTGAGGGGCTGGCCCGCATGGAGAACGGGGTGTTTCGGCTTACGGATGAAGGGATGCTTGTTTCCAACAGTATCCTCGGTGAACTTTTTGAAGAGGAACCCAAAAGCGCGGAATGAGCATTTCATCGAGGAAAAGAGGAACGTCCCTTATAATTATAGAAGGGGGGATTCCCATGCCCCTCCAGCAATACGGTAACTGAACGAAGTACCGAG
>VOFJ01002401.1_pt1 | contig 26404 bp, 54 predicted proteins | sample 5384081 | NCBI WGS metagenome assembly VOFJ01 (sample SAMN12384729, study PRJNA508395) | human gut metagenome | isolation source: healthy gut I | host: Homo sapiens | reverse complement strand
GCAACCTTGCCTTCAGCAACGAGCTTCATCATCTCGTCAGTGGACATATGCTCTTTTTGAGCAACGGTCTTGATTTCAGGCGTGAGAATTCCTTTTCTGGCTGCATCCATTTGTGTAGTGTAGTTTCTCATGTTCATTTTGCCTCCATGTTCATTTTTTGTCTGAGTTTTTCTATAGCGGTACAAGGTGGTGTCCCCAATGTATCGCTTTTTGGTTTGCCAGGAAATGCAATTTCCTAATGAAATAACGCAAAAAAAGAAGGTGCGTAGAGCATCTTCCTTAATTATTGCGTCAAGATATGTTCCCCTACGTTGGCATTATCCAAATCAGGTTATGGGTCGAAGCGGAATTACGCTTCCTCTCAGCCGGTTTTCACCAGCTCCCCCGTATGTAATTTTCGAAATGTCCATGAAATGATATGTATTGCATGGAACGTTCCGATTTACCAGTTATTATAGACCTGAAAAAACGTAAAAGCAAGAAGAAAATGTGATTTTTGACATTTTTGCCATAACTGGAAGCATTGAAAAATAGAAATAGAAATTAGTTTCCTGAATAGGGCAATGTGTGGTAGAATAGAAACATCTTGTGAGCTGTAACACATGATATTTTGAAAAGAGAATGTTCAAGTAGAAGGGAAGATATATATGAGTGGAAAGAAAGGGGAACATGAACCGGAAAAAAAGAAGGGGTACTTGCAACGATATGGGATTATGCCAAGACATTTCTTATTATTTTTCTGGTCGTGTTTGCACTAAATAAATTGGTCTATATCAATGCGGTGATTCCGTCTGAATCTATGCAGACAACAATTATGAAGGGAGACCGGATCATCGGCAGCCGGCTTGCATACAAATCAAAAGATCCGCAGAGGTTTGATATTATCGTCATTTTTAAATATCCGGATGATCCATCTAAGATATTTATAAAAGAGTCATTGGTCTGCCTGGGGAGACTGTGGAAGTGAAAGACGGAAAAGTGTACATAGATGGAGCAGAGAAGCCATTGGATGATAGTTTCTGCAACGAAGTACCGATCGGAGACTTCGGATCATATGAAGTTCCAAAAAACTGCTATTTTATGATGGGGGATAATCGTAATAACAGTTTGGATTCCAGGTACTGGAAGAATCATTTCGTAAAAAGATGCGATTCTTGCAAAGGCCGTTTTCCGCTACTGGCCGTTTAGTGAGATTGGGAAGGTTGAGTAGACCGGACTAATAAAAAGTAAGAAAAAAAGGATTTGAGAGGGAAAACAATGAGTACAACAAACAAAGAAGAAAAAGTGGCAGATGTTAGTACGGAGAATATATACCGGCTGAACGGGAGAGTGCCATTGAAAAAAGCAATTCCATTCGGGTTGCAGCACGTACTGGCCATGTTTTGTATCAAACCTGGCGCCGGTGCTGATTGTTTGCAGTGCCGCGCTGGTAAGAGGAACAGGGGAACATTTGACTTCAGCAGAGATCACACAGCTTTTACAATGTGCGATGTTCGTGGCAGGTATCGGAACATGTATGCAGTTATATCCGGTGTGGAAGATCGGGTCTGGGCTTCCGATTGTTATGGGAGTCAGCTTTACGTTTCTTGGAAGTCTGTTAGTAATCTGTACCAATCCGGAACTTGGATATGAAGGGATGGTTGGTGCTGTTATTTTAGGCGGTATTTTTGAAGGACTGGTAGGTCTTAGCGCCAGATACTGGAAGCGCTTCCTGACACCGGTCGTATCCGCGTGTGTAGTTATCGCAATCGGACTTTCGTTATTGTCCGTAGGTATGGATTCCTGGGGCGGCGGAAGCGGAGTTGCTGATTTTGGCGCATGGTATCATCTGGTTGTTGGAGCATTTACACTGATTGTATGCCTGGTAGCCAGATATTTACTGAAAGGGGTATATAAGAATTTGAATGTCCTGGTAGGATTGATTCTTGGATATCTGTTGGCGATCATTTTTACGGTTGCAGGTATTGCGCCGATGGTAGACTTTTTCCGGAATTACAAAGACTGTACAGGAAGTTGGAGTCTTCAGTCTGCCGAAGCTGGTCTTTCTGACCAGCCATAAACCAATCTTTGATCTGGGAGCATTTTTGACAATTGCTATTGTATTTCTTGTATCTGCGGCAGAGAGACAACTGGTGCAACAAGCGCCGTATGTACCGGTGCTTTGGATCGCGAGATCAAGATGGAAGAATTGCAGGGGTCACTTGCTGTAGATGGATTCTCCAGTGCACTTTCCGGCTGTTTTGGATGTCTGCCGTTGACTTCTTTCAGCCAGAATGTAGGACTTGTAACGATGACGCAGGTCATCAACCGGTTTACGATTTTGATGGGAGCATTTATTTTGATTTTGTCATCACTTTTCCCGCCGCTGGGAGCATTTTTTTTAATTCCTGCCACAGGCAGTTCTTGGCGGCTGTACAGTTATGATGTTTGGTTCTATTATGTATGAAGGAATCAAGATGCTCAAAGAGTGTGAGTTCGATGACCGGACGATGGTCATTGTATCACTGGCATTTGCAATCGGTGTTGGACTGACACAGACATCCGGCAACTTCTTCAGTGCATTTCCGCATGAGGTGGGAGATATCTTCAATGGAAATGCAGTGGCAGGTGTGTTCGTGGTATCTCTGCTGTTGAGTTTGTTTTTTGCCGAAAAAGAAAAAATAGCTTTGTGAATAAAATAGCATATGTTGACCTGAAGTAGTTTGGCAGGTTATAATAATAAAAGATAATTTAAAAGAAGATAATTAAAAAAGACTCTGACGGCAAGGTGATCCGAGCGGGAATAGTCAAATATATCAGACACAGGGAAGATGCAGTTGGGGAAAGTGCATCTTCCTTGTATAAGAATCCATCATGCAGAAACCGCATCTGTACAGATTTCTCAGGGTGGATACTACTTTAGTGGCAGATATAAGGACTTTTTTTCCGGAAGGAGAAAAGGTCCCTTTTTTCGTTGGGAAAAAAAATTGGGAGGACGACATGTTAAAGGTAGCGATTTACGGAAAAGGTGGAATAGGGAAATCTACAGTAACTTCGAATCTGGCTGCAGCATTTGCTACAATGGGGGAAAAGAGTCATTCAGATAGGCTGTGACCCGAAAGCAGATTCTACAATTAATCTGCTGGAAGGAAAGCCTCTTCGTCCGGTCATGAACTATATGCGGGAGGAAGACGAGGAACCGGAGAAATTAGAAGATATTTCAAAGGAAGGATTTGGCGGCGTACTCTGTATAGAGACAGGCGGCCCGACGCCAGGACTGGGATGTGCTGGCAGAGGTATTATCGCAACATTCCAGCTTCTGGAAGATTTGAGACTTTTTGAGACATACAAGCCGGATGTAGTGCTCTACGATGTTCTCGGAGATGTTGTGTGTGGCGGCTTTCTGCAGCACCGATCCGGGAAGGCTATGCAGAAAAAGTATTGATTGTAACATCCGGAGAAAAGATGGCGTTGTATGCGGCTAATAACATTTCCAGCGCAGTTCGTAATTTTGAAGACCGAAGCTATGCACGGGTGTTTGGCATTGTGCTGAATCACAGAAACGTGGAAAATGAGGTGCAAAAAGTGCAGGCATTTTCTAAGAAAAGCGGAATTCAATCGTGGGAGAGATTCCAAGAAGCGATGAGATCATCCGTTACGAAGATCAGGGGCAGACGGTGATTGAAGGAAATCCAGAGTCAGAGATCAGTGGAAGATTCTATGACCTCGCAAAAAAAAATTACTGGAAAGCGAGGAGTAAGGACATGGTGGGAATTACGAAGATGAAAGCAGAAAAACAGAAAGCGGAAAAAGAAGCATTTTTCTGTACAACGAAGGAACTGAGCAGGCTTGGCCTGGAACAGATTCCGACACAGTTTCAGTCACATAAGCATCTGATCTACAGTTTCGCCGGCTACACTGGCATTCAATTCACCGGGAGCAGAAGGCTTTGGCGTGAAGCGTGCCGGTCTTGCAGTACCAGATTCCATTATGTTGATCGTGGCACCGGGCTGCTGTGGACGAAATACTTCGCTTATCAGTTCCATGAGGGAATATGATAACCGTTTTTTCTATCTGATGATGGACGAGACCGATATTGTGACAGGAAGACATTTGAAAAAAATTCCAAAAAAAGCAGTAGAGGAAATCTGTAGTGTCTGTCCGAAAAAACCGTCGGTCGTTATGATCTGTATTACCTGTGTGGATGCCCTTCTTGGAACAGATATGGAGCGGGTGTGCAAAAAAGGCGGAAGAACAGGTAGAGATTCCGGTCAGACCTTGTTATATGTATGCACTTACAAGAGAAGGCCGAAAACCACCGATGGTACATGTAAGGCAGTCCTTATATTCACTGCTTGAGCCGGGAAAAAAGAAAGGCAATGTAGTCAATCTTTTGGGATTTTTCTCGCCGCTTGTGGATGACTGTGAAATTTATGATCTGCTGCACAGTGCGGGAGTGAAGACGATTCATGAGATTTCCAGATGTAAGGATTATATGGAATATCAGACTATGTCAGAAGCGAATTTCAATCTGGTACTGCACCACGAAGCAAGATTTGCAGCAGAAGATTTTCACAACCGGCTTCAAATTCCATTTATCGAGCTTCGAAGACTTTATCAGATAGACAAGATTGAAAATCAGTATCATGCACTTGGTAATGCACTCGGTGTTGCATTTTATGATGAAAAATATAAAAAAGCAGGCAGAAGATGCACTGGAAAAATTCCGGCAGAGGTGTCCGGATGCTTCTTTTGCAATCGGAGAATGCCTGAACGCTGATCCATTTGAACTATCATTAGCCTTGATACGTTACGGATTTTCTGTACCGGAAATTTATGGGACAATCACGGTGGAGAACTTCACATACATTCGTTCTCTGGCAAAAATAAGTCCAGAGACGAAAAGTATTTTCCAACATGGAACCGACCATGATCTATTATGACCCGGCGAAAAGCGATGTGAATCTGGCAATCGGAAAAGATGCCTGTTATTATCATCCGGATTGTCCATATGTCATGTGGAACGGGGAAGAACAGCCATATGGATATGCAGGAGTGAGAAGATTATTCGAACAATTACTGGAGGTAGTATAGTGAGAGGACTTAGAAAATATCTGACACCATTTGCACCGGATCAGTCGGGCGCAGTGTCTGTGTTATATGAACTTGGGGGACTGATCGCAATCTGACGCCGGCGGCTGTACAGGAAATGTATGTGGTTTTGATGAGCCGCGCTGGTTTGAACAAAAAAAGTGCCTTGTTCAGTGCGGGACTGCGTGATATGGACGCAATTCTCGGACGAGATGACCGTCTGGTGGAGAAGCTGGTGGATGCAGCTTCAAAGCTCGATGTAAAGTTTGTAGCAATCATCGGGACACCGGTTCCGGCAGTAATCGGAACGGATTACAAAGGCACTTGGAAGAATGTGCGAAAAAAATTAAATATGCCTGTTATCACCATTGATACAGATGGTATGGAATTATATGATGTGGGCGAAGAAAAAAGCATGGCTGGAGCTTTTCCGGACATTTGCAGAAAAGGAAATGATTGATAAGGCAAGTGAAAGAATTAAGCCGAATCTGGATATTGAGAAAAAACAGGGAAAGATCGGGGTTCTTGGATTAACGCCGCAGGACATAAGTGACCTTCAGGCACCAAAGAAGATTCGAGAATATTACCAGGAAAAAAAAGAAGGAAAAAAGCAATCTGCTACTGCATGGGAGAAAATGTCTGCCGGAGCACGGATGGTCTTGATAATCATCGAACAGCAGGAGAGGTTGAAAAAAAATATTGTAGTTTCCCCGGCGGCTCTGGCAGCTGCGAAATATCTGGAAAAACATTTGGCACACCTTATGAGGTCACTTACCCAATTGTAGAAGAGCTGGTTCCGGATATGGATTATCCGGAGAAAAAGAAAAATCCTAATCGTGCATCAGCAGGTTATTGGAAATGCAATGCGTGCAGAAATCAGACGAAGATGCCAGAAAGTAAATGGTGATCCAGCTATTGATAACAATGCAGTTATTACGGTAGCAAGCTGGTTCATGATGAAGCAGGAACTCTCCGAAGAAGGTGACATTTCACTTCGAGAAGAAGATGATTATATGGAGCTTATCAAGAAAGAGGATTACGACATTGTTTTTGCAGATCCGATGATGAAACGCATGACTGAAGATGCTTATAAAATGGCTGGAACAGGTTGTGTGGCGGATGCACATGAGACGGAAAAAAAAAAGAATTTTTATAGATGCCACACATTTTGCCGTGTCAGGAAAATTGCGTGAGGAAATGAAAAAGCGGGAGGCGTAGAGATGAAAGAAACATTGACCAGACGAATCCGTGTCTACGGAATTGTTCAGGGAGTCGGTTTTCGTCCAACTGTAAGCCGTCACGCAACGACTTGTAATATCCATGGGAGCGTCAGTAACAAAGGCCCTTATGTAGAGATTTTCGCACAGGCGCCAGAAGCACAGGTGGATAGATTTGTGACCATGATCCGTGAACAGTCTCCGAAACGTGCAGCAATCTTGAAGATGAATATAGAAGACGTTGAAAATCCGGAAATTTATAAAGATTTTCAGATTGTTGAGAGCGAAAAAAGACGAAAGGGGAAATCTTTTGTCTCTCCAGATATTGCAATCTGCGAAGAGTGCAAGGAAGAGATGTATCAGCCGGGGAACAGACGGTATCTGCATCCATTTATTAACTGTACATGCTGCGGACCGAGACTGACTATTTTAGATGCACTTCCGTATGACCGGGAACGTACCAGTATGAAAGAATTTCCAATGTGTCCGGACTGTGAACACGAATACCATGATCCAGAGGATACCGCAGATTTGATGCACAGCCTGTTTGCTGCAATAATTGTGGACCACAGGTGTATCTGGCAGAAAGAAGCGAACGAGGACGAGACGCGGTTACTTACGCCAGACGCGTAATCGCGGAATGCGGAATTGTGGCAGTCAAAGGAATCGGTGGGTTTCATTTGTGCTGTGATGCGACAAAGGAATCAGCCGTGGAACTTTTTGAGGACAAGAAAAAAAAAACGTCCGGTCAAACCATTTGCAGTGATGGCACGTAACGAAGAGGCGGTGCGCAGTGTATGTGAACTTAGCGAAGAACAGGAAAAGATACTGACCGGGCATCAAAAACCGATACTGTTGCTGGATAAAAAAGAAGGCGTAAGCAAACTTGCAAAATCGGTAGCTCCTTTTAATCCGAAGGTGGGGATAATGCTTCCTTATGCACCGGTTCAACTATTGTTATTTCAGTATGATGACGGCATTCAGATGCCGGATTTTCTCGTGATGACCAGTGGAAATATTTCCGGTGCACCAATTTGCAGAGATGACCGGGAAGCAAAAGAGGAACTGTCACATTTATGCGACTGCATACTTTCTCATGACCGGAAGATCCGTATCCGTGCAGACGATTCCGTGATGGATTTTTACCGGGAAGAACCGTATATGATCCGAAGAAGCCGGGGGGTATGCACCACTCCCATATATGCTTTCAAAAAGCGTGGCAAGGGCAGGTACTTGCTGTGGGCGGAGAATTGAAAAAAATGCATGTTGTATTGGACATGATGACCGGTTTTATCCGGCGCCGTATGTAGGAGATCTGGAAGATCTTCGAACGGTGAAAGCGCTTCAGGAGACGATCACGCGACTGACTGCTTTGCTGGAAGTAGAGCTAGAGCTTGTAGTGGCAGATCTGCATCCGAAGTACAATTCCACAATGGTGGCGCATGAAATGGAGCTGCCAATGATACAAGTGCAGCATCATTATGCGCACGTTTTATCCTGTATGGCGGAAAATGACTGCGCAGATCCAGTCATTGGCGTTTCCTTTGATGGAACCGGATATGGAACGGATGGTACTATCTGGGGCGGTGAGATTCTGTACGGCAGATTATGAACATTTCGAACGAATAGGCAGTATTGAGCCATTCTGGCATGTAGGCGGAGACATTGCTTCCCAAGAAGGATTTCGTATTGCAGTCTCCATCATCGGTGGACTTGTGAGGGAGAAAGAAAACGCAAAAAAATATCATAAAAGAATTGAATTATGTACCGAACCAGAAGCAAATGTGATTCTTACTATGGCACAGCGACATTTGAATGCAATTGAGTCTACAAGTGCAGGAAGGTTGTTTGACGCAGTAAGTGCAATCTTGGGGATTCAAAAAGCTCTACATTTGAAGGGGGAAGCGTCCATGGCACTGGAATTCGCAGCAGAGGCATGGCAGAAAGAACATGAGGCAAAGAATACGGAAAATACCAAAAACGCCCAAAATGCCGAGAATGTCAAGAATGCCACAAATGCTAAGAATGGTAAGCATACAGATGTTAAGGAGCATGAACATATTTTTCTTGCAGACGAATGCAATTGTCTGGCAGATGATCGAGGGCAGAAGACAAGGGGAAGATGTCGGAAAGCTTGCGTATAGATTTCATCAGTTGCTTGCAATGGAGATCTGCGCTGCCTGCGAAAAATGTACGAACGCAGAAGAAATGTAATCAGGTGGCGCTAAGCGGCGGCGTATTTCAGAACCGTCTATTGCTGGAACTCGTGGAAAAGGAACTTTTAAATCGAAAGTTCCAGGTATTGCGGCATCATCTGATTCCACCAAATGATGGCGGTATCGGGCTTGGCCAGGCAGTTTACGGCATGGCATATCTGAATAAAAAAGAAGCAGACAGATAGTAAAAATGTAAAGTAAAAACAGATCTTGAAAGATAAAAAAAAGAATAGATTATGGGAGGTTAAGAGCATGTGTGTTGGATTATCAGCAAAGGTAGTGCGAATAAATGAAGGCATGGCAGTGGTAGATGCTGATGGAGCAAAGAGGGAGGTTTCTGCGGAACTTCTGGATGAACTGGAGCCGGGAGATTATGTAATGGTAGAACATGCAGGAGTTGCGATCGCAAAGATCACCGATGAAGATGACAGCGAGACCGATCAGCTTATGGAGGATTTATTATAATGGAAGAAAAAAAAAAAAAACAGCCAGAGAGATCATCGAAGGCTATGATGGTCCTCCGGTGCGGATCATGGAAGTGTGCGGTACGCATACTCATGAGATTTTCAGACTTGGAATCCGGAAACTTTTGCCAGAACAGGTGGAACTGATTTCGGGATGGGGTGTCCGGTCTGTGTAACACAGGTCGGATTCATTGACGAAGCAATTTATCTGGCACTGGAAAGGCAAGTGACGATCTGTACATTTGGTGATCTGGTACGTGTACCGGGAACTAATATGAGTCTTGCCGGGGCAAGAGAAAGGGGTGCGAAAAATCCGTATTGTCTATTCTCCAGTAGATGCGAAGGAGTATGCCAAAGAACATCCAAAGGAGCAGGTTACATTCCTTTCAGTCGGATTTGAGACCACCACTCCGTCTGCTTGTCTTTTCTGTGAAAAAAGCAAGGGAAGAGGGCTTGACGAACTACTCGATTCTGACAGCGAATAAAACGATGCCGCAGGCATACGAAGCATTAAAAGGAAGCGCAGACATTTTTTTATATCCGGGACATGTCAATGCGATCACAGGAACAAAGCTCTGTGAAGAACTGGCAAAAAAGAAGGAGTCAGCGGTGTGGTAGCAGGATTTACAGCAAAAGAACTTTTGACAGCGCTGGCAGTGGCACTGGCACGGTTTCAGGAAGGCAGGCCATTTTTTTGTAAATTGCTATCCGCGTGTAGTGACAGAGAATGGAAGCCCACAGGCACAGAAGCTGGTAGAAGAGATGATGGAACCTTGTGATAGTGAATGGAGAGGGCTTGGCGTAATTAAAGGTTCAGGAATGAGACTTCAAGAGGAATGGAGCGCATTTGACGCACGGAAGAAATACAAGATTCCGCTGATTCAGGGAAAAGCAAATCCTGCATGCCGGTGCGGAGATGTTCTTCAAGGGAAAATGTAAACCTTCTGATTGTAAGGTATTTGGTAAAGGTCTGTACACCACAGCATCCGATCGGTGCATGCATGGTGTCAGGAGAAGGTGCATGTTCCGCGTACTATATGTACGGCGAAGCAGAGAAAAATGAAATAAAAAAGCTGGGAGTGATATATTATGAATAATGGAATAAAAGATCAGACAGTCACCATGGCACACGGTGCCGGAGGACGCCAGACATCAGAGTTAATCGATAACATATTTGCGGCACATTTTGCAAATCCGGATCTGACTGCGGATGATGCGGCTGTGTTAAATCCGCCAGTTGGGAAAAATGGCAGTGTCTACCGATGGATTTATCGTATCGCCAGCATTTTTCCCGGGTGGAAATATCGGAAAGCTTTCCATCTGCGGTACGGTCAATGACCTTTCATGTATGGGAGCAAAACCATTATACCTGACCTGCGCATTTGTGATCGAAGAGGGATTTCCGATGGAAAAACTGGAAGAAATTAAGCGTCAGCAATGGAAAAAACCGCCAAAGAAGCAGGTGTTCACATCGTGTCCGGTGATACCAAGGTTGCCGGAAAAGGGCAGGTGGACGGAGTCTTTATCACAACAACAGGAATGGGACAGATTGAAGATGGAGTTAAAGTCGGCGGCGAGCTTGCGAAACCCGGTGATGCGGTTATTGTAACAGGAGATATCGGACGCCATGGCTGTACAATCCTGCTTGAGAGAGAAGATTTGGGAATTGAGGCCGATATCAAGAGTGATTGTGCACCCCTTTGGAAGACGGTGGAAGCAGTGATGAACAGGACACACGATCTGCATGTTATTCGTGATGCGACACGTGGCGGCGTGGGAACTGTATTATATGAAATTGCGAAGCAGAGCCAGGTAGGTGTACAGCTTGACAGCGCCAATATTCCGGTTCAGCCGGAAGTAAGGGGTGTCTGTGGCATGTTGGGACTGGAACCATTGTATCTTGCATGTGAAGGAACTATGGTTATCATTGCACCGAAGGAAGAAGCACAGAAGATTGTGGAGACATTGCATCAGTGCCCATATTCAGAAAAAATGCTGCCATTATTGGTGAAATTACAGAAGAACAACCGGGAAAAGTTGTAATGATGACGGAGATTGGAACCCAGGCATTATTGCCACAGCCAGGCGGAGAATTATTGCCGAGAATCTGCTAAGATCAGATTACTTAGAAATAAGAGCAGGGAGAGAAAGTATGGAAACAAGAGTAGCAGTGATTTCTATTATTGTAGAAAACCCGGAGGCGACGGAGCAGTTGAATCAATATCTGCATGAGTCTGGAAAATATATTATTGGAAGAATGGGAATCCCGTACCGTCAAAAAAGGAATCCATATTATCAGTATTGCGATTGATGCGCCGCAGGATGTGATCAGTGCGCTTTCTGGAAAAAATAGGGGCGTCTTAAGGGAGTGTCGGCAAAGACTGCTTACTCCAATGTCATCACTAAAACCGGAGGAATTATCATGTTAAAAATTGCAGTTTATGGCAAAGGCGGTATCGGAAAATCTACGACAGTATCCAATATGGCGGTCGCACTGGCTGAAAAAGGATTATCAGTTATGCAGATTGGCTGTGACCCAAAGGCAGATTCTACGATTGCCTTGCGCGATGGAGAACCTATGCCGGCAGTATTGGATATCTATAATGAGAAAAAAGGCAATGTGACTTTGAAAGAGATTACAAGAATCGGATACAAAGGAGTTGTCTGTGTAGAGTCAGGAGGACCGACACCGGGACTTGGCTGTGCAGGACGCGGAATTATCACTGCACTGGAGAAACTAAAAAGAGACCGGAGCATATGAAGTCTACAAACCGGACGTAGTCCTTTACGATGTACTTGGCGATGTAGTGTGGCGGATTTTCCATGCCTATGCGGAAATGGGTATGCAGACTATGTATTTGTTGTAACTTCGGGAGAAAATATGTCCATTCATGCCGGAGCGAACATTGCAATGGCACTGGAACGCTTCCAGAATCGCGGATATGCAAAACTTGGCGGATTTATTCTGAACCGGAGAAATGTGCCAAGAGAAGAAGAAAAAAAGTGCAGGAACTGGCAGAAGATTTCCATAGTAGTACTATTGGGTACCTCTCCAGAAGCGAGCTTGTAATGGCGGCTGAAGAGCAGAAAAAAAAACGTTGATGGAGTGTTATCCTGACAGTGAGATGGCAGATGAATACCGTGCTCTGAGTGAGGCAGTTCTGGCGATATGTAAGAACTAAAGCTGCCAGGGCATTTTTGAACAAAATGTGAAATGTAGTGGGAAAGAATTTAGAGAGGAAATTTATGTTAAAACGAGTAGGACAGACGGAAATGGAGAAAAACCATGTAACCCCGGAAGGAGCCATGATCAGAATAAAAAGATGCGTCCTATCCGGCACCATTTCATCCGGGATTGGAGTTTAACTCTCCGGTTCATGGAAACTGGAATATTGTACACACCGGAATGTTGATGCCGGAGACCATTCAGATATATGTCTGTGCAGATAACTGTATGCGTGGTGTTGTATTGACGGCGGCCGAGATGAATGCGGCAGATCGTTTTTCATACGTGATCATCGAAGAAGACGATCTGTTGAACGGAAATCTGGAGGATATCACAATTGAAGGTGTCACAGATGTATTAAAGAAACTGGAACGAAAACCAAAAGCAGTGCTCTTATTTACCGTGTGCCTCCACCATTTTCTTGGCTGTGATCTTAAGATGGTCTATGAGGAACTTGACAGGCGTTTCCCGGAAATTGCATTTGTACGCTGCTATATGGATCCAATCATGCAAAAAACTGGTCTGACACCAGATCAGAAACTACGAAAAGCAATGTATGACCCATTAAAAGTACAAAAAAAGCAGATCCACATATCGTCACGTTGCTTGGACATAATTTCCCATTGGACGAAACTTCTGACATCAAACGATTCCTAAAAAAAATGTGGCTTTGAACTCAGAGAGATTACGACTTGTGATACATGGGACAAGTATGAGAAACTTGGTGAAGCAAATATATTTCTTTCTATCTATCCGACAGCAAAATACGGGGCGCAGACGCTGTCAAAAAAGACTGGGACGAGAACACATTTACATGCCGGCAAGTTTTAACTATGAAGAGATAAAGCAGCAGATGGAAAGATTGGCAGAGATACTGGAAAAGACACTGGTATCTAAGATAATTCAGGCGTCTGAAGAACAGATAGAGACATTAAATGTGTTGATAGATGCACAAAAAAGATTTCTATTACGAAAAAGAGATTGAAGCTTGCGAAGAAACTATTAAAAAAAGTAAGAGAAGTTGTTGGAGACACACCAATCGTCATCGACTATCTCATGCATCCGAGACCGCTTGGACTGGCAAAATATCTTTTAGAACATGGATTTTGTGTGGAAGCTGTTTATCTGGATGGTGTAAGCCCGGAGGAAGAACAGGAATTTTACTGGCTTAGCAAACATGCGCCGGAACTGAGCTTTCGCGCGACCATTCAGCCAAAGATGCGCGTGCTTCCAAGAAATCATGAAGGAAAAAAATGCTGGCACTGGGACAAAAAGCAGCATGGTTCACCCAGAGCCCATATTTTGTGAATGTAGTTGAAGGCGCAGGGTGGTATGGATTTGATGGAATCCGGAAAATGGCAGAACTTATGATCCGGGCTTACAAAGAAGAAAAAAAAGAAGTGGAGGATCTGGTTGTGCGAAAAGGATGGGGGTGCGAAAGCTGCATATGAGACAGACATACAAAATTATACCAATTTACACGGCGGATGTGTCGGGTGTCTGTTCTGCACTTTATGAACTGGGCGGTATGACAGTGATGCATGATCCGTCCGGCTGTAATTCTACTTATAATACACATGATGAGATCCGCTGGTATGACCAGGACAGCCTGATCTACATCTCGGGACTTACTGAAATCGATGCGATTATGGGAAATGATGAAAAGTTCCTGAATGATATCATGGATGCAGCACGGGAAATTAAAACCGAGGTTTATTGCACTTGCCGGATCGCCGATTCCATATATGAACGGAACAGATTTTCCGGCACTGGCAGAAGTGCTGGAACAGGAACTTGGGATTCCTACATTTTCTGTACCGACCAATGGTATGCACGATTATGTATATGGTGCAGGACTAGCTCTGGAGCAGATTGCAAGGCAGTTTGTGCCTGCAAAGGCAGTTTGCGAAGAGAAAAATATACAGCCACATACGGTTAATCTTCTTGGTGTCACGCCGCTTGATTTTGGAGCATATAGCCGTGCCGGATATATGAAAAAAAATCTGAAAAAATGTGGCTGGAAGGTGTTATCAACCTGGGCGATGGGAGATGATCTTGAAGTATTGAGCCATGCACTGGAAGCAGAAGTAAATCTTGTTGTATCTTCCGTGGGATTGCGCACCGCAAAAATATCTGGAAAAAGAATATAAAATGCCATATGTAGTTGGGACGCCAGTAGGAACATTTACAGAAGAAATCGTACAGGCATTGGAGAAGAAAGAACGATACCCATATAAAAGATTACGTGAAGAAAATTCGGATAAGGAGCAGCCCTGGAAGCGGCAAAACGATAAAGAAGTTATGCTGATCGGTGAACCGGTCACGACAGAGTCACTGGCTTTGGCTATTGAACAGAAATATGGAATACCAGTTCATGTATTATGCCCGTTACAGGAGACGGAAGATTTATTGTTTCGAACAAGCCGGCAGGTTCTTGGAGAGGAAGACATGGAAGAAGCTTTTAAAGATGCAGATATCATAGCAGCAGATCCAATGTACCGTCCGATCTGTCCGAAAAAAATGTGAGTTCTACGAACTTCCACATCTGGCATTTTCCGGAAGAATTTACAAGAAAAAGCTGGAAAAAATCGAAGATTTCTGGAAGTATTAAAATCAATGATAACTGCAGTGCATTTTATGAGCCATCTTATGTGATCGCAAGAGCATATCAGAACGGTGGGTTTTAAATGAAGGTATGTAAAAAGGAGGGAGCGTATGTCGAATATTACCGTCTGGACTAAACAGCATGAAAATGTGTTAAAAGAGTTGGAGACGACCGGTCGTTATATTGCGAAGCGGGAGTATATCAGGATGGATTTGAAAGAACAGGCTCCGGTCGTGCTGGAAGCTTATGACTGGCTGGTAAAGCACAGACCGGACAGAGCGAATAAACCGGCAGACGTGGAGTATCCGGTATGGGTGTCATTTACCAACGAAGGAACAATGATGAACAGTGAAAATACAGTAATTTTAGAGTTGTCACTGGATCCTGCAATCATTACATCAGTTAATATCGCAAAGTGGGGACATATTTTAAATTACGGATATATTCCGAAAGACGAAAATGACTTAAGACGCCACAGACAACTTCTGGATGATTATGGAATCAGTGATGTAAAAAGCAGTTATTTCCCAGTTCTATCCACAGATTAAGCGTGAGATACAAAATAGCTGGGAGCGGTTGTGTGATGATACAATCCTTATGGGAAGCGATGCGAAATCTGGAAATGTATGGGAGTTGAAGAGAGAATCGCTGACAGATGTAATACGATAAGACTGTATTCTTTTCAGACTGATGTTGTATATCAGGTATTGAAACGGGACGGCGTATGTTATTCAAAAGAAGAGTATGTACGAAAAAAATATAAGGAGTCTGCGAAGGTATTTATAAATGCATATGGCTGGTTTGTAAAGGAGGCGCAGCATATAGTTCCAAAACCAGAAGGAGCCGAGTATCCATACTGGGCATTCACAGATCTTTATAATGTGGATCAGACAGGAGATGGACATGTGCTGACGTTAGACGTGCCAATAGGAGAAGCAATCTTGTTCGACATGTTCGACTGGACGAAGATTATGCAGATGCATTATATCGGTGAAAATGAATCGGAAGAAGCAACATTTTCCGAAGAATTGAAAAAAATATGGGGATGAATGAATTTCAGATTATGACCAGTAATTTTTATCCGGAGCAGAAAAGCGAGAATTCAGGAAAGCTGGAAACGTCTGTTTGGTCATCAGCAAGCAATCGAGGCGGGGGATAACAGTGGTGTTCACAGTGTGCAGGCAGGACTGTGGTGCATCAAAGATGAGTGGATTGTAAAAGAATAATCATTGTGAGTTTTCCCAAAATATGCTATAATTCCAAAAAAAAATCGCATAATTTGACAATTTGTGACATATCGTCTATTTTATGTAAGCAATTACTTGATGGATAAGTATAACAAAGATATTATAGCAATAAATGATGTTGGGGGCAAAAGCCCCAACTATGATGCCTACGGATTGTTCCGTGCTTTGCACTCCCACAATCCTCCCCATTATTCGCATATCGTGGGATTGTCATCCTACTTTTAGGCTCATATTGGGGCGGGGCCAAGGTCTTTCATCCACTTATGAGCAAGCTCATGTGGATTTAGACCTTTTTGCCCCTGGCATCTTTTAAATAAAGGTATGTAAAAAGGAGGGAGCGTATGTCGAATATTACCGTCTGGACCAAACAGCATGAAAATGTGTTAAAAAGAGTTGAGACGGCCGGTCGTTACATTGCGAAACAGGAGTATATCAGGATGGATTTGAAAGAACAGGCTCCGGTCGTGCTGGAAGCTTATGACTGGCTGGTAAAGCACGGACCGGACAGGGCGAATAAACTGGCAGACGTGGAGTATCCGGTATGGGTGTGCGATCCGACTTTTACATCGGGCAGACGCTCAAGTGGCTCTGGGGCATGCAAAATCGGTGCGGCTGGCGCTCCAGGTAACTGGACAGGAATGCTATGGCAGGAGTGGTACTTTTTTCGACGCTTCCAAGGAGGGAGGCGTCGCTGAGAGTATTTGGACAGAAGTGCTTAATTTAAGCAAAGCACCGGGAGATTTCTGGGTGCTTCAGATGGCAGAGGACGGATATACCGTTGAAAAGTTCGTTTACCGGGAAGGTGATTACACCGTCTGGTACACATTAGAGCCAAAATCATATACGGTCTACTATGAAGACTATATGGCTGGCAAAGAAGAATAAGATAGATGAGTAGAATAACATGTTAATTGTATTAGAAAGTATTTTATGGTGATCCGGTTCTTTTTCGGAGCCTGTATCTTTAGTTTTTTGAATGTGGTGATTGACCGTTTGCCAAGAGCAGAAAGTGTGGTAAACGGAAGAAGTCATTGTACGAATTGTGGCAGAGTATTACATGCGTGGGAACTGATCCCGTGTGTCAGCTACATATTCCTGCGCGGACGATGTGCAGGTTGTAAAAGCCGCATTCCGGGAAGAGATTTCTTCGTGGAAGTGATTGGCGGCGCAGCATTTATCGGCTGTGGAATTCGTTATGGCTGTGGCAGTCTTGGATTGTTATCAATGCGTGGTACAGTCATGTTGAGTTATTTTGGAATACTACTTGTGGTAGCCCTTATTGATTGGGATACCCAGATTATTTATGATAGATTTCATATTTTTATATTGATATTAGCAATTGCAAAATATATGGCTCGTTCCGGAGCACGGGCTTATAGACAGGCTGATCGGAGCGCTGATCATCTCTGTTCCGATGCTGCTTCTGGCACTTGCAATCCCGGGAGCATTTGGCGGTGGGGATATCAAGTTAATGGCGGTCTCCGGAGCATTTCTTGGGACAGGATCGGTAGTGTGCGCCATGTTTTTCGGGCTGCTGACAGGAGGCGCTTACGGAGCATTTATGCTAAAAGAGCAAGAAATTAGGAAAAAAAGATGTATTTGCATTCGGATCATTTTTCTTGCATTCGGACTGGCGCTTGCGGCATTATATGGAAATCAGATCGTTACATGGTATCTGCATTTTTTATAAAGAGAGTAACGAACAGTTACTAAAGAGATAAAAAAATCAGGTATAGATAAACAAGAAGCCGTATCTTCAGCGGCGAGCGGGATGCATACACTGAATATGGATCTTTCCAGATTGATGCAACAGGGATATATTACAAGAGAAGAAGCAATGAAATTTAACTAATAATAAAGCAGAGTTAATACAGTATATGTAAGTAAAACAAAAAACACGCTATTATGTACAGGACGTCACAAGAGGTGATAGGCCCTTTTTTCATATAATAGAAATTGCACATTCTTTTGTTCTTCAAAAAAAGAATTGAGATATTAGTAATGCTTCCGGCACCAACGCTCAAGTAGATTGATGAGCGAATAGAGAAGTGTTGCCATGAGACAGAGAAGAAGGATACTCATAAGAAGCCAATCCATCTTAAAGACCTGGCTCGCGTAGATGATCAGATATCCAAGCCCTTCTCTGGCAGCCAGAAATTCACCGATGATAACTCCGACAAGACAAAGTCCAATATTGACTTTCATATTACTGATGATTGCCGGAAGAGAAAAAGGAAGTACGACTTTTTAGAAGCGCGTGTCTCCGATTTCCACCCAGTGTATAGATGAGTTTCAGTTTCCCTGGATCGACGGTCATAAAACTGGTGTATAAGTTCAGAATGCTTCCAAAGATTGCTACAGACATTCCGGCGACGATAATTGTTGTTTTTTTTGCTCCAAGCCAGACAATAAGAAGAGGGGCCAGTGCAGATTTCGGAAGGCTGTTTAATACGACAAGGTAAGGTTCCAGGATCTCTGATAACCGTCTGCTGAACCAGAGAAGAATGGTAACCAGAATACTGGTGGCGGTGACGAGCAGGAAGCTTAAGATTGTCTCGTATAGTGTGACATTGGTGTGCAGAAAAATGCTTTTATCCAGCACCATGCCCCAAAACATAGTGCAATCTTTGACGGGCTGCTAAAGATGAAGGAGTCGATGATACCTACATTTGCAGTGAATTCCCAAAGAAAGAGAAAAAACTGAAAAGAATCAGAATCTGGGAGATACCGACAATGTATTTGTGCTTCTTTTGCTGTTTCAGATAGTTGATCTGATTTTCAGAAAGTTCATTTAAAAATTCAGTCATCTGTATTCAGCTCCTTCCATATTAAGTTGAAGTAATGTTTTGAATTCCGGGGAGTTCCGGCGGTTCAAAGGAGTATCCTGTTCTAAATCAAAAATGAGTGGAACAGTCTGACGTATATTAGCCGGGCGTCCGGAAAGGACAATGATCCGGTCGGCAAGGGAGATGGCTTCTGACAGGTCGTGAGTTACAAGAACGGCTGATTTTCCTTCCTGCCGGATGATCTGACCAATATCGTCCCCGACATTTAAGCGGGTCTGATAGTCCAATGCGGAAAATGGTTCATCCAACAGTAGGAGATCTGGATCCAGAACGAGCGTACGGATCAGGGGCGGCACGCTGGCGCATGCCGCCGGAAAGTTCCGAGGCCTTGCATTTTCAAACTGTTTTAGCCCATAGATGTCTAAAAGATTATGTGCCTTTTCCCCATTCTGCAGTCAGCATATGCTGAATTTCCAGTCCTAAAATAACATTATTGTAAATGGTCCGCCATTCAAAAAATTCATCATGTTGTAACATATAGCCTACATTTGTAGTGCTTTTTCGAAGGGTATTTCCCATTGATTTTAATGAAGCCTTTTTCCGGTATGAGAAGTCCGGCAATAATAGAAAGAAGCGTTGACTTTCCGCAACCCGAAGGTCCGACGATGGCAACGAATTCTCCTTTATTCAGGATAAAAGGAGATGCCATTTATGGCAGGAGTTTCTCCGTCCGGATTGTGATAAGCATAGTGAATATTCTTAAGTTCCAGTACTTGATCCATGGAAACCTCCGCAAATGATAATCCTATATCTTATCATATGTATCTTGAAAGAAAATGTGTGGTCAGTTTTATATCAAACGAAAAATGTATATTTCCGTGGTCATAAAATGGTTCATAAATATGGATTTTCCCTTGTCATCTTGTTATGAAAAAGTTATAATTGCATGTGAGTACGCAAGATAGGAACGATGAGTATGAATTATCAAAAAAGAATTAGACAAGTTATTGGATACACTGACAAAAAGAAGGACGTGTTCCAAGGCTTCTGTTACACAAAGTTGCTGTGCTCCATGCAGCAGTTATGTGTTAGAGTATCTGAGCAATTATTTTGAAATCACAGTGTTCTACTATAATCCGAATATTTATCCGGAGACAGAGTATACGAAGCGGATTCTGGAACAACAGAAACTGATCGATGATATGAATTTCAAATATCCGGTCAGCTTTGTAGCGGGAGAATATGAGAAAGAGAAATTTTACGAGATGGCCAGGGGACTTGAAGAAGGTCAAAGAAGGCGGCTCCCGGTGCATGAAATGTTATGAACTTCGTCTCAGAGAGACTGCAGAGATTGCAAAAAGCAGGAGAATATGACTATTTTACAACCACACTTAGCATCAGTCCACTGAAGAATGCAGCAAAGCTCAATGAAATCGGGCAACGTGTCTGGCAAAAGAATATGGTGTGGAATATTTGATTTCAGATTTTAAGAAGAAAAACGGATATAAAGCGTTCCATAGAACTGTCAAAAATTTATGGTTTGTACAGACAGGATTACTGTGGATGTGAGTTCTCCTATAAAGTTGTGAATTTTCTCAGAGACAACGAAAGTAAGACACTGTTGACTTTTGTGATAAAAAATATGGTACACTTTTTATACAGTACATGTATTAAATGACGGAAAGGGAAAAGAGATTATGGCACAATTATGGGGGAGGTCGTTTCACAAAAAAGAGACAGACCAGTTAGTATATAAGTTCAATGCATCCATCTCATTTGACCAGAGATTCTATGAGCAGGACATCCGAGGAAGTCTTGCACATGTGGCTATGCTTGCAAAGCAGGGAATCTTGACCGATACAGAAAAAAGAACAATTATTACAGGACTTCAACGGGATTCTTGATGATGTGAAAAACAGGAAAACTTGAGATTACAGATAAATATGAAGACATTCACAGTTTTGTGGAAGCAACATTGATCGACCGCATCGGAGATCCGGGAAAGAAGCTTCATACAGGCAGAAGCAGAAACGATCAGGTTGCACTGGATATGAAGACTTTATACAAGAGATGAGATTATTGAGCTGACGGATGCTCTTGAAAGAGATTCTGGAAGTTCTTCTGAAACTGATGAAAGAGAATGTCGAAACTTACATGCCGGGCTTTACCCATCTTCAGAAAGCACAGCCGATCACACTGGCTCATCATATGGGGGCTTATTTTGAGATGTTCAAGCGTGACAGATCATGAGCGAATGAAAGACATTTATAAAAGAATGAATTACATGTCCGCTTGGCTCCGGAGCGCTTGCCGGAACGACTTATCCATTGACAGTGAATATACAGCAGAAGCTTCTTGGATTTTGACGGACCAACTATGAACAGTATGGATGGTGTTTCTGACAGAGATTATCTGATCGAGTATTTGTCAGCGCTTTCCACTGATTATGATGCATCTGAGCCGTTTTTCCGAGGAGATCATCATCTGGAATTCTAACGAATATAAGTTTGTGGAGATTGATGACGCTTACAGTACCGGAAGCAGCATTATGCCACAGAAAAAGAACCCGGATATTGCAGAGCTTGTCCGTGGTAAGACAGGAAGAGTTTACGGAGCATTGACCTCTCTTCTGACAACGATGAAGGGAATTCCGCTTGCTTATAATAAAGACATGCAGGAAGACAAAGAACTCGATTTGACGCAATTGATACAACAAAAGGATGTCTGGCACTCATTTACAGGAATGCTTAAAGACAATGAAGTTTAACGATGCACGCATGGAAGAGAGTGCGAAGCATGGATTTACCAATGCGACAGATGCAGCAGATTATCTGGTGAATCATGGAGTTCCGTTCCGTGATGCACATGGAATCGTTGGACAACTCGTACTGTACTGCATTGAGCATAAGAAAAGATTCCGATGATATGACAATGGAAGAATTCAAAAAGATCTCACCGGTGTTTGAAGAAGATATTTATGATGCGATCAGCATGAAGACCTGTGTAGAGATGAGAAAAACGATCGGTGCACCGGGAAAAAGCGGCAATGGAGAAAGTGATCGCAATCGAAGAAGCTTATCTTGTGACAGAGTAATGGATAATCACAGCGAGCAAAAATAACTGAATATTTTCTTTCATTATATAATAATGGAATTGAAAGAGAACGTTTGGATAGAAAAATAGAAAATAAGAAGAAAAGGGAGAAAAAAAATGGAGCAGAAATTAAAAGTAGGTATCCTTGGAGCAACAGGTATGGTAGGACAGAGATTTATTTCATCTGCTTGAGAACCATCCATGGTTTGAAGTTGTAACAGTAGCAGCAAGCCCACGTTCAGCAGGTAAAACATATGAAGAAGCCGTAGGTGGACGTTGGAAAATGGATACACCGATGCCGGAAGGAGTTAAGAAAAAGTCCTGAATGTAAAAATGATGTAGAGCATGTAGCATCTACTGTAGATTTTGTATTCAGTGCCGTAGATATGACAAAAGATGAGATTCGCGCGATCGAGGAAGAGTATGCGAAGACAGAGACCCCTGTAGTATCTAATAACAGTGCTCACCGCTGGGGACAAAAGGATGTACCGATGGTAGTACCGGAGATCAATGCAGATCATTTTGAAGTGATCAAAGATCAGAAGAAACGTCTTGGAACAACACGCGGATTCATTGCAGTAAAACCAAACTGCTCAATCCAGAGTTATGCACCTTGCCTTGCAGCATGGAAAGAGTTCGGACCAAAAGAAGTTGTTGTTACAACATATCAGGCGATTTCCGGAGCCGGTAAAACATTCAAAGACTGGCCGGAGATGGTTGAAATATTATTCCATTCATTGGTGGAGAGGAGAAGAGAAAAGAGCGAGCAGGAGCCGCTTCGTGTACTCGGTAGAGTAGAAAATGGACAGATCGTGAAAAGCAGAGTTTCCGAAGATCACATGCCAGTGCGTACGTGTACCGGTTCTTAACGGACATACCGCTGCCGTATTTATCAATTTTGAAAAGAAACCAACCAAAGAGCAGCTGATCGAAAAACTGGAAAGTTTCAAAGGCTTCCCGCAGGAGGCAGGACTTCCAAGTGCACCAAAGCAGTTTGTCCGCTACATGGAAGAGGATAACCGTCCACAGGTAAGATTAGACGTAGACTATGAGAACGGAATGGGTGTATCCATCGGACGTCTCAGAGAAGATTCTATGTTCGACTTTAAGTTCGTAGGACTTTCACACAATACAGTCCGCGGAGCAGCAGGCGGTGCCGTGCTTTGTGCAGAAGCTCTGACAGCAAAAGGTTATATTCAGGCAAAATAAAGTCAGAATAGAGGAGAATATAATACATGGCAAAACAGGGAGGTCAGACTCCAGGAACTTGTAGGCAGCTTTTGAAGTAGCAAAACTTCCAAAAGGCGCAAAGGTTGAGATTGAAGCTGTTGCAAAAACGCTAATGAAACAAATTACATGATAAGAGATAAGAAAATGCAGTTGATAGTCAGCTGCATTTTTTGTGTCCGTCAGTAAAATTAATGATGTGGGATAATGATGCGAAAAAATATAATTCTTGTACATTTGCTTATGGTATGTTATATTGCTTTCACGCAGATAATGTTCTTATTATCTGCAAAAGTATCTAATAATTTCAATCATTTCGGAGCCTAAGAATGATCGGGCATAAATTCCAAAGTGATGAACAGTTGAGAAACAATATAGTGCGAAAATTGCCTCGGATATATTTACTCCCTGGCTGTTGCGTGCTATTTTGCTGGGAGGAAGGTAGAAATGAAAAAGGAAGTGTGCTATACTAAAACGAATAAGAAAAGAAGAGTAACAGGAGAGACAGGAATGAAATATGCAGATCCTTATACTCCGGGTGCAGGATTTATGCCAGGACATATTGCAGGACGAAAAGAGACACTGGAAAGAGCAGAAAAAAATATTTGAATACAATCGTATTAGGATATCCTCAGCAGTCCGTAATTTATTACGGATTACGTGGTGTAGGAAAGACGGTGTTGTTAAATGCGATAGAATGTAAAACGGATGATATGCCAATTTTAATGGGACATATTGAGATTGCAGAGAAAAAAATTTTACACAGCAGATTACGAATTATTCTAAAAAAATTCATTCATAAGATGAGTTTTAAAGAAACTGCGAAAGATTTTGTCAGCAGAGTGCAGGACTTATTAAAAGCATTTACAGTCACTTATAATCCGGAAGATCAGTCTTTCAAAGTTGGAATGGAAGAACGGGAGTATATTGTGACAGGAGATTTGTCGGAGGATCTGACAGATTTATTTGTTGCAATGGGAAAGATGGCTGATAAAACCGGGTACGCAATTTGTTTTTTTGTTGATGAGATTCAGTATATGAAAGAGGAGGAGATTGCGGCTCTTGTAAATGCTATCCACAGGTGTAATCAATTGCGCTTGCCTCTTATGATTTTTTTGGTGCCGGATTGCCTAAGATTTTGAAAACGCTTGGAAAAGTGAAATCATATTCGGAAAGACTTTTCCGTTTTGAGGGAGATTGATGCATTATCAGGGCAGGATGCAAAGGATGCCATCGTAAAGCCGGCAGAGCCGCTTGGCGGAAGTTATACAGAAGAAGCTTTAAGATGGATTATCAGTGAGACGCAAGGATATCCGTATTTTATACAGGAATTATGCAGTGCTATATGGGGAGCATCTGAATCCGGAACAGACGGTGATAGGTATCGATGATGTAAAAGGGGCCGTTTTAAAATTTTATGAAAATCTCGACCGCGGATTTTACAGGCTTCGCTATGACCGATGTACACCAAAAAAAAAATGTTTATTTTTGCAATGGCGAAATGTGAGAAATTACCATGTTCGATTTCGAATGTCGCTAAAATTATGGAAACAGAAGTCTCTTCAATATCGCCTTACCGGGCACAACTCATTAATAAAAAGTATGATCTATGCAACGGGATATGCGGAGATTGATTTCACAGTGCCGGGGTTCGACCAGTTTTTAAAACGTTTGAATCCGGAACTTCAATTAGATGAGGTAGAGAAAGTTCAGAAAGGGGATGCAGGTGATGAGTAAGGAGCTTTTAAATTACATACACAGAACCGGGAACTTTCCTGGTTGAAATTCAATCACAGAGTATTGGAAGAAGCGCAGGATGAGTCAGTACCGCTATTGGAGCGGATGAAATTCGTGGCGATTTTTACCAGCAATCTGGATGAATTCTTTATGATTCGTGTTGGAAGTCTTTTATGATATGGTGCACACAGATGCCAAGGCAAAAAGACAGCCGGTCTGGCATGACAGCGCAGGAGCAGATCCATGCAATCCTGACAGAAGTTGCACCTTTATATAAAGAGCGCGATAAGACTTATGCTGAGATTAAGAAAGAACTGCATCCGTATGGAGTGTGTGGGCTTGATTATAAAGAGTTGGAGCCTCAGGAAAAGAAATATGTAAAAAGCATTATTTTAAAAATCAGATATTACCAATTCTTTCCCCGCAGATTGTGGATGCGAATCATCCATTTCCGCATCTTTTGAATAAAGAATTGTATGTAACGGCAAAGTTTGAAGATGGATAACAAAAGTATGATGGGAATTGTTCCGGTGCCACAGTTCGTGTCGGATATTTTGTGCCTTCCGGGACATGATATCCGATACATTCGTATGGAAAAAGGTCATCCTGGAGCATCTGAACCTGGTATTTCCGAAGTACGAAGTGTCGGAAGCGAATTATATCTGTGTAACGAGAAATGCTGATGTGTCTCCGGATGACGAGGCTTTGGAAGTGACGGATGACTTCCGGTATCTTATGCAGCAGACTATTCACAAACGCCGCCGTATGGCGGTAGTCAGACTGGAGACTGCAAATAAACTGTCTGAAGAGACACAGAAATATTTCTGTGAGAAGTTTGATATTGAGCCGAATCAGATTTTTCGAACAAAAGATGCCGATGAAATTAGATTACATTTTTGGTATCAGTGGGAATTTACCGGAAGCTATGAAACGCTCTCTGACTTATACGCCATTTTCGCCACAGAACAGTGGACATGTGGCAGCAGGTAATGTGATGCGCCAGATAAAGAAAAAAAAGATATCCTGTTATTCTATCCGTATGAGAGGATGGATCCGTTTTTTGCGCCTTATAAAAAGAAGCGTCGGTGAATCCGGATGTTATGACGATCAAGATTACGATTTATCGTCTGGCAAAGAAAGCAAGGCTGGTAGAATATCTGTGTGCGGCAGCAGAAAACGGAAAAAAGTAACGGTTCTGATCGAACTGCGTGCAAGATTTGACGAGCAGAATAATATTGACTGGTCAGAGCGTCTGGAGGAAGCAGGGATGCCGTGTGATCTATGGATTTGACGGTTATAAGGTGCATTCAAAGATCTGTCTTATTACTTATAGAAGCCGCGGAGAAATCCAGTATATTACACAGATTGGAACTGGTAATTACAATGAAAAGACAGCGGCAATGTATACAGATCTGTCGCTCATGACAGCAAATCCGGCAATAGGGAAAAAGATGCGCGCGTGAATTTCCCTTTAAAAAATAAGCAAATACGTAACTGAACGCTAAAAGCACATCAG
>VOFJ01000765.1_pt1 | contig 26465 bp, 41 predicted proteins | sample 5384081 | NCBI WGS metagenome assembly VOFJ01 (sample SAMN12384729, study PRJNA508395) | human gut metagenome | isolation source: healthy gut I | host: Homo sapiens | reverse complement strand
ATGTTATCCTATAAATTAAGAATCGAAGCAATTGCAAGAGAAATTGCAGAGTTCTGTGGTTTTTCACAGGGCATGAATTATTCCTTCGAAAGCCCGAAGGTATTTGATAAATTATTACTTCCGGAAGATTCACCATTACGCCAGACCGTAACAATTTCCAATCCTTTGGGGAGAAGATTTCAGTATTATGCGTACCACATCCTTAAATGGAATGCTGACATCTTTATCAACCAACTACAACAGAAGAAATAAGGATGTACGCCTCTATGAATTAGGCAACATTTATCTGCCAAAGAGTGTACCGGTAACTGAACTTCCGGATGAGAGAATGCAGTTTACCCTTGGTATGTATGGTGAAGGTGATTTCTTTACCATGAAGGGCGTGGTAGAAGAATTCTTCTATAAAGTTGGAATGACGAAGAAAGCTGAATATGATCCGAAGTCCGGAAGACCTTATCTGCATCCGGGCCGTCAGGCAAACATTGTATATGATGGTAAAGTAATTGGTTACTTAGGAGAGGTTCATCCGATTGTAGCTGCTAATTACAATATCAAAGACAGAGTATACGTTGCAGTGATTGATATGCCATCTATTATGGATGAAACAACCTTTGACCGTAAATATGAAGGTATTGCCAAATTCCCGGCAGCAACCCGTGATATCAGTATGGTTGTTCCAAAAGAGATTCTTGCAGGAGATATCGAAAAAGTATTCGACAGCAAGGGCGGCGCTTACTTAGAGAGCTACACACTGTTCGATATTTATGAAGGAGCCCAGATTAAACCGGGTTATAAATCTATTGCTTACTCACTGACCTTCCGCGCAAAGGATAAGAATTTAGAGGAAGCAGATTTAAGCGGAGCAATGAACCGCATTGTAAAAGCATTAGAAGCAATGAAGATTGAACTGAGAGCTTAGAAATAGAGGAAAGAAACATGGATGTAAAAGCTTTTGATTACGATTTACCGGAGGAACTGATTGCGCAGGGATCCTCTGGAGGATCGTTCCAGTTCCAGACTCATGGTCTTAGATAAGAAAACGGGAGATATTGAACATAAAATATTCCGTGATGTAGTAGATTATCTGCAGCCGGGAGACTGCCTTGTGTTAAATAATACCAAGGTAATTCCGGCAAGACTGTTTGGAGTCAAAGAGGGAACGGAAGCCAAAATAGAGATTCTTCTTTTGAAGAGAAAAAGAAAATGATATCTGGGAAACACTGGTAAAACCGGGAAAGAAATGTAAGCCTGGTGTTAAGATTTCTTTTGGAGAGGGACTTTTGACCGGAGAAGTCTTAGAGGTCGTAGAAGATGGTAACCGGCTGATTCAGTTTCACTATGATGGAATCTTTGAAGAGATTTTAGACCAGCTTGGTCAGATGCCGCTGCCACCTTATATTACCCATCAGTTAAAGGATAAGAACCGTTACCAGACGGTATATGCCAAATATGACGGTTCAGCGGCAGCTCCCACAGCGGGACTTCATTTTTACGCCGGAATTATTACAGCAGATTCGTGATATGGGCATAGATATAGCAGAAGTTACCCTTCATGTGGGACTTGGCACCTTCCGTCCGGTAAAAGTAGATACCATCGAAGAGCACCATATGCATTCGGAATTCTATCGGATTGAACAGTCGGAAGCGGATAAAATCAATCGTGCCAAAGCAAATGGCCACCGGGTAATTGCCGTGGGAACCACCAGTACAAGAACTTTAGAGTCTGCAGCAGAAGAAGATGGCACCTTACGGGAAAAAAAGAGCGGATGGACGGAGATTTTTATCTACCCGGGCTATCAGTTCAAGGTGATCGATGCTTTGATTACGAATTTCCACCTGCCACAGTCTACCCTTGTGATGCTGGTGTCTGCTCTTGCAGGCAGGGAACATATTCTGGCTGCCTATAAGAAAGCAGTAGAAGAAAAATACCGTTTCTTTAGTTTTGGGGATGCTATGCTGATAAAATAATTTCTTATTGTCAGAATTCGAAATATAGGATAAAATAATTTTATTAGCTTTAATCTTGATAGAAGGAGAGGACTATGGACGAGAGAAGAAAAACATAAACGACTGGATTTAGATGTATCTGTTCAGCTGGAACGTCTTGATCAGGATGATATTACTACTTTAAAATTTATTCATGTGGTAGTTACCGATATTTCGCGTTCCGGAATCGGATTTGTTTCTGACCAGAATTTGAAAGTTGGAACCTACTATGATACCAAGATTCAGATTTTGGACGAAAGAGGTCATTGATGCGGTACTTGAGATTGTCAGATGTGACCCGAAGGGGGACGGAACCTATAAATATGGCTGTGTATTTGTTGGAATGTCAGATACCGATGCATTAAAAATTGATATTTATCAGATTTTCAATGATGTCTAAAAAAGAAAAACTGAGTTACAGAATAAAATGTGTTGATGAAAACCGCTTTTAACCCTTGAAAATAAAGGGCTGAAAGCGGTTTGATGTTTTCAAAACTGCCTGTAGCAGATTTGGTGCTTTTTAAGTGGATTTATAATCTGACATATGATTTACATAGATAATTTCTCTAAATCTTTGTAGAAATCAGGGTAAGAAACCTCTGCAATTTCGGAATGCTCTAATTCGATACCATCATCAATATTTAACGCAGCAATGGCAAAGCTCATGGCAATCCGGTGATCAAGTCCTGCATCAATGGCTGCGGAGTGTAAGGTCTTTCCGCCGTGAATAATCATGCCATCATCCGTTGGGGTAACATCACAGCCTAATAACTTTAAGTTATCTGTTACCGTAAGAATACGGTCGGTTTCCTTTACCTTAAGTTCTGCAGCATCCCGGATAATAGTGATTCCTTCTGCATAGGCTGCCATAACAGCAATCACAGGGATTTCATCGATTAAAGTCGGGATGAGTTTCCCTTCCACCACGGTACCATGAAGTGAACTGCCTTTTACCAGAAGGTCGCAGACCGGCTCTCCGGATGCGGTTCTTGGATTCAGCCGTTCGATGGAGCCGCCCATTGCTTTGGCAACTTTTAAGATGCCGTCTCTTGTGGGATTGACTCCAACATTGCGGATTAAGACTTCGGAACCAGGAGTAAGTAACGCTGCCGCAATAAAATAGGCTGCCGAAGAAATATCTCCAGGAACTTCCACTTTCTGTCCGTTTAAAACAGGATCCGGTGCAATGGATGCAGTTGTTCTTTCAGAGGTGACTTTAGCGCCGAAAGAGCGAAAGCATTAGTTCTGTGTGGTTTGCGGGAGAGTACCGGTTCCGTTACGCTGGTAATTCCGTCCGCATATAAGCCGGCTAAAAGTATACAGGATTTTACCTGGGCAGATGCAACCTTGGAAGTATAATCAATGGCATGTAATTCATGTCCGGTTATTTTAAAGGAACACAGTTGTTATCCTTTAAACTTTCGATATCTGCCTGCATGAGACGAAGCGGTTCCATGATACGCTTCATGGGACGGGTGCGAAGGGAATCATCCCCATCTAACTTGGCTGACAAATGGATTACCGGCTAAGATACCAGAAATCAGCCGGGTAGTAGTTCCACTGTTCCCCGCGTCTAAGATATGCTGTGGCTTCTTTAGACCGTGTAATCCTTTTCCATGGACAAGTACACGACTTTTTTCCCGTTCAATTTCAATGCCCATTTCCTGAAAGCAGGAAATCGTAGAAAGACAGTCGGCACCCTCCAAGAAATTGGTGATTTCGGTTGTGCCGTTGGAAAGCGAACCAAACATAATTGCACGATGGGAAATGGATTTGTCTCCCGGAATATTTATTTCTCCATGTAAGGCATGGGCTTTTTGATCTGCATAATAAAATCCTTTCTGGATGCATTCTGAAATATTGTCAATATTTTATCTAAATATTATCGTTCATAAACTGTATAATGATATTTGCGAAGCAGTGCAATGGCACAGTTAAGTGCTTCTTCTTCATATAATTCAATACGAAGTACACCGTTTTCAAATTCACGGTTATGGATAATTCCAATATTTTTTAATACTGATATTGTTGCTGGCAAGAATTGTAGCAATGGTTGCAATTCCACCGGCTTCATCAATCAGATCACAATAACATTCAAAGACTTTACGCAATGGACCGGAAGAAGTAATGGTGATAGAATCCCGGTAATCCTTGGCATGAGAGAAGAAATCATAGATTTCCTTTTCTTTTCTTTCAGCAATCAGACTACGCATGGTATTTAATTCTTCCGTATAGCGGTCAATGAGTGTTAAAATCTGCTCCCGGTTAGAGGCACAGATATGTTGCCACATTACAGGAGAAGAGGATGCAATTCTTGTAATATCTTTTAAATCCGCCTGCTGCAATCGTCTTCATCGTCTCATTTTCATCATCGGTTTCACGAATCAGATTCACAAGACTTGCTGCAATAATATGCGGCAGATGACTGATAGAAGCGGTTGCATGGTCATGGGTTTTCGCATCCATAATCATAGGAACTGAGCCTAAGGATGCAATATAATCCCGGAACGCATGAAGTACTGTGGTATCAGTTTTGGCAGTCGGGGTTAAAATATAATAAGCATTTTCAATAAATAGGCGGTTGCAGCCTGATAGCCGGTCTTTTTTTTCAGAACCTGCCATAGGATGTCCGCCAATAAAAAAGGATTCTAACTCAAGGGCTGTAATACTTTCATGAATATCCCCTTTGACACTTCCTACATCAGAAAGAATACAGCCCTTTTTTCAAAAAAGGGCTTTAATTCTTTTATGTATTCAATATTTTTCTGTACCGGACAGCAGAAAAGATAATATCACAGTCGGAGAAATCTTTCATTGCAAGCAGCGTATCATTGGAAATAGTATGGTCCTCAAAAGCTGCAGTTATGGTAGAAAGATGACCGGATGTGGCAATCAGTTCTGTTTCCGGGTAAATGCGTTTTATGGTCTTAGCCAGCGAACCGCCGATAAGACCAAGACCAATAAAACCGATTTTCTTAAAGTCCATGTTACATTAAGCTCCTTCCGCGCTTAAGGAAATATATGGTTTGATATGTTCCATAACAGAATCGAACTGTTCGAAGTTCAGAGACTGCGGACCATCGGAAAGTGCATGTGCAGGGTCATTATGTACTTCAATCATCAGACCATCGGCACCGCAGGCAATACCGGCTTTAGCAAGCGGCTCAACGAAAGAGCGGACACCGGTTGCATGGCTTGGGTCAACGATGACCGGAAGATGGGTACGTTCCTTTAAGACACATACTGCACTTAAGTCTAAGGTATTTCTGGTGGAAGTCTCGAAAGTACGGATACCACGTTCACATAATGCAACGTTTGGACTTCCGGAAGAAATAATATATTCTGCTGCATTCAGCCATTCATCAATCGTAGCAGACAGACCTCTCTTTAATAAGACAGGAAGACCGGCACGGCCAACTTCTTTTTTTAATAATTCGAAGTTCTGCATATTTCTGGCACCGACCTGAAGCATGCTGACATATTTTACAGCAGATTCTACGGCATGTGCACTGGTTACTTCACAAATGGTTGCAAGACCTGTTTCATCGGAAGCGGTCTTCATATATTTTTAAACCTTCTTCCTCAAGACCCTGGAAAGAGTATGGGGAAGTACGAGGTTTGTAAGCACCACCACGAAGAATGGTTGCTCCTGCCTTCTTGACTGCACGGGCAATGCAAAGAAGCTGTTCTTCTGTTTCAACGGCACATGGACCTGCCATAATTGTCATGGTATCAGGACCGATTACGGTATCCTTAACCTTGAAACTGGTTGGCTGTGGGTGGAACTTCTTATTGGCTGGCTTGTAGCTTTCGGTAATCGGAACTACCTTTTCTACTTCAGGGCTGGCTTCAATGCGCTGAATATCTAATTTGGTTTTATCACCGACAACTCCGATAATGGTAACTTCTTCCCCATGCGAAAGATGTGTTTTTTAAGCCTTCTTTTTCCACTGCATCTACAATTTTATCTACATCCTGTGGAAGAGCGGATGGTTTCATAACAATAATCCATAATTTATAATCCTCACTTAAAAAATGTCACCTGACCGGACCATTATAATATGAGAAGAAACGGAATGCAACCGTATCTCTCCGGTGGTGCATGTATACTATAACGGAATCAGAATATAATGTCAATACTTTAAAGCGTTAAAGTTTAACGCACGAAAATATAAAATTTCACAATAAAATGATTAAAAATAGTGCAAAATGTTTACTGCACATTTACAATTCATTCATAAATGTTGTGTATAATACATAATATAGTTGAAGAAAATAACTGGATTTAGTAAAATATATACATAAATCTATAGTACAGGAGGAATGATATATGGAAGTATTTACAACGGACAGAATCAGAAACGTCGTGCTTTTAGGACATGGTGGAGCGGGAAAGACCAGTCTGGTGGAAGCAATGGCATATTTATCCGGCATGACAACCCGTATGGGAAAAAGATTTCTGATGGAAATACTATCAGTGATTTTGATAAAGAAGAAATCAAAAGACAGTTTTCCATCCATACTTCGGTTGTTCCGGTTATCTGGGATAATACCAAGATTAATTTCTTAGATACTCCGGGATATTTTGACTTTGTCGGTGAAGTGGAAGAAGCAGTCAGTGCCGCAGATGCAGCAATTATCGTGGTATCCGGCAAGAACGGAATTGAAGTCGGAACGAAGAAAGCATGGGAGATGTGCGAGAAATACAAACTTCCGAGAATGGTATTCGTAACGGATATGGATATTGACGAGGCAAGCTACCGGCAGGTAGTAGAAGATTTACAGCAGTTATATGGCAAGCGGATTGCTCCATTCCATCTGCCGATTCGTGAAAACGAGAAATTTGTAGGCTATATCAATGTGGTTCGTAAGAGTGCCCAGAGATGGAATGATAAGGGTGAAGTAGTAGAATGTGAGATTCCGGAATACAGCCAGAATAACCTTGGAATCTGTACCGATGCCCTGATGGAAGCGGTAGCAGAAACCAGTGAAGAATTTATGGAGCGGTATTTTTAATGGTGATGAATTCTCAGAAAACGAAATACGTCAGGCACTTCGCGTTAATGTGGCGGATGCCAGCATGGTTCCGGTTTCCATGGGTTCCAGCATTCTTGCACAGGGTATGTATACCTTGTTAGATGACATTATAAAATACTTCCCAAGCCCGGATAAACGTTCCTGTACCGGAATTAATGCCAAGAGCAATGAAGTATATTCCGCAGATTATGATTTCTCAAAGCCAAAATCAGCATATATTTTTTTAAAACAATTGTAGACCCGTTTATTGGAAAATATTCTCTGATAAAAAGTAAATTCCGGTGTGTTAAAAACCGATGATTTGCTTTTTAATCATCATCGGGATACAGAAGGCAGGATTGGAAAGCTCTATGTAATGTGCGGCAGCAAGCCACAGGAAGTACCGGAGCTTCATGCCGGAGATATCGGAGCATTAGCAAAGCTTTCCGGAGCTATGACAACCGATTCCCCTGTCTACAAGAGCCAATCCGATACTCTTTATCCGGACAAGTATTTCAGAGCCATATACCGGCATGAGGTATAAAGCAAAGAATAAAGGTGATGAAGATAAAATTTCCCAGGCACTGCAGAAAATCATGCAGGAAGACTTAACCATTAAGACGGTAAATGACAGTGCTAATCACCAGACACTGATTTATGGTATCGGGGAACAGCAGTTGGAGGTTCTGGTAGAAACCTTAAAGAATAAGTATAAAGTAGAGATTGAACTGAGCCGTCCGAAGGTTGCATTCCGTGAAACCATTCGAGGAACCTCAGATGTGGAATATAAATATAAGAAACAGTCTGGTGGACATGGCCAGTATGGACATGTAAAGATGCGTTTTTCACCATCGGGAAATCTTAAGGAAGCCTATGAGTTCTCGCAGGAAGTGGTTGGCGGAGCGGTTCCGAAGAATTTCTTCCCTGCAGTAGAAAAAGGGCTTCAGGAGGGCGTGCAGAAAGGACCTTTGGCGGCATATCCGGTACTTGGTATCAAGGCAGTGCTTTATGACGGTTCCTATCATGCAGTAGATTCTTCGGAAATGGCATTTAAGGTTGCTGCAAGAGAAGCCTTAAAGAAAGGAATCTTAGAAGCAAAGCCGGTGCTTTTAGAACCGATTGCCAGCCTTAAGGTTACATTACCAGACGTTTATACCGGAGATATAATGGGAGATTTAAATAAGAAGCGGGCAAGAGTTCTGGGCATGACACCGGATAACAAAGGAACCACCGAGATTTTAGCGGATATTCCTTATATTGAATTATATGGTTATGGCACAAGACTTCGTTCCATGACGCAGGGAAGCGGAGATTTCTCCTACCAGTTTGCCAGATACGAACAGGCACCGGAGGAAGTCGCAAGGGTACAGATGGAAGAACGGGCATCCAAGCTTGCTTCAGAAGAGGATAAATAGTGTAGTGAGATAAGTGTAATGAGAAAAAATATCTGTTAAGACAAACGGATGAGGAAAGAGAGGTGGTGGTGACATGGGAAAAAGAAAAGAACATTTTTTGCAATTGTTTTGATTATTGCACTGTTTTTCGATAATTCGCAGTTCTCAGAAGCAAAAAGCACTTCGTTCTCTGCCAATCACTACCTCTCTTTATTACAGCATGGAGCCGGAAGATGCCAATGTATTAAAGGAAGATTATGATATCACCTATTACTTAAATGGTGGAATCCCTTCTTCTGATTTGACTTATAACTATATTATAGAAGAACTTCCTCTAACCCTTGATATACCGGAAAAACCGGGATATAATTTCGCTGGCTGGTATACCGAAAGCAGTTATCAGAATAAGATTACAGAGATAAACATTGATAATTTCGGAGACGTATCTTTATACGCAAAATGGACCAAGAAGATTGATTCTTCTTACAGCGTGGAAATGTATCCATATTCCACGGCATCACAGATGAGCGGAAATGACCGGATGTTAAAGGATTGTGGATTCAGCTTTGCCTATGATGTAAATATTCCGGGAATGCCATCCACCAGGGAACAGGATTATGCACAGAATATGACATCCACGGACAACCAGTGTCCGCAGGGTATCTGCATTACCGAAGATTATTATATGATTACAGCATATAATACGGATGATTCGGAAAGCCTTGGAGCCCTTTATATCTTTGACAAAGAGACCGGAGAATATATGGTTACTCTTGGCATGAAAAAGAACAGCCATCTTGGAGGACTTACCTGCGATGGAAGAAATGTCTGGATGCGCCATTCGGATACGAGGTCTTTGGAGCGGCTTAGTTACAGTTATATAAAAAAAGATTGCAGAGTCCAAACCGAAGATTTTTGTGGATGCCACCGGAATGTTTGAAGAATACCGTGTAGCGGAATATGCCATCCTGCATTACCTGGCATGATGGAATTCTCTGGGTAGCAACACACAATGCTTTATTCAAATCCATTATGATTTCTTATAAATATCAGGATGGAAAACTGATGGAACAGCAGCGCTACCAGATACCGGAAAAAGGTGCAGGGAATTGCTTTTGATGAACAGGACAGAGTGTATTTAAGCACATCCTATGGAAGAAGCAATTCATCCTATTTAAAGATTTACCAAAATGTAGATGCAATGGATACAAAGCCGCGGGCACCAGAACTTAAGGTGGAAATGCCACCATGTTCCGAAAGAAATTAATTATGCAGACGGCAATATCTATGTGCTGTTTGAATCGGCAAGCTCGAAATATTTTGAAGGCACAGACGGAAAAGGGAAGAGCATTTGTCCGATAGACCAGGATTCTTACAATTGATACAAATACCATTTTTCCTTGACAAATTGAGGGCATGTGATAGAATTTTATGAGTATAAGTCTCTAAAAAGGCATTCTATCAGCATGTCCTTATTTTATGGACGAAAGCTGTTTTAATTAGGAGGAATTGAAGATGTCACAAACAACAGTACCGTATAATCACAGAGCGGTAGAGCAGAAATGGCGTAAAGTCTGGGAAGATAAGCCAATTAACGTAAATGATGGCAAGAAGCCGAAATACTATTGTCTGGATATGTTTCCATACCCATCCGGAAACGGACTCCATGTAGGTCACTGGAGAGGCTACGTTATTTCAGATGTATGGAGCCGCTATAAGCTTATGCATGGATATTATGTCATTCACCCGATGGGATGGGATGCATTTGGTCTTCCGGCAGAGAACTACGCAATTAAGATGGGTGTTCATCCGGAAAAATCTACCGCTGAAAATATCAGGAATATCAAGCGTCAGATTCAGGAAATTGCTGCAATCTATGACTGGGATATGGAAGTAAATACCACAGATCCAGAATTCTACAAATGGACACAGTGGATTTTTGTAAAAATGTTTAAAGCAGGTCTTGCTTATCAGAAAGAGATGCCGATCAACTGGTGTCCGTCCTGTAAGACAGGTCTTGCAAATGAGGAAGTTGTAAATGGTAAATGTGAGCGTTGCGGCGCTGATGTTACCAAGAAGAACTTAAAGCAGTGGATGCTTAAGATTACCAAATATGCTGATCGTCTTCTTGCAGACCTTGACAAGCTTGACTGGCCAGAGAAAGTGAAAAAGATGCAGACTGACTGGATTGGTAAGAGTAATGGAGCAGAAGTCAACTTTAAGGTGGATGGAAGCGATAAAGAGATTACTGTTTATACCACAAGACCGGATACTCTTCACGGAGCAACCTTTATGGTACTTGCACCGGAGCATGCTTTGGCAAAAAGAGCTTGCAACCGATGAGACAAGAGCTGCAGTAGAGGATTATATCTATCAGTCATCCCTGAAATCTTCTGTAGATCGTTTGCAGGATAAAGAAAAGACTGGTGTATTTACCGGTTCTTATGCAATCAATCCGCTGAATGGTGCAAAGGTTCCAATCTGGCTTTCTGATTATGTATTAGCTGATTATGGTACCGGAGCAATTATGTGTGTTCCTGCACATGATGACCGTGACTTTGAATTTGCAAAGAAATTCAATATTCCAATCATCCAGGGGTTATTGCCAAAGATGGTAAGGAAATTGAAAATATGACCGAAGCTTATACCGAAGCAAAAGGTATTATGATTAATTCTGGTGACTGGAATGGAATGGAGTCATCCGTTCTTAAGAAAGAAGCTCCGGAAATGATTGAAAAGATGGGCTTTGGTAAGAAGACAACCAACTATAAATTAAGAGACTGGGTATTCTCCCCCAGAGCGTTACTGGGGCGAGCCAATTCCAATCGTACATTGTCCGGATTGTGGAGCAGTTCCGGTTCCGGAAGAAGAGCTTCCATTACTGTTACCAGAGGTTGAATCTTATCAGCCGACAGGTACCGGAGAATCACCGTTGGCAGATATTACGGAGTGGGTAAATACCACATGTCCTTGCTGTGGTAAGCCTGCAAAGCGTGAAACAAACACAATGCCTCAGTGGGCAGGTTCATCCTGGTATTTCTTACGTTATGTAGATAACAAGAACAAAGATGAATTAGTAAGCCGCGAGAAAGCAGATAAATATCTTCCGGTTGATATGTACATCGGTGGAGTAGAGCATGCAGTACTGCATCTTCTGTATTCCCGTTTCTATACCAAATTCTTATATGATATCGGAGTAATTGATTTTGATGAGCCATTCACCAAACTGTTCAACCAGGGTATGATCACAGGTAAAAACGGTATCAAGATGAGTAAGTCCAAGGGTAATGTTGTTTCTCCGGATGATCTGGTACGGGATTACGGCTGCGATTCCCTGAGAATGTACGAGCTGTTTGTTGGACCGCCAGAACTGGATTCTGAGTGGGATGACAGAGGAATCGATGGTGTATATCGTTTCATCACCAGATTCTGGAATCTTGTAATGAGCCAGAAGGATGCAGATGTTGCTGAGACTAAAGAACTGGTTAAGATTCGTCATAAACTGGTATATGATATTACCCAGAGACTGGAAAGCTTCAGCTTAAATACTGTAATTTCAGGATTCATGGAATACAACAACAAACTGATCGACCTTTCCAAGAAGGGCGGCGTAGATAAGAAGACACTTGAAACTTATGTGCTTCTTCTTGCTCCATTTGCACCACATATTGCAGAAGAACTGTGGAGCGAGCTTGGTCATGATACTTCTGTATTTGCAGAAAGATGGCCGGAGTATGATAAAGATGCAATGGAAGATGATGAAGTTGAAATTGCAGTACAGATTAACGGCAAGACAAAGGGTGTTGTCAGCATTGCAAAAGATGCTTCCAAAGAGGATGCACTTGCTGCAGGAAAAGCTGCAATTGCAGATAAGCTTACCGGCAATGTGATCAAAGAGATTTATGTACCGGGCAAAATTATTAACATTGTAATGAAATAATTGAGAAGAAATTCTCACAACAGAATAAAGTGCTTGGAAATATTGAAAAGTTCGCTTAAAATCAAGGTTTGCAGACATTTTTCTTCAAAGAAAAGGTATCATAGAATACCGCATAATATCGTAACAGATTTTTAAAATGGAGTAAATTTGGAGTAAAAGTTGAAAGAAAATGGAGTAAATATTTCAAATAAACAAGGATATGCATTTTTGCATATCCTTGTTTGCTATAATCCTTTATAGAAATGTGACTTTGCTTGTCAATTATGGTAAAATCTATTCAGATAGTTATATGTTTTATGTAGGGAGATAAATTGTAATGGAAAATACAGAAAAATATCGGGGGTACTACTTCGGAATTAGATTCGGAGGCAATACAGAAATTATATTACGAGTATCAGATGACAAATCAAGAAATAGCAGATATGACATGGAGTACAAAAAGCAAATGTCAATAAAGTGTTAATTCATGGGATAAAGCATTATACATCTTGGTTTATGGAAATGTTATCAGAAGATGATGAGAAAATTTTTAGAAAAATGTTAATGTACCACAAATTCAGTTATTGGAATGAGAAACAGCAAAGACGGTATCTTATTAAAAATAGTAGGGATGGAAAAAAAATATGTTTAATATATTTTGATGAAAAATGTGTTAGTTAAATGTATGTTTGATGAATTTGTTCCAGAGGATTTAAAAACTCTTTCAATAGTTGAAAAAATGAATATATATAATGAAATGGACTATGAGGTGCTGAAATGTAGTGAACGGGATAGCATTTTGAAAAAGGAATGTATTTTACTAAATGGAGATTCTAAACAGCTTTTTAAAAAAAGCGGCTCATAAAAAGAAATATGAAAGGAAAAGAATATGCTCAATTTCTTGGATTTGAAAGTTGTTTAACAGAAAAGGATTCAATTAGAGATTCTAGAATAATCAAATTTTTTTGAGGAACATATGGTTGATGGTGTTGTACAATTAAGTTCATCACCAGAAAATCAATGGATTCGAAATTATGCACATCGTTGTGGAATGCATTTAGATGAATTTCTTGATTTTTATGGATATAAAAAATCAAGGCGTGCTGATGAGTATGTTTCTGAAAATAAGAATATAAAGTATAAGAAAGAGTTAAGTAAATACATTATAGAGCCACCCAATATCGTATATTTTTTCTTCACAAGACAAAATTTATCAAACAATATATAATGTAGCAAAGTTGAATGAAATGTCAATAGATGAGTATATTTTGTCATTAGGGTATGTTCGTTCTAAAAAAAAAGTAATACGATAAAAAAGAACTAACAGAGGAAATTGATGAAATTATAGATTTGGAAGAGCAGGAAATCAGAAAAAAAGAAATATCAGAAAATAAGATAGAACGAAATCATAAGTTAATAGATAAACTAAAAAGAGCATATGATTATGAATGCCAATTATGTTCAAATGAGCAAAGAATGCCAATAGAAAAACAAGATGGAACAAAATACGTAGAAGTACATCATATAAAAAAAATCTGTCTGAAGAATATGATGAAGAAGGAACTTTGGATAGGCTTAATAATCTCATAGTTGTTTGTTCAAATCATCATAAGATGTTGCATTATCATAAAGGTGGTTATCGGAAGATTAAGATAGTAAATGAAGTTTTAGCGTTTGTAAATGATTCAGAAGAAGTTATTCCAATTATTACAAACAAACATTTAAAAAGTGATGAATAGTATGGAATGACAGAAGAACGGATTGTGCAAATGTAGTGAGGTCAAGGAACAAGGCGTAGCCGATACGCCGTAGGGCAGTCCTTGACGGAACGGACATGGCTAACAGTACCATGATATAGCAGAGGACTTGAAAGGTTAGAAACCTTGCAAGTCCTCTTGTTTGTTATTGGGCGTTATTTTTTAAGTAAAGTGATTCTTTTATTTGCTCTTTTTCAAATGCTTTTATGTGAGCGTCTTGTATTCCGTTGTCGATATAAAAGCAATCGTCAGTTTTTTTGTAGGCAAGTTTGGTAACTTTCGGTTCATAGGTTTTTGTATCAATTCCATAATAGTAAATTGTGGCGGTTGTTAATACCATGTTAATACTTTCAAAATCTCTTGTAAAAATTGTATGCCTGTCGGAATAAAAGAAATCAGACGGACATGAGTATTGGATCAATTACCAGAAAGGCAAAGGAAGTGAAGAGTTCAAAAGTATATGGAAGATCGACAGACATGCAGAATCATGTGCTTTCGTATCTGCAGAGTTTTGCAATCTGGAGGAAAAGGTGTGAAGGAGAGACGAGAACAGCAGATAGCAGAAAAGATATGAAGGAAGAGCAGATGAGAGGGTAACAAGTACCGAAGCGAATGAAGTTGTTAAGGATGTAGGAAAAACAGATAGAAAACCGGCACAGCAGAAGCAGGCGGTAGATGGAAAAGATAAGAAATTATCCATTCATGAACGGCTTGAGATCAATAAGAGGATTATTCAAGAAAAAAGCAGGGAAAAAGATAAAACGGAGAGAGGAGTTGATTTGGGTGTAAGGACAGTGTAGAATAAGCAGAACGAGTCGGAGGTCATGGATGATAACGTGGCTTCCGGCTTTATTGCGTATTGTCGGAAGAATTATAAATGGTATAATGAATGTAAATGCGATAAAAAGAATGTCGCCTGTTATGCGACTTCCAAATGAGAAAAGTGTGTTATTCTGAGATCAAACAAGAGGCTAATAGAGTCAGGAGGATGACATTATGAGTAAAAAAGGATATAGCAGACCAGGATTCTTTGGATCCATAAACCATTATGATGCAAACGGAAAAAAAAGTAGGTAGGCGAGAGCAGACCAGGATTCTTTGGTGGTATGAACGACTATGATGCAAATGGAAAGAAAATCGGACATAGTTCGCCTTCCTTTTTGGTGGTATGAATCATTATGACAATAACGGGCATAAAGTAGGTGAGAGTCGACCAGGATTCTTTGGCGGTTTAAACCATTATGATGACAAGGGGCATAAGCGGGGGCATAGCAATCCAGGATTTTTAGGTGGATTCAATCATTACGGTTAAAACTGCACAGAGAGCAGCACAAGCGGCAAGGGCTGCGGCAAAAGCCGCCGTGGTTACGGTAAAGGCGATTGCCAAAGCGACCGCACTTGCCATTAAAGCGATTTTTATTGCCGGAACGAAAGCCTTGATTGCCGCTATCGCCGCAGGCGGCTGGGTGGCGGTTTTGGTTATTATCGTGATTTGCCTGATTGGTATGATCCTCGGCTCAGTATTTGGCATTTTCTTCTCAGACGAAGATTCCGGCACTGGAATGAGTATGCAGACCGTTGTGCAGGAAATCAATACCGAATACGATACCAAGCTGCAAGAGGAAAAGAACTCGGTATCCTATGATGTTCTTGAAATGAGTGGCAGCAGAGCCGTTTGGAAAGAGGTGCTTGCCGTTTACTCTGTAAAAACGAATACGGATCAAGATAACCCCCAAGAGGTTGCCACAATGGACGATGGCAAAAAGCAACTCTTAAAAAGACATCTTTTGGGAGATGAATCAAATATCTTCCCGAACAGAGAGCAAGACCGAAACAGTTATTACCGAAACCGATGACGGACACGGTAATATCGTGGAAACTGAAAGCACGGTCACACAAACCTATCTGTATATTACCGTCAGCCACAAGACTGCCGAGGAAATGGCGGCGCAATATGGTTTTAACGAAGAACAGAAAGGCTACCTCGCTGAACTGCTTGCAGATGAAAACAATTACCTTTGGTCACAGGTGCTTTACGGCATTACAGGCGGCGACGGACAGATCGTGACCGTTGCACTCTCTGGTTGGCAATGTGGGCGGTCAGCCGTATTGGTCGTGGTACGGTTTTAACTCCCGTGTAGAATGGTGTGCTTGCTTTGTATCTTGGTGTGCCAACGAGTGCGGCTATATCGACGCTGGAGTTATCCCAAAATATGCAGGCTGTGTCAACGGAGTACAATGGTTTAAGGATCGTGGACAATGGCTGGATGGCAGCGCCGAGCCTGCCCCCGGAATGATTATTTTCTTCGATTGGGCAGACGAAAGTGGTCAGGATGGATTATCCGACCATACGGGTATTGTTCAAAAGGTCGAAAACGGCAAGGTTTATACGGTCGAGGGCAACCCGGCGACAGTTGCCGAGTCAATGAGTATTCTATCGGTTATTACGAGATTCTTGGCTACGGCGCACCTGCCTATTAAAATACACAAGCCGCCTGCATTTTGCAGGCGGTTGGATTACATATCAGAAAGATATTGTGCCGGTTTGAAAACTAAAAAGTCTCAAAATACAGACTTAATAATTGCGATTTCACTCTCAAAGTGCTATAATACAAACTATATTTTGGGTGGAGGTGCGGAAATGAAAGTACGGTACAACAAACTTTGGAAACTTCTGATTGACAAGGGAATGAAAAAGAGTCAATTGCGAGAAGCGGTCGGGGCAAGCAAAAGTACATTTGCGAAACTCGGAAAAAATGAAAATGTTACCCTTCCCGTGCTGTTGAATATATGCGAATACTTAGAGTGTGATTTTGGCGACATAATGGAAGCCGTACCCGAAAATGAGGTGTAGGATCAATGAACAAGAAGATTTTAATTGTGGATGACGAAAAAGAAATCGTTGATCTGCTTGAAGTGTATTTGAGTAACGATGGTTATTCAGTATATAAATGTTATAATGGGTTAGAGGCGATGAAATGTATCAAACAGTCGCAGATTGATTTAGCGATACTTGATATTATGCTGCCGGATATTGATGGTTTTCGACTTTGCCAAAAAATTCGGGAAAAGTTTTACTTCCCTATTATTATGCTTACCGCCAAAATTGAGGATAGCGACAAGATTATGGGGCTTACGATTGGTGCGGATGATTATATAACGAAACCGTTTAATCCTTTAGAGGTTGTGGCAAGAGTAAAGACGCAATTAAGGCGTTATCAGAGCTATAACAGTCCTAATTTGAGCCAATCCGAAGAAAAAAGACGAGTATGACATCAGAGGTCTACTGATAAACAGAGTCAGCCACAAGTGCTACTTGTATGGCAAAGAAATAGCCTTGACTCCGTTGGAGTTTTCTATTCTGTGGTATCTGTGCGAACATCAGGGTAAAGTTGTCGCCTCGGAGGAATTATTTGAAGCCGTGTGGAAAGAAAAGTATCTTCGCAACAGTAACAATACGGTAATGGCGCACATTGGGCGGCTTCGGGAAAAAAATTGAATGAACCTTCAAAAATCCGAAGTTCATTAAAACTGTTTGGGGGTAGGGTATGAAATTGAATAAAAAAAAAAAAAAAACTATCTGCTCTCTACCTTGTTCAAAGGGTATGTAATTCAATGTGCGATTTGCTCTGTGCTTATTTTTGGCGGTACTTTTCTTTTTAGGAATTATGGCAGAGGAAATTCTCCGCAAGTATGTTTTGTATTATTACTTGTATTACAGAACAGTATATCTTTATATAGTGGCTGTAATCGTGTGGGGTGGCTGTATTATATACATGACATACCTACTTTTGAAAAAAAGTAGTCGCCTATGTGTACGAGGTACAGGCTGCGACAGGAAAAAAATGTTCGATCAGAATGTCAGTTACATTGAAATGTCCCCGGAGTTGAGTGAAATCGCCGCTAACATCAATCAGTTTAAAACAAGAGGCTGAAAGTAATGCAAGGCTTGCAAAAAGAAAATGAGCAGCGAAAAAAAATGACCTGATTATGTATCTTGCACACGATTTGAAAACACCGCTTTCTTCTGTAATCGGGTATCTTACTTTACTGCGTGATGAGTCGCAAATCTCAAAGGAACTTCGAGAAAAGTACCTTTCAATCACTCTTGGTAAGGCAGAACGGTTAGAGGATCTGATTAACGAGTTTTTCGAGATAACACGATTCAATATATACGATATTACATTACAATACACGAAAATCAATTTAACTCGCCTGCTGGAGCAACTTGTATATGAATTTAAGCCTATGCTCAAATCAAAGAATTTGCAATGTAATCTTTGTGTTGATGATGATATAATGCTTCGATGTGACGCAGACAAAATTCAGCGTGTTTTTGATAACCTTTTGAGAAATGCGGTTATCTACAGTTTTGAAAATACGGATATCACGATCAGCGCACAATGTCAGGAAGATACGGTCCAGCATTATTTTTTTTGTAACCACGGCGATACTCTGCCGGAAGAAAAGTTAAACAGGATTTTCGAGCAGTTTTATCGGCTTGACGCAGCGAGAAGTACAAGCAGTGGAGGAGCTGGATTAGGTTTGGCGATTGCAAAGCAGATTGTTGAACTACACAATGGTACAATCGTTGCAGAGAGCCAAGAGGATCAAAACAAGTTTTCAATTACTTTGCCGTTGGCGTAGGAAAATTGTAAGAATTTGCATAGAAAAAAAAGAGGAATATCTTACGAGCAATCAAGAAAATACGGGCTTCTGTTTTGGTACAATAAAAAGTATCAAGATAGAGGCTCGTATTTTTTGTGATACAGCATAAGGAGGAATGATGAAGTTGCTAAGAAAAACAAATGCTGCTATGTTCTATTTTGTTTCTTGTATTTACGCTATCTGCCTGCTCTGCAATTGGGCAGACAGACGAAAACAATCTTACAGATAGCGCAACATCCGCAGAAAAAACGGTATCCAGTTGTACGAGGGACAATTACTCCAACCGTTTCAACGCAAACGACTATTGTTCCGGCAGTACCGTTTATTATTTCCTCACCCGAAAATGGCATATTTAATACAGCGGTAGAATTAGAAGAAAAAAATCACTGCCGGGCAAATTATTGGAACTGTGAACGGCAAAGAATTGAAATCTCCGGTGGATGGTACAATTACCTCTATTGCCCCATCCAATGAAAGCGTACCGAGTAATTATCCCGTAGCGATAGTGCATTATACAGGATTTGCCCTCAATGTAGAGGCAGATAATTTTTTGAGTACCTTACCGGAGTATGCAGAGTTGAAAGCAAAATTTCAAGTATATGATGGTGTAGGACCAACCGATATGATTGCCGTGGTGTCGCCTGCCGCAGATGAAAATGCGTTTACGGGAATCGTGCCGCAAGAGGGCATTCTGCAATGCTTGATCAGTCAAACAGTCGATGTGAAATCGGGGCAAAGTGCAACGGTAGTCATAACGGCGACAACGAGAAATGATGTCCTTATATTGCCGCTGTCGGTAATAGCGGGTAGACAAGGTACGGGATTGGTTACTGTAATTACTCGAATGGAGAAAGAGTGGAAACAAAAGTGACATTGGGTGTGACAGACGGAGCCAATATAGAAATACTGTCCGGCTTAGAGGAGGGCGATGTAGTTTCTGCTACTCCGCCAAACCTTGATCCGAGGGGGATTTGATAAAATGAAAGGAATTTCCGAAAAGACTTTAATCAAAATAAAGGATTTGAAAGCAAGCGTCAAATTGAATAATGGCGATATGCTGACAACAGTAACCAACGCTAATATGGAATTGCAACGAGGGCGCAGTTATGCCATTGTCGGAAAGTCCGGCTCAGGCAAAACAAGCCTTATATCCATTATTGGCTTGTTAAATCGGGAATATGAGGGCGAGTACCTTTATGATGGTATATCTATTTCTGCTTTGAAAGACCGTGATCTGTCTATACTGCGAGCCAATAATATCGGATTTGTATTTCAGAACTACTCTCTGATTAAGCACTTGCGGGTATGGGAAAATATCGAATTACCCCTACTCTATGCCAAAAGTCGTTTACCGCCAAACAGCGTCACGAGATAATTACAGGCTTGCTAAAAAGTGTCGGCTTAGAAAGCAAGGAAAATGATTATCCAATCAATTTGTCCGGCGGTGAACAACAAAGAGTTGCAATCGCAAGGGCGCTTGCAGTATCTCCGGAAGCCATTTTATGTGATGAGCCTACGGGAGCGTTGGATAAAAAAGACGGGAACGCAGATTATGGAACTGTTGCACAGCGTCGTAAAAGAAAATGGAATTATGCTGCTGTTGGTTACGCACGATCCTGATATTGCAGATACCTGTGATACGATTTTTGAAATGGATGGAGGGAGGATAACTTGTGCTAAAAATGATACTTAAAGACCTTCGTCTGTCTCCACTTAGAAGTATTCTGACAAGTGTTTCAATGCTTGTAGGCATTATCGCAATGCTTGGATCGGTATTAGTTGGTACGCTTGGACGGGAGTATTTGATTTCCGTAAACGCACAGGTATATGGCTGGTCACCTACTTACTCATTCGTGATAACGGAATCCGATTTTCACGATAGAAATAAAATGGAACAATTATTCCAGAGATTTGAAGCCATTGATGATGTAGCCGCTGTTACTTTTTCTATGGGAGAAGATATTCGATTTGCACCAATGAAAGATTTAACGCCAATACCGCCGAATGATGTTTACCAAAACCTGATGGCTTTTGATTTAGTTTGCACCACGGAGGCATATAGTCAAGTCTATAATCTTCCAATGACATCCGGTAGATGGTTAGAGCCTTCGAGTGAGGGCGGATCGCTTGAAGTGGTCATAAACAAAGAAGCTAAAAACTATTTTAATGATTCGCCCTATGCTGCAGGAAATGTAAAAAAGCACACTTTCGTTAACCCCATTCAATATTGTCGGAGTAGTAAACGATGACAGGGATTTTCCGACTATCTATGCGGATTCTGCGGCGATCCTCAATTTCGCACCAGCAATGTGGCAAGTACAAAATGCAAATGTGTATTGGCATCCCACAACAGGACTGACAATCGAACAGATACATTCTGCCCTTGGCGACATTTTGACTGATACCATTGGCGGTTACTGGGAAAGTGCTGGGCGGAGTGATATTGGAGATACCTATGATTCGGTATTGTCCATACTGCAATTAGGGCTTTTTGGTTACTTCGCTTTTGTTGCTGTTTGTTTCCGTATTAGGGCAGATCAATATCGGACTATCTTCATTGGAACAGCGCACACATGAGTTGCTGATCCGCAGAGCGATAGGTGCTTCACGAACAAATATTGTGGCATTGGTTTTAGGCTCACAGTTGATTTTATCAATATTCGTTTGCTTTGCAGCTATTTTGATTTCGCTGATTTTGGTGCATTGTATTGGAGCGTTGCTCCCTGTGGATTCCCGGTGGGAACACCGAGTTATCCAATCAGCGTTGCTGTTGTTGCAGTTGCTGTGTCTGTGCTTACAGCATTATTGGGCGGATTATTACCAGCATTGAAAGCAGCAAAATTAGAGCCTGCATTGGCTCTTAGATAATAAAACTCAATTCAAGGAGGAAACAAAATGAAACGAACGATCTCAAAATCCGAAAGACCGTACAGACTGTTACTGTGTGTTATGATTTCTTTGCTGGTGATTATGCTGGCAGGCTGCTCCACTTCTTCGGACTCCGGCACAAACACAAGAGGTTTCACGGACTTTGCTACCATTGAAGAAGAATACCTAACGACCATTGAGAGTTTGAATTGGCCGGAGGGCTTTACGCCGCCTGATGCTTTGGAAGGCGAAGATACGGGAGCGTCTTTTCAGATAGGATATGGCGATACAAGAGCATCTAACCTTTGGGAATATTCTTGGATGCAGGAATGGCTTGATACTTACAATACGGATTCGGAAAGGGCGGCAAAAGCCTTAGCTGAACTCGAAAAAAGCCTTTGATATGCCTTATATGGGAACAGATCGCTGTGATGACGCCACACGCAAATATCTTCGTGATAATATTGATAAAGCTAAGTTGGGAGATCCGTCTGGATTTACAGAGTGTATTCAGGCAAATTATGCCGATTAAAAATGGCACATAGGAGTTTTGGTGTTGGGAGGTGAGCACATATATGCAGAGAAAACGCCGTAAGAAAAAACGATTTGGAGTATTTTTGTTTTTGCTTGTAGTTTGTATCGGCATAGGTATAATGTTTGTGCCGTGGGCAATGCAGCCGGAAAATTTCAGAGAGGTAAAGAATAAAATAAATGGTTTTCTCTACAAAGAAGATTTTCCTGACTCTTATAATGCAAAATCGCTGATTTTGGTGGATTGTTCTGATGATGAAATATTTGTTTCAAAAACGAGAACGAGCCACAAATTCCTGCAAGTTTAGCCAAGCTGTTTGTTATTGAGTATGCGTCAACTTTAGCAGACCTTGATAGTATCGTTGTTGCAGACTATGGTGCTATTTCACTCACGAAACCTGGCTCGTCTGTTGCTCAAATCAAGGAAAAAGAATACTTTTTACACAATCTATTTGCGGCAATGTTAGTACCGTCAGGGAATGACGCAGCTTATGTGGTTGCTGATTATTGTGGAGGATTACTTTCGCCGCAAGCAGAAAGCTGTCAAGAGCGTGTGAGGATTTTCATGGAGAACTTAAACCTGCATTTGCAACAGCAGGGGTACTTAGACACAGTTTTATATGATCCGAGTGGTTTTGATATGGAGGCACTTACCACCACTTTAGATTTGAAAGAAGTAGTATATCGGTTGTTGGAATACTCGTGGTTTAGAGAAATTGTATCTCAAAACACTTATACGGCAACACTGCCTGATGGCAGTACACAAATATGGCAGAATACAAACGCCTTCCTTGATCCGACATCCGAATATTACAACGAAAATGTATGCGGAATTAAAGACTGGCTCTCTGTCTGACGACTATAACTTGATTGTGCTTTATCAGCAGCACGGAAAAGAGTTTTTGATATGCAGTTTAGGCTCTCAGTCCGATTCCTCTCGTTATGACGATGTGAATTTTATTCTGAAAACGATTGATGAATCGTATTATCTCACGCAATAAATCTTATGTTGTCCAAGACAAAAAAACTAACCAAGGGGGTGATAATATCGGACGAATCGTAATAATGGAGTTCAAAGCACAAGACTCAACAGCCTTTGACGATATGCTGGCTTTTGTAAAACAGCACCCTGATTTTGAAAAATTAGAGATTTCATATGAGCCGACATTATCCCTTTCCGGCTTAGAAATCAATTTGAGCCGGCGCAGAGTTATCAATAACGGTCAGGAAATTGAACTGACCGTCAAAGAGTACGATATACTCTGCTTGCTCGCAGCCAATAAAGGTCGTGTTCTTACATACGAGCAGATTTATGATAAGGTGTGGGGCGAAATATCAGCAGGCAATGAAAAGGATACCGTAGGCTTTCACATTCGGAATCTTCGTAAAAAACTTTGTGATACAAACTCTCACTTTTCCATAGATAGTGTTCGTGAGATCGGCTACCGCTTTAACAGTCAGTAAGCAGTCCCTCGTAGTTCATAATGAATTGCGAGGGATTATTCATTTTCTAAGACGGTATGTCGGAATTTGATAAATCCCTGCAAATGTTGATTTTATACGACTGTTAAGAGCAATATCGTGTCTAAACTTGCGACTGGACTTTGCATTTTCTACGAGTTATCTTCGTAATATCTCGGCATTATACTACTGGAATGTTTATCATAAACAGGGCATGATTTATGGCAGAATGGGCAGTCGTTCTCGTGCCATTTATTAGGTCTTGCTTGGATACGAATATGTTTAACTCCATTCTTATCAGAGTAAAGATTACAATTTTTTATAACTGTGTTCTTGACATTAAGGACACTTTTGCATAATGTATTAACTGGAAAGCCACTTGTGAATACTCCTTTTGTGTTTTTCTTCGCAGTTAATACATTAAAGGACACAAGTGTTTTTTCAATATGGTGTTGTTAATTTATGGTGTTAGGCTTCCACCATTATGCCAGAAGCCTCATATAAATTTATTGGGAAGAGTTACCGATCAAGTTTTCTCAGAATCCGAAGAATGGGATATTGATACGGTGTCAGAAACTATTGCATCGGAATATGAAAGAGCAACGAATCTTTCGATAAATAAAGAGAAGCAGAATTTGCCAATAGAAGAAAAACGAACGATAGATGTTAAAGAAATACGAGAATGGCTGAACTTTATTATTACGATTATATCAGTTGTTTTGGGAGTTACGAATTCTTCAGCAACAACGATAAATAATTACAATTATACACAACAAGTCAATAATTATTACATCGTTGGAATGGGATATGATGCGAAGGAGCTAAATACGACTAAATATAGAATCGTTAATAGAGAATCTATTGTACGACTGAAGCATGACTGCCATTCGATTGTAATTGAAAAGCTTGAGGAAGGGAAAGTTGTTAGAATTATAGATAAATATAAAAAAAAGTGGCGACAGATAATTTGGGAGAATGAAGATGGTGAAGAATGTATGGGGTGGATTCAAAATTATAAATTAACTGAGTTTAAAGTGCCTAGAAATAAATGATGTATATTTGATGAAATAGAATCTATAAGTGAAGGAAGTATTATGTGTGGTAGATATTATATTGATTCTGATATGGCAGATGAAATCGAAAAAGTAGTGCATGATATAGACCAACGGATCCGGCAGGAACATTTTGCAGGAGATATCTTTCCAACCAATGTAGCACCGATCATTGAAAAATCAGAACATGGTTTGAAACTGGATGTTTGCAAGTGGGGATATCCATTGTCACAAGGAAAGAATCTGGTTATAAATGCAAGAGCAGAATCTGTTATGGATAAACCTTCTTTTCGAAATGGAATCCTCTATCACCGCATTTTTGATACCGGCAAGTGGGTTCTATGAATGGAATCGGTTAAAAGAGAAAAATACATTTTCCAGATATGATGCACCAGTATTGTATATGGCTGGCTTCTGTGATTGGTTTGAGAATGAACGACGATTTGTGATTATGACTACAGCAGCCAATGAATCTATGATAAAAAGTACATGATCGTATGCCGCTGATATTGGAAAAAGGACAGCTGAAAGATTGGTTCGATGACAGGAAAATGGAGCAAATTCTGCATCAGGTACCGGTTCAGCTAAAACGAGAGGCAGAATACGAACAGCAGAGCTTATTCTTATAATGGTTCAGAGGAGAAATAGAAAGATGCAAATATTTGTTGATGCAGATGCCTGCCCAGTGGTTGCGATCATTGAAAAGATTGCAAAAAGATAATAGTGTTCCGGTAATGTTGTTGTGTGATACAAACCATGTTCTGTCATCGACTTATAGTAAAGTTGTTGTTGTCGGTGCAGGAGCAGATGCAGTAGATTATAAACTGATTAGTATCTGCCATAAAGGAGATATTGTCGTATCACAGGACTATGGTGTGGCTGCAATGGCATTGGGAAAAGGTGCTTATGCTATTCATCAATCAGGTAAATGGTACACGGATGATAATATTGATCAGATGCTAATGGAACGTCACCTGAGTAAAAAAGCCAGAAGAAGTTCCGTAAATGTCATGTCAAGGGACCGAAGAAGCGGACGGAGGAAGATGATGAAAGATTCGCTCAGTCTTTGAAAAAATGCTTTTGATGGCACGGGAGAAAGAAGGCAGATGAGGAATTGTAGATGCAGAGGAACGACAGAAGCTATAAAGACTTAAAACAAAAACAGAAGAGTGCAATAGCAGATAAAACATACAAAATGCACTTGAAGTTTTATCTTGAGAATCAGCGAATGCCGGATGCTACTGAAATGAATGATATATGCAAAAAGTTTGTTTACGGCAGTTCAATCGCTTGCTCCTAAAACGGAATATGAAGAATTTTATAAAATTGTTGAAAAGCGTGAAAAGAGTTATGAAGAACGTATCCTGAGAGACATTCAGAATGGAATTATAATAGAAACACTTATGGCAAAAAAATAAGAAACGCCGGAAGAAAAAGCAGCTGTTGCGAAACAAAAAGAAGCAGCAGAGGCGAGCAAGACGGAAACAAGAAACAAGAGATAATCTGGCTAAAGAAGAAATCTTGCAAGATGACAGATTTTTCGTTATTGCCGGTTATACCTCCGGAGGTGCACCGTATGGTGTCACCTGGGAGGAAATGGGTCTGAAACCTTGGGAAGATTTGGAAGAGAATAATTGAGTTGTCAGTGCAATCTTTATTTATCTCTTGTGACAGAAACAGGTTCCCGTTTTGCCGGAAGTAAGTCTGAATTGATTTCAGGAGCATCGAGCAGCACAGAGAAAATTTTGCTGAATGATATCCAGTGTTTTCTGCTTTTTCTGTAATTTCTGTTTTTCCCGGACGGTAGCAGCTT
>VOFJ01003746.1_pt1 | contig 26493 bp, 41 predicted proteins | sample 5384081 | NCBI WGS metagenome assembly VOFJ01 (sample SAMN12384729, study PRJNA508395) | human gut metagenome | isolation source: healthy gut I | host: Homo sapiens | reverse complement strand
GAGATCCAGATCTGTCTGCTCTGCTATCTGGATATCCGGATTCATGCAGAATCCGCCTGCCTTCCGATATTGCCCTTATCTGGCAAAGATCGGTATTACAGAGCCACAGGGGCTTGCAAATGTTTACACTTACCTCATCAACGAACCGGGCACTTATTTGAAAATACTACAGCGGCTTTTACAGCTCCTTGCCTGCAAAGAGCTGTATCCAAAAATGCGAGAAAGAGCAGATTCCCTACTCAGATCTCGCATTCCACACCTTCTTCCTGTCACATGGTCCTGACAGCTATCCGTCCATCAGGCAGGCGATCCTGTCCGAATGAATTGTATGCTTACCGCTGTCTTCCTCGATCATACTGTCCAGATAACCTCTGTCCCAGAGAAGGATCTTCAGCTTTTTGGCTCGCTGCGACCGCAGGAGCGGTAAAATACTGGTTCGTCAGAACCGCTCCTACCATGCGGTCATAATATTCCCCTGCCCGCAAACGCTTCCTGCACTGCTTTTTTACGCCGACCGGATCCGCATATCGCTTACACTGGATGGCATAAGTCACACCATCCTTTTCTGCCAGGATATCCACTCCAAAAATCACCGCTTGCCTTGGTGAGCTTCACATCAATAAATCCTCTGTTGCGCAACAGTTCTGCGCAATACTGCTCCGAATTCCACGCCCTCCATTTCATCTAAGGGCGTTTCCTTTTACGCAGGATCTGCCAGAGTATCCATAGAAACAATACTGTCGCCATAATGGCGGCAATGACGATTCCCAGTATCTGTATAGTTTCTGCCTGCATTTCTGTTTCCTCATCCTTCATTTTATCTCGATAAATTAATCCCTGATCCAGGCTGCTTCTCCGCTTCCTTCCAACTACTCAGAAAAATATTTGTAAAATTGCCTTTTTAAGACCTTTTCGGATATACGCCGTCTTTACAAATAAATATATTTTGTACTAAAATCGCATAGGGTACTTTTTCAATGCTTATTATACCTTATTTTATATACACTTGTAACCATCCGGGGAGTAAAAATCCTCCACACAAAAACAGGAGTTTATCATGGAAAATTTAATCTTCAGTTTAAATGTAACATTACCAATCTTTTTTAACGATCGTCATAGGCTATGTGCTCAAACAGATCCATATGTTGAATGACAGCTTCGTGACTGTCGCCAATAAATTCAACTTCAAGGTGACACTGCCCGCGCTTCTGTTTCTGGATCTTTATCAGGCAGACTTTTTCAGTGTCTGGGACACAGGCTATGTTCTGTATTGCTTTTTTGCCACTTTGATCTGCTTTACCGTTATTATGACCGGTGCATCTCTTTTCCTGAAAGATAAAGATATCATCGGCGAATTTGTACAAGGCGCCTATCGTGGCAGTGTTTGTCCTCGGACTGGCCTTTATCCAGAATATCTATGGCAAAGCAACGATCGCACCGCTCATGATCATCGGGAGTGTGCCACTTTACAATATCCTTGTTGTCCCTGATCCTGTCCTTTACCGGACCGGGCGAACAAAGCTCGATAAAAAGGACTTTGTCAAAATCCCTCAAAAGGAATTGCGACAAATCCTATTATTTTAGGTATTCTGTTTGGTCTGCTTGCTTCTGTTTCCCAGATCAAGCCGCCATTCCTTGACAAAAACAATGTCCAACCTGTGCTGTCATGGCAACACCGCTTGCCCTGATCGCGCTTGGTGCAGGCTTTGAGGTCAAAGCAGCCTGCGGACGGATCAAACCTGCTCTTTACAGCCTCCTTTATCCGTCTCTTTGTGCAGTGTGCAGTCTTTCTGCCGATCCGCGCCCATTTCTCCTTTACAGGCGAAAAGATGGTATCCCTGCTCATCATGCTCGGTGCTCCGACAACACCAAAAACGCTATATCATGGCAAAAAAATATGGGACATGAAGGTGTTCTGACATCCAGCGTGATCGTCCTGACTACGTCTGCTCAGCTCCGTTTTTCCCTGACCTTCTGGCTGTTTATCCTGAAAACGATGGGGCTGATCTAGTCCGTTTTATGCCTTTTCAAATACCAAATTTTCTGCGACATTTTTTACGACCGGAATCCATGTCACCAGCTTAAATTCCGGATTTAATACCCACATACCACGCAGGATATTGTCATTCTTTACCTTGCAAAGCCCTTTTGCCACATCTCCCAGCTCTTTCAAAGCTGTTTGCGCCCCCAGGTAAAGACCGCACCTGTGGACTGGATAGATTTTTCCACCTTCTCTTTTATTCACAAATTTTGGACACAGACATTCCATGATCACATAGGCATTATCAAAGGTTATCCCCGGATGATCGCAAGCATCTGCGCTACCTGCTCCTTTGCCAGATACATGGTCAGACCTTCTATGATAAAAGAGCATTTTTCTTCTCTTTTTGTTACCTGCTTTGGCCATGCAGGATCAAGCAGGAACAACAATCGTTGAAATAAGGCCTTTCTCTCTGTACAGAGTCACGCACCTGTGTATCGTTTCAGGCAGATCCAGATTGTACCAGGTGATCCTGCCATTATCCATCCGGTAAAAACGGGTATCCAGACCACAGGCAATGTTTACAACTGTGCAGTCAGGATTTTTTTTGAATAAAATCAGATACAAGCTCATCCAACACTGCAGTTCTGGCGATAACACCACCGCTCATTGTCTGATCCTTTCCAGCTTTGGAAAAATCATAGTCAAGCTTCGCTACGATCTCCTCTGCCTTTGCATCTTTGAAACGGTGCTTTGGATTTTTGCTGTACATTGCTCTTGCATAAAAAGCTTTTGCAGCATAGTCTCCGCTGCTCCGTTTAATACCGGTTTTAATCTTTTCTTCCTGCATTTTCTTTTCTCCTCTTTGAACAGTCTTTACTTATGTTAGTTTATTCTAACCCTTATGCATGGATTTTGTCGACTGTTATTTTTATAGTGTCACATAAATGCGTGCATTTTTTCCTCGTCGCCATAACAAAAAAATCTGTATCCTTCAAAAAATGAAAGATACAGATTCTTCAATATGCATTCTGTTATTTATTGCTCATTTCGCAAAGCTCAGCGAGCATCTTCGGAAGCTCTGTTTCCATTGTCTCATCCGTAAACCGACAGGTTCCGACTGCTTTTTATGTCCGCCGCCGTTGTATTTCAGCATCAGGCTTCCGACATTGACATCGGAGGTTCTGTTTAAAATGCTGTAACCAACTGCCGCCATTTGCAGCCCATGTCCGCCCTTACCGTTTACGATCCATGCGGAAATATTCTGCTCCGGATACATGGAATAGATCATGAAACGATTACCGAGTAGATCGGATCTACACCGCGCAGATCGGAAATAATCACCTTTCCGTCTACTTTTTGTATGCGCCTTGACCATTTCTTTGAACTTTTTCTGTCTGCTCAAAAGTATACTTCGATACGTTCCTTCACGTCCGGCAGATTTAAGATCTCTTCCGTTGTCATAGTACGACAGGCATCGATCGTTTTTCCATCAGCTGATAATTGCTTATCGTGAAATCTCTCCAGCGTCCAAGTCCTGTACGTGGATCCATTAAGAAACCACGAGTACCTCAGCCTTGGCCAGTGCCATTTTTGGCTGGCAGTCACAAGGTTTATTCGGAAAAAGATGTGGCTATTGCCGGGCATCCCTTTCAGAGTTTTGGGAACTATCAGGTAGGAGATATTGCTTATGCTGACTTGAATAATGACGGAATGGTGGATAATAATGACCAGACACGTATCGGGACAGAGTTTCCCGAAGACTACGTTGGGAGTGGATGTAACTTTAAACTACAAGGGATTCGGACTCTATATATTGGGTATTGGCGGCAACAACCGAGTCACTCAAATGTTGACTAGCACTTATTACTGGAACAAAGGACTTGATGGTTATTCCGTTCTTGCTGAGGACCGTTATCATCCGGTAAATAATCCCTACTGGTACGCAGCCCCGCCTGACTACCACTTCGGGAGTGAATAATTATCGCAACTCTACGTTTTGGACAAAAGAACGGTTCATTTTTCCGTCTCAAGAATGTTGAATTGAGCTATACCTTGAATAATAATTCGAAAAAAGGCATAGGCAAGAATTATAAATTCTTTGTGAGGGAGCTAATTTGTTTGTATTGTCGGGTATTAAGGAACTTGATCCGGAACAGATGCTTGCCGGTATCAGCAATTATCCTGTGTACCGCACGATTACAGGTGGAGTATCTATTAACTTCTAAAGTTGATGCAATTATGAAAGTATTGAAATATATATTTAGTATGATGCTATTGGGTGGCATCATCAGTGCTTGTGCCGACCTTGACACTAAAGCACAAACGAATGGTCGGAAAGTGATACATGGAGAGATGCGGATATGGCGCAAGGTGTTTTGTTATCTGTTTATCAGGATGTCATGATTGCGCCCGATGCTTGGGACGGCAATTTTCTGGATGCTGCTACAGATAATGCACTGACCCGGAATTATGACTCTAAGGTGTATCGTGCCAGTGAGGGGGCATTTAGTCGTTCTACTAATCCTCTTGGCAATTGAGCAGTTGCTATGATGATCAGCTTAAACGGATTCATGTGTTCTGGGATACAGGGCTGACAGATAACGTGAGTTATGATGTAGCAAATGCAAATAACGACAAAAAAGAACCAAGCGTCGTCTTCAAGGTGAGGCACTTTTCTGCGGGCATGGTGTAGTTTTCAGTTATTACAAATGTATGGAGGAAAAACCGATGATGGAGAAGTGCTGGGATATCCGATTGTGACCCAGTATATTACTCCGGAAGAATCTGCCCATCCTGAAAATTTTAAACGTGATACTTATGAGGATTGTGTAAAAGCAGATATGCGATGACTGTGAAACAGCTATGTCTCTGTTACCATTAACCTATTCGGGAGGGGATGCTATCTTGGGCGATATATCTTTTTGGTAGAGCGTCCGGATTGGCTGCTGCTGCATTGAAAGCGCGTGTATTGCTGTATGCGGCGAGTCCCGGCTTATCAATCTGACCGCGTCGTAAAATTGAATGGTATGGGGGATTATACGATTATCGATCAGGTTGCCTATAAAGCAAAATGGGAACGTGCAGCACTCTATGCGTATGAGGTGCTCCAGATGCAAGGGATGGCTACTTATGCTGCGTTGATACCCAATGAATTGTATGACGGCGGTGATGCACAATCTGCAGAATTTCTTTTTAGAACATTCGTAGGTCGCAGTCATGATATTGAAACAAGGCATTATCCTCCTTACTATTATGGGAATGCACAAACTATTCCATCCCAAAATCTGGCTGCTTCATTTCCTGCTAAAAATGGTTTCCCGATAGATGATCCTCGTTCTTTATACGATAAGGATAATCCTTATGATTGCGAACGCGATAACCGTTTTTTAGTGAATCTGTATTACCAAGGACGTCAGTTTGAGCTAATGCATCTTATATTGACGTAACACCCGGAGGTAAAGATTCCGGCTATTTGGATGTAGCCAAGTCGTTCGGGATATTATCTGGCAAAGTTTATCAATGCGGATGTAGCTAATTTCCTGAAACCGTTGGAAGAGCAAGATTCACGTCATTATTATCCGCTGTTGCGTAAAGGAGAGGTTTGGTTGAACTTTGCTGAGGCTTCCAATGAAGTGTGGGGGCGAAGGTAGCAGGCCCGATGCTCCATGTCTGCGTATGATGTCATTCGTGTGATTCGTGAGAAATCGGGAGGGATTACGAATACGACCTATCTTGATGAAATGGCTGGTACACCGGAGAGTTTTTCGGAAACTGATTCAGAATGAACGCCGGATCGAGTTTGCTTTCGAGAACCAACGTTTCTGGGACTTACGTCGTTGGTTGCTGCCACTAAATGAATCAATTTTAGGTATGGAGGTTACTCGTAAAGAGGATAGTAGCGAAAATTTTGAAGTAAAATTGGTGGAGGAACGGTCGCTCAATGATATCCGCTATTACTATCTTCCTTTGCCGTATGATGAATTACAGAAGAATCCGAATCTGAAAAATAATAAAGGTTGGTAATAATCTAATTAAAAGAAAATAAACACATGAAATTAGTAAAGTTTTTATTCGTATCGTTCGTTGTGCTGGTTAGCTTTACCTCATGTTATGATGAGTATACTAACGATTATGAAACTCCCAATATGGGTTTTGCTGTGGCTAACCCCTTGCGTACAGTGATTGCTGATAGAGATATGCCTATATATATAGGCGTATCTATCGGTGGTAAACGTGAAGTGGATATGTCGGATTGGGCAAAACTTGAGATTGATCCGTCATTGGTAGAAGAGACTGGCAAAAGTATTGCTTCCAAGTAATTACTATACATTATCTGACCAGGAATATTTTCGTGTACGTAAGTCTAATCTTCCGGTTGCTGATGTCCGTATAGATTTTACGGAGGCATTTTATAACGATCCGCTTTGTCTGGAAGCGCACTATGTATTGCCATTTCGTATGACAGAAAACTCTTTGGGAGCACTTTATTTACGCGAGGGAGGAAACAACTGTTGCTGTTATTAAATACATTAGCACTTACGCCGGAACTTATTATCGGATGGGAAAGGTGACAGAGGTGGATGCTTCAGGGATTGCCATAGGACAACCGGTAAGTTATGGTGATACGTATGATATCATCAACTGTAGTACCGTTGCTTTTAATAGCAAGGCTCCGCGCATTGTGGTTTGTCCTGGTGTTGGTAATGAAAAGAGGGGTTGGTAGTGTAACGCTCTCAATGGATGCGGACAAGAATGTGTCAGTAACTGGTGTGGATGGAAAGGCGGCTATCAGCAATGCTTCAGGAAGTTATAAAATAGAAGGAGACTATGAATATGTTGCTGATGTCACTAAACGCGCTCCTCAATTTGATTTGGAGTATACTTATGAGAAAGCGGGCAAATATTATCATGTAGTAGAAAAATTGGTTCTACGTCAGGATCCGCTTTATGATTTGCGCGTTGAGACATGGTGATGAGTAATAGATAATGATTGAAACATAATATTAAGCAAAGATGAAAAAAAAATGTATTTCTCGTGCTATGCATTTCTTTTTATTTGTTTTGGCTGTAGTGCAGAAGCGGAATGGGAAAAATTAAAAGTAAAAAGAAGTAGTGAAGACGGATCCTGTTATTGATTGGTCGGCTACTGCTGATAGTTGTACCTATGTTCTTATTGAGCAGTTTATGAATAAAGAAAAAGGAACTTTCTGGAAATCACCGAAAGATGTGAGTGGAGGCTCGTATAATATTTATTGGCAACAGGCACATGCGATGGATGTCGTTATATATTCTTATGAGCGTATAAAGGATAAGAATCCGGCATTGGCTGCCACATACAAGAATTATTTCAAATTATGGTTTGATAATAAGGCGAATAATTATCATCATAGTGACAGTGATGAAACTGGATTTTTGAATCCTTTTACGGATGATATGTGTTGGATTTGCCTTACGTTGATACATTTGTCGGAAGCTACCGGTGATGCTGTTTATATAAATATGGCAAAAAATATTTATGATACACATATTATAACCCGGGCATGGACAGATGCTAAAGGAACCGGATTGCCTTGGAAAAGCGATGATAAGAGCCGAAATGCTTGTACAAACTCTCCTGGTTGTTTAGTTGCTGCCAAGCCTGTGTATAGGAAGTTTGGAGGAGAAAAATTATCTCGAAGATGCGAAAATGTTATATAAATATATTGTGGGTAGTTTACTGAAAAGTGACGGAAGAGTGGAAGAGCCTCCCTTTGACATATACACAGGGGACTTTTGGAGAGGCATGCCGACAATTATATCATATTACGCAGGAACGGGAATATATGAGAAAGGCTGAATTGGTAATAAACTATACAATGACTAGTGATCGTTGTTTGCAAAACTGGATTTTTTTGCGGGATGAAGGAACAAATATGGATGGAAGTATTTTTAAAGCGGTATTTGTGCCTTATGCTGTAAATTTGGCTTTGGATGATGATACTTCTGATTTTGTGAAAAAGCGTATTAAAACTTTTTTGTTGGACAATGCCGAAGCATTGTGGAAAAATATGGATAGAAGAAAATATCCTGCTATGTATTGCAATTATTATTGGGGTAGTATGTTTCCTTCCAATGAAATTGCATCCATGGGGAGCACAGGCAAGTGGTAGCTCTTTAATGGAAGGAGTTGCCCGAATGATGGTGACTCCGGAAAAATAAAGTTATCTTTGTAGCCCAATATAATTAAATCGAGCATGAATCATCGGTTCCGTTGTTCTTGCATTATCTTGTTCATTTTTTTATTCTTGTATTAGTCATCTTTATGGGCAGGTGCAGGCAGTATCTACCGTTGATACAGGATATGAACTTTGGTTGAATTACAAATCCGGCTCCAATTCCCGATTGAAGCAAAGCTGCTATTCGGTATGCCAGTCAGGTTCGTTTGGCGGGAAGCCAGTATGATGAAGTAATAAGAGAGGAATTGAGCGTGCTTTAAAAGCATTGCTGGGAAATTACACCAGGTTTTTGTTCGTGGTGAAGAGGCTGGAATTCAGATGAGTTTCTGTACAGATAAAAGGCTGGGTAAGGAAGGATATATCATCCGTAGTGGTAAAAGGGATAACACTTCAAGCCTATTCCGATGCAGGGGTTTTTTTATGGTACGTTCCATCTGATTCGATTGATTCAATGTGGTGAACCACTTGTACAACTGAATATAAGAGATACCTGCATTGGAATTTCGACAATTTAATCATTGGGATGATTTAAATGGAAATATAGAGCGGGGATATGCTGGTAAGTCGTTATGGAAATGGGAGGAGTTGCCGGAGAAAGTCGATAGTAGATATACTGACTATGCCCGTACTAATGCATCTATAGGCATAAATGGAGTCGTGTTGAATAACGTTAATGCCGATCCTCGTATTTTGCGCAGGGACTATTTGAAGAAAGTAGCTGCCTTGGCAGATGTTTTTTCGTAAATACCATATACGGGTTTATCTTACAGCTAATTTTGCAGCACCTTTAAAACCGTCGGCAACTCCGGATGTGATGAAAGCAATGGGGAGGGATAGGTGACCTTGATACAAATGATCCGCGAGATCCTCATGTACAAGCGTGGTGGAAAGCGAAAGTTGATGAGATATATGAGTGATTCCTGATTTTGGCGGATTTTTAGTAAAGGCCAATTCGGAAGGTATGCCCGGTCCTCAAGACTATCATTGTACTCATGCAGAAGGAGCAAATTTGTTGGCCCTGTGCTTTAAAACCTCATGGAGGCATTGTGATGTGGCGCACTTTTGTTTATAATCCAGAGATTGATAAAGATCGTATCAAACGTTCTTATAAAGAGTTTCTTCCGCTTGATGGAAAGTTTGATGACAATGTGGTCTTACAGACGAAAAAACGGGGCACTTGATTTCCAACCGAGTGAACCTGCCCAACCTTTATTTGGGAGTATGAAATATACTTCTTTGATGCCGGAACTCCAGATTACTCAAGAATATACACAGGGCATTCTACATATCTGGTTTATTTATTGCCTATGTGGAGGGAGTTCTTGGATTTTGATACCTATAGTGAAGGAAGAGGAAGTACAGTGAAGAGTATTATTACAGGTAGGACTGCTTCTTATCCCTTTCGTGCAATTGCAGGTGTGGCAAATACTGGAGATTTACAAGAATTGGACAGGACACCACTTTGCGCAAGCCAACTGGTTTTGCTTTTGGGCGTTTAGCATGGAATCCCGATGAAGAAACAGAAAAAATAACTTCTGAATGGATAAAGTCTACCTGGAATTGTGACGAACAAACTCTAAAGGTTATTGAACAAATGATGATGCCGACTTGGGATCGCTTTTGTTCGTAGTCATTCGCCTTATAGCCTTGGATTAACTACTCTGGTAAAATGTCATTATAAAGCAGGATTCGGAATACGTGCCAATAAAGAGTGGAAAATTAGTAAAAAGAAAGTATTGGTAATGATCGTACTGTCAATGGGTCTGATTATGTACATCTCTCTCAATATTGGAGGCTAATCGTTCAATCTTTAATGATATAAATCTGTGCCCTGAACTGTATTTGCTCTGTTTTCATAATGTATCGTGGGAGCATAGAATGAAATCCGGTTTGACTCTTCGTGAAGAATTAACCGCTAATTTAAAACTGGGAATAGAACAAGCTGATAAAAATATCCGGCTTTGGAAATCAATTCGTCATAAGATTGATTCCCGGAGATTTGCAGAGGTAATGGAAAGTCTTTTGAAAGAACGGAGAGATGCTGAAACATATTACAATGTTGCTATTCATTTTTTTCTGATCTTTATAAGTAAAATCTGTATTGGATGAGTTTTGATGTGAAAATGGTTATTTTTGTTCTTTATTGAATGGCTATTTTCGTAACTTATTGGAAAAGATTGCCGAACTTTGGGTGTGAGTAATTCATACACTTCTTGTTACTAAACTTATTACGATATTATGTTATGAATAGAAAAGTTTTATTCTCAATCTCTGCTTTGTTTCTGGTATGATAAATATCATCCCAATGTCGGCACAAACACCCAAACCCAATGTTGTTATCATCATGACTGACCAACAGCGAGGCGATTTGTGTGGTCGCGAAGGTTTTCCGATGGCTGTCACTCCTTTTGTCGATTCACTGGCATTGAGTAATGTCTGGTTTGATAAGGCGTATACGGTAGCTCCTGCTAGTATGCCTGCGCGTTGTTCCATGTTTACAGGACGTTATCCGACTGCTACGCATGTCCGTACGAACCACAACACTCCCGATATGTATTATAAGAAAGATATGCTCGAAGTGTTTAAAGAACAAGGATATAAGACGGCATTACTGGGAAAGAACCATGCGCATGTGAAAGGGAAAGATTTTGATTATTGTGAGGAATATTTTCATTGGGGAAAGAATCAGCGTGATACGCAGGAAGATAAGGACTTTGCATTTTTTTCTGAATAATAAAGCGAGAGGTCAATATTTGGAAGCCACCCCTTTCCCGGCAGAAGCGCAGAATCCGGTGAAAATGGTTACCAAAGCTTTTGGCTTGGGCGGAGCAGCAAAAAGATTCCGCATTCTTTATGTGGGTTTCAATGCCTGAACCGCATAATCCATATCAGATATCAGAGCCTTATTTCTCAATGTTTTTCTCCAGAAAAGATACCGGCAACTTTGACTAGCCGGAACGATTTATCTAAAAAAGGAAATAAGTATGAGATGTTGGCGGAATTGGAAGATACAGCCTGCCCCCCGAATCTGGCAAAAGATCTTCCTCGTTTGCGTGGAAATTATTCAGAATGCTTCGTCTGATTGATGACCAGACCAAACGTCTGATTGAAGGATTCAAAGCAGCCGGGCTTTATGAAAATACTATTTTTGTAATCCTGTCAGACCATGGGGGATTATTGTGGGGAGTATGGCTTGATTCGTAAAAGGTGCAGGAGTGCCTGAATGTTTGACCCGTATTCCGATGATTTGGGCAGGATATAACATTCATCCGCAAAAAAAATCTCCTATGGATGCACATGTTTCTATTGCTGATGTATTTCCTACTATTTGTACAGCAATTGGTGCAGATATACCTCTTGGAGTGCAAGGACGCAGTTTATGGCCGATGTTGACGGGTAAATCGTACCCCAAGAAAGAATTTTCGAGTGTAATTGTACAACAGGGATTCGGTGGTGAAGATTTCACCCGATGAACCGTTGACATTTGCTAAAGAGGGGGCTTTGCAACCCAATAAAATAGCTCACTTTGACGAACTGAATACCTGGACACAAAGCGGAACTGAACGTATGGTTCGCAAAGATGACTGGAAACTAGTACTCGACAATTATGGTCGTGGTGAACTGTATAACTTGAAAGCCGATCCTTCCGAGATTAATAATCTTTATAATAAAAAGAAATATGCCTCCAAACAAATGGAATTGCTGGAAGAATTGATGACTTGGGAACTGCGTGTACAAGACCCATTGCCGGTGCCAAGAAATCGTTATCATTTTAAGCGGGAATCCATATAACTATCATTTTGAAGATAAAAAAAGAAATAGAACTGAATAACTAGAACTACTGTATCAATGAGAATCTTTTCGCTATTAATATTATTGGTAGTGGCATCTGCCCTGAAATCGCAAGTGGTTGTGAATGAGAATGTAAAACATAGTAAATATGCTTTCCCATTAGTCGCATCGAAAATAAAGGCGACCGTGTGTTATGATGCCAATGATTACCCGGTTGTAAAGAAGGTTGCCGAACTGTTTGTGTCTGATATTGAAAATGTCACAGGGCAGAGATTAAAATTGGCAGATGAATGGAAGAAAGGAAAAACAGTGGTGATTGTCGGTACTATTGAAAAGAATCAAGCAATTCGTCAGTTAGCCTCCAATGGGAAAATAGATATATCTCCTTTGGAAGGAGCATGGGAACGTTATCTGATCCAGACAGTTAATCATCCTTTTCCAGGAGTAGATAAAGCGCTGATTGTAGCCGGAAGTGACAGGCGAGGAGAGCAACTTCTTACGGTTTGTTTTCTCTTTCGGAAATGGCAGGTGTATCTTCTTGGTATTGGTGGGCGGATGTCCCTGTGAAGAAACATAAAACACTTTATGTGGATGCTCCCACCACTGTTTCCAAGACCCCTTCCGTGAAATATAGAGGCGTTTTTCTGAATGATGAAGATTGGGGATTGAAACCTTGGGCTGCTAAGACTTTTGAGAAAGAGCGTGGCAATATAGGTCCCCGTACTTATGCCAAAATATGCGAATTGTTGTTACGGTTGAAAGCCAATCATCTGGCTCCTGCCATGCATCCGGTGTCGACTGCATTTTATAAGATACCTGAAAATAAGTTGGTGGCAGATACTTTTGCTATTGTAATGGGGTCCAGTCATTGCGAACCATTATTGTTAAATACAGCTAGTGAATGGAATTCAAAAACGATGGGGCCTTGGGATTATGGTAAAAATAAGGATAAAATTAATGAAGTTCTAGGAAACCGTGTAAAGGAAAACTGTGCCTATGAGAATGTATATACATTGGCTTTGAGAGGATTGCATGATGCGGCAATGGGAGGAGGTGATGTCCCCATGAAAGAAAAGGTCAAAATGCTGGAGAGTGCGTTGAAAGACCAGCGTAATTTGATTGCAGAACATATTGATCGACCGGTTGAAACAATTCCACAGGCATTTACTCCATACAAGGAGGTGTTGGAAATCTATTCGAATGGATTGGAATTGCCGGATGATGTAACCATTATTTGGCCGGATGATAACTTCGGCTACATGAAGCGCTTAAGTGCCCGCATGAACAGAAGCGCTCCGGGCGTGCAGGTGTTTACTACCATGTCTCTTATCTGGGAGTTCCCCATAGCTATTTGTGGTACAGTACTACTCCCCGGCTCTGATGTATGAGGAACTCCGAAAGGCTTATGATACGACGGCAGACCGTATCTGGCTGGCTAATTGCGGTGATTTAAAAAGGAGCCGAAATGCAAGTCTCTTTATTCCTTGATATGGCTTATGATATAGATAGCTTTAATGCGAATAATGTGGTTACCTATCCCGCCCGATGGTTGGCAAAGATGTTTGGGGAGCAGTATTATAGCGTATTTGAAGATATCACTTCTTCGCATATCAATCTGGTACTTTTCCCGGAAACCGGAATATATGGGTTGGGGATATTGGAATAATTATTGGGGCGGGGGGAGAGAAACGTACGGATACGGAGTTCTCTTTTGCCAATTATAATGAAGCAGAAAATCGTCTGAACGAATATAGCCGTATTGGGAAGGAAGCGGAAAATCTTTTGGCATCTTTGGATAAAGACAGTCAGCCGGCTTTTTATCAGTTTTTATACTACCCGGTGAAAGGTGCCGAACTGATGAACCACATGACTATAAAAAGGACAATATTATCGGCAGTATGTTCGTCAGCAGCGTGCCGCCGCCAATTTGATAAAGGAGAAGGTAAAGAATTACCATGATAGTCTGCAAATCATAACTGAAGGGTATAATTCTTTGTTGAACGGGAAATGGAAATATATGATGTCTTTGAAACAGAATTATGAAGGTTCCAGTTCTTACTTTATGCTCCCGTTGATGGAAGAAAGTTATACACCGGTTGGTGCTCCTAAATTGGCTCTTCAGGCAGAAAGTGAAATTTTTGGATAAAGGTGGGATAAGCTATCATAGTTTGCCTGTTTATAACACTTTTTCCCGTAAAAGCCATTGGGTCGATGTGTATAATCAAGGAAGTGGAGATTTGAGTTGGACTGCAAAGCCGTCGGACGATTGGATTATAGTGTCTCAAAAAAGCTGGGAAAAACTCCGACAGAAGACCGGATCAGGGTATCTGTGGATTGGGAGAAAGTTCCGGTTGGAGAGAATATTAAAGGTTCTGTGGTGTTTAGCCTCTAATGAGCAAAAAAGAGTGTGTATTGGTTTCTGTTTTTTAATCCGCGTCTCCTGTGCGTGATGAGATGCAAGGAGTGTATATGGAAGAGAATGGGTATGTTCTCTATTCCGGCTGCAGGGTTTCATCGTAAGTTTGAGAGTAATGACATAAAATGAATATTCTTCCCGGGTTGGGGTTGAAGGGCATGCTTTGCAATTAGGGGAATCCTATATCTCCTTACAGATGTATCGTGCTGGTGATGTACCTAGAGTGGAATATGATTTTTTATACGTTTAATGCCGGGATTTATGATGTGTATACCTATGTTCTACCTACATTCCCTTTGCACGCAGAACGAGACTATAAATTGCCGGAACATACTAATTCGGACACAAAGTATAGTGTCCGTATAGATGATGGTTCTATTTCTACTCCTTCTACTTCTGCTATTGAGTATTCTCAAGTTTGGTATGATAGTGTGCTAAAAAGAATTGTAGAGTGAATAAATCTACTTTGTATGTGAAGAAGCCGGGCAAACACACTCTACAGATACGTTGTGGTGATCCTGGAGTTGTCATTCAAAAAAAATAGTCATCGACATGGGAGGATTAAAACGTTCCATACCTTGGACCTGAAAGTACAAAATGTAATTAGTCTAATTGATTGGAGAACCAGATGGCTTTGCCATGGGTTCTCCTTCTTTTTGTATTCCCAGTACAGGCATCCCATCTTTGTCCCACTCTATTTTTTTGTAAACGGGGGGAGTACGTGAGTCCATTGCACCCGGAGCATCATTCGGTATCTGACGGGCATGATAAAGCATATAACATTCCTTTCCATCTGGTGAAGAGACGAAAGAACCTGCCGCCGTACTAAAAACTTCATTCTCCGGTTCCTGCTGAAATACAGGTGTCGGATGTTTCTTCCAGGAAGTAGGATCCAACAGGTTGGCATTGGCGTCTGCTGTTAGTAATCCTACACAATAATAGGGAGTCCAGCTACCGCTGGCGGAATAAAAAATGCATACTTTATCTTTATTCTTCGGCTGAAAGAAATGAGGTGCTTCGTTCACATGGATCGGATAGGCTGTTTTGCTGCCATCGGGATTAACCCATTGACACTCCCATTCATATTCAGGTTTGGAAATCAGGACTCTGTCAGAAGAAAGAGTCCACGGATTTTCCATCGAAGCGATGTAAATACATTGTGTCTCGCTGTCAATTCTTCGTTTTTGCCATCCGCACCAAATCATGTAACGCTGTCCGTTGTGTTCGAAAGTACTCGCATGAATTGCCCAGTTATTATCTTTGTCGGTCGGTATGCGCCCTTTCATGACAAACTTACCTTCTGTAGGAATATCAGCCTCGTTTTCAATCACATAAATCTGGTGATTGTCCATGTTGCCATCGTCTGCTGCGAAAGTAAATATACCATTTGTTGTTGATGCGATGCATTTCAAAATTTCCATAAGTGATGGGAATTGCTTGGATCGGTTGGTATCCATACCGGCTTTCTTCTAGACTGTCATTCAAATTTGTAATATCACTGGTCTCCCAGAGCATGATTCTGCTTTCAGAGCCTTGCGTATAATAATATTTCCCTTCATAAAAAAACAGCCCATGGCTCTGCTCCTCTTTTCACGTAGCGGATTTGTATAAGTCGCTCCTGTTACGGCTTCCTTTTTCCGGCTCTGTTTTCTTCTTGGGTTGACAGGATGCACAAATAATTATTAAAAGTACGGTTAGAATAACAATCTGCTTCTCATGGTATTTTTTACTTAATAATAATATTGCAAAGAAAGCATAAAATCTTGATAAATCATCTTTTTTTTGCAGATTGGTTAGTATTTATCCTTAATTGGTTCGTATTTATTGAATTTTCTAGTTGTTTTTTCTCATCTTTGCAGCACGAACTTTAAAATTGATATTGTATGAAACTGAAGCACCTTATCCTTCTTAGTATTATTTGCTGTTCCCAGTCTGTATTTGGACAAAAAAGCCAATCAACAACCGAAGACGAGTGGCAATCCTGTATTCCCGGATGGTGTGCCGATCCGGAAGGAGTTGTATTTGGGGATGAATACTGGTTTATCCTACGTATTCGGGCGCCTTATGACGAACAGAGCTTTCATGGATGCCTTCTCGTCTAAAGACCTGGTGAACTGGACAAAGCACTCGAAAGTGTTATCAAAAAGAAAATATAAGTTGGTTTAAACGTGCTTTGTGGGCACCTGCCGTGATTCATGCGAATGATAAATATTATATATTTTTTTCGGTGCGAATGATATCCAAAGCAATAATGAACTGGGCGGTATTGGTGTAGCTGTGGCCGACAATCCTGTCGGACCATTTAAAGATGCGTTAGGCAAACCTCTGATTGATAAATTTGTAAATGGTGCGCAACCGATCGATCAGTTTGTTTACAAAGACGATGACGGACAATATTATATGTATTATGGTGGCTGGGGACATTGTAATATGGTGAAACCTACCTTGGACTTGTTGAGTATTGTACCGTTTGAAGATGGTACCCTTTATAAGGAAGTAACCCCCGAAAAAAATATGTAGAGGGACCTTTTATGTTGAAACGTAACGGAAAATACTATTTTATGTGGTCGGAAGGCGGTTGGACCGGACCGGATTATTGTGTTGCTTATGCCATTGCCGACTCACCGTTCGGACCCTTCAAAAGAGAAGCAAAAATATTACAGAGAGATCCCAATATTGGAACAGGTGCCGGTACCATCATTCAGTTGTAAAAGGCGGGAGAGGATGAATGGTACATCATTTATCATCGCCATCCATTGGGTGAAACGGATGGAAACGCTCGTGTGACCTGCGTTGACCGTATGTACTTTGATAAAGATGGAAAAATAAAACCCATAAAGATGACTTTCGAGGGAGTAAAGGCAAGCCCATTTAAGTAAAATCTGAAAAGTTCAGCCCGTCCGTAATTAATATTTTAATAAAGATGGGCTGTTTTTGATTTATTGTTTTATTTTTGTCCTTGTAAATCAAACATACTTATTATAATGAAGCCAGATATACACACTCTTTCCGACTCCCTTTTGTGGAAAAGGTTTCTCGAGGGAGATTCGAGTGCGTATACCCAAATCTATAATCGAAACGGTGCAAGATCTGTTTCGATTCGGACTATTATATACTTCAGACAAAGAATTAATCAAAAGATTGCATACATGATGTGTTTGTGAAAATCCACGTGAATCGTGCAAAGTTAGCCCCAACAGATAATATTGCAGCTTTATTTGACGGTAGCGTTGAAAAACACTCTTTTTTTAATGCGCTAAAAAAAAAACAGATTCTCTTTCGTTTGATGAAATAGGTGAGAGAGAAGAGACGGTTGACGAATCCCCCTCCACTCCGGAAACTATATATATTAATAATGAACAGGAAAAACAAGTTCAGGCAACCGTACATACTATGATGTCTGTATTGACGGACAGACAGCGTGAAATTATTTATTATCGATATATCAAAGAGATGAGTATCGATGAAATAAGTAAGGTGACAGACATGAATAATCAATCTGTTTCTAACTCCATTCAACGGGCTTTGGGACGTATCCGGGACTTATTTAAGAGAAAATAAGAGAGAATAACCAACCTATTTTTTTCCTGCCTATCAAAAAAAAAGTGGAAAAAAACTTCGGAAAAGGTGAGTATAAAATGAAAGTACAACTGTTATTCATACGTAAAGACAATGAAAATGATGAACTCTGAACAAAAACATACAGATTTTTTCCCTATATACTTTTGAAGAATTCCTTCAGAATGATTTCTTTATTTCTTCCATGAATCATCCTACGGAAGAAACACAGAAGTTCTGGGATGAATTTGAACAGATGAATCCTTCTAATATAGATGAATATATAGCAGCAAAAAGATATTTGGAGGGTTTTTCAAAAGAGAAAGAAGAAGTACTTTCAAACGAGGAAACGGATGATTTATGGACTCGTGTTCAGGCAACCAATATAAATAAGGAGAAGGCGAAACGTAAGAACTATTTCTTAATAGGATTGAGAACTCGGCGGCCAGTGTTGCTATTCTTGTGGGATGTTTCTTCTTATTAAAGAGTTATTCTTCGGTGCTGGATCCGGATATTGCCACTTTTGCAGTGAATACCAAAGCTGATTTGCCTCTGACGGAAGAAACACTGTTGATTTTGGCGGAAGATAACGTAGTGAGCCTGAAAGAAAAAAAGAAACGGAGATTACGTATGATTCCGTAGAAATCAAAACAAATCAGGAAAGTATACAAAAGGAAAAATCGGCAGCTTTTACAATCAATTGGTCATTCCGCGTGGAAAGCGATCGGTATTGACGTTTGCCGATGGATCTAAAGTCTGGGTGAATGCCGGCACGAGAGTGATTTATCCGGTAGAGTTTGAAAAAGATAAACGTGAAATCTATGTGGACGGAGAAATCTACATAGAAGTAGCCAGAGATGAAAACCGCCCTTTCTATGTGCGGACCAAAGATATGAATGTCAGGGTGCTTGGTACTAAATTTAATGTAACGGCGTATGAGTCGGAAGCAATTAGAAGTGTAGTGCTGGCGCAAGGATGTGTTCAGGTAGAGACAGCCCGGACTCCGAAAGCGATTTTGGCTCCCCTAATCAGATGTTCAGTTCTGCCGATGGAAAGGAAAATATATCACAAGTAGATGTAGAACAGGCAATATCGTGGATAAATGGACTCTATTGTTTCCAAAGTGCCGATTTGGGAATAGTCTTGCAACGCCTGTCTACCTATTATGGTGTGAATGTAGAATTTGACCCAGCGCTAAGTAAAATAAAAAATGTTCCGGAAAAATCGATTTGAAAGACAGCCTTTTGAAACAGTTATTAATGGATTAACCTTTGTTGCACCAATTTCTTATGCCTATGATGAACAATATAAAACGTATCGAGTAGTAAAGAAATAGATATAAAAAATAAGATAATAAACTAATCTAGCTCCCTTATTTTATGGTAATTATTGAAGAGAGTGGATGATACGAACTATCATCCAGATGGGATTTGTGTGCCCATGAATGTTTAGATACAGAAAATAATATTATGAGAAATTTTTTAACATGTTTAATATGAAAAATGCAATTAGAGAACGAAAGAGTAAGGTTCTCGGGCTATTCCTGTGCTTTTTACTTCTCGGAATAGACTACTCTTTCGCAAGTTACAACAATTATTCTCAATTTAAGACCCTTTCGGTCAGCATGAGTAACTCGACGTTGAGAGAAGTGCTTAAAACAATAGAGAAAAAGTAGTCAATTTGTTTTCTTCTATTTAGATGACGCTGTCAACTTAGAACGTAAGGTATCTATCGACAGTAAGAATAAAAATATAGAAGAAATCCTTTCTGAACTTTTCGAAGGTACTTCGTGTACTTATCGGATCTCTGACAGGCAAATATTTATTTCCCTAAAATCCGCAAGCAATCTCAATGGCAATCTCAATTGCAGTAAAGAGCTTTTGAACACTATGCATCATGATAGTATGAGCGTGAATTTTGTCCGATTTTTGTGCACACCTTCCCCTTCCCCCACAATGCGACTTGAGGTAATACGCAGATTAAAACCATAAGGAACGGACTTTATCCGAATCCAGTTTTGAAAGGTCTCTGCATAAGCCCGGTTTTCAGTATAGATATTCAGCACGTATTTCCTTGCTGTCATGATCCACTTGGCAGGTACGGAGATGAATCTGAAGACAAAAAGCCTTTATGCGACTCGTTTCCTTGAGCCCGAAAGCCTTGGTGTCAAGCTTTTGCTAATGATGGTCTTATAGAAATTGTGTATCAATGCCGTAAGCAGAAGGAATACGGTGTTCTCTGCCATGAACGACTTGGGGAGCCTGTTCCAGCCGAATCCGTTGTTCATATCATCGAATATACGCTCTTTGCCCCCACGCTTGTTGTAAAATTCGATGATGTCTCTTGTTGATGAGTCGTAATCGTTGGTAAGAATGCATCTGTAGGTGTATTCACCTTCCCACAAGTCAAGCTCTCCATCCATGCGCTTTTGTCTCTGAATGACAAGACGATAGCACTTGCCTTCCCATTTCTCAACGAGAATGGAATTGAGTTCAAACTGGATGCCGTTGATTTCCTCCGTCTTCCATCCATCCCTCAGTGAAAACAAGTCATCGTAGAGCGAACTGCATCTGTTGGCGCGGATGTAGAAGTGCGTGCAATGCTTCTCTATCTCACTGACAATTTCCTTCGAGCACGAACCACAGTCGGCTCTGAAGCGATTCACACGGATGCAGTTGGCTTCCAGTAGGGCAAAAAAATCTCTCTTGTGGGTCTCAGCCTGATAAAAGCGCACATTTGTGTTGCCATCGCTGTTCTCAATATAGACAATCTTGTCACCGATGACATATACGCCAGGTCTGTAGCCGAGGGACTTCTTGTATGTCGGTTTTGCATCATACTTCTCTGTTTCAAGGAACTGATGGTCGAAATCAACATCGTAGGTTTCCACCTCCTTCAGCTCACCGGTGGAAACCAAGGCTTTTAAAGCAAGGCGTTGAGCTTGTCTGCCGTATTGAAATCATAGGTCTTGCCCTTATCGGAAGTATAGGAGATGTTTTCCTGTGTCAGTTCCTTGATGGCTCTGAGGATGGTATCAGAGCCTGCATGTGCGCAAGGTCGGATGATACGAGAGATGACGCATCAGATGCGATGTTACATCCTCCACGCATGAACCGCCACAGAAGTATACGCTCATCAGAGAACGAATAATTTCGCTGTACTGGTATCCGATGATACTGCGGCATCTCTGACCAAGAGTCTGGTCGATAATAGGTGAAAGCATGGAGTCAAATCGCTCCATGATTGAAAAAATTCCTCCAAAAGGTGTGAGTTTTTCGGATTTTATTAGTACCTTTGCCATGTCTTGTTACGATTTACGCTTGTTTTGATTTGCAACACTAAGATAAGTGAAAAAATCTGACATGGCAAAAATCCTGAGCAACTTTTTGTTGCTCAGAACTTATAAATAAAGTTAAATCAAAGTGTTGCGGAATTAAGGTTTCCGGAAAAGCCCCTGCTTCAACCGAACAGCAACAGAATAAGCGGAAAAATATCCGGACGTGTCACTGATATAAAAGGAGAGCCGCTTATTGGGGTCAACGTTACTGTGGATGGAGATGCAAACGGTTCGATTACAAATATGGATGGTTTGTATGAGATATTCGTAACCAAGAAGTGCGTAGTGCTTAAATTTACCTATATCGGGTTTAAAACTTCTGAAATACGAACCAATGCTTCGACCAACATTTATGATGTCACCTTGGAAGAACAGGTCAACGAATTGGAAGAGACTGTTATTGTGGGTTATGGTACCCAGCGTAAAATAAGTAATATCGGTGCACAGTCTTCCATGAAGATGGAAGATATTAAGACGCCTTCTGCCAGTTTAACAACTACATTGGCAGGTCGTTTGGCGGGTGTTGTGGCTGTACAACGTACAGGAGAACCGGGAAAAGATGCTGCTGATATCTGGATTCGTGGTATTTCCACTCCCAACACTTCTTCTCCGCTAGTATTGGTGGATGGAGTGGAACGTTCGTTCAATGACATCGATCCGGAAGATATTGAATCGTTGACAACGCTGAAAGATGCATCAGCAACAGCCTGTGTATGGTGTACGTGGTGCCAATGGCGTAATTTTGATTAAAACCAAACCGGGAAAGGTAGGAAAACCGACAGTGAGCGCGGATTATTATGAATCGTTTACCCGTTTCACGAAGATGGTTGATTTGGCAGATGGTATCACTTATATGAATGCAGCCAACGAGGCAATGCGTAATGACGGTATTGCTACGAAATATACAGAAGATCAGATACGTAACACGATTGCTGGTAAGGATCCTTATCTATATCCGAATGTGGATTGGTTGAAAGAAATCTTTAATGATTGGGGACATAATCGCCGTGTGAATGTAAATGTACGCGGTGGTAGCGAAAAGTCGCTTATTATGCATCAGTCAGCTACTTTAATGAGAGACAGGTATGACGGTGACTGATAAGAATATCGACACCTATGATTCTAAAATGAAATATAGCCGTTATAACTTTTTACTACCAATTTGAATATCGACGTAACTCCTACTACTAAGGTCGAGATCGGTGCGCAAGGTTATCTGGGAGAAGGAAACTATCCGGCCATCTCTTCTGCCGATTTGTATAATGCGGCAATGTCTATCTCACCGGTTGAATATCCGAAGATGTTCTTTGTTAATGGAGAAGCCTTTGTGCCGGGAACTTCAACCAATAATAACTTTAACAACCCTTATTCACAGGCTACACGTCGTGGTTATGACAACCTGACGAAAAATCAGATTTACTCTAATTTGCGCGTCACACAGGATTTGGATATGCTTTACGAAAGGACTGAAACTGACTGCTATGTATGCATTCGACGTATACAATGAGATACATGTACATCAGGACCGTGCAGAGTCTACCTACAACTTCCTGGACACTAGTGTTCCTTACGATATGAATGGACAACCTATTCTGCAACGTATTTATGAAGGAAGTAACGTGTTAAGCTATAAACAGGAAACGAGTGGTAACAAAAAAAAGACCTATTTGGAGGCTTCCTTGAACTATGACCGGACATTCAACGACGATCATCGTGTTAGTGCGTTATTCCTGTTCAATCAGCAATCCAAACTATTATATCCGAAAGGGACATTGGAAGATGCGATTCCGTATCGTATGATGGGTATTGCCGGTCGTGCCACTTATTCATGGAAAGACCGTTACTTCGCAGAATTCAACATCGGTTATAACGGTGCCGAGAACTTTTCACCTAAACATCGTTTCGAACTTTCCCTGCATTTGGTGTAGGATGGGTTGTTTCAAATGAGAAATTCTGGCAACCTCTGTCGAAGGCAGTTTCTTTCTTTGAAGATACGTTATACGGATGGTAAAGTGGGTAATAGCGAAGTTTCCGACCGTCGTTTCATGTATCTGGATCAGATGAAAGAAAATGGAGACTATGGTTATAAATTCGGACCGAATGGAACTAAGTGGTCCGGTTATGAAACAGTGAATATGGCTGTTGACCTGATTTGGGAAGAATCTCGTAAACAAGACCTGGGTATTGACCTTAAGCTATTTAATGACGATCTGTCTATTGTATTCGACTTGTTTAAAGAACGTCGTGAAAACATCTTGTTGAAGCGTGAACATTCTATACCTTCATTCCTGGGATACAACACATCTGCTCCTTACGGAAACATCGGTATTATAGAAAATAAAGGATTTGACGGAACGATCGAGTATAACAAGCGTATCAATAAAGACTGGGTAATTGCGCTTCGTGGTAATGTCACCTTTAATAAGGATAAATGGATTCAGGGAGAATTGCCGGAACAGAAATACGAATGGATGAACCAATATGGGCACAACATCAATGGAGTGAAAGGATATGTTGCCGAGGGGCTGTTCACTCAAACTGAAATAGATGATATGGCACGCTGGGAATCTTTTGTCGGATGCCAATAAAGCCATTACTCCCAAACCGTTTGCATCACAGTTTGGAACAGTGAAAGCCGGAGATATCAAATACAAGGATTTAAACAATGACGGTCAGATAGACGCATACGACCAGACTTACATTTCGTGGTGATGTGCCGACAACTGTCTATGGTTTCGGATTTACAGTAGGTTGGAAAGACTTGTCTGTGGGTATGATGTTCCAGGGCGTAGCAGGAGCCGAACGTGTTTTTGAATGGTAGCAGTGTTAATCCGTTTAATGGCGGTGGCGGTAGTGGTAACCTTTACTCTAACATTGGCGACCGTTGGACAGAGGAAAATCCGGATCAGAATGCCTTTTATCCGCGTTTGTCTTATGGAAGCGAAACAACCAGTAATATTAATAACTTCCAGAAAAGTACCTGGTGGGTACGTAACATGAACTTCCTGCGTTTGAAGACATTGCAGATCTCTTATAATCTGCCTAAACCCCTGGGTGAATAAAGTTCATCTGAAGAATGCGGCTGTATATGTAATGGGAACTAACCTGTTCACTTTGAGTCGTTTCAAATTGTGGGATCCGGAGTTGAATACCGATAATGGTGCTTCTTATCCGAATACGACTTCTTATTCAGTTGGTATTAATTTCACATTCTAAACAAAAAAGATAATGAAAAAATATAATTATATAATCGTTAGTTTGCTGGCGTGTCTCTTGACGACATCTTGTAATGACTATTTTGACCAGGTGCCTGATGACCGTTTATCACTCAAGGAGATTTTCACAACCAGAGATGGAGCCTTGCGGTATCTTTCGAACGTATACACTATTCTTACCGGATGAATTTAACCAACGTCAGGTGCATGAAACAAGTCTGTACCGTACTCCCGGTCCTTGGACAGGCTCCAGTGACGAAGCAGAGTGGACAAATGACAATAAAGGGAAATTGATAAATAACAACTCTATCGATGCGACGGAAGGAACGATGGTGTTGTATCGCTGGAAGAGCTGGTTTTCAGGTATTCATGAAGCGGCAGTATTTACAGAAAATGTAGATCAGGCACCGCTGACTGTTACAGAAAGAAATCAATGGAAAGCGGAAGCAAGAGCTTTGCGGGCGATCTACTATTTTTATCTAGTACGTACTTATGGTCCGGTTCCTTTGCTTGAAAAGGACTTCCCGATGGATACTCCGAGCGATGAGTTGCAACTCCCTCGTAATACGGTAGACGAGTGTTTCGATTTTATCGTATCAGAACTGAAAGGTGCGCAAAACGATGGTTTACTGGACGATGCTTCTACCGACAAAGTGTCCGGATATGGCCGTATTGATAAGGCGATTGCACAGGCGTTTATCATCGAGGCATTGACTTATCGTGCCAGCTGGTTGTTTAATGGTGAGTGCAATTACTATTCAGACCTGGCTAATACGGACGGAACAAAACTGTTCCCCTAACAAACCGGACGAAGCTACCAAACGTGCTAATTGGCAGAAAGTGATTAATGAATGTAACACTTTCTTCTCTAATTATGGAAGTCGTTATCATTTGATGTATACCAATAAGGACGGTGTTTCTGTTTCCGGTCCGGACTCGGAAGGCTTCAGCCCGACAGAATCTTATCGCCGTGCAAGTAAGAACCCTGTTTTCTGAAATGGGTAACAATAAAGAAATGATTTTCTATCGTTTGGATAATGCTGCCGGAACCATGCAGTACGACCGTATGCCGAATAGATCCGGTAATACGACTAATTATAGAGGTGGTAGCTTGTTGGGAGCGACCCAAAAAATGGTAGATGCCCATTTCATGTCAAACGGAGAATCTCCTATTTCCGGATATAGTGCTGACGGAGTCACTCCGATTATCAACGAAAAATCCGATTATGTAGAAGAGGAGTCTCTACAACAGAATACAAAGGAACAGACGGTACCTTATATGCACCGGCAGGAACCAGAATGATGTATGTTAATCGTGAACCTCGTTTTTATGTAGACATTACCTTTAGTAATTCAAAATGGTTTGATGGAACAGAAGGCGATTATATAGTAGATTTCACTTATAGCGGAAGTTGTGGTAAAAGAACAAGGTAGCAATGACTATACAAGTACAGGTTATTTGGTGCGCAAAGGAATGGATTCCGCGACCGTAACCAGAACTTGGTTTGTGTGCTCTTGCGTCTGACTAATATTTATTTTGACTATATCGAAGCACTTGCGCATGTCAGCCCGACTCATGAAGACATCTGGACGTATATGAACATGATCCGTAAGCGTGCGGGTATTCCGGGATACGGTGAAACAGTCAATCTGCCTAAACCGACTACAACGGAAGAAGTCATGGAGCCTGATTCGTAAAGAGAAACGCATTGAGTTGAGTTTCGAAAACTGCCGTTATTTTGATGTACGTCGCTGGGGATTGGTAAATGAGTATTTCAACAAGGCAATTCACGGTATGAATGTCAATTATGACGGAAATGAATTCTTCAAACGTACGGAGATTGTGAAGCGTATTTTTTGACCGTCAGTACTTCTTCCCCATACCACAGGGCGAAATTGATATTGATAAAAACTTGGTTCAGATATTACGTATTGCTGTGCGAGAAGCATTGCAGCTTCGCCGGGCGGCAGCATTT
>VOFJ01002180.1_pt1 | contig 26499 bp, 32 predicted proteins | sample 5384081 | NCBI WGS metagenome assembly VOFJ01 (sample SAMN12384729, study PRJNA508395) | human gut metagenome | isolation source: healthy gut I | host: Homo sapiens | reverse complement strand
TCAACGTACTTCGTTCAGTTACGTATTGCTGAGCTGAAGCTCATCCGTGACCGCTATCCCATTCTCGGCCTGCCCGTGCTGCGCGGCGCTGTGACCTTTGTGGACTCCATGGTCCGCGGCGTGAAGGCGCTGATGTACTCGGCGGACTTCTTCCCCGAGGAGGAGGGCGAGCCGTCGAAGCTCGATCTGTGGCTGGAGAAGAAGCTCGGCAGCGAAAAGCTGCAAAAGCTCGTTGTGGCGCTGGCGGTCGTGCTGTCGCTGGGCCTGACCATCGGGCTTTTTATGATCCTGCCGACCTTCCTCGCGGGCCTGCTCGGGCGCTTCATCCCGAACGTGGTCGTGCACAATCTGGTCGAGTCCGTCATCAAGCTGCTGATCTTCTTCGGCTACCTGCTCCTGTGCTCGAAGCAGAAGGACATTCAGCGCGTGTTCCAGTACCATGGCGCAGAGCATAAGACCATCTTCTGCTACGAGGCGGGCCTGCCGCTGACGGTGGAGAACTGCCGCATCCAGCCGCGCCACCATCCGCGCTGCGGCACGAGCTTTCTGTTCGTGGTGGTCGTGGTGTCCATCCTCGTTTCGAGCGTGGTGTTCAGCTTCGTCGACTGGCGCAATGTCTGGGTGCGCATCGGATTGCACCTGCTGCTGCTGATTCCCGTGGTGGGCGTGACCTACGAGTTCAACCGCTATGTCGGCGGGCATGACAATCCCGTGACGAACGCGCTGGCAAAGCCCGGCCTCTGGCTGCAGAACTTCACCACCAACGAGCCGGACGACAGTATGCTCGAGGTCGCCATCCGCGCGATGGAGCTGGTCATTCCCGAGCAGAAGGGCAAGGACGAGTGGTAAATGGCGATCAAGTACAACGACCTCTATATGGACCTGCGCAGGCGCCTGCGCGAGGCGGGCGCGGAGGACGCGACGCAGGCGGCGCGCGAGCTGGTCTGCACCGCGTCGGGCAAAACGAAAAATGAGCTTCTGCGCGACGGGCTGCTCTACGCCTCGCCCGAGGTCGAGCGCTCGGCGTATTCCCTGTGCGCTCGGCACCTTGCTGGCGAGCCGGTGGCCTATCTTATCGGCGAGTGGGAGTTTTACGGTCTGGGGCTGGATATTTCGCCCGCCGTGCTCATCCCGCGCCCCGACACCGAGGTGCTGGTGCAGACGGTCGTCCACGAGCTGGACTCCGGCGCGGACTGCCGTGTGCTCGACCTGTGCGCGGGCAGCGGCTGCATCGGCCTCGCCGTGGCAAGCCAAGTGCTGCGCAGCCGCGTGCTGCTCGGCGAGTGGGACGAGGAGGCGCTCAAGGTCTGCCGCCAGAACATCCGCCGCAACCAGCTCTCCGCGCGCGTGACGAGCCTGCGCATGGACGCGCGCGAGAAGCCCTCGCGCCAGCTCGGCGAGTTCGACTGCATCGTTTCCAACCCGCCCTATATCCCCACGGCGGACATTGAAGCGCTCGATCCCTCCGTGCGCGACCACGAGCCGCACCTCGCGCTTGACGGCGGCGCGGACGGATTGGATTTCTACCGCGTCATCGCGGATAAATGGCGCGACGCTCTCTTGCCGAACGGACTCATGGCCTTCGAGGTCGGCATCGGGCAGGCGGACGAGGTGCTGCGCATCATGCGCGCGAACGGCTTCGGCGACATCCAGATCGTCAAGGACCTGCACGGTATCCCCCGCGTGGTCTACGGACGGCTTTGCAAAGAGATCTGACAAAAAATTTAAGATACAGAAGCAGAAACAGGAGGATGAACCAATGGCAGCAGAGAAAGTGACTAAGGCGGCGCCCACCGCGCCCAACGCCGACAAGAAACGCGCCATCGAAACGGCGATGGCACAGATCGAAAAGCTCTACGGCAAGGGCTCCATCATGCGCTGCGGCGACGAGCAGGCCGCGAACGTGGAGGCCATCTCCACCGGCTCGCTGGCGCTCGACCTCGCGCTCGGCATCGGCGGATTGCCCAGGGCCGCATCGTGGAGATCTACGGCCCCGAGTCCTCCGGCAAAACGACGCTCGCCCTGCACGTCCTCGCGCAGGCGCAGAAGGCGGGCGGCGAGGTCGCGTTCATCGACGCCGAGCACGCGCTCGACATCGGCTACGCCCGCGCCCTCGGCGTGAATGTGGAGGATATGCTCGTCTCCCAGCCGGACACCGGCGAGCAGGCACTGGAGATCACCGAGGCCCTGGTCCGCTCCGGTGCCATCGACGTGGTGGTGGTGGACTCCGTGGCCGCCCTGGTGCCCCGTGCTGAGATCGAGGGCGAGATGGGCGACAGCTTCGTGGGCCTCCACGCACGGCTTATGTCTCAGGCCCTGCGCAAGCTCGCCGGCGCGATCGCCAAGACCAACTCCATCGTTATCTTCATCAACCAGCTCCGGGAAAAGGTCGGCGTGATGTACGGCAACCCGGAGGTCACCACCGGCGGCCGGGCCCTGAAGTTCTACGCAAGCGTGCGCATCGACGTGCGCCGCATCGAGACGCTCAAGTCCGGCAGCGAGATCATCGGCAACCGCACCCGCGCCAAGGTGGTGAAGAACAAGGTGGCTCCCCCGTTCCGCGAGGCGGAGTTTGACATCATGTACGGCGAGGGCATCTCCATGCTCGGCGAGCTCATGACCTCGGCGTGAAGCTCGACCTCGTGCAGAAGAGCGGCTCGTGGTACTCGATGGGCGAAACGCGCATCGGACAGGGCCGCGATTCCGCCAAGCAGTACCTGCGCGACAACCCCGAGATCGCCGCGAAGCTCGAGAGTGACATCCGCCGCGACTTCCACAAGCTCATGAGCAATCAGTCGAGGATCGCCGCCAAGGCGGCGGGCCGCGCCGTGGACGTCAGCGCCGACGATTTTGAGGGCTGATGAAGGTCGAGCGCATCGAACGGTCAAAGCATAAGCAGGAGCGCGTTCTCGTGTATCTGGAGGGGGGGAACCTTCTCCGGATCACCGAGAGCGAGCTTCTGCGTTTCGGCTTATATGTGGGGCTGGACATTTCGCCCGAGACTGTGGTACAATTACAAAAAAGCGGCGCGCGCAGCGAGACGCGCGTGCGCGCCGCCAATATGATCTCCGCCCGTCCGCTCTCAAAGCACGAGCTGACGCGCCGTCTCGTGCAGAAGGGCGCCGAGGCGGACGACGCCGGCGCGGCGGCGGCATATCTCGAGAATATCGGCGCACTGGACGACGCGGCCTATGCCGCCATGCTCGTGCGCCATTACAGCGCACAGGGCTGCGGTCCCGCCCGCATCCGCGACGAGCTTTACCGCCGCGGCGTGCCGCGCGAGCTGTGGGACGAGGCGCTGGAAACAGCCCCCGACGCGCAGGAGACGCTCGCGCGCGTCATCGCGTCGAAAACGCGGGGGAAGCCCCTGAACGAAAAGGACTATAAACGCTTGTCGGATGCTCTGCTGCGCCGCGGCTTTTCGTGGGGCGAGGTCAAGACCGCCCTGCGGGCGGCGGGCGCGGCGTTGACGGACGCGGACGACGGGCTGTGACCGAAAACGATTTTTGCCGCCGGTGCGCGGCGGACGGGAAGAGGACTATGGCATACAAACTTCACTTTATTTCGCTCGGCTGCGCGAAAAATATGGTCAACTGCGAGCAGATGATGGCCCTGTGCCGCGATGCCGGCATGGAGCTTTGCCCGTCGCCCGAGGGCTGCGACGCTGCGGTGGTCAACACCTGCGGCTTCCTCTCGAGCGCGAATGAGGAGGCCATCGAGAACATTCTCGCCATGGCGGAGCTGAAAAAGGCCGGCAAGCTCAAGAAAATTCTGGTCACCGGCTGCATGACACAGCGCTATCAGGGTGAGGTGGCAAAGGAGCTTCCCGAGGTGGACGGCATTCTCGGCACCGGCAGCTACAAGGACATTGTGGACGCGGTCGAGACCGTCATGGCGGGCGGCACCGTCAGCCGCTTCGACGACATCAACGCGCCGGTCGACGAGTTCGGCCGCGTGCTCACCACGCCGGGCCACTACGCTTTCCTGCGCATCGCGGAGGGCTGCGACAACTGGTGCGCCTTCTGCATCATCCCCAAGCTGCGCGGCAAATACCGCTCCCGCACGATGGAGCATGTTCTCGCCGAGGCAAGGCAGCTCGCCGATTCCGGTGTCAAGGAGCTGATCGTCATCGCGCAGGACATCACGCGCTACGGCATGGACTGGGACGGCAAGCCCCATCTGGCCGACCTTTTAGAGGAGCTTTGCAAGCTCGATTTCCATTGGATCCGCCTGCACTACCTCTATCCCGAGTGGATCGACGACCGCCTGATCGACGTGATCGCCCGCGAGGACAAAATTCTGAAATACCTCGACATTCCGCTCCAGCACTGCAACGATAAGATCCTCAAGAAGATGAACCGGCGCGGCGACAAGAAATACCTCTGCGCCCTGCTCGATAAGCTCCGCGAGCGCATCCCCGGCCTCGTGCTGCGCACGTCCATCATCGCGGGACTGCCCGGCGAGGGCGAGGAGGAGTTCGACGAGCTGTGCGATTTCCTGCGCGAGCAGAAGCTGCTGCGCGCGGGCGTGTTTCCCTATTCCCCCGAGGAGGGGACGCGCGCGGCAAAGATGGAGCGCGTCGACTCCGACGAGGCGGCCCGCCGCGCCGAGCGGATCGTGGACATCCAGAGCGAGATCATCGACGCGTGGAACGACGAACGGCAGGGTGACGTGATGGAGGTCCTCTGCGAGGGCTTCGACGGGCAATCCATGCTCTTTGTTCGGCCGCAGCTATGCCGAGTCGCCAGACATCGACGGGCGCATCTACTTCTCCGCCCCGCGCGACGTCGCGGCGGGCGAGTTCGTGCCCGTGCGCATCACCGGCGCGATGGACGGCGAGTTGACCGGCGAGCTGGCCGAGGAATAAGACGCCGCGCGGACGCGGCAAAATAGCAAACCGGCGCGCGAGCGCCTTGAAAGGACTGTTCACAGATGACGACTGCCAATAAGCTCACCCTTGCGCGGGTGGCGCTCATCCCTGTATTTCTTGTGATCCTGTATCTGGATTTCCCCTATGCGCGCTGCGCCGCCTTCGGCGTGTTCGTGGTCGCGTGCCTCACGGATTTCGTGGACGGCTACATCGCCCGCCACTACAACCAGGTCACGAATTTCGGCAAGTTCATGGACCCGCTGGCGGACAAGGTGCTCGTCATGGCGGCCATGTGCTACCTCGTCGAGATCGGGCAGATGCCCGGCTGGTGTCTGGCCATCGTGCTGCTGCGCGAGTTCGCGGTCTCCGGAATGCGGCTCGTTGCCGTCGAGCAGGGCCGCGTGATTGCCGCGGCGTGGTCCGGCAAGGTCAAAACGGCCTCGACCATGGTCTGCCTCTGCGCGATGCTGCTCAACGTTTTCGGCGCGTACGCGTGGTTCGATCCCCTGTGCAATGCCGTCATCGTGCTGACCACCGCCTATTCCGGCATTGAGTATTTCATCAAAAATGCCGACGTGTTCCGCGAGCCGGACTGAAGCCAAGTTAATTTTGCTCTGAAAAGGAGTTTCTGTATGTACCTCTATAATTCTGCCACCCACAAAAAGGAAGAGCTCAAGACCCATACCCCGAACCACGTCGAGATGTACACCTGCGGCCCGACCGTGTATCACTTTGCCCACATCGGCAACCTCCGCAGCTACATCATGGAGGACGTGCTGGAGAAGTTCCTGCGCTGGCCGGGCTACGATGTGAACCGCGTCATGAACATCACCGACGTGGGACACCTGGCCTCCGACGCCGACACCGGCGAGGACAAGATGCTGAAGGGCGCGCGGCGGGAGCATAAAACGGTGATGGAGATCGCCAAATACTATACCGACGCCTTCTTCGAGGACTGCCGAAAGCTGAACATCAAGCGTCCCCGACGTGGTCCAGCCCGCCACCGGCTCATCGATGACTATATCAAGATCATCACCCGCTGCTTGACAAGGCTACGCCTACGTCGCCGGCGGCAACGTCTACTTCGACACGAGCAAGCTGGAGCGCTACTACATCTTTAACGACCACGACGAGGAGGATCTCGCGGTAGGCGTCCGCGAGGGCGTGGAGGAGGACCCGAACAAGCGGAACCGCAACGACTTTGTGCTGTGGTTCACCAAGAGCAAGTTCGAGGACCAGGCGCTCAAGTGGGACTCCCCGTGGGGCGTGGCTATCCCGGCTGGCACATTGAGTGCTCCGGCATCTCCATGAAGTACAACGGAGAGTACCTCGATCTCCACTGCGGCGGCGTGGACAATGCCTTCCCGCACCACACGAACGAGATCGCCCAGTCCGAAAGCTACCTCGGACATCCTTGGTGCCCTCACTGGTGCCATGTGCCCATCTCAACACAACCACGGCAAGATGTCCAAGTCCAAGGGCGAATTCTCACCGTCTCTCTGCTTGAGGAGAAGGGCTACGACCCCCTGGCCTACCGTTTCTTCTGCCTCCAGAGCCACTACCGCAAGGCCCTCGTGTTCACCTGGGAGAATCTGGATAACGCCGTGCTCGCCTACAACAAGCTCCTTGCGAAGATCGCCAACCTCAAGGACGAGGGCGGCGTGGACGAGGCCGTGCGCGCCGAGTACCGCGCGAAATTCTCCAAGGAGATGGACAACGACCTCAACACCGCCATGGGCGTCACCGTGCTCTACGATGTGCTCAAGGCCAAGACGAGCGGCGCGACCAAGCTCGCGATCATCGCCGACCTCGACGAGGTCTGAGCCTTGACCTTATCGCCAAGGCCGCCGCGCTGCGCGAGAAGAACGCCGCGGCCGCCGCGCAGAGCGCGGGTGCGTTCACTGTCATCGCCGAGGACGGCACGCCGGACGAGGCCGTCGAGGCGCTGATCCGTCAGCGCGCAGACGCCAAGAAGGCGAAGAACTTCGCCGAGGCCGACCGCATCCGCGACGAGCTGAAGGCACGGGCATCGAGGTGACCGATGTGCCGAACGGCGCGAAGTGGAAGCGCATCTGAAAAAAACAGGAGGGCATTGCCATGCGTAAGATTCTCGTCGTCATTGATATGCAGAACGACTTCATCGACGGCTCGCTCGGTACGAAGGAGGCGCAGCAGATCGTTCCGCGCGTTGTGGAGAAGATGAAGGAGTACGACCCGTGGAACATCTATCTCACGCGCGACACGCATTACGAAAACTATCTCGACACGCAGGAGGGCCGCAACCTGCCCATCGAGCACTGCATCGAGGGCACCCACGGCTGGCAGCTCAACGATGCGGTCGCCAAGGCCGCGGAGAAGGCGACCGTTATCGACAAGCCCACCTTCGGCTCCAACCGTCTCGCCGGTATTCTGATGACCGAGCGCGCGCAGGAGGCGCTGGAGATCGAGCTGGTCGGCCTCTGCACCGACATCTGTGTGGTGTCCAACGCGCTGCTGTTCAAGGCGGCGATGCCCGAAGCGCCCATCACCGTGGACGCGAGCTGCTGCGCCGGCGTCACGCCGGAGAGCCACCGCCACGCGCTCGAGACGATGAAGATGTGCCAGATCAAGGTCGTCAACGACTAAAGAAAAAAGGGAAGCGTCCCGCTTGCGGGACGCTTCCCTTTTTCAGCTCTCCATGTGCTTGCCGAGAAAGCCTGATGGCCTGCGCGAGCTTGTACTCCGTCTCGCCGACGTGGTTCTCCCCTCGTTCTCCACAAACAGCACCAGCCCCAGCGCGTCGCCCTCGGAGATGATGGGTGCGGCGATGGTCGCGCAGTAGCGGTCGAGCGACTCGGTGACGAACACGCTGCGCTCGCTCGGCACGGCGCGGTAGATACCGCGGTCCTCCATGATCTGCTCGAGCTGCGGGCTGATGCGCTTGCCGATGAGGTCGCGGCGCGCGCTGCCTGCCGCGGCGATGACGCTGTCGCGGTCGGTCACGGCGACGGTCAAGCCGGTGGTTTTGTTGAGTGTTTCACAGATCTGTGCGGCAAACTCATCTACGCCGCCCATGAGCGAATACTTCTTAAAAATGACCTCCCCGTCCTTGCTCGTGTAGATCTCCAACGGGTCGCCCTCGCGGATTCTCATGGTGCGGCGGATCTCCTTGGGAATGACAACGCGGCCAAGGTCGTCGATCCGTCTGACAATTCCGGTTGCTTTCATCTATGCCGATTCTCCTTTAACGTCGTTTTACTGGCCTTAGTCTTTGAAAATCGCGCCAGTTTATCCAAGGAACAAGCTGGAAGATTTTTGACAAAAAATGGTCCGCATCCATTTCGAATGCGGACGGTCCGATGATCTTATTGCTTTTGCGCTGCGGTCTGCTGCCCGAGCAGGCGGAAGCACAGCGCCGTGAGCAGGGGGATAGCGTAGGCGAGCAGCTGCGCCGTGCCGCCGACGCTCACGAGCAGGTTATAGATGGCGTGGTAGATGATGGCGACGCAGAGCAGGCCGAACAGGCACGCCGCGCGGAGCGGGCGGCTGCCCCATACGGGGCGCAGGACGCGGCCATACACGCTGCCGCAGACGATGTGCATCGCGCCCGTGCCGAAGCCGCGGATGAGCAGATAAACGAACTGCCCCGCGCCGTTCTGCGTCAGGTAGCAGACGTTCTCGAAGGTGGCGAAGCTCGCGAGCCACGCGAGGTCGGAGACGTAGAAGACCTGCGGCGTTTCCTGCCGCAGCAGCAAATGCAGCGTCCAGTAGAGCGTTCCGAGCGCGAAGGTCGCATAAAAGCAGGTCAGCAGGAACCAAGGCCGGCGGCGCGCCCGGTAGTATTCCCGCAGCGCGGCGCAGAAGCCGTAGGCCGCCGCGCGGATCGGTAGAGGTATGCTCGAAAGCCGCCGTCGCGGATGCGGGGCTGTTTGGCGATCAGGTAGGCGAACACTTCGATCATCAGGTCCTCGGACTCGTGGAGATCGTGAAGGCAGCCGTCGAGGTAGAGCGTGAGCTTGTCGCCGTGGCGCTCCATGAGAGCGCTCAGGCTGTCCTCGTCGCCGCTGAGATAGCGGCGGTAGAGAATATCGTCAGTCACTATGACGCGCCGCCTCCCGTGCTTTTTTCTCCATTATAGGGGATAGCGGTCCTGCTTGCAAGGGGAAACGTCTCTGCGGAACGACAGAAAAAACCGGCCGCCGAAGCAAGCGCTTCGGCGTCCCATGCCGCTGTGGTCAGATCCTGGTGAGGTAGATGACGCCCTCGACGGCGCTGAGCTCCCGAAGGATATCGTCGAGCGACGTGCGGCCCTCCGCCCAGAGGGTGAACGTGCCGCACACAAGGTTGTCGCCGTAGCCGGAATCGGCGTACAGCTCCAGCTCCGAGAGTGTGCAGTCCTTTTCCCGCGCGAGGCGGACGAGCTGCCCGATGCTCAGCTTCGAGCGGAGCTCGAAGTAGACGGTGGCGGTCTTCTGCCGGCTCTGGATGCGCACGTCCACCAGCCGCAGCACGTTCATCGCCAGCAGAATGAAGGCGTAGCACACTGTGCCGCCCGTGTAGAAGCCCGCGCCGATGGCGGTGCCGATGATGGACACCGCCCAGAGTCCGGCGGCGGTCGTCAGGCCCTTGATCTCATGGCTCTTGGTGACAAGAATGGTGCCCGCGCCGAGAAAGCCCAGACCGGTGATGACCGAGGCCGGCATACGCACGAGGTCGGTCGAGCCGAAGACATCGCCGATGTAGAGGTTCGTCATCATCACCAGCGCGGCAGCGTCCGCGACAATGATGTAGGTGCGGAAGCCCGCCGCCTGCCGGTGCCGCTCGCGCTCATAGCCGAGCGTGCCAGCGAACACGGTCGTGAGCAGCAGCCGCACCGTGATGGAAAGGAGCGAGAGCGAGGAGAGCTGCGAAAAAAAGGTGTCCATCCGATCATTCACCCGCCTTAAAGAAAGAATGGCCGCTTTTGGCGCGGCCCGTTGTGGTCATATGGGAGAAAAACAGCAGTCCAAATCTCCCATACGTTTGGAAGGTTATACCACAACTGAACGGAGAATGCAAGAGAAAATCGTCCGCCGCGGAAATTTTTTTCCGCAGCGGACGATCGGGAGGACTCAGACCTCGTGCCAGACGGCGTCGATGACCTCGGTACGACGTTTTATTTCAGAGGCGATATAGCTCCGGCCGACGGTCGTGAAAGACGTTGATGGAGTTGCGGACCTCCGCAAGGACGGAAAAATCGAGCGCGGCGGTGACGATCTCCTCGCCCACTCCGGCGGCGGCGAGCAGCTCGCCGCGGGGACCGAGGATGCGCGACGCGCCGCCGAACACAGTCTCGCCCGCCGTGCCGCAGGAGTTGCAGGCGGCGAGGAAGAACTGGTTTTCGATGGCGCGCGCCGCTGTGAGCGTTTCCCAATGATACCGCCGCGCGGCGGGCCATTGCGCGGGCAGGAGCAGCAGCTCGACGCCCTGAAGCGCCAGCGTGCGGAAAAGCTCGGGGAAGCGGAGGTCGTAGCAGATGAGCAGGCCGCATTTGTGCCCGTCGAGCGAAAAGGTCGTGAGGTGATCGCCGGCGGCGTAGTGCTCGTGCTCGCCCATCGGGGTAAAGAGATGCGTTTTGTCGTAGGCCGCGAGACGCGCGCCCTGCCGGTCAAAGACATAGGCGGTGTTGTACACGCGCCCGCCGCGCCGGTCGGAGACCGAGCCGGCGACGATGTTCATGTTCAGCTCGCGGGCGAGCGGCGCGCACAGCGCCTTCACCGCCTCGCCGCCGCGGTCGCTCCGCTCCGGCAGATGGTCGGCGGGGAAGAAGCCGGTGTTCCAAGTTTCCGGCAGCAGCGCGGTGTCCGCGCCCTCCGCCGCCGCGCGGCGCAGCAGCGCCTCCGCGTGCGCGAAATTATAGGCACTCTCACCCAAACGCATATCCATCTGAATGACGCTCAACCTCATGCGCAGACCTCCTTGAATTTGGTTCGGACAGGCAGCGACGCTCACGCGCCGGCGCTGTAGGCGTTTGTGTAGAGGTTATCCTCCGTGACGCCCTCGAACACGGCGTCGTAGAGTGCGGCGAAAAGCAGCTTTTTCATCGTGCAGTCCAGCCTTTCTCATTCCTCGGCAAAGCGCGTGCGCGCCCGACCGATCTTTTTCTCGTAGCGGTCCTCCTCGGAGAAGATGCAGCCGCAGTATTTCTGGAGATAAAGCCCCATCTCACGAGCCTTTGCCTGTCCCGCGCGGAAGCCGGGGCGGAAGTCACGGTAGAGAAATTCCACGCCGTACTTCCTCGCCATCGTCTCGCCGACCGCCTTGAGCAGCTCGTGGTTCTGGTAGGGGGAAATGAGCAGCGAGGAGGTGAACGCCTCGTAGCCGTGCTCGCTCGCGTACTTCGCCGCCGTGCCGAGACGGATGGTGTAGCAGTGCGCGCAGCGGTGGTCAATGTCCGCGGCGACGGCGCGGACGAAGTCGCGCAGGCCGTAGTCCTCTAAGATATGCACCTCGACCCGCTCCTTTTCTCCGTATTCGAGCAGCGTCGAGCGGCGCTGGTCGTACTCTGTCCACGGGTGGATGTTCGGGTTGAACCACAGCGACACCGGCTCGATGCCCTCGCCGCGCAGGGTGTCCACGCAGTAGACCGAGCAGGGGGCGCAGCAGGAATGTAAAAGAATTTTATCCATAAAAGTCATCTCACGAAACGTTATCGGTATTTTTCTTGAACGGGCGAACGCGGAAAAAGGTTTCCGCGAAGGAGCCGTCCTTCAAAAGTTTAACATATTGTAAAGCCTTTGACAACGCCCCTTTTTTCAATTGACGAACCGTGCGCGATTATAGTATAATACATTGATTTAATATGCGGCGCTGTGCGCCGGCGAAGGAGATAGAGCCTATGTGGATCGCGGACAAGTGGGAGGATTACGAGCTGCTCGACTGCGGCGGCGGCGAAAAGCTGGAGCGCTGGGGGCGGCAGATCCTCGTGCGTCCCGACCCGCAGGCCATCTGGGAGACGCCGCACGCGAACCGCGGCTGGAAAAACGCGCAGGGACGCTACCACCGCTCGTCCACCGGCGGCGGACATTGGGACAAGGAAAAGCTGCCCGAGCAGTGGCAGATGCGTTACCGCGACCTGACGTTCCAGGTCAAGCCCATGAACTTCAAGCACACGGGCCTGTTCCGGAACAGGCGGCCAACTGGGATTTCGCGAGTGAGAAGATCGGAACGGCCGGGCGGCCCATCCGTGTGCTGAACCTGTTCGCCTACACGGGCGCGGCGAGCGTCGCCTGCGCCAAGAGCGGCGCGAGCGTGTGCCATGTGGATGCGGCGAAGGGCATGGTCGCATGGGGCAAGGAAAATGCCGGCCTCAGCGGCGTGGCCGACGGGCCGATCCGCTGGATCGTGGACGACTGTGCGAAGTTCGTGGAGCGGGAGATCCGCCGCGGCAAGACCTACGACGCCATCATCATGGACCCGCCGAGCTATGGGCGGGGCCCGGGCGGCGAGGTATGGAAGCTTGAGACGAACCTCTGGCCGTTTGTGGAGCTGGTGTCCGGCGTGCTGTCGGACGATCCGCTCTTTGTCATCATCAATTCCTACACCACGGGCCTTGAGCCCTCGGTGCTCACGTATCTGCTCGGAGAGCATCTTCACCCGGCGCTTCGGCGGCCGCAGCGAATCGCAGGAGCTGGGCCTGCCGGTCACGGCGTCCGGTCTCGCGCTGCCGTGCGGGGCGACCTGCCGCTGGGCAGTGAATAAACAAAGGAAGAAAAATTATGTAACCATGCTGACGGACTGAAAACCTGACCTTTCCTATCCCCGGGCGAGGAAAACGAGCAGCCGACGCTCGGCGCTTGACGGCGTGACGCTTGCCATCGAGCGCGGCTGTTCGTGGCCATCCTCGGGCACAACGGCTCGGGCAAGAGCACACTGGCCAAGCTCTTCAATGCCATCCTGCTGCCGACCGGCGGCAAGGTGTATGTTGACGGCATGGACACGGCGGACGAAAATAACCTTCTGTCCGTGCGCGCCACGGTGGGCATGGTCTTTCAGAACCCCGATAACCAGATCGTCGCAAACGTCGTCGAGGACGATGTGGCCTTCGCGCCGGAGAACCTCGGCGTGCCGCCGCAGGAGATCCGCGCGCGTGTGGACGCAGCCCTCAGGCAGGTCGGCATGTATGACTTCCGCCTGCACGCGCCGCACCTGCTCTCCGGCGGACAAAAGCAGCGCGTCGCCATCGCGGGCGTCATCGCCATGCAGCCCAAGTGCATCGTGCTCGACGAGCCGACGGCCATGCTCGACCCGTCCGGACGGCGCGAGGTGATCGACACGGCGACAAAGCTCTGCCGTGAGCAGGGCATCACGGTCGTGCTCATCACACACCATATGGAGGAGTGCGTCGGCGCCGACCGCGTGATCGTGCTCTCCAACGGCGCCGTCGTTGCTGACGGTGCGCCGAAGCAGGTCTTCCCGCAGGTCGGCCTGCTGCAAAAAGAGGGGCTCACCGCGCCGGTCACGGTGCGGCTGCTCGATGCGCTGCGTGCCCACGGCATGGATGTGCCGATCGACGCGCTCACGGTCTCCGACTGCGCCGATGCCGTTGCCGCCGCCCTGAAAAAGTAACTACCGATCTTCACCGATAAAGGAAACGAAATTATGACGCCAATCATCCGGGTGGATCACCTCCGGCACACCTACAGTGCCGGGACACCTTTTGAAAAAGTCGCTATCGACGATATTGATCTCGCCATCCCCGCCGGACAGTTCGTGGGCATCATCGGCCACACGGGCTCCGGCAAAAGCACGTTCATCCAGCACCTCAACGGGCTGCTCGCGCCGACATCCGGCACCGTGTTTTTCGACGGGGAGGACATTCACCGCAGCAAGGAGGCCACGCGCGACGTGCGCTTTCAGGTCGGGCTTGTCTTTCAGTACCCCGAGCACCAGCTCTTTGAGGAGACGGTGTACCGGGACATCGCCTTCGGCCCGAAAAACGCCCGCCTCTCCGCCGAGGAGGTCGATGCGCGCGTGCGTGAGGCGGCGCGCTTTGTGGGCGTCGACGAGGCGCTCTTTGAGCGCTCGCCGCTCGAGCTCTCCGGCGGCCAAAAGCGCCGCATCGCCATCGCGGGCGTAATCGCCATGCGTCCCAAGGTGCTCATTCTCGACGAGCCCACCGCAGGCCTCGATCCCGCAGGCTGCCGCGGCGTGCTTGAAAACATCGCGGCCTACCGGCGCGAGACCGGCTCGGCCGTCCTGCTCGTCACGCACAGCATGGACGATGCCGCGCGCATCGCCGATCGCCTCATCGTCTTTCACGACGGGCACGTCGCCTTTGACGGCACACCGGCGGAGGTCTTTGCCCACACGCAGGCGCTGCTCGACATCGGCCTTGACGTGCCGCAGAGCGCGCGCATCGCGCAGGCGCTGCGCGACCGGGGCGTTGCGCTCCCGCCGTCGATCTACACGCTCGAGCAGCTCACAGATGCGCTGCTCACCGTCGGGAAGGAGGCGGGCGTATGCTGAAAGACGTCACCCTCGGTCAGTTTTTCCCCGGCACGAGCATCGTGCACCGGCTCGACCCGCGCTGCAAGCTGCTGATGACGGTCGTCTATATCGCGGCGCTGTTCACGGCGGAGAACTATGTGTCCTACGCTGCCATGCTCGTCGTCACGGGCGTGTGCATTGCGCTCTCGCGCATCCCGCTCAAGGTCATTCTTCGCGGTCTCAAGCCGCTGTGGATCATCATTGCGCTCACGGCCGTGCTCAATATGTTCTTCACGCCCGGCCGGGAGCTCGTGTCCTTCTGGAAGATCACGATCACCTATGAGGGTCTCGTGCGCGCCGTGTTCATGGTGCTGCGCATCACGATGCTCATCGCGGGCACGTTCCTGCTGACTTATACCACATCGCCCATCGCCCTCACGGATGCGATGGAGATCCTCTTCGGACCGCTCAAAAAGCTCAAAGTGCCTGTGCACGAGATGAGCATGATGATGTCCATCGCGCTGCGCTTCATCCCCACGCTCATCGAGGAGACGGACAAGATCATGTCCGCCCAGAAAGCGCGCGGCGCGGACTTCGAGAGCGGCAACCTGCTCCAGCGCGCCAAGCGCTGCTGCCGCTGCTCGTGCCGCTGTTCGTGTCGGCGTTCCGCCGCGCGGACGAGCTGGCCGTGGCCATGGAGTGCCGCTGCTATCACGGCGATCAGGGGCGCACGCGCATGAAGCAGCTCGAGTGGCGCATGCGCGATACGCTCGCCCTGCTCTGGGGCGCGCTCGTGCTCGCCGGCATGATCGTGCTCTCGAGGTTCGGGCTGTGAGGCGCAACATTGCCCTGCGCCTGCAGTATGACGGCACGGCCTATCACGGCTGGCAGGTGCAGAAGACGGACGTCACCGTCGCTGAAACGCTCGAGCGCGCGCTCACGAAGGTCTGCGGCGAGCCGATCAAGGTCGTTGGCTGCGGCCGCACGGACGCGGGCGTGCACGCGCGGCGCTACTGTGCCAATTTCCGCACCGACTGCACGATCCCGATTGACCGTGTACCGCTCGCGGTCAATGCCCGCCTCCCGGCGGACATCGCCGTGGTCGACGCTGTTGCCGCGCCGGAGGACTTCAACGCCATCGGCTCGTGCATTCAGAAAGAGTACGTCTATCAGATCTACAATTCCCGCATCCGCGATGCATTTTTGGAGCACCGCGTCTGCTTTTATCCCCAGCCGCTGGACTTTGCGCGGCTCGAGCGCGCCGGCCGCGCCTTTGAGGGCACGCACGACTTTGCCGCCGTGCGCTCCGTCGGCACCGAGACGCGCACGACCGTGCGCACGGTGCACTGGTGCCGTGCCGAGCGCGACGGGGCGATGATCTCCATCGCCGTGTGCGCCGACGGCTTTTTGTACAACATGGTGCGTGCCATCGTCGGCACGATGGTCTATGCGTCCTACGGCAAGATCGAGCCGGAGGATATCCCGGCGCTGCTGGCCACGCGCGACCGGCGGCTCACCGGGCCGACCATGCCCCCGCAGGGGCTGTATCTCAACCGCGTGTGGTACGACGGCGTCGTCGGCGATATGATGAATCAGGCCTGACGCTGCGTCCGCCGGGCGCGGACAGGGGAGGAATGTCCATGAACGATCGTGCAAAACCAAATCCCAGACTGCGTCAGGCGCTCATCGTCGCGGTGTGCGTGCTGGCCGTGCTGCTGTTTTTGTACCTGCTGCTGCGCGACCGGCCCGGCTCGGCGAACGACTATCTGGACGACAGCGCGCCCTATACCTTTGACTCCAGCGCCAACCGCACCTTCCGCACGGTGGACAGCCGCCTTGCGGTCGTATCCTCCAGCGGTCTGCAGCTGCTCGATGACAGCGGCAAGACTGTCCTGCACGAGATCTTCACGCTCGCGCAGCCGGGCATCTCCGTCGGCGGTGAGCGCGTGTGCGCCTATGACATCGGCGGCACGACGCTGTGCGTGGCGGATTTCAAGGGCAACAAGACCGACATCACTCCCTCCGGGGAGGTCATCAGTGCCGATCTGAGCGAGAGCGGCTATCTCGCCGTCTGCACGGAGGCCGCGGGCTATAAGGGCGCCGTCACGGTGTATGACGCCTCCGGCAAGGCTGTCTACGTCTGGTATTCCGGTACGGGCTACCTCGTGCGCGCCGCCGTGAGCCCGGACGGGAAGTATCTTGCCGCACTCTGCCTGCAGGATACCGGCAGCGCCGTGCATACCTTCACCCTCACGAGCGCCGATGAGCGCGGCGGCGCCGTATGCGCCGACGAGCTCTTTGCCGACCTCTTCTGGCGCGGCGGCAAGATCTGCTGCGTGTCGCAGTCGCGTCTCGCGTTTTGACGACAGCGCCAAGCTCGCCGACGAGTATCCGTTCGGCGACCTGTATCTGTATGACTACGCCGCCGAGGGCGACGGGTTTGTCACCCTTGCGCTCAGCCGCTACCGTTCGGGCAGCGCGGCGCAGCTCGTCACGGTCAATTCCGGCGGCAATGTCCTCGGTGAATGCACACCCACCGGCAGCGTCACGAGCCTGTCTGTCAACGGCAAGCAGGTGCTCGTGCAGTACAGTGACCGGCTCACGCTCTATAACCAGCAGCTTGATGAGATCAAGTCCGTCGAGCAGAATCTGCTCGGCGTCCGCCGCTCGGTGCTGCTGCGCCGGGGCGCGGCGCTGCTCGTGAGCGGCTCGAGCGCCGCGGTGCTCGCCTTCTGACCCCCGCAGCTTAGAGAGAAAGAACAGGGATACGCCTATGAAGATCGTCTTGACAGTGGTGCTCGCCGCCATCATTCTGGCCGCCGTTTGGGGCGGCTACCGCCGCGGCCTGATCCTCAGCGCCGCGCAGCTTGCCGCCATCGTCGTCGCGTTTTACGGCGCGGCGCTGCTCGCGGGGCAGGTTTCCGACCGCCTCCTGCCGGTGGCGGAGCCGTTTGCCGGCGGATATTTTGAGGGACAGCTCGACGTTGTCGCAGCCGGTCTCCCGGATAACGACGCCGGCCTCTCGGGGGAGGACTGGGTGGATGCGCACCCCGACACCGCGGAGGAATACACGCAGCAGTGCTTTGCCGCCGCCGGTGTTTCCGGCCGGGAGGGGCAGCGCATGGCGCGGCAGGCGCTCGCGCTGCGCGACGCGCAGGAGCTGCCGCTGCGCACAGCCATGACGCAGCTTTACTGCGCGCGGTTGTGCTACGTGCTTGTCACGGCGGTCGGTTTTCTGCTTTTGATGCTGATCCTTTCCGCAATCGGAAATTTACCGAATCTTACCTTCCGCATCCCGAACCGGGAGCGGCTCAACGACTTTGGCGGTGCCGCCATCGGCGCGGTCAACGGCGTGTGCTTTGGCATCCTGCTGTGCTGGGCATTGCAGTTTGCCGGGCCCGTCATCGGCTGCGACACGCTTGCGCACACCGCTCTGGCAAAAGCGCTGCAGGCCATCGACGTGCTCACGCTCGGCGCGAGCGTGTGACCTGCGCGCACGGAATCTATCGAACAGGAGAACCAGTCTATGCAGCCTACACTCTGCTCCCGCTGCAAGAAAAATGTAGCGGTGATCTTTATCACACGAATCGAAAACGGCGAGTCCCACAATGAGGGGCTGTGCCTGCGCTGCGCGCGCGAGCTGCACATCAAGCCCGTCGATGAGATGATGGAAAAGCTCGGCATCTCGGACGCCGACCTCGACAATCTCACCGGCGACGTGGCGGAGATGCTCGGCAGCATGGGTATGCTCGGCGGCGACGCGGACACGGACTCCGACGCCCCTGACGCCGACACGGACGAGGACGACGGCAAGACCGCGACGTTCCCGTTTTTGAACCGCCTCTTTAACCAGAACCCGCCCTCTGCGCCCGACGCGGAGACGCCGGAGCAGCCGCGGCAGGATGCCGCCGCTGCCGACAAGCGCGGCAGTGCGCCGCGCAAGCTGAAGTTTCTCACGAACTACTGCATCGATCTCACGCAGCGCGCCCGCGACGGCAAGCTCGATGCCATGATTGGCAGGGCAGAGGAGCTTGAGCGCGTCATCCAGATCCTCAACCGCCGCCAGAAGAACAATCCCTGTCTCATCGGCGAGCCCGGCGTCGGCAAGACGGCCATCGCCGAGGGGCTTGCCCAGCGCATCGCCGAGGGGAACGTGCCCTATAAGCTGCGCGACAAGCAGGTCTATCTGCTCGACCTCACGGCGCTCGTGGCAGGCACGCAGTTCCGCGGTCAGTTCGAGAGCCGCATGAAGGGTCTCATCGAGGAGATCCGCCGCGTCGGCAACATCATCCTCGTTATCGACGAGGTGCACAACATCGTCGGCGCGGGTGACGCTGAGGGCAGCATGAACGCCGCCAACATCCTCAAGCCCGCCCTCTCGCGCGGTGAGATCCAGGTCATCGGCGCGACGACGTTTGCCGAGTACCGCAAGCACATCGAAAAAGACGCGGCACTCGAGCGCCGCTTCCAGCCCGTCACGGTGGCCGAGCCGGGCATCGATGACAGCGTCGAGATCCTCAAGGGCGTGCGCCGCTATTATGAGGACTTTCACGGCGTCATCATCCCGGACGCCATGTGCCGCCTTGCCGTCGTGCTCAGCGAGCGCTATATCACCGACCGCTTCCTGCCCGACAAGGCCATCGACCTCATTGACGAGGCCTGTTCGGACGTGAACCTGAAAAATGCCGACCTCATCCGTGCCGACGAGGTCGAAAAGGAGATCGGTGACTATGCGCGCGAGCGCGAGCTGCTGGCCTCCGCGCCGCCGAAGAGCGGCGACGCGTATGACGATCAGGAGCTCGAGCACCGCTATGCGCGCATTGCCGAGCTGCGCAGCCGCGAGATGCAGCTGCAGACCGAGCTCGACGCGCTGCGCGCCAAGGGCCGCCCGGAGCTTACGGCGGATAACCTCGCGCGCATCATCGAGCTCTGGACGAAGATCCCGGCCGCGAGCATCCGCGCCGATGAGTTCGAGCAGCTCGCCGGTCTCGGCGACCGCCTGCGCGCGCACATCGTCGGGCAGGACGCGGCGATCGATACCGTCTGCGCCGCCATCCGCCGCAATCGCGTCGGCCTGCAGGCCAAGCGCAAGCCCGTGAGCTTCCTGTTCGTCGGCGGCACCGGCGTCGGCAAGACGGAGCTTGTCAAGCGCCTCGCCGACGAGCTCTTCCACGCGCCCGAGTCGCTCATCCGGCTCGATATGTCGGAGTTTATGGAGAAGTTTTCCGTCTCGCGCATGATCGGCTCGCCTCCGGGCTATGTCGGCTATGACGAGGCCGGCCAGCTCACGGAGAAGATCCGCCGCCGGCCGTACTCCGTCGTCCTCTTCGACGAGATCGAAAAGGCGCACCCGGACGTCATGAACCTGCTGCTGCAGATCCTGGACGACGGCCGCATCACGGACGCACAGGGGCGCACCGTGAACTTTGAGAACACCGTCATCATCCTGACCACGAACGCCGGCAGCAACACGCGCACCGGCACGCTCGGCTTCGGTCTGAGCGCGGACGATCAGAGCCGTGAGCGTGCGCAGCGCGCCCTCAACGAGTTCCTGCGGCCGGAGTTTCTCAACCGCCTCGACGAGATCGTCTACTTCAACCACCTCACGGAGGAGAACTTCCGTGCCATCGCATCCCTCATGCTCGGCGAGGTGCGCACCGCCATGGCCGAGCGCGGCATGACCCTGCACTGGACGCCTGCCGTCGTGGACTATCTGGTTCAAAAGGGCTACAGCGAGACGTATGGCGCGCGCAACCTGCGCCGCACCATCCAGCGCGACGTGGAGGACGCCATCGCCTCTGCCGTCGTCGCGCAGCGCAAGGCCGCCGGAGACGTCGCCATCGACGCGCAGAACGACCGCATCGTTGTCACCATCGACGGTAAGGAGGTAACTGCATGAACCGTTTCGAGATCATTCAGGGCAACATCACGAAATCTGATGTCGACGCCATCGTCAACGCCGCCAACTGCTCGCTGCTCGGTGGCGGCGGGGTAGACGGCGCCATCCACATGGCCGCCGGGACCGGCCTGCTCAATGAGTGCCGCGGTCTTAACGGCTGCCGTACTGGCGAGGCGAAGATCACCCGCGGCTATCGCCTGCCGGCGCGCCACGTCATCCACACGCCCGGCCCGCGCTGGCGCGACGGGCAGCACGGCGAGCCCGAGCTTCTGGCCAACTGCTACCGCAACAGCCTGCGCCTTGCGAGCGAAAACGACTGTCATACGGTCGATTTCCCGTCCATCAGCACGGGCGTCTACCGCTTCCCGCTCGATCAGGCGGCACAGATCGCCGTGCGCGAGATCACGCGCTATCTTGCCGACCATCCCGAAATGGAGCGCGTGCGCATGGTCTGCTTTGACAGCCGCACCTACGCGGCATATGCCGCCGCGCTGGCCGCGCAGGAATGCGCCGGCTGACGCTCACCGTCACGCCGGAGCAGGCAGGCCGCACGGTCAAGAGCCTGCTCCGGCGTGAGCTGCATATGGCCGACGGTGCGATCGCCCGCGTCAAGACCGTGCCGGACGGCATCTGCCGGAACGGCGTGCACGCCCGTACCGTTGACCGCGTCGCTGCAGGGGACGTGCTCACCGTGCGCATCGATGATAAGCGCTCCGGCGGCAAGTTCACGCCCGTGGCCGTGCCGCTGGACATTTTGTATGAAGACGCCGACCTGCTCGCACTCAACAAGCCCGCCGGCATGGCTGTGCACGGCGGGTACGACCGCGGCGACCCCACGGTCGCAAACGCCCTTGCCGCCTATCTCGGACCGGACGCTGTGTTTCACCCCGTCAACCGGCTCGACCGCGGCACGTCGGGCGTCATGCTCGTCGCCCGCAGCGGCTACGTGCACGACCGGCTGCGCCGCGTGCTGCACACCGGTGATTTCCGGCGCACCTATCTCGCCGTCGCCTGCGGCACGGGGCTGCCGCCGCGCGGCACGATCGACCTGCCCATCGCCCGCGCGGACGACGGTTCGACCCGGCGCATCCCTGCGCCCGGCGGTCAGCCGTCCGTCACGGACTATACCGTCCTCGCCGAGCGGGATGGCTGCACGCTCCTGCGCGTCGCGCCGCGCACCGGGCGCACGCACCAGATCCGCGTGCACTTTGCCGCCCTCGGCCACCCGCTGCTCGGCGATGCGCTCTACGGCGGCGATGCGTCCCGGCTCGCGCGCCCCGCGCTGCACTCCGCCGCGGCCGACTTTGCGCAGCCCGTCACCGGGCAGAGCCTGCATATTACCGCGCCGGTCCCGGATGACCTGCGCGCGTTTGATTTTGAGAGGTACTTATGAAGAAACGCTCCATCACGATCCTGTATAATTCGCCCGTCATCCTCACGTTTGCGCTGCTGAGCCTGTTCGCGCTCGGCCTCGGCAAGCTCACCGACGGCTGGACGACGCAAAACCTCTTTTGCGTCTACCGCTCGTCGCTGACGGACTGGCTGACCTACCCGCGCTTTTTCCTGCACGTGCTCGGCCATCCGGACTTCGCCGCCTATTGCAGCAACATCGTGATCCTGCTCGTCGTCGGCCCGATGGCGGAGGAGCGCTTCGGCGGCAAGCGCATCCTGCTTGCCATCGCGCTCACGGCGCTCGTGACGGGGCTGGTGCTCTGGTTCTTCTTCCCGAACGGCGCGCTCATGGGCGCTTCCGGCGTCGTGTTCATGCTCATCGTGCTCGCGTCCTTCGCCGGCATGCGCACCGGCACCATCCCGCTCACGCTCATCCTCGTGCTCATCCTCTACCTCGGCGGTGAGATCTTTCAGGCCGTCACCGGCTCTGCCGGCCTCGCGCAGCTCACGCACATCGCAGGCGGCGTGCTCGGCATGATCTTCGGCTTCACGTGGAGCCGCGGAAAGCGCGGTGGACGATGAAGCTGCTCGTCAGTGCGTGTCTGCTCGGCGTCGCCTGCCGGTATGACGGCGCGTCCAAGGGCCTTCCTGACAGCGCTTTGCGCGAACTGATGGCCCGGCATACACTCGTGCCCGCCTGCCCGGAGCAGCTCGGCGGCCTGCCGACGCCGCGCGACGCGTCCGAGCGGCAGGGCAGCCGCGTCGTCATGCGTTCCGGCCGGGACGTTACGGACGCCTACACGCGCGGCGCGCAGCAGACGCTCGCCCTTGCGCAGCGCTTCGGCTGCACGGCCGCCCTGCTCAAGCAGCGCAGCCCCTCGTGCGGCCACGGGGAGATCTATGACGGCACATTTACCGGCACGCGCGTTGCCGGCGACGGCGTTACCGCAGCGCTCCTCGGCGCGCACGGCATCCGCGTCTATGGGGAGGACGACATCGCGGAGCTCTTGAACGAATAATTATGTAAACCAAAAGCCAGAAAACAGAATCCTTTTCCGGCAGTCTTAAGCGCAGCCTTGTGAGGCTGCGCTGCTTTTTTTGCGCCGATGGCACAAAAGACTTAAAAAAATTGAAATCTCTGCGAAAACCGTTGAAAAATCACAGCCTTCCGTTATAATGAAAACAGTCGAAATCCGCAGAAAACAATGGAGGAGAAAACCATGCGCAAACGCTTTTTGTCCCTGCTGCTCGTGCTTGTCTGCGTGCTGACGCTGGCCGCCGCGCCGGTCGCCGCTGCAGAACCGGACGCTGTGCAGTCCCCGACATCTACGACAGAGCCTGCCGTCCCCACGACGGAGCCGACAGCCCCGGTCGAACCCAGCACCGAACCCAGCCCCGAGCCAAGCCCGGAGCCCACACCTACCGGCCCGTGGTATCAGGCGGCGATGGATTTTGCCTGTGCGCACGGCATCCTGCTCGGTGACGAGCACGGTGATCTGCTGCCGATGGGCAATGCCTCGCGCGCGCAGATGGCCGCCATGCTCGTGCGCGTGTTCGGCTGCACGGCAGGGAAGGACATTGCGTTCTTTTCCGATGTGAACCGGGATGCCTGGTACTATCCGGAGCTGAGCACCGCCGTACAGATGAATATCCTCAGCGGCTACGGTGACGGCACGATCGGCCCGAACCGCAGCATCACGCGCCAGGAGGCGATGTCCGTCTTCGCGCGCGCCTTTGCAGTCTCTGACGGCACGGCTGCAGACCTTCAGTCTTTCCCGGACGCCTCCGGTGTCAGCGGCTGGGCGGTCGCCTCCGTGGCCGGTCTGGTCAGGGGCCGGCATCGTCAACGGCGATGATACCGGCCATCTGAACCCCACGGCCAGCATCACCCGCGCCGAGATCGCGCAGATGCTCTATGAGCTCGGCCTGCAGTTTTGCAGCGACGCCGACGCGCTGCCCGATTCCGGCCGCGTGATCTATACCGGCGCCGCGCCCCTGACGGCGGACGCCTTTACCGGCACGCTCTACCTCGGCGGTGCCGCCGGGCGCGACCTCGGCGCTCTGAACATCACCGGTACGCTGGTCGTGCGCACCGATCCGAACGGCACGGTCACCGTCGGCGGCGCGGTCGATGCGCTCACCGTTGCAGCCGAGGGCACGACGGTCGCGGGCAGCGGCCATGCCGGCCTTGTGCGCGTGCTTATGCGCGGCTGCACGGTCACGCTCGCAGCCGATAAGACCAGTCAGGAATATGACATCATGCTTCAGGGTGTCGGCACGGTCGTGACCGATCCCGTGCCCGCGCTCTCGCCGGAGTGCCGCGCCATCGACCTGTACGTGACCTATCGCTATTTCCCCGCGGAATACAAAGCCGCCCCCGGCAAGGCGACGCTCGTCTGGTATGTTGACGGCGTGCAGCAGCCGACGCGCAGCTACACGCTCGACGGCAGCTCCATTACGCCGGGCTTCCACATTGCCGAGTCGGTCTGGAAGCGCGATATGCCCACGCAGCACACGGTGGAGATCCTGTTCTTGTGCGGCACGGATGCGATCCGCACGACGTTTGTCGTCCCGGTCAACAACTATTCGGACGCGGAGTATCAAAGCCTGCAGAGCGCGCAGTACCCGTATCAGCTCGAGGTCGTGCGCAACCAGTGCACGGTGCTGGTCTATGGTCTGGATAAGAGCGGAGAATACTCCATCCTCCATCACGCCTTCGTCTGCGGCCCCGGCCAGACCACGCCGATCGGCACGTTCCGCACGCCGTTCAAGGCGGCCTGGCATCCGCTGCAGGGCTGCTGGGGGCAGTACTGCACGCAGATCGTCGGCAACTATCTCTTCCACTCCTCGCCGTATAACAGCCCGAACAAGAATGACCTGTCCTACCGGCTGTATAACCAGCTTGGCACGGTCTGCTCGCACGGCTGCGTGCGCCTGACGGTGGCGGATGCGAAGTGGATCTATGACAATTGCCCGCTCGGTACGACGGTGAAGATCTACAATGCCTCGTCCCTGCCCGTGCCGAAGCCGTCGGCCCCGTGGCTGGACATCACGAGCCCGAACCGCGGCTGGGATCCGACCGATCCCGACCCGGCGAACCCGTGGAGACAATAAAACGATTCCCCGGAGCGATCAGCTCCGGGGAATTTCTGTTCAGGTCTCAAAGCGGACGATCGTGCACAGCGTGTCCGCACTGTACAGACACACAAACGCGCCGTCGTCTGCGGCGGTATACTTGAGCGTGACGGTCTTCGTGTCCTTGACCGCCTTCGGATAGACGATGCGAAAGCCGCGAAACGCGTCGCAGCGCATGGTTTCCGGCAGCGCCTCAAGCGCGAACTCGAGATATCTCGTGTTGTGCACATGACCGTTAAAATCGATGTCGCAGCGTCGCAGCGGCAGCACCGTCTGCGTGTCAAAGACATCGGGCGCGCGCAGCCGCGGCGCAGTGTCGGGGAAGACGCTGCGTGCCTCCGGCCGGTAGGACGCGAAGCGTTCGCGGTCGATGCGCACGATCTTTTCCGTGCGCAGGTCGAACAGGATCAGCCGCGATTCGGCGCGCACGAGCTCCGTTCCGCTCGTATCCGTGATCGTGTAATCGCGGAAAACGCGTCCCACGGGGGCATTGTCGCGCACCCAAGTCGCGACCTGCAGGGGTGCTTTGCTCTGTGGCCGGCGCACGATCTCGACGCGCCAGTCGGTCAGCACCCATGTGATGCCGCGGCGGCTGCCGTCGATCACATCGTCGCCGGAGGAATCGGAGTGGCGGCTTGCGGTGTTTTCCAGAATGCGCAGGATCGCCTCATAGGCGAGCTTGCCGTCGCGGTCAAAATCGGCGACGCCGGGGCAGTAGGTCTCGGTGTAAAACATGGCGCACCTCCCTCAGACTTCCGGAAGACAGCCGTTTGCGAACATCCAGCTGTATGCCAGCGCCCACGAGCCGAACAGGTCCGTCTCGTGCAGGGCGCGCACCTGTGCGCGCGTGTACCAGCCGGATTCGATCTCCTCCATGGGGTCGCTGCTCGGGCGGAACGTCCCCTCGGCGATGCCGAACAGGCACACCGTGCGCTCGTCGCCGATGCCGACCGTGCACGCCGCCGGCGGCAGCACGTGCGTGATGGCGACCAGCCGCAGCCCCGTCTCCTCGCCCAGCTCGCGGCGCGCGGCCTCCTCGGGTGTTTCGCCCGGCTCGATGAGCCCGCCGGGCAGTCCGTAGATGCGCTGGCCGAGCTCCATGCGAAACTCGTGGTTGAGCGCCATGCGTTCGCGCTTTGCGTCCGTGAGCACCATGACGACCGCGTCTGTGCGGTGCTGCTGCAGGTGCGCGAGCGAGTCGATGTTCCGGTCACGGCTGACCATCTCGTAGGTGCGCGGGCAGCCGGTGCGGTCAATGTAATGCAGGTCGTAGCGGTGCAGGTATGCGCCGCCGTCTTTTTTTTCAATGTCAACGAATTGCATGGGCTTCTCCTCTTTGCAGGTGATAGTCTAGCATACCACGTTTTGCGCCGCCCGACAACAAAAAAGATCAGAGCGGCGCCGGAAGCAGCGGCTGCTCTGATCTTTTTTTGGGGGGGAAAGAAAGAAGGGGCATCTCTGACGCGAACGGTCATCACGTCTCAATGACTGTAGCACAGCTTTCTTAAAATATTGTGAGAGATCAGCCGCTTTCCGGCATGTCCACAATGCCGTGCGCGAGCTTGAGCTGCAAAATACGCAGCACGCTCTCGTCGAGTGCCGCGCGCGAGAGCGTCCCGTCGGCGAGCGCCTTTTCGATGGCCGCGACCGTGCCGGGTACGTCGCTGATCTCGAGCAGCATATCGTTTCCGGCGGCGAGCGCAAGCACGGCCTTTTCTCCGTCTGTGTACTGCGCGAGCGCCAGCGATACGTAATA
>VOFJ01002526.1_pt1 | contig 26537 bp, 38 predicted proteins | sample 5384081 | NCBI WGS metagenome assembly VOFJ01 (sample SAMN12384729, study PRJNA508395) | human gut metagenome | isolation source: healthy gut I | host: Homo sapiens | reverse complement strand
ATATCTGCCTAACTTCTGATAATTCAAGCCATAAGATGGGCTGTTACCTCTGGTGTTGGAGGTGTTGTAGGTGTCGATAGTTTCTTTTTCCCAATGCCTGATTCAATTCTTTGAGCGTGGTTGGCTCAGAACCACCCAGGAAAATTCGGGAATCCATATTGCCGATGATGGTATCGGCATTGTCTTTATAAATGGCTTTCAGCTGTGATTGTGCCTGGAGAACAAGGCAAGCCGATATTTCACGGCTTCGGATTGTCGCTACCAGTTTTTCCAGATTGGGAATCTGACCGATGTTTGCCATCTCATCAATCAGGCAACGCACATGAACCGGCAGTCTGCCGCCGTACACATCATCTGCTTTCTCACACAGCAAGTTGAACAGCTGTGTGTAAATCATGGAGATCAAAAAATTAAACGTCGCATCCGTATCTGACATAATCAGAAAGAGCGCCGTTTTCTTATCTCCGAGGGTATCCAACTGCAACTCGTCATAGGCAGTCACATCTCTGACCTCCTGAATATCAAAAGGAGCCAGACGAGCGCCGCAGGAAATCAAAATCGACTTAGCGGTCTTGCCGGCGGCTAACTTGTACTTTTTATACTGACGGACTGCAAAGTGATTCGGCTTTTTCTTTTCCAGGGCTTCAAACATCAGATCCACCGGGTTCTGGAACTCCTCATCATCTTCCCGCACCTCCATTGCGTTCAGGAACTCGATTAGAGTGGAGAAATTCTGTTCCTCAACTGGGGCTTCATAGTGGATATATCCGATCAAGGCACAGTAGAGCAGCGTTTCCGCCTTCGTCCAGAACTCGTCACCGGCTTTTCCATCCCCCTTTGTATTGGCAATCAGCGTTGTCACCAGTTTCAGAATGTCTTTTTCTGAATGGATATAGGCGAAATGGGGTTATAGTGCATCGACTTCCGAAAGTTGATGGTGTTGAAAATCTTGATGTTGTAGCCGTGCTTCAAAAGGGCGTTGCCGCACTCAATCACGATGCTGCCTTTGGGGTCAGTAACCACATAGGAGCTGTGCATCTGGAGAAGGTTTGGCTTCAACCAAAAGCGAGTTTTGCCGGAACCTGAACCACCGATAATCAGAACATTCTTATTTCTGGCATTGGCGGGATTTTTCGGACGATTGCTCATCATCAGCCGCTCCGTTTTTGTCAGGATCACATTGTCCTCGAACTTTGGTGCAATAAACGGCTCAATATCTTTTGCCGTTCCCCAACGAGCAGAACCGTACTCAACATTGTGCCGGTACTTCTTTGCGTTTTTGCCTTTTAGATAGACAGCCAGCCGAAGTCCTGCGCCGCAGAGAATACCAATCAGCAAATCCAACGGGTGAAAGCTGGGCAGCGGATTGTTCAGGGCTATCGGAAAGGCATTAAAAAAGCTGAGGATTTTCGCAGATGAATCTGCACCCTCAGCCAATCTCCATGCTTCTCCTAAATTCGTAGCGAACAACCCTACCAGAAAATACGGTAAATTCAAAAATCAGGAGCTTTTTCATTTTCCTCTTATCCATCACAGATCACGCTCCTGTTTCTTCTCTCGAACCTTCTTCGGAATCGCTGCGACAATTTCCTTGAACTTCTTCAGCTGCGCCAGAACGCTCGGCTTTTCATTCTTGGTTAATGCCCTTGCCTGATGTTCCTTGCAGATTGCATCCAAAGCATCTGCATCTTTGGAACGGACAAAAACAAGAAACCGGGGAGGATCAACGGACTTATCTTTTCTAACGGCAAAGTCCACGCCATACTTCTTGGCGAGTTTTTCAAAATCACGGATGCTCTCTTTGTCGATCTCAACATTCGTTGCACCCTGATTCTGTCCCAAAAGCTGTTTCACGGATTGCTTTCCGTGAACGGCAGGGTCTCGTGCCTTTTTCATCTTCACTTTTTCCCGGTGCTGCAAATACTTGCGGATACCGGCAATGATAGTGCGCCCCGTCAGCTTGGTTGTGCTGATCGCCAGGTTTACTGTCCTGTTTTCAACTTCTTCCTGCATGATTCATCACCTCCTGCAAGCAGTAGAGTGAACAGATTATCGTGCCATATCTCTGTGGTCGTAATACAGATTGCCCTTGGCAACTGCGGCATGGCTGATAATCTTGATATTGCCAGCTTTCTGGTTATCCAGAGCCTTCTGATAACCCACATCGCTCAAATACAGGCGATTTCTTTCGCCTTTCCAACCGACAGGCGATTCATCGGTCAGCACATCGAAAATAATCATGTGCTTGGTGGCGTTTCATCAAATCGTGCCAAGTCCATATAGGTATGTCCCTGGTACTCCTTGGCACCATCCTGAATCCGCTTTCGCTCCATCAACTCTCCAATCGTCGAATTTCTTTGCATAAGAACCTCCTTACAGAACATCTCGGTCAGGGTTACTTTTGTGGGGAACCGAATCAGCTTTGACAGGTGCATCTTCTTTCTTCACCATGTCATCCGGCAGGGGAAGCGCCATAATGCTGCGCCCCATGCGTACAAAAAAGTCTCAGGCTGATGAAAGTGTTCCTCAAACTGCTTCATCAGTTCCGGGGACAGAGAACAAAAATCATCCTCGCCCAATCCCACAACCAGAAAATCACCGGCGATAATGTCATAAATATCGCCGTCATCATCACGCAGCGCACGGTTCAGGTCTTTGCCTACGAGTTTACCTTCGTCGTGCATGACCAGTGCAACCGGCTCGTTGAACGGATAAGTTGCCTCAATATCGCCACCTACGGCTTTCTGCAAATCTTCCAGCTCACAGCCGATCTGCACAGCCTGCGGATACATGAACGGCTTTACCAGCAACACATTCATGGTATCTGCCTGTTCTTTCTGAACCTCCCGTTCCTCGGTCGTGCCGAACGCTACACCGGTAAAGTTTTCAGAGTCCAAAATGTACTCAGAATTGTAATAAGCGGCTCTAACCTGTTCCTCTGCCGCATCGTGAGATTCTGCTTGCACCGTAACCGTTTTCTCCAAGGTTTCGGTAATCTTCCACATCGTATTCTTTCAAGTTTCGATACCTCCGTTTCTTTGGAAATAAGAAAAAAGCGACCATCCATGAATCTGTTACAGTTCATAAATAGTCGCTTCATGCTCCCACAGGGGGACGCACATGGATTCCAGTTCCTCAATCAGTGATTCAGGGGAGAAGAACAGATCCTCCGAAATTTCCAAGGGCTTTTTGAATGCCCGATACTCAGTCACATATCCTGTATCCTCAGAGCCGATTTTCATCTTAACACAGTGAACGATGGCAAAGCTCATATCTTCCAGAAGCCAAAGTTCCGTTGCATAGATCGTTTCTGCTTCATCAAAGACCATCTGCTCCACATCAGAAATAATCAGACAGCCACGCTGATTGAACAGTTCCACTCCACGGTAGTCAAAGCTCTTTTCGTATCCGCCGGTTACGGAATACTGATACACGGTCTGAACCGCATCCTTCAATGCCATACAGATTTCCGGCAGGCACAGCCCACCGGCATAGCCGATTTCTTCCTCGTCAAAAGCCTCGTAATCGGACGGGGAAAACAACTCAAATAATTTTGCGAGCGCAAGGCTCATTTCTCTTTCGTTGAACAACAATGGTTCACCTTACCTTTCCATAGATTTTTCTCTTTTTTTCTGCCACTGTTCCAAAAGCTGAATGATTTTATCCTCCATCTGCTTGTTGGTATAGGACTTCGGGAAGTATTTTCGCAACGAATCCGTTTTGAAGGTTACTCTGTCCAGCTCTCCCTTCTTGATCTCATTCATAATCTCGCACATCGCATCCAGCGTACACTCGCCCTCCTGTGCGAGCTTTTTAATTCGCTGTGCTTGCGAAAGGGAAGGGGCTGCTTGAGCATAATCCATTGCAGAAAGAAAATCCTGCTGTTCTTCACTTGCCAGGTAGGAAAGCTCCACCGCAGGATTGAATTTGATCTGCCCCGTATCCACCATATTCAACAGTTCAGGAATCAGTTCGGTCAGACGGATATACCTTTTTGAACCTGCACACGGCTATCGCCACTTTGCTCAGCAACCTGATTCACCGCCCACGACTTCTGCCCAACTTGGGCAGAAGTTAAATCTGTCCGTTCGCCCTGATGCTTAATCGCATCCAGCTTCATCTTGTAAGCAAATGCTCGTTCGCTCGGAAGAATGGTTTCTCTCTGCAAATTCGCATCGACCATCAAAATAATGGCGGCATCATCATCCAGGTCACGAACAATCGCAGGCATAGTTTCCTTGCCCGCAAGCTCCGATGCCCGATGCCGCCTGTGACCAGAAACGATTTCATAACCACCGTCGGGGTCAGGACGGACAATCGCCGGAGTGAGAACACCAAAATCTCGGACACTCTCCGCCGTTTTCATCATTTCCTCATCGTCTACCACTCGGAACGGATGTCCCTCAAAGGGGTGTAACTCAGAAAGCGGAATTTCCTGCACTCGCTCCTGCTGGGCTTCAGCTCTGGATTGATCGGTGGAGAAAATATCATCGTACCCCCCTTCAAGCTGATGTTTGCGCCTTTTTTCTGCATTGTTTAACACCTCCTTCGTCAGAACTTTATAGGCTTCGGCAACTTTGCCTTTGGGATCATGCTTAAAGATACTGGTTCCCTGCGCTGATTTCCTCTGCACGGACAGAACGGGGAATGTCGGTCTTGTAAACCTTCAGCTTTCCTCCATAGCTCTCCCGAATCAGATTGCTGATGTCCTTGGAGTAGTTGGTTCGGCTGTCCACCATCGTCAGAAGAATCCCTTCGATTTTCAGTTTGGGGTTGATTTGCCTCTTGACCTTGTTGATGGTTCCAAGCAGCTGTTCCAGACCCTTTGCAGGAAGGTATGCTGCCTGAACCGGTATCAGCACATTGTCGGCAGCTGCCAACGCATTGACGGTCAGCATACCCAAAGACGGCATACAATCCAGAAGAATGTAGTCATAGTTCTGTTTGACCGTATCCAGGTATTGCCTGAGAATGGTTTCCCGGCTCATTGCATTGGACCAGAGAAACCTCCAAACCTGACAGCTCAATATTGGCAGGCATCAAGTCCACACCTTCCGGATGATGAAGAATCCCTTCACCGGGAGCAATGGGGCTTTCCACCATAATCTTTCCCATCATGTCGGAAAGAGTGGGAGACAAGGTATCCGGGTACGGATTTCCCAGACTGACAGTTAAGGAAGCCTGCGGGTCTGTGTCTACCAGCAGAACCTTTTTTTGCCCTCCATTGCAAGTCCTACACCCAGATTTTCTGTGGTTGTGGTCTTGCCCGTTCCGCCTTTCTGATTGACTACGGCAATGACAGTTGCTTTTTTCGACAAATATCTTCACCTCGCTTTCTATTCTGTGTATGCTGCATTGATTACCACCTCCCTCCAAGTTTCCCCGAAGCCATATCGTGCCTGACCTTTGCGTCATAGTGGGCGCTTATGGTGTAGGGGGCATTGTATATCGAAGCAAGTAGATACTGCTTGATATTGCGAACATCGGTTGTATTTTCCTTGAAAGAACTCATTACAAACCTAATATGCTCAGAATCCAGTTTCATAAAACTGCTTCTGACAATTCAATCGGTTTATCATCGCTGGCAATCCGAATTTGCTTACGGTTGCTGCACATGACCTCAACAATCAGATGCAGTATCAGATCGAGTATCTCATGGTCATACGGATAATCCTGTTTGAGATAATCCATGGATAGGTGTTCATAGAAATACTGGTAGTATCGTGAGAACTCATCTGTCCCGTCGACTTCCTTTCCACTAAAACCGGAAGAAAAGAAAGGATCAGTATCACTCAAATCAGTATAATTAGTATCAGTATTATTACCTTGTGCTTTTGACAGTTCCTGAATTGTGTTTTTGACAACTCCAGAATTGTCCTTTTGACAATTCAAGAATTGTCTTTCCACAGAACCGGAAATGAAGTTCTTTACATAGATCAGGTTCGGTTTCCCAAGTCCCTGTCGCTTGCGTTCTATCAGACCGCATTTCTTTTCCAGCTCATCCAGCAGCTTTACCGCTTTCTTTTCGGCACAGCCTAACGCACCTTTGATTTCTTCAATGGTGAAGATGATATAAACACGGCCTTCCTCGTCCAGCCAACCGTTCCTGGCTGACAGGTTCATGCGGTCAAGCAGAATCCCATAAAGCAACTTGGCATCGGTTGATACATTCCAAAAGCAATCCTCAGTGAACAATACCTTTGGCACACGGTAGAATGCGAACATCTCCGCCTGCTGCCCATAGAAATAATCATACGTCACGCATCCTCACCACCTCTTTCTGCGGAAAATGCTCTTTTTTCAGAGGGGTTCTGCGGAAAGTCGTATCCTTCAGTCTGTATGGGCAGCGGACAAAAAGAACAGGAACGGTATCTCCATCGTGGCTGATAATTCTCACAGTCTTTGCAGCACTTCGGCTTATCACGGCGATTGTATTCATAATCACGCATATCAGCGAACCCCCACATCTCTCATAATCTTCTTGGTACACCAGCCTAATGCAAGGATGATCTCGTCCATACGGACAGCCATCACATTCCGTCTTGGGTTTCGGGGGGTACAGAGATTAAGTAGTAGCAATTTTCTTTTCCCAGACGACAGCCCTGCTTTCGATTCTTCCAGAAGTAGCAGAAGCGGCAATCGTCCGGCTTATCTGCGGCATAAACAGTTTTGCTCAAAATAGAACCCTCCAATCATTCTGACTTGCCCTGAAATTTGGGCATAAAAAAGAGCGTCTACCCAACCCCGAATTATGGGGCGAATAAACGCTCTAAGTAGTTTTATTTGACTGTTGATGTACACCGGCAGTTACTCCAGACGAACCCGCAATCCCACAAGGGAAGGGGTGGGAACCCCAACCAGATACCATCCTCTTTCATCCCAGCCGTACTCGATTCGAGTCGGTTTCCATCGGTTGTTTACAAAAAAACATCCATGCAGGTGCCGCAATGCAACCCGCCGTAATAATCCTCCAGACCGAACCGCACATCCATGCGCTCGGACTTCTGATCGTAGACCAAAACACCTTGCTTCATTCTGAGACCTCCTTACACTTTGAGTTTCGCCAGTTTTCTGGCATCATATACAAGGTATGTTTTGAAGTAAAAAGTCCGTGCCTTTCTGTTTACTCCGGAGATATTTCAGTCTGAAAGTTTGGACAAAATCAGCGAAAACCCGGTGTTTTCAAGGCTTCTGAACTTTTGTCCTATTATAACTCAATCATCAATCCGACGGACAATTCCTGTTGCTTTCATATAAAAAAGTTCCTCCTGCTTCCTACATACTTTCCATAATTTGTGTGATGTGGGTAGTATGCGGAAAACAGGAGGAATTATGCAAAGCTTTTCTTTTTGTCTGCTCCGACATATGTCTTTTTTAGCGGATAAAATTCGTGCAAAACTGTTTCTCGGTATCGGGATACGGAACGCCTGCTTTTTTGCCTGCTTCAAAGCAACGCATCATCCAGATCATATTTTTTGCAAGGTTGCGCATCGTCTGCATACCCTCTTCGTCCTTCGGCGCGTCCTCCGCCGTCAGCCCGTGCACCATATTCCAGTAAGTCGAGCCTGCGGTCGGCATCTGTGCGATTCCGAAATATTTGTTCAGCGCGTCCAGCGAAGCCGTCGTCCCGCCTCTTCTTGCGATTGCGACTGCTGCGCCGGGCTTGAATTTGAAGTTTTCATAGCCGTTGCTGCTGTAAAATGCGCGATCCAGGAAATCGAAAATGCGTCCGCTCGGGTGTGCAAAATAGACTGGCGTTGCGAACACAAAGCCATCCGCATCCTTTGCCTTTTCCACAAATTCATTCACACCGTCATCTGTAAACACACATTTTCCGGTCTTTCCACAGACATTGCACTGCAAGCAATCCGCGATCGGCTTACCGCCGACCTGAATGACCTCCGTTTCAATCCCCTCTGCACGGAATACCTTTTCCATCTCTTCAATCGCTGCCATGGTGGTTCCGCGGAGGTGGCTGCTTCCATTTACAAACATAACTTTCATGCGATAAAATCTCCCTTCTATTGCTCTGTGCCTGCGCAGACAGGAATTTATTGTTCCGGTTGGTTCACATTGACAACCCTGACGCTCTTCGGCAGACTTTCCTGCACGAGCGCTTCCGTCAGGATCACTCCGCCCTCGAAGCCTGCGAAGGTCACGGCGTACACTTTCCCGAATTTGGAAGACGTCGCCAGGAAATAGCGGTTTGCGAGCTGCGTATTTTTCACCGCAGTCTGCTTGACCATCGCTTCCCTCGCGTCCGGCGTCGTAAAGCCGCCGTTTTGTTCTACGCCGTTCGTCCCGAAAAATCCCTTGCTGAAATGGTATTTCTGGAGATTCACAACTGCTTCCGCGCCAACGATCGCATCCGTTGAGCTTTTTGGCTCCCCTCCGATCAAAATCACATGGAAGCCCTTGTCCGCGAGCCGCTTTGCATGGGACAGCGCGTTCGTCACATAGGTTGCCTGTGCTTCGCGGATATATTCGATCATCCAGCCGGTCGATGTTCCGGCGTCCAGATAAACGCAGTCATCCCGCTCGATCAGCGACGCGGCATAACGCGCGATCGCCTGTTTTTCTGCAATCTGGAGATCTTTTTTCTGCACCATCGAAAGTTCTTTGTTGACAATCTGGGCTGTACGCAGTGCAATCGCCCCGCCGAACACCTTTGTCAGCCTGCCCTCCTGATCGAGCGCAATGATATCACGCCGGATCGTCGATTCCGAACTGTGGAGAATTTCTTTCAGCTCCGCTACTGTGATGCTCTCCCGCTCATATACCAGCCGTACAATTTCTTCCTGACGTTTTTCTGTTAACATAATATCTCCATTTCGATCACATTTGTGTACGCGGGCTGACCGCGCCGCTTTCACACCATCGTAGGATCCCCGGTGCTTCTATGTTAGCATACAACATCATGTGATGTCCATCCAATGTGACGTCTTCTTTTCCTTTGAGCGTAAGAAGCTATTCTTTTTTATCCATCGGAACCGTTTCAGGCAGCTTTCTTTTTCAGTAATCCAAGGAGTGCGGTTGATACAATCGTTCCGATCACGAGCGCTACCAGATACATCATCGCGTTTCCAACAACCGGGAATACAAAGATTCCGCCGTGGGGCGCCATCAAAGTACATTGAAATACCTCGGAGAGTGCGCCGGAAATTCCTGCGCCGATGATGCAGGCAGGCAATACGTGGAGCGGATCGGACGCTGCATACGGGATTGCGCCCTCTGTGATGAATGCCAGACCCATAATGAAGTTGACCGGACCGGACTGTCTTTCTTCTTTTGTAAACTTATCTTTAAAAAGTAAGGTAGCAAGGGCGATCGCACAGGGAGGAACCATTCCGCCGATCATAACTGCTGCCATAATATCGTAGTTGCCTGCCGCAATCGAAGCGGTTCCAAATACATATGCCGCTTTGTTGAACGGGCCGCCCATATCGACAGACATCATGCCTCCGAGGATGAAGCCGAGCAGGATTTTGCTGGAACCGCTCATGCTGGCAAGTCCGGAATTTAAGGCTGTATTGATCGCTCCCATGACAGGTTCGATCACGAAGTTCATTGCGCCGCCCATAATCAGGATACCGAATACGGGATAAAACAATACAGGAGCGAGCTTTTCCAGGCTTTCGGGGAGCTTATCGCAGACCTTCTTTAACAGCAGGATGATGTAGCCTGCAAGGAAGCCTGCTGCCAGAGCGCCAAGGAAACCGGATTTTCCGTTTGCCGCAATCATACCGCCGACAAAGCCGAGCGCAAGTCCGGGTCTGTCCGCAATCGCTTCCGCGATAAAACCAGCGAGTACAGGAAGCATCAGTCCAAAGGAAACGCCGCCGATTCCTTTCAAAAATGCCGCTGCAGGGGTAATCGTACCGAAATTTGCCCGCTCTGCCTCAGACAACAGGTTGATGTCCACGCACTGACCATCGATCAAAAATGCAAGTGCGATCAGGATACCGCCGCCGACAACGAAGGGAAGCATATGGGATACACCGTTCATCAGCTGCATATAAATTTTATGTGCCATGCTGCCGGATTTTCCCTGGGTAGCTTTGGAGCTTTCCGTATGCGTTCCTGACTTATAAATCGGTGCATCCTGCTTCAGCGCCCGATCGATCAGCTCCTCCGCCTTGCTGATACCGTCCGAAACCTGACATTCGATCACATGCTTTCCATCGAAGCGTTCCATCGGGACCTTCGCATCCGCCGCTACGATAATACAGTCCGCGTCTGCGATTTCCTGCTCCGTCAGGACATTTTTCGCTCCGCCGGAGCCTCTTGTCTCGATCTTGATCGTGCATCCTGCCTTGGCAGCCGCCTTTTCCAGTCCCTCTGCCGCCATATAGGTATGTGCGATACCGGTCGGGCAGGAGGTAACGGCAAGGATCTTACTTGCAGCTCCGTCCTTTGTCTGTAACTGTTCATCAATGCTTACGCGCTCGGAATCTGCAGCATCAACGATCTGCATAAATTCATCCACGCTCTTTGCGCTGCGCAGCTTTGCAGTAAACTCCTCATCCATCAGCATCATGGAAAGCTTACTGAGCACATCAAGGTGTACATTGTCCTTCGTGTTCGGCGCTGCAATCAGGAAAAGCAGGGTAACCGGTTCGCCGTCCAGCGAATCAAAATCCACACCGCCCGGAATGACCATTGCCGCAAGCCCGGGCCTGGTCACTGCATCACATTTCCCGTGGGGAATCGCAATTCCTTCCCCAATTCCGGTCGTGGATTCTTCTTCTCTTGCAAAAACCTGCTGCCTGTAAGCTTCTTCGTCAGCGATCTTGCCGCTCTGTACCATGAGAGAAATTGCCTGTTCAAGCGTCTGCTTTTTGTCCGAAGGCGCAGCATACAGCATCACGCTTCTTTTATCGAGCAAATCCGTAATTCTCATAACTCCTCCGTTCTTAGACCGCTTATCCTGCGGAATGTATTGTTTTCAACAATGCTTCGACTTCAGCCCGGGTCGCAAGCTGTTCGGAAAATGCGCTCGCGCTTCCGGATGCAATCCCCATGTGGAATGCATATTCGTAATCCTTTTTTTCAAGGTATCCTGCGATAAAGCCCGCTACCATCGAGTCTCCTGCGCCAACCGCGTTGACAACCTTTCCCTTCGGCACAGGGCTCATATATTCGCGCCCGTTCTCGTCAATCAGCACAGCACCTTCTCCTGCCATGGATACGAGGACGTTTTTCGCGCCTTTCTCCTGCAGCTTTTTCGCATAAGGGATGACCTCTTCCCTTTTTTTAAGCTCTACGCCGAAAATCTCACCCAACTCATGGTTGTTTGGCTTGATTAAAAACGGGCGATAGGGAAGTACATTCATCAACAAATCCCGCGTTGCATCGACTGCGATTTCAACGCCTTTGTCCTGCAGATCCGCCATGATGTCCATGTAAATCGTATCCGGCATGGACTGCGGAATACTTCCCGCGAGCACGAGGATGTCACCCGCCTTTAACTGATTGATCTTCTCCCGAAGCGCCGAAACCTGATCCGCCGCGATGTCCGGTCCCATTCCGTTGATCTCCGTCCCATCAATGTTTTTCAGTTTAACATTGATTCGGGATACTCCCTCTGAAAGTGTCAGAAAATCCGCATGGATGCCATCTGCCGCAACCTTCCGTCTGATTTCCTCTCCGACAAAGCCTGCCAGAAATCCGAATGCTGTGCTTTCAAAACCGAGATTTTTCAAAACATAGGACACATTGATTCCTTTTCCGCCGGCAAGCATCTGTTCATAGGATGTGCGGTTCGTAGCTCCTAATCTGAAATCGTCAACCCCTACGATATAGTCAAGCGACGGGGTAAACGTTACCGTGTAGATCATCTGCCCTCCTCCTTTTCTTCTTCGCTTTTGTTAAGTTTATTGTATCGCCAAACTCATTCAAATTCAATCGTGTTCGTTCACGAAAATGTAAATTCATTTTTGTCTATTTTGACGTTTTAAGGCTGTTTTTGAATGAGAGTTTGAATGTTTTAGCGCATTGGGTTGGTGTTCACGGACACAGGGCTTATCATTCATTTCCGTTTAATATCTCCACTAGTCTTTTTTCTTTGATAATAGCAATTCCCTGACTTTCATCGCCCAATAGGATCAGATTATCCCCTGGCTGAATATCAAATATTTTTCTTGCTTTTGCCGGTATCACAATCTGACCTTTCTCTCCCACTTTCGTGATTCCAAAAACATGCTTTCCCTTTGGCGGAACACCCAGGCCAAGATCATTGCTGTTTTCTCTGTCATAATTTACCAAATCATCCAGACTTACATTCAATACTTCTGCCAGGAGTTTACACTTCTCAATATCAGGTAAAGATTCTCCTGTTTCGTATTTTGAAAGTGTCTGTCTGCTTATACCAATCTTTTCGGCCAGCTCATCCTGCGAAAATCCATGCATTTTACGCAGGGATACAAGGTTGTCTTTAAACATCTCTTTTCTCCTTTTTCAGTCCTAATACACACCAACAGATAATCGGTATCCTTCTGATGATTTCATACAAAAGCAATGCTCCTGCAAATGCACTGATTCCCACAACTATATAGACAATTCCTTCCGGAAGTTCTGATGTAAAACTTCTAAGGTAATAAGCTACACAAGCTAATGGAAGATAATGAAAAACATAAATTCCCCAGGATTTTTTTTTTAACATCCATCTTGATACTTTGTTTTCCGCGTTCCCATATTTTTTTCATAAATGCCAAAATCGCAAGAATTGAAAACCAACAATAAATACAGGCAGGCAGATTATTAAGCACAGGAGCTACCGCATAATTTTTACCAAAATAATATATTGTGTAGAATATTCCTATTGCACCAGCCACAATCAAAAAAATCCCCCACCATTTACTTAAGCGTTCAACAACCTCATCATGTGAAAAAATAAAATAACCTGTAAAAAAACAGAACCCGTAAATTCCAAACCGGTACACAGTTACTACCGGCGTATTAAGAACTTGTGAGAATCCATATACACAGACAGTTAACAAAACCAGCAGCCATACTGGTGTTTTTTCTCCTTTTTTCCAGATACGATCCCTTTCAAATTTTCTCACCAGCAGCAGAAGCATCGAAAAAATCCATAACACCTGTATATACCAAAGAACGCCGATTCCTGATATAGCCATGATCACATACCGAACTATTCCTGGAACTGACTCAAAACTTTCCAAAGCACCGCTGATTTTCATATTATAATATCCCAATATCCATTGAAAAACAAAAAGTCCAACGGTGGAAGGAACCAACAGCTTGCGTGTTTTATCCCGGATAAATTCTTTTTACATTATGCTTTTCCATATAATATCTGACTGTCATACCAGACACCGTAAATAACAAAGCCATCATCCATGGATATACAAAATATTGAAAAGCATCCTGCAGCTGCTGTTCTTTAAACGGACCGATTACTCCAAACGGCTGGACACCGTTATACATATAAATCACGTGATAAATTACAACAATGCAGACCGTGATCCAGCGAATATTATCCAGATATATTCTTCTTGTATTATCCATATTTTTTCCCACCTTTGCAATTATTTTTTAACATATTTTAGCATATAAAAAAAGTGGCCTTACGACCAACTTTCCTTAACATTATCTACTCAATTTTGTTAAAAACTGTTGCATTATGCTATCCCTTTATTCACAGCTTATTCTATTTCTTCTCATGAAACAGAATCCTGCGAAGCAGGATTCTCCGCCTGCAGCGGGTCGCGCAAGCGACATTCTTCCATTCCGCTGCAGTGCGATCCTCGCGGAGCGTTTTTATCGTATGGAAACGAAGTTTCCTATACGATAAAAAAGATGCCAAGATTTCTCCTGACACCTCACAGTTGGTCTTCTTACCCTACCTACGGCTGCCTGTGAATGCCAGAAATCAACTTCTGTGCATCATAGGTCACTCCTCTTTCATTGTCCTAAAATTTTGTTTATCATATTCTGTTTGCCTTTCGTGTATGCGACCCTGTCATCTGCATACTTACTTTCCAGTTCTTCCTTTAACTTCACATACTGCAAAGCCATATTCTCATTGGCATTAAGATAATCTCTGAAATGAATATAATTCTTCCATTCAGTTCCGTTCCATTTTACAACATGAATATGATGTGTCCTGATATCCGCCTCCATATCACCCATTACATAAAGAACCTGATGTTCGACATCTGAACCGCGGTAAAAAATCCCTTCCTTCTCTAACTGCTCATTATGTGACATTATTTTCTCAAAGTCAGTTACCCCAACAGCAATATCAATAATCGGTTTCGCTTTAATTGCCGGTATTGCTGTACTCCCAATATGCTGTATATCAATAGCATCATCACCTAATATGGATTTAAGTGTTTTGATTGTTTGAACAGCACCATCATCCCACTGTTTATCATGTAGCTCAAGCTGCACGGTTCCTCTTTTTAATCCCAATGACATAGCAATCTCCTTAATATTACATCACACATTTCACTATCAAAATATTTCTCCTGAAAATAAATCCACTGCCTAATTTATACTTGCCTTTTTCACAGCCAGTCTCTATTATAAATATTTCATCATTGTTGGCACGAGAATATTCATATCAACAGGCTTTGCGACATGAGCATTCATTCCAACAGAAAGAGCCTTTTGGGTATCTTCTGCAAAGGCATTGGCAGTCATCGCAATAATTGGAATCCTGGCTTTTTTCGTATCCTTCATCTTTCGGATGACTAATGCAGCATCATATCCATTCATAACCGGCATCTGAATATCCATAAGGATCATCTTGTAATAATCAGCATCCGCCTTTTCAATCATGTCAACACATGCAACACCATCATCTGCAGTCTCAACAATACATCCTTCTTCCGTCAATAGTTCTGTTGCAATTTCAGTGTTGATCTCATTATCTTCGACTAGTAAGATTCGAACACCGTTCAGGCAATTCTTATTGCTCAGATTACTATTTCTCTTCACCAGAGAGTCCTCTTTTTGACGATTTTCTGCAAGGAATAGTCACTGTAAATGTGGAGCCTTCTCCCTGCTTGCTTTTCACTTCTATTGTGCCATCCATGAGTTCTACAAGCTTTTTTGTAATGCCCATTCCGATGCCACTGCCCTCAATACGACTGGATGTAGTGTTACGTTCTCTTTCAAAAGTTTCAAAAATGCGCTTTTGAAATTCTTCAGACATACCAATTCCATTATCGGTAATGGTAATGATCATATTACACCAGTCTTCTTTTTCACAAGATTCCTGTAGGACATTACAGGATATTGTACCTCCTGTATTTGTATACTTTATTGCATTGCTTATAATATTAAGACAAACTTCTGACAGGTGCGGTGCATCCATATATACATACGGATACATAATCTGTTCCGTCAGAGAGAGCGTCTGATTTTTACTTTCTGCCTGTTGTTGGGACATAATGACACAATTTTCAAGGCACTCATGGACATTTGAAACAATATATTCCATTTCGACCTTATTATTTTCAATTCTTGCAAAATCTAAAACATTACCAAGCATCGACAAAAGTTCTTTTCCGCATATTTGAATTTTTTCAAGATATCTGCCAAGTTTATCTGTTTCCTGCAAATGTCTGGACGCCAGCTCTGCATAACCAATGATCGCATTCATAGGAGTTCTGATATCGTGAGACATATTATACAGAAATGACGATTTTGCTTTATTTGCACATTCTGCTTTTAATTTTGCTTCCCGTAATTCTTCTTCTTGTTTTATATTCCCGCAGTTTTTCATCTGTCACATCTCGATTTGCAAAAAGCACAGATGTGACATTTCCATTTTTATCATAGCTCTGAGGGACAACCATGGAAAGAAACCATGATCCATTCTTCTTTTTGAATTCAGAAGACATAGATTCTTTATTATGAAGACGCGCCGCCATGGTTTGTATATCAAAAAAATCTATATACTTCTGTACAAACGGTTCTGCTATAATACTCTCAATAATCTTGAACTGTGGATCCCAATCTGCAGTATTATCTTTAATGTTCAAATCCCCTTTTCGGGATCTTTTAACAAGTTCGATCTTCTTTGTTTTCAAGTTCAGCCTTGAGATATGATAATAGGCAGTGCCTAATGCATGGAGCGCCTGCCGGGTTTTTTCTACTTGCTTTCCCAATGTAACAGGAAACTCTTCACCGTCCATCTGCTCTAAATCCGGTGTTGACTGATGCAGATGCTGAACTAACCATTTTCCATTTGTCCACTTATAGATAATCGTAAATCTTGTCTCCATTTTAAAACAGATTGAATCATCTTTAAACAGACCAATAAAATCTACTGTTCCGTGTGCAAGAACATGGTCATCATCAAGTCGTTCTTCTTCCTGATGTAAATTTTGTACTTCAATTCTGATTTTACCTCTTCGTTTTACATCAAATTCAAATGATTCTAAAAACTCATGTAGATTCGTGAATAACTCATGTTTCCCAGTTCCAATCAGACTAATATTTTCATCAAAATAATTGTCAAGACCTAAATCATTTACTGATTCAGCATTAATATATATTTTAAAAAGTTGTTCTGTGATTTTTTTGAAATCATCCATATGGTTCCCTCATGATTAAAAAGTCTTAAATGACTTTAAGCTTTCTGTTTTATTTTTAAAGTTTATCCACTTTTCATTCTCTTCCCAAAATTTCGAATATACACATCAAATTATTAACTTTATTATATCATGAACTTCGTTCATGATCGACATTCGCCGTTCGCGATGAGCAGGCTTCGACTGTTCCCGCTCTCTTGCGCTCATTATATCGTGAGCATAGCTCACTCAATAGCTTCGCCGTTCGCGATGAGCAGGCTTCGACTGTTCCCGCTCTCTTGCGCTCATTATATCACGAGCCCGCGCTGACGCGCTTTATCGCCTGCTACGCAGGCTGCTCGTTCTCTAATGGCACAAGAAAAACAAATGCCGCCTTCGGCGTCGCTTGTTTTTCTTTTTGTGCTCATTATATCATAGCTACATATTATTCCGCCATCCTTTTCAAAACATATGTTCATGACAGTTTTCCCAAAGAAAGAAAAAATAACATATTTGGTGGCTACACCTCCAAGCCCCTGTGGAATCAATAACGCCGGAACTGGATACCAAAATCCCGCACCGGCATTAGCAATTGTAATTATTTATTTTTCTAATAACTGAACGTTATTATAAGCGAAGCCAAATTTAAAGGGCTTTTCACCTTGTTTATTGCAGAAAGTCGTGACCTTATCCCAACTGATGCTTACATTTCCATCTCCATAATCTTTATAAAACTTTGCCTTTGTATCTTTCACATCATACACACATCCAAAAAATCCCCTCTTGTTACTCCTGGCTTATCTATTCTGACCATCCCTTATAAATGGTTTCTTGATTTCTTTACTTAACAACTGACTGTATGCTTCTACCTTACGAAATGTGTTTCCTAACATTTCCCGATTCCCTATATTCTCTAATAGCTTCCATATCAAACTCCGCATATAAAATCCCTCTGTCTTATCGTCAGCCAGCAAAACTGTGTAATCAACACAGTTTCCATTTCTATCCCAACAAATGGGATTAAATGCACAGGAACATCCAGCATTATCTCCATTCGGATTTGCCATAGCAACTGCGACCATATTTTCATATGCTCTTGTAGAAAGTGCTCTTACTCTTGGCTGCATAGAACCACAATCATTCGGTACAAGAATAACCTCTGCACCTTTCAGCATCAGTATTCTTGCGCTTTCCGGATACTCTCTGTCATAACAGATCATAATGCCTAATTGTGTTCCTTCAAAATCGCACACCTTAAACTCTTTCCCTGACTCAACATTTTTTTTCATCTGCAAAATCACATGTATGTACTTTAGAATACTTCATCAATATATTGCCCGATTTATCGATAACAAAGGCTGAATTCTGCGGTTGTTTATTGCCTTTTGTAAACGCAGTAAGTACTACGCCTACTTTATATTTTTTAGCATTCTCACATATTTTTTTGCAATTCTTAGATCATCATCTGCAATGCTTTTTTCATATGACATAGGCAAATCATATCCTGTAATAAAACATTCCGGCAGCAAAAAGAATATCTGCCTGGTTTTCCGAAGCCTCTTTCATTGCTATAATGATACTTTCAATGTTCTTATCTATTTGTGCATGAATGGCACGTTTTTGTAATATTGCAACCTTAAACATTTTTTATTCCCTCGAAAAATTCCACTTCCCTGGAGCAGTTCATACCCTTGTTCTTTTCATCTCTTTTACGCCAATCTCAATATTATGACTGCAGAATTCTTCACCGAGCATTTTTATCCGCATGCTATCTACCCTTAAATTCCTTCTCTATATGACAATGTTCCTGTTTGGCAACCAACTTAAAACTGTAAAGCGGACATTCAGATGCCGTTTTCGCTTCTTTCGCATGAACACAGGTTGTGTTACAACTGCTTTCAAATAGTCCAGTTCGATAATATATGGCATCCAATCTATAATTCGCAGAAAATCTTCACAGCCAAAATTACTATCATAAAAATTCAATATCGTACTAAGGGCAGTACCATGGGTTCCTATAACAATATCTTTATCCGTATTATCTGACAAAATCTCATTCAGTGCCCCTATGTTACGATTTTGCACCATAGCAATAGACTCTCCGCCTTCTTCATGATAATTATGGTCAGCCCATCGTTTCCGGAACATTCCGTGGTTGTTTCCATCAGGTCCCTTTTCACGCTCCCTCAATCTCTCATCTGTTAGAATCTCTTTTGTAAAAAAATCTGCTGCCTCTGCAATGGTTTCCACGCTACGTTTATACGGACTGCAATAAAACGCATCTATTTTCTTATCCTTCAAAAAACCCAGCACAATTGCAGAATCTTTCTTACCTTCTTCCGTCAAAGGTCTTGTCCTGTCATCTTCCCAATCGTGTTCCGGCTGTGCGTGACGGACGAAATAAACTCTTGTCATTTGATCAGCTCCATTTCATCTACCATTACCTTTACAGGCTTTCTCTTAGGAATAATCCTAACCGTTCCATCACCTGTTCATCTCAAGTATTCTTTTTACTTCCATCTGTAATTCGACACTGAAGTCTGATAAATCATCATATGTAATTACTTTCAATCTAATAAGACGAACGATATCCCATATCACATCTGACTTATCTATATGAACTTCGCTGCCTATCTCCATATAATTTCTATGAATCAATGCATTTACTACACCTTCCAGTACTGCACGATCCGGATAATCAGGCATTTCAATTCTGCCGTCGCCTACCTTACGCCATGCTTTCTTAGAATTATTTCTGACAAAATCCGTTCCTGCCTGTAATAGTGTGACAAGACTTCCCGTATATTCCTTATCATCAAGTGCATCTATAATTCCAGATGCCTTCGTAAGTCCATTCCACCTTGTACAAAATAATCTGGAATGGCGAACCGGAGATTCATCTGCTAGAAGTGCTCCTGCATTCGTCAGATTGCCTTTCTCATCAATCAAACCAAAAGATTTCTTCACCGGTATCATTTACTCTAGCCTTACCTGTCACCGAATATACACATATTGGTTTTATCTCAAATTTGATAGCTCCAGTCTCTTCCTGCAACTCCCTTTTTGCTGTTTCAAAAATATCCTCCCCAGCTTCTCTATGCCCTCCCGGCACTTCATATGTATCTCTTTTTTTATGCTTGCAAAATACCCACTTGCCGTTACTCTGTGAGATAATCACTGCAAATTTCAATAGTTCATCATTAACTGTATCATAAAAATCTTACTTCCACCATATTTCCTCTCCATGTACATATCTATAATATTTCATTCTCAATAAAATCCGCAATTCCCTCTTCGTCATTTGAACCAATTACAATATCCGCTCTCTCTTTTTACCTCATCAATCGCATTCCCCATTGCAACACCTGTTCCACATAATCCAAGCATTCCGATAATCTGCATAATCATCTCCAAATGCAATAATTGAATCTGTACTAAATCCACATACTTCCGTAATCTTCATAATTGCGTTTTCTTTCGTCACATTCTTTTTTGTAAACTTGTACCAAAATCCATCAGAGAAACGAATACAATCACAATCAGAGAGACTTCGAGCCAGCTTATCTGCCTTATCTTGAATAAATATCTCGACACACATTTTTAATGAACATTCGTTAAAATCTGAAAAATCTGTATAAATACTATCTCCCCAACTCTTATCTAACTTCTTAGGATCTATTTTATAATTCCAATAATGTGCATCTATTGTATCTATCGTAATTTCGCAATCATTTCCACAAATATTTCTTGCCATGTCAATCATCACTTTCGTTTCTTCTTCGGAAAATTCTGCCCTATAAATATATTCTGTTTTGTATTTTACTAATGCCCCTCCACTCGATATTAAAATATCGGGCATCAATTCATTTAAAAATACCAAAGAGTTTTGCTCACTTCTGGAGGTGGAAACACCTATCAATATATCTTTTTCCCTGCATTTTTTTAGAGCTGATAATGTTCTTGTTGATATTGTTTTTTCACTCTGTAATAAAGTTCCGTCTAAATCAAATAAAAGAAGTTTGCATTTCTTCATATCATTTTTTCCTTTTCATTCTTTTGAATAATTACATTTGCATCAATTACTCTCCCCACAAATAGAGCCAAACCAGAGCCATTTTATAAAACAAATGCCGGAATCCTTCTATATTTTATTTTAAAAAAGTTATTCAAACTCTTCCCGAGTTTATTATCGGCAACTCATAAATGCTGATATTTCCCGCATTTTGGACACATCTATTTCGCCAAATATCGCTCTTTTCGCATCGTTTTCAAAACTTTTAGTAGCAAATTAGTTGCAGTATCTGCACCTAAACTTTTTTCATAGGAATGATATAATCTACTTTTTTATTACTCACAATGAATAAATTCCTGTGGCTGTCAGGTTATCTATTATTACGCCTGCTGCCACAGCCAAAACGAAAGGAGCATTACCATGAGCAATCAACATAAAAAACCCAACCATCAGCTTCAGAATCACTGACGCTGAAAGGAAACAAATTGAAGCCCGTATCCTTGCCAGTGGACTGATGAAGAAAGATTACTTCGTCCGTTCATGCATCTACAATCGTATCTGCGTTGTTGGCAAGAAAGAAAACATCTATCCTCTGGTGCAAACTGTGAATGCATTTTATCTGCAATTACTTGAAATGCAAAAGGCATTTACCTCACCAGACCGCACTCCCGATACTCTTCCTTCTTTGGAAGCCATCAAGGAATTACAAATCGAATACACTAATATGCTAACAGCTATTATCGACCTGCTGGATGGTGCAAAATATCTGTGGGAGGGAGACTGCCATGAACAACAATCTTAATTTTCAGTTCGGTATGTATGAACCCACCACAGACTCCATTATCGTCAATACCGGAGAGAACGCAATTCTTGTTATCCGTTGCAAGGAATGCAATTCCTCCGTTATCTTTGATGATCCAACTGATATTGTATATCTATACCGACTGGCAGAGGAAACCCCTCTGCTATATGCCAAACTGGCATTGAAAGAAAACGGATTACAGGATTATGTAGATGCTATGAATGAATTTAATTAAGTCTGCATAACAGGTTATATCTTAAAGAAATTGTTTTCCAAGTTTCTATCGAGTTTTTTTTGAAAAAACTCGATAGAAGCTGGCACATAGATTGATAATATACCATCTTACTTGTGACATTAATCTTACCAATGTTTTGCACTCAACTAAACTCTTAACGCTATCATTGACTAAAATATCGCTAAATATTTAATGTTATCATTTTGTTATCGGTATTGATAACACTTGCTCAGTAGCTGTGGATAATAACTATATGCTATGGCTTAAATTATAAGCGAGTTTGCTTAGAAAATCAAGCCTTGTAAAATATTTAGCATACTGTATTTTTTCTATTCAGATACCATATCTTAATTTGCACTATCTATGCTAACCGAAAACAACAAAGTGCTTGACATTCACAAGTGTTTGCTGTTTACACTTCGGACAGTAGAGTGGAAAGTTCTTTAATTCGGTATCTTCTTGCATCATCGTTCGGGTTTTATTTCCACAGGTAGGACATAGAACTCATTTTATAGTTTCCATATTTTTCTCAATCCTTACTTCTAAATATTATCCTACTAAATTTATTATCGCAACGGTTTTTTAAGTTTTTGCTTCTTGATTACTTAACGGCGGAAAAAGAATGTTTTCACATAGGGCTGTTGTTTACATGTCATTTTTTGTTTTTTTTTAATTCTATACCCACCAGTACAACAGATAGCATAAACGCTGAAAAATCAGCAACAGGTCCCAAGCAATACTCCCATAATTCCGAAACGAAGCGGGACAGCAGGGTAAGCGGAATCAACAAAAAAAGTCTGCCTTGTTAATGCCAACAGAGCACCTCTTAACGATTTTTCCTATTGCGGTAAAAAACTGGAAGAAAGCAACTGCACACCATTTACCAACACCATGAAAAAAGATAGGTACGCATGAACAAAACAGCAAATTCAAAATACAGCTCGTCCCCATCTCCGAATAGCGAAATGATAGATTGCGGGAAAAATTGAAATGCGATGAAAGCAATAGTGGAAACAACAAGATTCCATTTTACCGCAAAGCATGTAAGCCTCCCGTACACGATGGTATTGCCCTGCCCCATAGTTGAAGCCGATAATCGGCTGTGTTCCCTGCGAGATTCCTACAACAATCGCAAGGATTATGGCATTTGTTTTCATAACGATTCCGCAAGCAGCTAAGGGAATATCTGTTCCATATTTTGTTAATGCGCCGTAATAAGTCAACGAATTGTACTGAATGATTTGAATCACGGTAACTGCAATCTGGTTTGAGCTGCTGCTGATTCCCATGCTGCAAATTTTCATGCTTTCTTTGATGTCCAATAAAAACGACTCTTTTTTTCAAAATGGATTGTTTGGAAACGCCATAGATAACGGAGTGCGAGTAAGAAGGAAAAAATTTGCCCAATAACTGTTACCCAAGCTCCGCCGGCAAACCCCCAAACGCAAACAAAAATAAAAAATGGGGTCAAGAATGGTATTGATAATAGCTCCCACAACCATGCAGACCATTGAATACTTTGGTTTTCCATCTGCTCGAATCAAATTGCTCATACCATTCGTTACAATGAGAAACGGCATTCCAATCAATGTTATTCTGGCATACTGCTTTGCATATGGAAATACATCTGTCGTTGCCCCAAATGCCTTTAGGAGCAAAGACAGAAAAGTTTCTCCAACCAGCAAATAAATAATTCCGAAAATTCCCATCAGAACAATACCATTTCCCGCTGCTTTGGCGGCAGCTTTCGGCTCTTTGCGTCCAAGACAGAGGGAAACACTGGAAGCACTGCCAATTCCGACCAGTAGTGCAATGGCAAGGCAGATGGTAGAAAACGGGTAGGCAACATTGGTTGCTGCATTTCCCAAATAACCGACCCCTTGACCAATAAAAATCTGATCCACAATATTGTAGATTGAGCCGACAAGAGACGCCACAATACTGGGAACAGCAAAATCTTTCAACAGCTTTGAAATTTTTTCATATCCTAGGGGATTCTCAGTCATTAAACTCCTCCCCCTTTCTCTCTATATGGAGTTCCGATGTGATATTTCTGCCCGCCTGTATTAAGAAATCCATAAAAAGGTTCTGCTCGGATTCGCTCATACCCTGCAATAAAAGAGCTTCTGTCTTTTCACATACCGTCTGTACCTCATCAATTACAGACAGCGCACGTTCCGTAGGATACAGCTTACACGTCCGCTTATCCTTATCATTTGGGGAACGCATAATCATTCCCTGCTTTTCTAATGCCGCAACTGTCCGTACAATATTGCTCGGATGAACATAAAACATATCCATTAAAGAATCTTGTAAAATGCCGGGCGAACGACAGATTTTTGATTAAGAACATATATTGACTGTTGTTGATTCCAAAGGGGCAAGCTGTTTATCCAAATAGATTTTGTAAAATCGGTCTGTTACGGAAAGCCATTTTAATAGTTGCATAGATATATTCCTCCAATCAGAACGTATTATACATCAATATGCGTGCGCACGCAACTACCTTTAACATTATATCTGCCGCTTTGTCCTCCTAAACACAAATCAATTCTACATCTATAATCTCTACTGCTCTGCTACGAATATTATTCATTTTCCCGACCCATTCAAGCTGATTTTCTGCCTTTAGCTGTTCTATTACTCCCGCCTGTCGGCATATTCCCTTACCAGGAGCTTTTCTGGCTTTCTCGGAAAGTTCATGCAAGCTCTGGAAGGTAATAGTCGTCCCGCTTTTGCATAAAAGATAAACAAACTGCTTTCTTTTGAGATACTGCAAATGTTTTCCATAATGTTTTCCTACCCCTTCCTCTTGGAAATTTCTAAAAATGTTTTTCGCCCTGCTTTCATATCAAAATACCGTTTTTGGCAGACATTGCCTTTGCCTGCTGATATTCAGGAGGCTGTCAATCTGTTGCTCAAAAAGCGTTTTTAAGTTCTCAATGCCCTTATCATAATTCTCTACCCTGTCATACAATATTTGAAATTCACTCTTTCTTCTCTAAAATCTGCCCTCAAGCTGAACAACCTCTTTTTTTAGCTCACTGCTTTTTTATAGTCAGGACAGATAAATGTTTCTCATACCATGCCCTTATGCTCCCACTCAATGCCGTGCCGCTCCATGACAGCGGAGCTGTTCTTTTTCGGACTGTATCCATTGCGACCACTCCGTATCGCCACGACTGCCGCCTTTAAAACCTTGCGTTGCAAGAGCCTGCTTCAGCGACACCCTTGTATCAAGTCCACGCTTGCTACCTGTGGTAAAGGGTACAAAATCTATGTGCAGATGTGGTGTAGCTTCATCCATATGCAGATGAGCCGAGAACACCCGAAGCTGTGGATTTCGCTCTTGAAAACCCTGATAGTATTCATCTAAAACCTGCTTTGCCAGTTCTCCGTTTTTCCGTATCAGCGTTCATATTTCCCTTTACCGCCCACCTGTAAAATGATTTCGTGGAACGGTTTTTCCTGCTTTGAGTTCCGTATCTTCTCGTAATAGTTGTCAATACGGCGGTCTGACCTCGTTTGTTTTTTCATTGTACCGCTGTAACGTTTCATCAAAGAGTTTATGATATACCTTTTTGATATTCTCATTACGAATAATCTATATTGAAGTGTGAGCGTTCTCCATCCACATTCTCTATTTGCTTTGTCATAACATCTTTCGGAGCGATGAGCAAATGCAATTGTAGAAATGAAAATGGCCATTGCATTTTGATATAGCCAATTGCCTATTTTTGTGCCCACATTTTTCTTCCAGTATCCAATACTTGTTTAATATTACTCATATAGTTATTTTCTCAGTCTCATCAAAGTCTCAAAAATCTCATCCCCAAAATGAGACTACGTGAGACTAACTTGAGACTGTATGAGACTAAGTCAAGCTTATCAATCCAAAGTCCATGTCGATGTCTTTTTATCATACATTGCACCTGTTACGTTTTTGATTTTTTAGCATAGTCTCTGAATACCGTTGCTCTTGATATATCAAGTTCTGCCATTACCTGTTCAACCGATAAGTGTAGGTTTTCACAAATCATATTATAAATTTTTTGTTGTCTTTCAGATAAAGTTTTCTGTTCTCTTCCCTCTTCAGCAGCCACCTTGTCCAAAGGAATGGTTACTCTAAACACATCATCTTCAATCAATTCCGGCTTACCACCATCAGAATATATTGGTGTATATTTATATAGATTTCGTACACCGGAACCAATCGTATCCGTTCTACCAATATTTGCAAAAAATTGCTGTATCAACGGATTCTTAGGATATGGTGTAAATTCATCACTCATAATATTCCCGTGACGTCTTGGTATACACCAGTTTTCCGTTTTTAGCCAATCCTTTTCGATAATTACCTTTGCCGGAAATGCACTAGAATAATCTCTATGCACAAGAATATTTGCAATTACCTCTCTGGAAATAATGCCTCTAATACTTGTATTCACATTGTCAATCAGACAAAACTTGTCAGAAGTATGCTTTACCACAAAATCCATCAGAAGCTCATATGCCTCAATCAAGTTTGTTGTTACCTGCAATCTATCATCATATCTATCCAAATTTTCAACCCTGTAAATTGCATCTGTAATATATCCTGACAACAGGAACGTATCACTTCATCCTTACCAAACAAAAGTACTCCGGCAAGATTATATCCCTGGATGCCTGATGAAAAAAATCTTTTTCCCACAAGCCTGCGCTCTTCAATATTTCCTCATCAGACATTTTCAGCCAAGAATGATCCGGATTTTTGCTCTTTGCAAGATTTCTTACTTTGTCCATCAAATCCATGCGTAGATCTTCCGTTGTAACATATGGAATATCTTATGCTCCGCATATGTATTACTTTTTCTGTTATACATATTCTGTAACTGAATCGGCGAATCTGTAATATCCATATCACCATCTTCATTTCGGTCATATCCTGTTTCCACATTTTTTTCC
>VOFJ01003463.1_pt1 | contig 26559 bp, 51 predicted proteins | sample 5384081 | NCBI WGS metagenome assembly VOFJ01 (sample SAMN12384729, study PRJNA508395) | human gut metagenome | isolation source: healthy gut I | host: Homo sapiens | reverse complement strand
TATTACGTATTGCTAGGAAGCAAGAAAAACGACGCCCGGACGAAGAGACCGAAAGACGAAAGAAGAGCGGCAGCCGGAACGACGGACAGGGAACCCGCCAGAAGTACCGCGAGCAGCCGGATGAATTCGAACGGCGGATTGAAGAGCAGACCGAGAACAGCCTCCACTGGTAAGGCGGCAAACAACGGCGCAGGGCCGTATCTGATCGTTTCGTTCCTGTTCGTGGCCATGTTTCTTGGGCTGATCGCGTATCTCGTTTACTTTAATGTCGTGCGGAAGGAAGAATTTCTGAATAGTTCTTACAATACGAGACAGAATAACTATGCAGAGCGCGTGATCCGCAGAACAATCTATTCTGCGGACGGCCAGGAACTGGCAAAGACGACGACAGATGAAAACGGGGATGAGATAAGAACGTATCCGTTCGGCAGCCTGTTTGCGCAGGTGGTTGGCTACACGGGAAAAGGAAACAGCGGCCTCGAATCTTCCTACAATTATATGCTGATGGAGTCCCATACAAGTAAGTTAAAGCAGGTAAAGAATGAATTCAGCGATGCGAAGAACCCGGGAGACAGTCTTTATACAACGCTGAATACAACACTCCAGCAGGCCGCGGCCGATGCACTGGACGGATACCGCGGTGCAGTTGTCGTGCTGGAGGCAAAAACGGGCCGTGTACTTGCCAATGTGAGCAATCCGGTTTTTAATCCCAATACGATTGATGAGGACTGGGAGGCACTGAACGCAGACGATGAGAGCGGCGTGTTTCTGAACCGCGGTCTGCAGGGAAGATATCCGCCGGGATCTACGTTCAAGATTGTTACTTCGCTTGCGTATCTCCGTCAGAACGGCACACTGGACGGTTTTTTTCGTTCGACTGTGACGGTGAGCTGACAGCAGGAAACTATACGATTCACTGCTCCGGCGGTGAAGTGCATGGACCGGAAGATTTTGCAGGTGCGTTTGCAATATTCGTGCAACTCTGCCTTTGCACAGATTGGCCTTGGGCTGGATAAAGATGCCTTCCGCTCGCTGGCGGATTCCCTGTATTTGAACAGCCGTCTGGATCTGGAGAGCTTCCGACCAGCAAAAGTTCTTTCGACCTTGATTCGACAACGGCGGATGCTCTTGTGATGCAGACCTCCATTGGCCAGGGCGATACGCTGGTAACACCGATGGAGATGGCACTGATCGCCTCCGCGGTTGCAAATGACGGAGAAATGATTAAACCGCGTTATGTGGACAACATTGTGTCTGCGGACGGACAGGCAGTCAAAACCTTTTACAAAGAGTCTCTTGGCACGGCAATGTCCGAGAGCGAAGCCAATACGCTGACAGAGCTGATGAAAGGCGTTGTCCAGAGCGGAACTGCAGTTTCACTTTCGGATCTGCCGTACAATATCGCCGGTAAAACAGGAACCGCAGAACACGGAAGCGACGGAGAGACACCGCATTCCTGGTTTGTCGGATTCTCCAATGCGGATGATCCTGATATTGTCATTGCTGTTGTGGCAGAAAACGGCGGATATTCGAGTGAAGTCGCTGTACCGATTGCAAGACAGGTAATCGAAGCAATATTATGCACAGCAGTAAACGATGAAAAAAACGCGTTCGAACCGGCAAGGATGGGTTCGGGCGCGTTTTCTGAATTTTTAGAAAAATGTTAGAAAAAGGATGCGGTTTTTAAGGTTGCGCGGGGGGCGGGAAAAAGAGGTATACTTTTTAACAGAAGATCTGGCGGCAAGCGGGAAGAAAAAGAGCTGTCAGAGAATGGAAAAAAAGCCAGAAGGAGCTTAAAACGTATGATCGAAGCAGTAAGCTGCGGAGGTATCGTAATCTACCGTGGAAAAATATTGACGCTTTACAAAAAGCTACCGCAACAAATATGAAGGCTGGGTTCTGCCGAAAGGAACCGTTGAGCCGGGAGAAAACCATGAACAGACTGCTGTCCGCGAGGTGTATGAGGAGTCCGGCGTGCACGGAACCATCATCAAGTACGTGGGGAAAAAAGCCAGTACAGCTTCAGCATTCCGGAGGACACCGTGGAAAAAGAGGTGCACTGGTATCTGATGGCCTCATCCGGCTACTACAGCCGTCCACAGAGAGAAGAATACTTTGTGGATTCGGGCTATTACAAGTATCACGAAGCATATCATCTGCTGAAGTTTTCCAATGAACGGCAGATTCTGGAAAAGGCCTATCAGGAGTATCTGGAACTGAAGAGAGCAAATTTATGGAAGGTTCAGCCACAGGCTCAGGGAAAATATGGTAAACTGGTATAAAAATCTGTACGTCGGGGATACTGCAAAAAAGAAACAGAAAAATGGATGCGCCGGATTGAGAACAAAAAAAAGCAGTTCCGGGAGTCTGGCTCCTCACACTGCCTTCCAATCAGCAGAACAATCTGGATGTAATTCCGGCGGATCTGCTTTTGCAGCCGGATGTGCGGAGAAACTGTCCGATGATTGTCGGACTTGCCGTGTCGCGCGAGGAAGCTTTTGAGCTTGTGGAGGCGATCGCATTGGAAACTTATCGGGAAACCGGAGAAGTAAAAATCCGGGAATGGCTGCTGAACCGGATTGAGGGATGTGAATGATACATATACTATTCATGATTTTGAAGGCACTGGGGATTTTACTCCTTGTTTTACTGTTTCTCGTGCTTCTTATCGTCTGCACCGTCCTGTTTCTTCCTTTTTGCTACCGGGCGCAGGTTCTGAAAGAAGAAGAGGGATTTGCCTGCGTAAAAGCGAGCGGAAGAGTATCGTGGCTTTTTCGGAGCTGTCGCGCTGACGGCCTCGTATGAGGAACAGAAGCCGGAGGCGCAGATTCTGCTTTTCGGGGCATCACTGGAAACATGGAAACGGCGGCTGAAAAAAGATCCGCCGGGGAGAAGCGTCCGTGTCCCGGACGGAGGAAAAGGAGACAGAAAATGCGCCGGAAGAAGAAAAACAGCAGAGCAGAAAGCGGAAGCGAAAAAGAGCAGACATCGGCGGAACAACCGGCAGAACAAAAAACAGATACTGTAGAAAAACAAATGCCGCAAAGAAACGCAGAAAAGACACAGAAAAGCACCGGACCAGACAGAAAAAACAGCAGAAGGTGACAGCACAGAAGGAGCAGCCAGAGCAAGAGCAGGAACCGGATGCGCCGAAAAAAGCATTCTGGAACGGTTTTCGGAAGGATCGAATATCTTCCGGAAAAACTGCTGAATCTTGTCAGCCGTCTGCTGCAGACAGCTTTCCGGCTGTTGGAACTTCCGTTCCGTCTGCTTGAAAAACTGGAGCAGAAAATCCAGGCAGGCAGACGGTTAAAAAAGAAAGTGGGAGAGTGTGAAAAAATTCTTCCGTTCGAAGATGTTCCGTGAGGCACTGCTCCATGCAAAGAAAGAAGTGCTTTATTTCCTGAAGAAAGCAGCACCGAAAAAAGTAACTGGCACAGTCCGGTTCGGATTTGACGATCCGGCACTGACCGGAGAGACACTCGGCATTCTGGGTATGATTTATGGAAAACTGCCGAAAGACCTTTCCGTCCAGCCGGATTTCGAACAGGAAATTCTCCGGGGCGATGTCCGGATGAAAGGAAGTTTTCAGGCTGTGACAGCAGCCGGCATTGCACTTCGATTATTCCGGGATCAGAATCTTCGGAAAACCATACGACATTTCAAACACAAGGGAGGCCTAAAAGATGGCAGAAAAGGACAACACATTTCAGAATACTGTAGAAGCACTGTTCCGCGGAATGGACAGCTTTATCACAACAAAGACGGTCGTAGGTGAGGCGATCCACATTGATGATACGATTCTTCTGCCGCTGGTAGACGTTTCCTTCGGCGTGGGAGCGGGTGCATTCGCAGAAAATGCAAAGAACAATGCAGGAGGCGGTATGGGCGGAAAAATTTCTCCGAGCGCCGTTCTTGTCATCAGCAAAAACGGAACGCGTCTGGTCAACATCAAAAACCAGGATGCTGTCACCAAAATCATTGACATGGCTCCGGATCTGATCAGCCGCTTTACCGGCAAAAAAGAAGAGGACGGGTATACCGCAGAGAAAGTAGAGCATATAATAAACCAAGAGGCGGATAAGGAGTAAGCTCGTTTGTGCAGAATTTTAGGTTTTCTGCTGTTCTGGATGGGGGTCGGGCTTCTCATCAGCCTGATGATCCGCAGCTCATTTCTTACGGTTCTTGCGGCCGCTCTGCTGCTGTGCGTGGGATATCATCTGTTCTGCAATACAGGGGAATAGTGAAAGATGCACAAAAAAGATCGGAAATGAACTGGCTGATTTGTACAGAGAAATACTTGCAAAATGAAGAAAGCTGCGCTATAATAAGTCCATCTTAAATGAATCAGCCAACTATACTAATATCATAGATCAAGACGAGGGCGTCTTACCAGAACGAAAGTTTCGGTAGGATGCTCTTTTTTTTTGCTAAGCATATGGATCGTTGGCAGGTTCAGCTTAAGAGACCACGCTATTTTTTTCTCCCTTTTAAAATATAAAAAAATAGAGCACAACAGGGCATAAGCGAAAACTTATGTCCTGTTTGCTCTTCCCCAGAACTTTTTTTAAAATCTTAATTTATTTTTGAACAGCAAAAAAGCCTTCCCGGACTGGAAAGGCCTTTTAACCATTCAACTTATGCACGCTCTACTTTTTCCGGATCTTAAGCAGGAAGTACATACGTACATTTTCTGCGGTACACCGTCAACTTTAACTTTGACAGATTTTACGTTAGATTTCCACATTTTATTGCTTCTTCTATGTGAATGACTTACGTTGTTTCCGAAATGAGCACCCTTCTCACAAATTGCACACTTTGCCATGATTGCACCTCCTTGACATACGTACTTGAGTCAAAACGCATTTTAGACTCACAACATAAGTCATTCTAACAGATCTATACCGGTTTTTGCAAGTAAAAAATGAAAAAAATTATATGAATTTTGAAGGTTTTTCATTTTAAACTTTCTTTTTTGCGGAAAAGCGGTTATAATGTATCGTAGAGTGGAGTCAGTTATTCCTGTCTCCATGTGTTTTGAATAGTATGATGGAATTGGAGGATACAAGGCATGAAAGGTCGTATGAATACAGGCTTGGGAGAAATCGTAATCAATCCGGATGTAATCGCCCTGTATGCGGGCAGCGTTGCTGTGGAGTGCTTCGGCATTGTCGGAATGGCAGCGGTAAACATGAAAGATGGACTGGTCAAACTTCTGAAAAAAAAGAGAGTCTGACACACGGAATTAATGTATCGATTTCGGAAAATAAAATTTCCTGGATTTCCACGTGATTGTTTCTTACGGAGTCAGTATTTCTGCCGTAACAGATAACCTGATCAATAATGTGAAATACAAGGTGGAAGAGTTCACCGGAATGGAAATTGAAAAAATCAACATCCTGGTTGAAGGCGTTCGCGTCAGCGACTGATGGTAATAGGAGGAAATGAAGAAAGTGGCTACAAATACAATTGATGCCGGCTTACTGGCAAAAATGTTTCTGGCTGGTGCAAAAAATCTGGAAGTAAAGAAAGAGTGGATCAATGAGCTGAACGTGTTCCCGGTACCGGGACGGTGACACAGGTACCAACATGACGCTGACGATCATGTCCGCAGTCAAAAGAAGTAAACTCGCTCACCGAAGTGAACATGTACAACCTTTCCAAGGCAATTTCTTCCGGTTCTCTGCGCGGTGCCAGAGGTAACTCCGGCGTTATTTTTTCCCAGCTCCTTCGTGGCTTTACCAAGAAGATCCGCGACTATGAAGAGCTGAATGCAGAGATTCTTGCAGAGGCAATGGAAAAAGCAGTCGAGACTGCATACAAAGCCGTTATGAAGCCAAAAGAAGGTACCATCCTGACCGTGGCCAAGGGAGCAGCAGAGAAAAAGCTGCAGAGCTTGCACCGGAAAGCGAAGATCTGAACGCATTCATCGAGGACGTTCTCGCGCATGCAGAGTACGTGCTCTCCCAGACACCAGAGATGCTGCCGGTTTTAAAAAGAGGCAGGCGTTGTGGATTCCGGCGGACAGGGTCTCTTAACCGTACTGCAGGGCGCATATGACGCGTTCCTCCAGGGAAAGAGATTGATCTGAATTTCGAGATGCCGGAAGCAAAGACAGAATTTGTCAGACCGTCAAAGAGACAGAAAAGAGAAATCAAATTCGGCTACTGCACCGAGTTTATCATTATGCTGGAAAACCCGCTTCCGGATGAAGAGGTTTATGCATTCAAAGATTTTCTGAACGGAATCGGTGATTCGATCGTAGTTGTGGCAGATGACGATGTGGTTAAGGTACACGTGCATACCAACGATCCTGGAAAAGCAATTTCCAAAGGCGCTGACGTACGGACAGCTGACCAGAATGAAGATCGACAACATGCGTGAGGAGCATCAGGAGCGCCTGATCAAAGAACGCAGAAAAAATCGCAGCACAGCAGGCAGAGGAAGATAAGAAGAGAAAAGAAGCAGCAAAAACAGCCGCCGAAGGAGAACGGATTCATCGCCGTGTCCATCGGAGAGGGAATCAAAGAGATCTTCCAGGGACTCGGTGTTGATTACCTGATCGAGGGCCGGTCAGACCATGAACCCCAGCACCGAGGATATGCTGACTGCAATTGAGAAGGTCAATGCAAAGAATATCTTTATTCTGCCGAACAACAAAAAAATATCATTCTGGCTGCAAACCAGGCAAAAGCCATGACGGAGGACAAAAATATCATCGTTGTTCCGACCAAAACCGTTCCGCAGGGCATCACAGTCATGATCAGCTATGTGCCGGAGAAATCTGCAGAAGAGAAATGAGGAGGCCATGACCGAGGGCATCCAGTTGGTGAAAACCGGTCAGGTAACGTACGCGGTACGTGATACCCACATCGATGAGAAAGAGATCCATCAGGGCGACATCATGGGACTTGGCGATCACGGACTTCTCGCTGTCGGACAGGATATTCTTACCGTTGCAGAAGAAACCATCCGCGCCATGGTCGATGAGGACAGCGAGCTGATCAGCATCTACTACGGTGAAGATATGAGTGAGGAAGATGCCGAAAGCCTTGGCGAAAAAAATCGAGCAGGCATATCCGGACTGCGATGTGGAAGCTAAACTATGGCGGACAGCCGATTTACTACTGTGTCGTTTCGGTTGAATAAGAGTAAGGAAAGAAAAAATATGAATACGGAACCCCTGACAACACTGAAGGGGATCGGTGAAAAAACGGAGAAGCTGTTTGCAAAAGTAGGAATCTACAATTTGCAGCAGCTTCTGCATTATTATCCAAGAGATTATGACTGCTATGCAGAGCCGGTTCCCCTTCGCGAATGCAGACAAGAGGAAAAAGAATGCGGTATACGGAAGAATTGTCCACAGTCCGTCGGTAAAAGGAAATCAGAGAAAGAGCGTCGTTGTCCTGGAACTCTACGAGGAGCCGGTGCGGCTGCAGCTTACCTGGTTTAATATGCCGTTTTCTGCGGAGCACGCTGAAGAAAAAGGCAGTGTTTTTTTATCTTCCGCGGAAAGATACAGGAAAAAAATCAGGCCGTCTCGTGATGGAGCAGCCGGAAATCTTCACTCCTGCCGCATACCATGAGCTTCTGGCAAGTCTTCAGCCGGTTTATGGGCTGACAGCCGGTCTCACGAACAAGATGGTGAGCAAGGCCGTCGCACAGGTGCTGGAACGATGCGCACCTGCGCAGGACTATCTGCCGGAGAAAATCCGTGCCCGGTATGAACTCTGTGAAATCAATTATGCCCTCCATGAGGTTCATTTTCCAAAAAGACCAGGAGCATCTGGCAACGGCGCGGCGCAGAATTGTGTTCGAAGAGTTTTTTCTCTTCATCCTGTCCCTGCGGCAGTTAAAAAAAGAGCAGACGGAGGGAATTACCAATGTGTTCCCCGATCCGCGCCGTCTGGAAAGACGGAGGAAGTCATCGAAAATATGCCGTACCGTCTCACGAATGCACAGATGCGCGTGTGGGGCGAACTGGAGCGGGACTTAAAGGCCATACCCGCATGGCGCGGCTGGTACAGGGGAGATGTCGGAAGCGGAAAGACAATTCTGGCGTTCCTTGCAATGATTATGACAGCTGAGAACGGCTACCAGTCGGCGCTGATGGTTCCGACGGAGGTCCTGGCGCGGCAGCATTATGAATCGCTCTGCACTCTGTTGAAAGAAAACAATCTGACGGAATACAATCCCCGCCTTCTGACTGGATCCACGAAAGCAAAAGAACGCCGGGAAATCTATGCCAGTCTGGAAGACGGAAGCTGCAAAATGGTGATCGGCACACATGCACTGATTCAGGAAAAGGTACAGTACAAAAATCTGGCGCTTGTCATCACAGACGAACAGCACCGCTTCGGTGTCCGGCAGAGAACGGCACTTGCTGAAAAAGGGGAACCGCCGAATGTTCTCGTTATGAGTGCAACGCCGATTCCAAGAACCCTGGCTATCATTCTGTACGGAGATCTTTCGATTTCTGTGATTGATGAACTTCCGGCGAAGCGTCTGCCGATCAAAAAACTGTGTGGTGGATACGTCTTACCGTCCAAAAGCTTACCGTTTTATCACGCGTCAGGTCGAACTGGGCCGCCAGGCCTATGTGATCTGCCCGATGGTGGAGGAGAGCGAGGGTCTGGAAGCGGAAAACGTCACCGACTATACACAGCTCCTGAAAAAGAGCTGCCGGGCATCACAGTAGAGATGCTGCACGGACAGATGAGGGCGGCGCAGAAAAAAACGAGATCATGGAGCGGTTCGCCAGCGGAGAAATCCAGGTACTCGTCTCGACGACAGTCGTGGAGGTCGGTGTCAACGTGCCGAATGCAACGGTGATGATGGTGGAAAAATGCCGAACGGTTCGGCCTTGCACAGCTCCATCAGCTCCGCGGACGTGTCGGAAGAGGAGAGCATCAGTCCTACTGTATTTTCATCCGCGGAAACAAAGATCAGGAGACCGCCAAACGTCTGGAAATCCTGAACCATTCGAACGACGGGTTTTATATTGCCTCGGAAGATTTGAAACTGCGCGGCAGCGGCGATCTGCTGGGAACGCGCCAGAGCGGGGATATGGAATTCCAGATGGCAGATATTTTCCGGGATGCCGATATCCTGCAGAAAGCGAGTGAGGCGGCTTCAGAACTGCTTGCCGACGATCCTTATTTTGAAAAACCGGAGCATGAACTGCTGAAAAAGGTAATGAAATCGTATCTTGATCTGGAAAAACCACGACATTGATTGTGAAAAATTACAAAAAAAAATCCGGCTTTAAAATGCAAAATCGGATAAAAATAACAGCCTGATTGGATAGTATGGAAAATGACTGTACAATTTCGTGGAAAATTCGTGCGAAATCAGATATTACTTGAAATGACAAAAAAAATTCATGTATCATAAACAAGGAATCAAAAAATGTGCGGACCGTGAGTGTCAAGCGTTCGCCTGAATGATAGTTCGCAGGACGGCTCTTCCAAAATATACAGGGCCGGTCTAAATGGGAGGAAACAGATATGGTAAAGAAAAAAAACCAGCTGCCCAGGCTAAGACAGCAGAGAACGAGACAGTAAAAGTAGAGACCAAAGCAGCAGAAAAACAACCGCAGCAGAGAAAGAAGCTTTAAAAAGAAGTTGCAAAAGAAGTTGTAAAGAAACTGCAGCAGCAGAGGAAGCACCTGCAAAAGCAGAAGAAAAACCGGCAGCAAAAAGCTGCAAAAACAACCCGCACAACAGCAAAGAAAACAACGACAAAGAAAGCGGCTGCACCGAAAAACCAGCAGCAGCGAAAAAGCCGGCAGAGAAAAAAGCACCTGCAAAAAGCAGCAAAGAAAGAAGCGGAGCAGGAGATGATTCTGCAGTTCGGCGGAAGAGAAATCAAGGAGAAAGATCTGTACGAGAGAATCCAGCAGATCTGGATCGAAGGATATGGCAAAGAAAAGCAGAGGAATTAAAGAGCCTGAAGGTTTATGTAAAACCGGAGGAATTTACTGCTTACTACGTAATCAATGATGATGTAACCGGAAGCATTGATCTGTAAGTATTATGTACAGCTCTGCAGGAGCAAGAAAAAAAGCGTGAGCTTTTCCGAAAAGAAAAGAGCTCACGCTTTTTGATGCCTGTTCCGGCATCAGGATGTTATACCGGGATGATTAGTACTGGCCAGAAGAACCGCCGGACATCTGGCGTTCCTGCTGCTCAATCATCTTTTTTGACCATATAACCTCCGACAGAACCATTCTGTTTGGAAGTCAGGTTACCGTTGTAGCCATCACTGAGCGGCACGCCGAGTTCGCTTGCCACCTCAAATTTGAATTTGTCCAGAGCGCCTTTTGCTTCTGGTACTGCTGCGGTATTCGATGAACGATTCGCCATGTTCATTCCCTCCTTTATCTTTGTGCTTGTTAAAAGCTGCTGTGAAGCAGATCCGGATGTGTTTTTCATCTGTTCTGCTACGGTCATAGTATGTGGAAAGAAAACAAAAAATAAACTTCCAGATTCTGTATTTTTTTCCGGAAAAGCGGAGAAAGTAAAAAGAAGAAGGAAAAATGGAACGGCAGAAAAAAATATAAAAAACTGTGTAAAAAATTCACAAAAAGAATTGCGTTTTGAAAATAAATTTGTTATAATTGCTGTACATGGTGGTAAAAAAGGAGAAGGGGCGGTTTGCAGTAATGAATATTGGAATCATAGCACACAACAGCAAGAAGAGTTCTGATCGAGGATTTCTGTATTGCATACAAGGGAATCCTCATGAAACATGAGGTGTACGCCACCGGAACCACCGGACGGCGGATTGAAGAGGTGACGAACCTTCATGTACACAAATTTCTGCCTGGAAGCGTAGGCGGAGACAAACAGTTTACCGAGATGATTGAACGCGGCGATATGGATATGGTAATTTTCTTTTTACAATCCGACGATGATCAATCCGAAAGAGCCGGATGTCTACAAAATTATCCGTACCTGCGACCAGTACAATATCCCGATTGCAACAAATATCGGAACTGCGGAGTCTCTGATTTTGGGACTTGCAAGAGGAGATTTGGACTGGAGAGAGAGCAGTTGAAAGCCGACTGATCCATCAAACAAAAAACAGTAAGGACGAAAATAAGACCAACATGAGAGTAATAGCAGGAAAATGCCGGAATCTTCCCATTAAAGACGGTTCCCGGCAGACAGACCCGGCCGACGACGGACCGGATCAAAGAAACCTTATTTAATATGCTTCAGCCGTATCTGCCGGATGCGCGTTTTCTCGATCTGTTCGCCGGGACCGGGGCGCTGGGCGTCGAGGCGTTGAGCCGCGGCGCCGAGCGCGCGTGGTTCGTAGAGCAGAACAAAGCTGCAGCAGACTGTATCCGGCAGAATTTAAAATTTACGAAGCTGGAACAGCAGGCAGTGCTCCTGCCCATGGAAGCGCATGCAGCTCTGCAGTCGCTTCAGGGACAGGAGCCTTTTGACTGCATTTTTATGGACCCGCCATACGATAAGGGACTGGAAAAGGACGTGCTGTATGCGTTCCGCGACGCCTCTTTTATCGGTGAGGATACCTTAATTATTGTAGAAGCATCGCTGAATACTGATTTCGACTGGGCGGAGGATGCCGGATACGAAATTCTGAAGAAAAAATCTATAAGACAAATGTCCATGTATTCCTTACCCCGAAAAGCAAACACGAAGGAGTAAAAGAATCATGAAGACAGCCGTATACCCGGGAACTTTTGACCCTGTAACGTATGGTCATCTGGATGTCATTCTGCGTGCATCCAAGCTTTTTTTTGACTGCGTAATCGTGGGAGTTTTTACATAATTCCTCAAAATCTCCGTTGTTTTCTGTGGAAGAACGTGTTAATATACTAAAGAAAAGCGACCCAGGACATTCCAAATGTCGAAGTCCGTTCTTTCAGCGGGCTCGCTGTTGATTTTGCGAAGGAATGCCAGGCGCATACGATCGTCCGCGGACTCCGCGCGATCACAGATTTTGAATATGAACTGCAGATGGCGCAGACCAACCGCGTGCTGGCACCGGAAGTAGATACCACGTTTCTGATTACCTCGCTGGAGTATGCACGTACCTCAGCTCCACGGTAGTAAAAGAAGTAGCTGCTTTTGGCGGCGACATTCACAAATTTGTTCCGGATTTTGTGGAAAAAGAAATCCGCGCAAAGTATGCCGCCCGAAATTCAGAAGGAATGCCGCAGGATAAAAGATAAGGAGAATTAAAATGAGCAGCAGAATTGAACAGATCATCGAAGAAATTGAGGAGTATGTAGAGAGCTGTAAATATCAGCCGCTGTCTACCACCAAAATCGTTGTAAATAAAGAAGAATTAGAAGAGCTTCTCCGTGAGCTCCGTCTGAAAACACCGGACGAGATTAAACGGTACCAGAAGATCATCAGCAACAAAGATGCGATTCTGGCAGATGCACAGAACAAGGCAGATGCCATCATTGCAGAGGCACAGGCAAAGGCAAGAGAGATGGTAGAGCAGAGTGAAGTGATGCAGTCAGCATACGCACAGGCAAATGAGACCGTCAACAATGCAAACCAGCAGGCACAGGAAATCCTGGATGCTGCAACCAACGATGCCAACAGCATCCGTCTCGGTGCCATCGGATATACCGATGATATGCTTGCCAACTTAAGTAATATTATGACGACTGCATTAAACGATGCAGGAGAAAATACAACAGCTTTGTAGAATCCCCTGACAAGCTGCTACAATACCGTTGTTCAGAACAGAAGTGAGCTCTCCCCGCAGGGTGCTCCGGAAGAAGAAAAGCCAGAGGAAGAAGTTGTCGTACCGGAATATGATCCGGCATCAGAAGAGGAAAGCGAAGAGGAATAAACCAAGCGTTCCTGCGAAAGCAGCACAGCAGAGCTTCCCGGCAAGATAAGGCCAGAGGGGCAGACCGCTGTTATGGATCATACAGTTTGTCTGGGCAGCGACAGAGAGACCGCCGAAGGCGGCGCAGGTAAGGACAGCAGAGACTTTTCCAGCGTAAGGGAGAGAGGACGCGGCAAGCTGTGCGATTCCCGTCGTGATTTCCAGCGCGCCGCAGAGCAGGGGCGAGGCGGAACCAAACGGATGCAGATCCATCAGAAGTCCGGACAGAATGGAAAACAGGATGATGTATCCGCCAAGCTGTGTAATGATTTCAAATCCGTTCATGATAGAGGTGTCCAGCAGGTTTCCTTTGGAAGTCTGTTTTGACATCTCTTTTTTTTCCACGGAATGTGTCCGATGGGCGGTGTGCCGGTGCAGGCGGAAGCGGCGGAAAACAAGCCGGAACAGAAAACCAGTTAGAAAATTGGAACCGTAGAGCACGCCGAAGACGAACCCGGATGGATCTGTCCGGAAAACGCAGTTAAGATAACATAGGAAGTACAGAAAAAGCAGGACTCGGACTGCTGCAGAAGGTTAAAAGATAGCACGCTTCGTTCCGGTCAATTTCTTCTGCCTCATAGAGCTGGGCAGTGATGCGCGCTCCCATGGGAAAACCGCAGAAAAGACCGAGAAAAGTGCATAAAACCCAGCCGGGGAAAGACCGAAAAACCGTTTGAAAAAAAAACTTCTGCACGGCAGAGATCCGCCGCGCGGCCTTTGTTTCCAGAAGAAGAGATGTCAGAATCAGAAACGGCAGAAGTGACGGAAGAATGGTATGAAACCAGAGATTGACACCCTCGCAGGCATAGAAAAAAGTCCGCGCGGGAAAGATAAGAAGACAGAAAAAAAGAAGCAGGGAAGAGAGAAATAAAAGTGATTTTTTCATGACGTTCGAACCTCCTCCCGCTTTCTAAAAATAGAGTATGACGAAGCTTTGAAAAAAAAAAGAAGATGGGAGAAGAAAAAAAATGAGCGTATTAGCAGGATTAAGACCGGAACGGGTATTTTATTATTTTGAAGAGCTCTGCCGCATTCCGCACGGCTCCGGAAACACAAAAGAAGTGAGCGACTATCTGGTTCAGTTTGCAAGGGACCATGAATTATCCTGGTATCAGGATGCGTCCAACAACGTGATCATCCGCCGCCCGGCATCGAAGGGATGTGAATTGGCTCCGACCGTGTGATTCTGCAGGGCCACTGCGATATGGTCTGCGAGAAGAAGCCGGGCAGCAGCCACGATTTTACGAAGGACGGCCTTGAGCTTCACATCGACGGCGATGAGATTTATGCCAGGGACACGACGCTTGGCGGAGATGACGGAATTGCCGTTGCCTATATGCTGGCTGTGCTGGAATCGGATGATCTGCAGCTTCCGGCCATCGAGGCACTGATTACGACGGATGAAGAGATCGGACTGCTCGGCGCAGCAGCATTAAACGGGAATGAATTAAAAGGGAAGAACACTGTTAAATATGGATTCTGAAGAGGAAGGCATTCTCACCGTATCGTGCGCAGGCGGTATGACAGCCATGATGGATCTGCCGGTGCGCAGAAGCGAAGTGATGGGTGAGCAGATGGAAGTGACGATTTCCGGTCTTGCCGGTGGCCATTCCGGTACGGAAATCCACAAAAACCGTGCCAACTCCAACATTCTGGCGGGCCGTTTCCTGTACGAACTGGCAGGAAAGATGGATTATGCCCTGATCGAGCTGGAGGGCGGCTTAAAAAGACAACGCCATTCCGCGGACAACCCGCATGCTTCTTGCCATCGACGGCGGAGAGAAAGAGATCTTAAAAAGAGGAAGCATCACGCTTCACCGAAAATCTTCGCAGAGAGTACAGCGGAACAGATGACAGTATTACCGTTACGGTAGAGAAAACAGGCGAGGGCGCTGCACCGGCGCTTCATCCGGTCAGCCTGCAGAAAAACCGTCTTTTTTCCTGATGAATCTTCCGAACGGGGTACAGAAGATGAGCGGCCAGATCCCGGGACTGGTGGAAACATCCCTGAACCTCGGCATTCTGAAATTAGAGCCGGATCACCTGCATGCGTGTGCGAGTGTGCGGAGCTCCGTGGGAAGTGCAAAAGAAGCCCTTTCCGACAAGCTGGAGTATCTGATCGGTTTCCTGGGCGGTGAGTTCCACGTAGAGGGCGCGTACCCGGCATGGGGAGTATAAAGAGGATTCTGCCCTCCGCGATCTGATGGTGGCGGAATATGAAGCCATGTATGGACAGAAACCGGCAGTGGAAGCGATTCATGCCGGACTGGAATGCGGTCTGTTCTATGAAAAGCTTTCCGGTCTTGACTGTGTATCCTTCGGTCCGAATATGAAAGCGATCCACACGACCGAGGGGAGCGGCTTTCAATTTCCTCCGTGGAGAGAACGTATCAGTACCTGTGCCGCGTTCTGGAGCAGCTTTCGAAACGGCAGGCATAAAAAACTGCCCGTGTCTATTTCAAAAAAAGTTTCTGAAAAACAGTCATAAAACAGAAAAGACAGGCATAAAAAGTAACAGGGTGGGGATTGAATTTCCAAAGCGTTTACCATCCGATAAGAAAAAATGGCTGAAAGCAGGAGCAAAAAAAAGGAGATTAGGGGACATGGATATACTGTTATGGCATGAGATTCTGGAACCATACGAGCTGGCTGTCAAGGAATTACAGGTGAAATTCCGGCATCTGATCAAGGAGCACCACGGAAAAGGGCTGTACTCACCGATCGAGAGCGTGAGCGGCCGTGTGAAGAGTGTTTCCAGTATTCTGGAAAAAAAATGCAGAGAAAGGGCATTGTGCCCGAAGAGATGGAGGAGCAGGTGGAGGACATCGCGGGCATCCGCATCATCTGCCAGTTCGTTGAAGATATCGAAAAGGTTGCCGACCTGATCCAGAAGCGGTCGGATATTGAGATTAAGAGCGAGAAAGACTACATCCGCCACATGAAGGACAGCGGTTACCGGAGCTATCACCTCATTGTTTACTATACCGTGGAGACGATGAACGGCCCGAAGCGCATCCAGGTGGAAATCCAGATCCGCACGATGGCGATGGATTTCTGGGCGACGATTGAGCACTCGCTGCAGTACAAATATAAGGCAAACATTCCGGACCACATCCGGGAGCGCTTAAGCGCAGCTGCAAAGGCGATCATTGTGCTGGATAATGAGATGTCCTCTGTGCGGAGTGAGATTATGGATGCACAGAATTCCTCCCAGATGCAGCGGAATCTGATCACGGATATCCTGAATAATATCGAGAATCTTTACAAGGTGACGAACAAACGCGAAGTAGAAAAAATTCAGGATGAGTTTTATCACATCTATGCGCAGAACGATCTGCAGGAGTTAAAAAGGTTCCACAAAGAACTGATCTGATTGCAGAGGGATACCGCGCACAGGCAATTACAGACGAACTTTAGAACAAAAGGGGATAAACGGATATGATCACACTGCCGGAAGCCTTTGAGCAGGAGATGAAACAGCTGCTCGGTGAGGAAGAATATGAGGCATACCGCAAGACATTTGACGAGGCGGTACATAGAGGACTGCGGGTAAACAACGGAAAAATTTCGACAGAAGAGGTTCTTAGGCGGACCGATATTCCGCTTAAGAAGGTTCCGTGGATCCCCAATGGATTTTATTACGATGAAGAGCTGCAATCCGGCAAAGGATGCCGATTACTATGCGGGCCTGTATTATCTGCAGGAGCCGAGTGCGATGACACCGGCATCCCGCCTTCCAATTGAGCCGGATGACCGTGTGCTCGATCTCTGTGCGGCACCGGGCGGAAAGGCAACGGAGCTGGGAAGCCGGATCGGTGAGGGCGGCATGCTGCTGGCAAACGATATCAGCAATTCGCGGGCGAAGGCGCTGCTGCGCAACCTGGAAATCCAGGGAGTGGGACGTCTTCGTGACGAGCGAGGATCCGGAAAAAATTAGTAACCTTGTATCCGGCCTTTTTGACAAGATCCTTCTTGACGCGCCGTGCTCTGGGGAGGGCATGTTCCGAAAAAGAGAGCTCAATGCTGCGCTACTACAGTGAAAATGGGCCGGAGCATTATGTGCCGATCCAGAAAAAACTGATCGAGCAGGCGTATCAGATGCTTGCAGAGGGGCGGAGAGCTGCTGTACTCTACCTGTACGTTTTCTGTAAAGGAGAACGAAGAGGTCATCGCAGGGCCTGCTGGATGCGCATCCGGATATGGAAGTGCAGGAAATTACCCCCCCGGTTACGAAGGGTTTGCGCCGGGAGTATCCGTGAATGGCCGCGATCTTTCCCGGTGCGTTCATATTTTCCCCGCAGCGGATGGAGGGGAGAAGGCCATTTCGTGGCGCTCCTGAAAAAGCAGGGAGAGCCGGAAACGGCAGCCGTCCCGACTTTTTGGAAACGACAAAGAAGCTGCCGAAAGAGGCGGAAGAGTTTCTTGCTGGCGTGCGCATGGACTGGAAGAATGGTTCGTTTGCCCTTGTGAAAGACCAGCTCTATTTTTTCTGCCGGAAGGTGTCTGTGCGGCAAAGGGTCTGCGCTATCTGCGGACCGGACTTTCGCTTGGCACCGTAAAGAAAAAAAAACCGCTTCGAGCCGTCCCAGGCGCTGGCGGCGTATCTGAAAAAAGAAGAATACGTTTCGTGTTTGACCATTCCCAAAGGGAGATGACCGTGTCATGCGCTACTTAAAGGGTGAGACACTCTCGTTTTCCGAGGAAGAGTGTCAGGGGAAAAAAGGGCTGGGTGCTTGTGTGCCTGGATGATTTCACTTGGCTGGGGAAAAAAATAAACAACGGAACGTTAAAGAATAAATATTATGCAGGATGGCGGATGGTATGAGTAAATTACGACTCGATAAATATCTGGCGGACATGGGTGTGGGAACACGCCAGGAAGTAAAGGCCCTGATCCGGAAGGGACGGGTGGCCGTAGACGGAATTACGGCAAAAAGCCCCGGAACTGAAAGTCGACCCGGATGAAGCGCAGGTGACTGTGGACGGAAACAGCATTTCCTATGTGAAAATGGAATACTGGATGCTCCACAAACCGGCGGGTGTCGTCTCTGCGACGGAGGACCGCCGTGACCGGACCGTACTTGATCTTTTAAGTGATGCGGCAAGAAAAAGACCTCTTTCCGGTCGGACGGCTCGATAGGGATACGGAGGGGCTGCTGCTGATTACGAACGACGGAGCCCTTTTCCCCACCGGCTGCTCTCTCCGAAATCGCATGTCTCGAAAGTGTATGAGGCCGTGATTGACGGAAAAGTGACAGAAGAAGATCGGCAGGCATTTGCCGAAGGGCTCGACATTGGGGACGACAAACCGACACTTCCGGCCGAGCTTACCATTCTGGAAACGACAGAAAGAGAGCCTGGCATTTTGAAAGCCGGATCCGCATTACCATCTGTGAGGGCCGCTTCCACCAGATCAAGCGCATGTTTGAGAAGATCGGAAAACGGTCGTCTATTTGAAACGGCTGTCGATGGGGAGCCTGGAACTTGATCCGGCGCTGCCAAAGGGCAGTGCCCGTCTCCTGACGCAGGAAGAAAAAGCGGCGCTTGGCATAGCGGACGCCGAAACACAGAAAGGAAAGTAAAGCATGCCTTTTTTACCAATTACAAGAGAAGAGATGAAGGAACGGGGAATCAAACAGTTTGACTTTGTCTATGTGATCGGAGATGCCTACGTGGACCATTTCCTCGTTCGGACCGGCAATCATCAGCCGTGTGCTCGAGGCGAACGGCTATTCCGTCGGCATCATCTCACAGCCCGACTGGAAGGACGAGAACAGCATTTCGATTTTCGGTGAACCGCGTCTTGGCTTTCTTGTCTCTTCCGGAAATATGGATTCCATGGTCAACCATTATACCGTGGCGAAAAAGCACCGAAAAACAGATGCCTTTACGCCGGGCGGTGTCATGGGAAAACGGCCGGACCGCGCGGTTACCGTGTACGGCAATCTGATCCGGAGAACGTATAAACATACACCGATGATCCTCGGCGGCATCGAGGCATCGCTCCGGCGCCTTTTCGCATTACGATTACTGGTCTGACAAGGTGCGCCGCTCCGTCCTTCTCGATTCCGGTGCGGATCTGATTTCGTACGGAATGGGAGAACTTTCGATCGTAGCGATTGCAGATGCACTTGCGGCTGGCATTGACGTTCATGATATCACCTTTATTCCGGGAACCGTTTATCGGAGCAAAACGCTGGATCACCTGATTGACCCGGTGGTGCTGCCGTCATTCGAGGAGGTGGGGAGAGCAAGCGGACGTATGCGGAGAGAGCTTTGCGATTCAGTATAAAAATACCGATGCCATCAATGCGAAGCCGATGGCAGAGCCGTATGAGGGCCAGGGCTACATTATTGTACAGAATCCGCCTTCCCGTCCTTTGACAGAGCAGGAGATGGATGATGTCTATGCGCTTCCATACATGCGCGCCTATCACCCAAGCTATGAAAAAGACGGCGGTGTGCCGGCGCTTGGGGAAATCAAATACAGTCTGACGAGCAACCGCGGCTGCTTTGGAGCCTGCAATTTCTGCGCGCTGACGTTCCACCAGGGGCGCGTTGTGCAGACAAGAAGCCACGAATCCATTCTGGCGGAAGCGCGGCAGATGGTTCAGGAAAAAAGAATTTAAAGGCTATATTCATGATGTGGGTGGCCCCACGGCGGATTTCCGCGGTCCGGCATGCAAAAAAGCAGCTCACCAAAGGCGCCTGCCCGAACCGGAACTGTCTCTTCCCGGAGCCGTGTAAAAATATGGTGGCAGATCACAGAGATTATGTGAAGCTGCTGCGGGAATTAAAAAGACATTCCGGGCGTGAAGAAGGTGTTTATCCGCTCCGGCATCCGTTTTGACTATGTCCTGGCCGATAAAGACCAGACGTTCCTTTCCGAGCTGGTAAAGGATCACGTCAGCGGTCAGCTCCGCGTTGCGCCGGAGCACGTTTCGAACCGTGTGCTTTCCTATATGGGAAAAACCGCGCCACGAAGTATATCAGAATTTATCCGCCGCTTCGATGCGTGCAACAAAAGACGGGGAAGCAGCAGTACGCACTTCCGTATTTTATGTCGTCCCATCCGGGTGTGACTTGGAGGATGCGGTGGAGCTTGCCGAGTACATCCGCGATATGGGATTTATCCCGGAGCAGGTGCAGGATTTCTATCCGACGCCATCCACACTTTCCACCTGTATGTACTATACCGGTCTTGACCCGCGGACGATGGATCCGGTTTACGTGCCGAAATCGCCGCATGAGAAAGCGATGCAGCGTGCGCTGATCCAGTACCGCAATCCGAAAAACTATGAGCTCGTCTGCGAGGCACTGCGCCGGACACACCGGGAGGATCTGATCGGATTCGGACCGAAATGTCTCCCGTACGGCCGAGAAAGATGGCCGGGGAGGCAGGAAAACCGTCAAGAGGAAAAAGGGTCCAACGGAAAAGGCTTTTGGCCAGAAATATTTGGCGAATGACCGTTCCGGACAGGGAAAAGCCAAAACAGGCGGACGGCCGAAAAAGACGCTCCGCAACGTGCACAAAAAAGAAATAAACACGCAGAAGATGAGCGGGGGATCTTATCGAAGAAGGGAAATGACAGAAGAATGAAGATCAGAAAAGGGGGATTACGGCTATATCCGCCGGGAAAAAAAAAAGACTGCTTGTGACACTGGGACTGTTCGTCCTTCCGGCCATCGTTTTTATTGTCGGACTTGTGCTTGCAGACGGAAACAAGAGCAACATTTTTACGGTTGTCGCCGTAGTAGGCTGTCTGCCGGCTGCCGCGCGCCGCCGTCGGTTTTATCATGATGGTTATGCAAAAAGCCAGTGGACAAAGCAGTGTACGATGCCATTGAGGCAAAAAAAAAGGAAAACTGCTGATGGGATATGAAATGTATATCACACAGGAAAAAAATCGAGTCTGATGATCGAAGCAGCGGCGTTCTGCGGTGAGGAGATCGCCTGCTACACCTCGCGTGCCAAAGACCAGAAACAGATCGAGGACTGCACTACGTATCTGAACAAGATCATCCGTGCCAACGGCTACAAATGCCATGTGAAGATTTTTTTGAGCGGGAAAAAGCGTTTCTGAGCGCCTCGATTCCCTGAACCGCAACTACGATGAGCTGGAAAAAGAGCGCCAGTGAAAACTTCAAACCGGATGAGCGGTACCCGGATCTGTCCCGCACGGAACTGGTGAAAACACACGATGCTGGCGCTGGCACTGTAGGAGACCATTGCTATGAAGAGAACTGACCGTGACAGAAAAAGACGCGCGCAGCAGCTCATCAAATATCTGTCCAAATATATGGAGGAGGCGCCAAAGAGCTTCTTCTATAAAATGCTGCGAAAGAAAAACATTGTGCTGAACCAGAAAAAGGCGGACGGCAGTGAAAAGCTGAAAACAGGCGATACGATCCGGCTGCATATCTGGCGGAAGAGACCATCGAAAAATTTTGAAAACACCGGAAAACCGGCGGCTGGAAAACAGGTAAAGTATCCGAAGCTGGATATCGTCTATGAAGACGAAAAAGTAATTTTCCTGAACAAGCCAGCAGGTGTCCTCTCACAGAAGGCGAAAGAGACGGATGTGAGCCTTTTACCGAAGCGCTCGGCGCCTATCTTTCGGAAAAAATGCCGGGGAGGAGACCATGTTCCGCGCCGGACTCTGCAATCGTCTGGACCGGAAACACCAGCGGTCTGATTCTTGCCGGAAAAACCGTTGCGGCGACGCAGCAGCTTTCAGAACTGATCGCAGAGCGGGCTGTTGGAAAATACTATCTGACGGTTGTAAAAGGAACCGTGACAGAGACAGAGCGGATCCGCGGATACCTCACAAAAAATGAGAGGACAAACCGTGTTTCGATTCAGAGAGAGCAGCAGGGAGATGCTGTTTACATAGAAACCGCATACCGGCCGCTCTGTGCCGGAAGAGGCTGTACGCTGCTGGAGGTTGAGCTGGTGACCGGAAAGAGCCATCAGATCCGCAGCCATCTCACGAGCATCGGTCATCCGCTTGCGGGAGATACGAAATACGGGGATGCGGAGTTTAACCGCCGCTTCCGGGAAAAATACGGACTGAAATACCAACTTCCCATTCGTGGAAGGCGGTATTTCCAGAGCTACGGGCACCTTATCGGATCTGTCCGGAAAAACCTTTACAGCGCCCCCTGCCATCATCCGTGCGCCGGACTTTTTTACAGGAGAACATTTAACGGGAGAAGGATTATGAGCCGAAAAGACAACGAAAAAGAAAGAAACAAAACCAAGAAAAACGGAGGAGACGAGCATCGGACGGGAAATCTGGGAATATGTAAAAATGATCGCCATTGTCGTGGCAGTCGTTGTTTTTGTGGAGCAGGTCATTGTCATCAACGCAAAGAATCCCATCTCCTTCCATGGAAAACACGATTATGACCGGAGACCAGATCTTCGGTAACCGCCTTGCTTATGTAAAGAGCGATCCGCAGCGGTATGACATCGTTATTTTCTATTATCCGGACGACGAGAAGCAGAAGTTTATCAAGCGCGTCATCGGACTGCCGGGAGAGACGGTTACGATCCGCGACGGAAAGGTGTATATCAACGATTCCACCGAGCCGCTGCGCGATGATTTCTGCCCGGAAACACCGGTCGGCGATTTCGGACCGTATGAGGTGCCGGAGGGCTGCTACTTTATGCTCGGCGACAACCGGAACGTATCAAAGGATTCCCGCTACTGGCTAAATCCGTACGTAGAGAAAGACAAGATCATCGGCAAGGCCTTTCTGCGCTACTGGCCGCTGAACAAAATTTCTCTGATCGAATAAGAACAGAACAAAGACGAGGACAGGAATTATGGCATGGACATCGAGGGGACTCCGCGGATCAACGCTGGAGGAAATGATCAACCGCACAAACGAGCAGTACCGTGACAAGCATCTGGCACTGATCCAGAAGGTGCCGACGCCGATCACCCCGATCAAAATAGATAAGGAGAGCAGACACATCACGCTGGCTTATTTTGAAAAGAAGAGTACCGTTGATTACATCGGCGCTGTACAGGGCATTCCGTCTGCTTCGATGCCAAAAGAGTGCAAAAACGGATTCCTTTCCGCTCGCAAACATCCACGAGCACCAGGTCACGTTTATGAAAGATTTCGAGCAGCAGGGGGGGATTTCCTTCCTGCTGCTGTATTTTACGGCGCGGGACGAATATTATTACCTGCGGTATGAGATGATGAAAACCTTCTGGGACCGCGGACAGAACGGCGGAAAAGAAGCATTTTTCCTACACCGAGCTTGAAACGTCATTCTTCCTTCCCAGAACGGGAAGCAGCGTTCTCGTCCGTACCTGAACGGAATCCAGAAGGATCTGGAGATACGGGATTCGAAAGCGGATTAAAATTTTGGGTTGACAGGAAAATGTTTTCCGATATACTAACCATAGTTTTAAATTCAATATGGTAATATGGTAGCGAACTAAAGTGAAAAAGTGAGGACAACAAAACATGGATCGATTAATTCATACCCCGGAAGGCGTCCGGGATGTCTACAATCAGGAATGTACGAAAAAATTATACCTGGAGAATCAGATTGAGCAGGTATTTCATGCGTTTGGATATCAGGATATTGAAACACCGACGTTCGAGTTTTTTGATGTATTCGGAAGAGAAGTGGGAACAACACCGTCCCGCGAGCTCTACAAATTCTTTTGACCGCGACGGCAACACCCTTGTGCTCCGTCCGGACTTTACCCCGTCGATTGCACGTGCAGCCTCCATGTATTTCATGGAAGAGACGATGCCGATCCGCCTTTGCTACAGAGGAAGCAGCTTCGTCAACAGCAGCAGCTATCAGGGCCGCTTAAAAGAGTCCACCCAGATGGGTGTCGAGCTCTTAAACGATGATTCCGCAATGGCAGACGCAGAGATCATTGCGATGACCGTAAAAGTTATGCTGGATGCAGGTCTTACCGATTTCCAGATCAGCATCGGCCACGTAGGTTTCTTCCAGGCGCTCGCCGAGGAAGCTGCTCTCTCCGAGGATGTTCTGAACGAATTAAAAGAACTGATTTCCATTAAAAATCATTTTGGCGCCGAGGAGCTGCTGGCAAAACAGAACCTTCGAAGTGATCTGTTTGAAGCACTCCGTGATGTTCCGCAGCTGTTCGGAAATGCAGAGATTCTCGAAAAGGCAAAAAGGCCTTAACAAGAAATCCGGCGGCAAGAGAGGGCACTCGATCGTCTGGCTACGATCTATGAGATCGTTAAAGATTACGGCTATGAAAAAAATACGTCTTCTTCGATCTCGGTCTTTTAAGCAAATTCCATTACTACACCGGTATTATTTTCCAGGCCTACACCTACGGCACCGGCGAGCCGATCGTAAAAGGCGGCCGCTACGATGCACTGCTGCAGCACTTCGGAAAGAAGGCGCCGGCGATCGGATTCTGTACTGTCATGGAATCTCTGATGAATGCACTGGAGCGCCAGAAAATTTCTCTTCCGATTGTCAATACGAAAACGATGCTGCTTTCTACCCGGATTTCCTTCAGCCGCTGGCCGTAAAACTTGCCAACGAGCACAGAAGCAAAGGCATGGATGTCGCGCTGGTCTGCTTTGCAAGGGACAAGGTTCTTGCAGATTATGAAGAATACGGCAGAAAGAACCAGTTCGGCGGCATTGTCTATATTCAGAAGAGCGATTCGGTGCTTGCCATCAATTTGTCGACAGGGAGAAGTACAGCCGGTGGAGCTGTAGGGAGAGGAAGGGTACGAAAAAAGATGAGATATTTGACCATTGCACTGACAAAAGGACGCCTGGCGTACCAGACGCTGGAGCTGCTGGAAAAAGTCGGCATCACCTGCGATGAAATGAAAAATAAAGATACGAGAAAGCTGATTTTCACGGACGAAGAGCATAAGCTCCGTTTCTTCCTCGCCAAAGGTCCGGATGTGCCGACCTATGTGGAGTACGGCGCAGCGGATATCGGAATTGTGGGAAAGGATACGATCCTGGAGGAAGGAAAGACGCCTCTACGAGGTATTGGACCTTGGCTACGGCAAGTGCCGCATGTGTGTCTGCGGACCGGAATCCGCGCGTGAGCTGCTGCAGCACAACCAGCTGATCCGTGTGGCGACTAAATATCCAAATATTGCCAAGGATTACTTCTACAACCGCAAGCACCAGACCGTTGAGATGATCAAAGCTGAACGGCTCGATCGAGCTGGCACCGATTGTCGGACTTTCCGAAGTGATTGTGGATATTGTAGAGACAGGAAGCACTTTACGGGAAAAACGGCCTGACCGTTCTCGAGGAGGTCTGCCCGCTGTCTGCGCGTATGGTTGTCAACCAGGTGAGCATGCGGATGGAAAATGAGAGAATTACCAAATTAATTCAGGATCTGAAAGGAGCACTGGTATGAGAATCGTAAAACTGACAAAAGAGACCACAGAAAATATTCTGGAGAATATGCTGAAACGAAGCCCGACACAGTACGGAACGTACGAGGCTTCCGTGCAGGAGATCATTGAGAATGTAAAAACAAGAAAAGACGCAGCTGTTTTCGAATATACCGAGAAATTCGACCACGCGGTACTCGATGCTTCTACCGTAGAAGTAACACAGGAAGAGATTGATGAAGCGTACAACATCGTAGATCCAGAGCTGATCGGTGTCATCCGCAGATCCATGAAAAAATATCCGTGAGTTCCACGAAAAAACAGAAACAGAACAGCTGGTTCACCTCCACCGAGAACGGAACGATGCTTGGCCAGAAGCTGACCGCCCTGAACCGTGTCGGTGTATACGTTCCGGGAGGAAAGGCAGCGTATCCGTCCTCCGTTCTGATGAACATTCTTCCGGCAAAAGTGGCAGGGGTCAAAGAAATCTGCATGACAACGCCGTGCGGCAGAGACGGAAAAAGTCAACCCGGTTGTCCTTGCGGCAGCAAAGAAGCCGGTGCGGACCGCGTCTTTAAAATCGGCGGTGCACAGGCAATTGCAGCCTTTGCTTACGGAACCGAGAGCATTCCGAAAGTCGATAAAATCGTAGGACCTGGAAACATCTACGTTGCCCTTTTGCAAAGAAAGCCGTATACGGAAATGTCAGCATCGACTCCATCGCGGGGCCGAGCGAGATCCTTGTCCTTGCGGACGAGACAGCGAATCCGCGGTTCGTGGCAGCCGATCTCTTAAGCCAGGCTGAGCATGATGAGCTTGCAAGTGCGATCCTCATTACCACCTCCCAGGAACTGGCAGAGAAGGTAAGTGAAGAGGTAGACGGTTTCTTAAAAAGTCCTCTCCAGAAGCGACATCATCTCCAAATCACTGGACAACTTCGGCTACATCCTTGTCACCGATTCGCATCAGGAAGCGATCGACACCGTAGATGCCATCGCACCGGAGCACCTCGAGATCGTGACGAAGAACCCGTTTGAGGATATGATGAAGGTACATAACGCCGGTGCTATTTTCCTCGGCGAGAACTCCAGCGAGCCTCTCGGTGACTATTTTGCCGGCCCGAACCATATCCTGCCGACGAACGGAACCGCAAAATTCTTCTCCCCGCTGTCCGTAGACGATTTCGTGAAGAAATCCAGCATCATCTATTATTCCAGAGAAGCCCTTTCCGAGATCCCACGAGGATATCGAGAGCTTGCTACTGGTCCAGAGCTTAGCAATACGTAACTGAACGAAGTACAATGA
>VOFJ01002831.1_pt1 | contig 26565 bp, 33 predicted proteins | sample 5384081 | NCBI WGS metagenome assembly VOFJ01 (sample SAMN12384729, study PRJNA508395) | human gut metagenome | isolation source: healthy gut I | host: Homo sapiens | reverse complement strand
ATCAGCAACATCGCCCGCTTGAACCGCGACTTCATCATCGCAAAACTGAAAGACTAAATTTATTGCTAAGTTTTAAGAGTCGAGGACAATTTGATTAATGACAGAATCCCCTGCCGGCATGCCGGCAGGGATTTATTCTTATCAACACAAAATAATTAATATGAAACAACTCTTTCTTGTCTGTATGACAACAGTATGTCTGCTATCGTTTCAAACGATACAAGGACAGCAAGTAGTTCCTGCACAGGGAGCACAAATGATCCCTGCCAAAAAAAATGCAAATGACTCTTGCACAACCGGATGGCATCGCTTTCCGCGAACTCTCTTTTTGCCAATGCATTGAAAATGGCTAAAGAAGAAAACAAACTACTTTTTGTAGATTGTTTTACCACTTGGTGTGGCCCTTGCCGAATGTTGTCCAAGGTAGTTTTTAAAGATTCTCTGGTTGCCGATTACTTCAACCGCCATTTTGTCAATCTGAAAATGGATATGGAAAAAGGAGAAGGGATAGATATCAAAAAGATATGATGTGCGAGGCTATCCCACCCTTCTTTTCCTAAATTCAAGTGGTGAAGTAGTACATCGCCTTCTTGGTGCCGACGAAGCGTCTGCACTGTTGGAAAAAGTAAAACTGGGAGTAGAGTCCGGCGGAATTTCAGGTCTTAGGAAACGCTATGAAGCGGGTGAGCGTGACTCTGCTTTTTGTCTGCGGATATATCAATGTACTTTCTGCCGCCAACCGTGAAGAAGAGGCAGGAAAAAAGTAGCTGCTGATTTCTTACAGGGAAAAGAACAGAAAATACTGAATATGAAGGTTATTTCTCCATATTCTACCGCTATATACATGATATCAACTCCTCGGCATTTTTATATGTGGTAAATCATAAGAAGGAGATAGCCGACAGATTTCCACAACAAGCTTCTTCGCTCAACCGTAGAATACTTGAAGACTGGATTAGCGGCTCTTATACATATCTGAAAGTGGATGAGTCGAAACATTGTACATTCGACGAACAAGGACTGAATGCTTATGTCACTCGTATGAAACAGATGAATGTAGCAGAAGCCGACATGATAGGCGAAAAATCTACGGCTTAACAGAGACGGCATTATGAACCAGTGGGACTCGTTTGTAAAACGGGGAGACAAACTACTTGCTTCACACACAATTCTAGGCGATGAAGAACAATTATTGCAGTGGGTGAAATGGATGAACAAAAGCATGTGCAGATATGTCATTACGCGAAAAAAGCTGCTCAATGGTGCGAAAAAGCTTGTGCAGACTTAATAAAGAAAAACGAGGAAATCAAGAAAAACCTGCCTCCCGGTGCAATTCCTGCTATTTCTATGATAGATTATAAAAGCACAGTTGCTACAAGTAGCAGAAAAAATTGAGGAAACCAATGGAATAGAGGGGAATATACACTTATTCGTGTAGTCGTTGTCTTTTTAGGCTATAAACTAATATGAGCAGAACTAGATGATTATTTTAAGATACTTTTCCAGCGCCCTCTTGAAAGCCGAGGTAGTAGGTGTACCTATCTGTTTTCATAATAGACTTATGTATTCACCTACCACCTCCCCCCTACGGGGACTCCTCCTTGCCGAAGGAGAAGAATAAAAGATACTATCGACTATAAACTATCAGAGTATTATTTTACTAATTCACCTTACCACCAAATTTGAAGAAGAACCACTTTTTTTATATTAATACTATAGTTTTTTTGTACGTGTTGATTTTAAAAAAAAATATTCTTGCGAGTTATAAATCACAATTCGAAGACAGTAATTCCCTGGGAGTTGCTTTTTTCTTGCCAATCTTCCAAACGCAACAACATTCTTTCGACTATCCGAGGATATACGGTAATTAAGTTCGTCGTTTCTCCGATATCATTTTTAATATTATAAAGTTGTAATTTACCACTACGATATTTAATTAATTTCCAATCACCATCAATAATCGCAGCATTTTGATCTTCATAACTGCGATGTAAAAACAAGTCCCTTTTTTTTCAGTTTCTTCCTTTCAATACCGGAATTAAACTTATCCCATTTATTTGTTTGTCACTACATTTCTTCTTTGAAGCCAACTCTACCATAGTAGGATAAAGATCGATAGTTTGTACTGGGGCATCATACGACTGCCCCATAGCCTCCATGCCCGGTACATAGATAATTAGAGGTACCCGCGAACCTCCCTCCGCCAAGGTATCTCCTCCTCTCTTTCCGCCTCTTAACGGAGCATTACTGAAATCTCCTCCCTGATCTGACAGAAATATAAAAACTGTATTTCCTGCAAGGCCTTTCTTCTGAATGGCATCACGTATACAACCTACGGAAATATCCACAGCTTCCACCATTGCAGCATATTCGGCTCTTTTTCTCTTTGCCATTCCTTTTCTCAGATATTTATTAATCAGATCCTTGCGCCCAATATGAGGATCATGTACCGCATAATACCAAACATTCAATAGGAAAGGTTGCTTATCGGCACAATGTTCTATAAATCCGACTGCTCCTTCTGTTAGCTTATCTGTTAAGTATTCGCTATTTGATGTGTCAGGGAATGGATTTTCTGTCTTGAAAAAAGGTTGATAATAACTATTGGGATGTCCATGTTCACATGTACCATACATAGCATCAAATCCCTGATGAATAGGATAATATGGCTCATGTCCCAGATGCCATTTCCCAACAAAATAATTATAATAGCCAAACTCCTTCAAACGCTCTGCATAAGTAATTTCATCCAAAGGCAACCAACCACGTGATTTCATATGACCGGGATCTTTCGCCATGGTCTGAAACTCCTCTCTGTCAGGATTATCATAGATATGACGGACAAAACCACAACGCAAGGCTTCCTTGCCTGTAAGCAACGAGGCACGGCTTGGACTCGATGTTGCCGTAGAGACATAAGTGCGCGAAAAGTATAATCCGTCATGTTTCAGTTTGTCAATATTCGGAGTTTCAAATTCAGAATTCTGATATCCTAAATCAGACCAGCCCAGATCATCAACAAAAAGCATAACTATATTAGGGTTGTTGGGCAGCTGCAATACTACTGCTCAATAGAAATAAGGGTAACAATTTTTCTGTTCATACACAAGTTATCATTTTACTTTTTATAACTAGAAATATATAGGTTCTATTTAGTGAAGTACATCTTATCAAAGCTCAACGTTTTCTGCGATACTGCATCTGCTTTCAACAGAGAAAAAAAGGTTTTATGCCTGAATATTGGTTGTTCTCCATCCGAATGTTTTTACAATTGATAAGTTCATAAACAGGATCACGCGGGAAAATCGGTTCTTTTTCAGTATTACGGACTATTCGGTTGTCTTTTTTACCAATAAACCGTCAACACGGTCTGCCCAGACAACTCTCGGATTAAAGCTATTTATTGTATTATTTATAAATCGTATATTACGATCATAAGTTTGCGTCTGGTCAAACTGCGTACCCAGTCGTGGAGTGACATACAAAACTGCATGCCTGGTACCGCAATCAGCACAATTCTCAAAAAATATTATTCTGTATCAATACATCTTCAACGGCTCCGGATTCAAACCAGAAACGAGTCTCTCCACGGAGTAAAGATAGCCGACATCATCGAGGAAAAATAATTGTTTTCAATGATTGTCTTCAATGGAGTTTTCAAAATAACACTGCGTGCCCTATGATTTCGTATGGTACATCCTCGCATTGTAAAAAGTAGGATTCCACGTCTTATTTTCCAGAATATCACCTCTCTTCAATCCGGCAGGAAGTGGTTTAGCAAAAGACAACTGGATAAAACGTTCATTGAGTGTAAATACACGGCTCACTGTGTTCACTTCCCCACGCTGCGGAGAAGGATGAATAATAAACCAGATATCATCTCCTCTTTCTGCAAATTTAAAGCCTAATTGTTCGAAATGTTTTAAAGATACACGGACTGTATAATCATCTATGACCTCATCTACCTCAACATACGTACCGTGAACGTTAGTACCATCGTCGAGCATATTCTCAAAACGACAGTTCTCAATCAGTATATCTCCCTTACAATTGACAAAATGAGTAGCATCAGCAGTAGTGGAAATCACTCTTTGAGTATGTTTAGGAAGTACAATCTGAGAATTCAGTATCTGCATATTTTCCGATCGTTCAAATAAAAATCCCATTCCTAAAGCATGATGAATCGTTATACTATCCAAACAAATATTCTTACACTCTTTAAAATCAAACGCCGGAGCATAACGATCATGTTCACGATCACCTTTCGAACTTAGCAAAGCCCCCACAGGAGGATAATAATTGAGTTTTTCATAAATTCGAAGATTACCGTTCTCCATTCTTTCTACTCCGGAAGGATTACTATCAATATCTATCGCACCATGTACCACACGTTTTGTTCTTTTCTCAAAAGGAAGTGTACTTCCTAAACAAGTATAATTAAAGCCATCTATATTAGGAAACTTTATCTGACCCTTCTCGACTTTCCAGCAAAATCCGTCCTGAAAAGGTTTAATTTCCCTCCACCCCTCTTTTTGAATTAATACTAACAACTTCTCCCAGAAAGGTAAACGGAATATCCCAATTGATCGTTAACCCTTTTTTTATCTTTACCGACTGACAATTCTCAAACAGGAAAGGCATTATTCGCCCGTGAAACAACAAAGTTGCCCCATTCCCAATGATTTCTATTGTTTTATAATTCGCTAAAGAAAACAATATCTTTTTAGTCCCATTTCCATGATTGGATATAACACAATATTTTTCATTAGCGTAATCCGGCAGACAATAATAGACCCCTCTTTCAAATATAATTTTTACCTGATCCGATCGGGACTTCATGAGAGTTTCTCTGATTTCACAAGTAGCATCCTCTCTATCGCCAAGAGAAATGTGTATCGTTTCTTGTGCATTCAGTACCAGAACATTACACAGAATAAATATTAGACACAAAGATATTCTTTCAGTTTTCATGAATCTCGGTATAGCCAATAACGTTTATTCTTCTAGTTTAAAAACCTATTCTATATTCATTAAGTCTTATGACAACGGTATATCTAATTGATTATAAATAAATTGGCAGACAATGTACAATAAATATATATAATACCCGCAAACGAAATAATAAAAAATTAGCCTATGGCATACAATTATTATTGAACTACTTTCTTTTCAGTTCTTAATGCACGCGGAGAGGTTCCAAAAGACTTTTTTACAGAAATTGGAGAAATGAGGCAGGGATTCGAAACCATATTTATAACAAATCTCTGAGATACTGTGATCGGTATTAAGCAAATCGTCCAAAAACGTTTTCCTTGCGGCGTGCCAGCATCCATTCATACACAGGTTCATGAAAGACACTATTGAAAATCCTACGGAATGTACTGATAGTGTATCCGCCTAATTGTGCCAGTTCTTCTACCGTCTTTACTTTTTTTATAATTCTGAATGACAAAACATTGAAAGCCATTTGTATATTTGGAAAGTGGATGTACCAAGCTCGCAAGATCATAATCGGAGTAGTAGTAACCCAACACAAATGCCAATTCCTTCCGTTTGAGAGACAACAATTCCCGACAGACTTTATCTCCCTTCAAATAAGGTTATAGAGCCATTCAAGAAATATTGTAATTCAGGAATTATTTTTAAAGGGGAATAGATAAGCGGAGGAGATACCTCTTTCATGATATGATTAAAACGCAAATCGCAAAACAACTCCGGTTGAACGAAACGATAATAAATACATTCGCATTCAGTCATAGCAAGCATCTCAAATTTTGATCCGATAGCCTGAAGAATAAACTCACCTTCTCTGAGCATCGTACCTGCATATCCCTGACTATTAACCAGCATCCCTCCCTTCATCAAAAAAGAATGAAATTCTCCTCGCATTTATGCCCAGGCCTATGGAAACCCCGCTGATAAATAATATGAGCAATGGCATTGCTCACAGCTTTTGGACAGTTTTGACAATCCCAATTTCCTTGACAGATAGACGGCATATGTTGGCTTTTGCTTTGTATTTGTTTTATGTTTTCAACAAAAATATATGAAAAGATTTCATATAGCCATAAAAAAAAGGAGAAAAGTAAAAAAAGAAGGTCATCTCATTTTTCTGAGATGACTTCTTAAAAGTATTTCTAATCTCGAAATAATCCTTCGAAAGCTCAATTTTCAAATCTAGAAAGTTTTTACTGAGCCTCGTTTGCTTCCGGCGTTGTTTGAGTATTCCAGTTAGTTACATCTGGAGTAAATGTAACATTTTCAGCTCCGCCTGGTAATAAAAGAGTATAAAGAATCTTATCACCAGCTCCCCAAACAACATCTTTCAAACTAACTTTTTTCTCTCCATTAAAGACTTCTCCACCACCATATACAGTAGAATATGCTATTGTTATTTCTGCATTTTCTCCCAAAGTTTGCGGCATTAACATTAATGCATTATCACCCGTTGCTAAAGTAAGTTCAGAAGTACCTGTAAAATCGGTATAAGTTGCATTATACTGATACGATGTAGAAGTAGAAGGATTTGACCAAGTACCTACTACACTCTCAGTAGGATCAACATAAGTAAAATTTCCAGCATTATTTATTCTGACAAAGTAATCTTGGTTACTTTATAAGTAAAACCATCATCCTTCCCTTTTTAATTTGAAATTAATCTGGGTCAGGACATGTTTAAAATCTAATTTTACAGGTGTACCGGATACTCCCGGTTTGGTTTCATTTTTTTGCATAAGCCACGACTAAATCTTCTTGAGAATCAACGATAGTATAAGAAAAACTTGGATAACCTGCTTTTGAACTAGTCGGCTCAACATAGTTCACATTAGCCACAGGCGAATATGAAAAAGAATTGAATCTTATCCTTTAAAGGCCAGTAATAAGGCCCAACAGGGTTCATTGTCCATGCTGAGCTATTCCAAGAAACTACCACACCATCCATAAATGGTGTTTCACCCAAAATGGTTTCAGCAGACATATCATTATCCTTTGTATTATATGCAAAAACCTTAAACCCACCATTAGTTTTCAAACCTTCTGTCTTTAACTCGCTCGCTCTTGTTGCCTTACTTACTATGGTAGTAAAGTTAATCTCAGTTTTCTGTCCTTCATTCTCAAATTCTTCATTCTGTGAGCAACTCGTAATTGCCAAAGCAGCTGTTACTGCCAATAAAATCTTTTTTCATAACTGTATCTTTTTAGTTAATAATATTATTCTATTCTGTTTATGCTATTAGGAATCAGTTTACTGGTAATTCAATATTATCTTCTGGTCCCCAACCATCAACGTTTCCATTCATTCCTCCACCCCCGTCAGGATTAGGTGGTGTTTCCGGTTTCTCTACCTCAATCTTATCATCAGGTGGCAACTCAATCTCTGGTGGCGGATCTTGTTTTCCTTCTTCCTCCTTCTCATCTTTTTCAAGCGTACCAATTATTTCAGTAACATCAATCGTCCTTTCCTGTATCGTATTATCAGTTCTTACAAAACTTAGTATCAACTTTACACTACTTGCTTCTCGAGAAACCGGTTCTCCCAACATTGACATTCGCGTCGGTATATCTTTCGCCCCTTTAAAAGCAGTAAAATGCGCTATTACTTTGCCACCCTCCTTCTTTGCTTCAAAATAAATAGGCTGTGAGTTACACATTCCGCAACCTTTACCTATACAATAGCAATCAGACAATCCATTTACACACCCTATAACTGATGTCACATATTCCAGTCCTTTCACCTCTATTGCAAAGGAGTAGTTCTTTATCACCGATTCCAATTCCCAATCCAAGTGAAACACTTCATCACTTTTCTTTATTTTCAATTCATCAATATTCAACACATATAACGGGGCCGGCGACCAAACCATTTTTTCAGTTCCGGCAATGCCCAAACCATTGCAATATCCCGTATATGCCTCAATCGTTTCATAGGATTCCTCACCTCGGATTCGCACTACTTCCGTGTTATAGTTGTAAGCTACCACCGAATATCGTCCGGGAGGGACCTTCATCTCCCCACCTTGTACCGAAAGGTACCTATCCACTTTTCTGCCTTCCCCCGTCTTTCGGATAAAATATAATCCGAACTCCTTCCGGCAATTCATCTGTTACTCCGGCCCAATCTAACAAGATTTCTACCCCGCTTACAGGATAATCATCCAATACATCGCGACGACTACACCCTGTCAGCATCAGCAGCGAGGACAGAAGCACAAGAATAATATATCTTGTATCTCGCATAACGTCCTTACCTCCTTGTTGTTATCAGCCATACCAGAGAAATTTTCGCCTTGGTAGGGCCAATAAAGTTATAACGCCCACTATTTGTCCATATAATATCCCCCTCGTAAGGAGTATATTTCTTATATTCCGTTGTCAAATACCCTATGCCGAGACTGAACTCAAGTGAAAAATGAAGTGCCAGTTGTCGTGCATACCCGTAAAGTCACTCCTGCAGCTCCATAATACTTACCTTGATAACCGTCTCCCTGTAATTGAAAGTCATATATTCCACCTTCAGCATAAAGCCCGATAAAATGCCCGGTCAACCGATTATGTTTCTGCCTGTTTCCCAACCAGTAACGTCCTTCCATGCCTCCTGAAAGAAGTTGATAGCAAAAATCATGTTCACTATTCAGCCACCACGGGCATTTGTATTCGGTATTCAAAGACCACCGCTTGCCTAATGGAATCTCCACTTCTATATTCGGCGCCAATGCCATATCATATAGCAGGTTATTCTTCACTGCAAGTACTGTTTTACTTTTCCCCGGTCCTTCTGCCTCCGACATAACTGCCTCACAGGTCTGTTCATTTACACTTTCTCCCACAGACTTATCAGGCTGACTATCCGGAAGCGCCTCTTCCTGTCTTGAAACCAACAACTCGAGACAGAAGATACCGGTTCAAAGGTTTCCTTCGCCACTTCCGGGATTTCCCGGACTATTGTAATTTCAGACCGCCTCAACTTAGGAAATACATTGTTGACCATGTATCTGTAAGCAGCTCCCTGATTTAACTTACGTAACAATTGTTTCCGTTTTGCGATATCATTCTTATGATAATCAATCAATATCAACACTTCCTCACGATCCGGCAGGTTAGGGTCAGCTGCCGCCAACTTACGTAACTCTGACCAATTCTCGCCTGCTGAAAAATAATGAATCTTATTAACATCAATATTCGAATGATATCGTTGTAAGAATTCACTAACCGAGTGATTCCTCTTGGAAATCAAATTTGTATTATAAGACTCGTCATCTTCGGGAGAAACAGAAGTGATTACATTCAAAGCAGTTATATATTTCGTATCCGAGTTCCTCGCCAACAAAGAGTCCAACACTGCAGCCACCTGATTATTACTACCATAACAAGAGTCAACACACGTTTCAGACACCTCGAAATATATTACTGCCCGCCGGACCGTATCACCTGTAGCTGTGAAAAAACGGAATCATAGCATATCCACTTTCCGAAAGACCAAGTAATGTCATAAAAAAAGTCAATATATAGATTCCATGTTTCATAGTCGTTCGTTTCTGTGAACAAATATAGAAGTTAAGAAATGAATAAAATCATACTTTCAGAACAAAATATAGGGTGTGAAAGGTTCTGTGAACCGATTGAAACGATTTTGCAAGTTTGAAAAGTTCAATAGTAGAATATTAACAAAAAAAGATGCACAGATCATCGAATATTCATCGATTCTCTGTGCATCCACAACTCTAAAGCCTTCTTTAAAGCAAAACTAAACTTATTATACTGCCGGATCGGGTGTCACTCCTCCTTCTCCCTTGCCATCATCGCCAGAACCCGGCTTTCCGCCGGTATTATCACCGTTGCTACTTCCGTCCGTATAATCTGTTTCAATCTCCGCACGACGCGTAATACTCATGTCCGCCAACGTATCTTTGAAGATTTTCCCCGGATAGAATAAAATCTTTCTCTGAACGATTGACTTGGACGAAATTTCCTTTTCTTCATCCGAGCTTTTTGTACGGATAGTAGGGCTAAAGATTCCGAACTCACCCAACTGAACGCTCTTTCCGTCATCAATATCCTCAGCCATTTTATCTACCAGACCACTGACTACCAAATCGACCACTTTCCGATGAACACCACAAAGCTGACTTACTTTGCGACATATCTTTGCAAAATTAACCCTACCGGAACGAACCGATTTTTTTTTGCTACATACTTTTCGTTTTTGTCTTTGTCAAAACCGAACACTCTTTTTTTGTTACTACATACTCTAAAGCCATAATTGTTAAAGTTTAAATGGTTAAAAAAATAAAGGTTATCTGTTTGCCATTCGTTTTGTCTGAATGACTCTGCAAAGATATAACAGGGCGTATACTGTCCAGTCCCCTTTTGTCTCCATTACGTCTCCTTTTTGGTACTTACAGGTCATTAGATTCAAGTAATAACACACTAGTTATTAACTAGATATACAAATTAATATTTTTTCATGAATACATCATCAAAGTAATCTTTCATACTAGATCTAAACACCGCCTCATTCTTAAAATATCCTCCTTTATAAAAAATGTACCCGTTTATGCAATAAACAGGCTAAAATAGCCACATGCAATCTATCTGTATGTATAATATCAAATTCATCAATCTTTTTTTGATAAAAGGAGCAATTGGAGTAATTTCATTTCCCCAAAGACTAATATCCATATTCAAAGCTATATAGTTCTGTTTCCCGAGACTCTCTCTATCCGTTCTAAAGAAATATCCAGTTTGTCCGGTAGATAAGTTCTCCGAAGTAATTTTGTCAAAAAGATAAAAAGCCATATCATGACAGAAAAATGCTTGGGAACAATATTGTTTACTCTCATATAAATCTCGACAGAAAAAGGTAACATCAGCAGAATCTAAGCAAAACATCAACGTAGAAGGTAAAACAACTGTATGCTTAAAAAACTTGTGATAATGACGTCAATCATGCGCATCACATACATGGAGGACATTTTTTTTGTCCCCCATGTATATAGAGGCCAAGACTAACTCATGTTATTCCCAAGAAATTACTCATACGGTCAATACACCGTTTCTTTTGATTGAGATTAGGATGAACGTACAGATTAAGTGTCGTTGCCACATTTGAGTGACCGAGTATGACACTGACAGTTTTATAATCACACTGGCTTTCAATACATCGGGTCGCAAATGTATGCCTAAGTCCATGAAAGACCAAGCGGGGAATATCCAATCGTTTTAGCAACCTGCCAAAATAATCACGATAAGAACGAGGCTCTTTAGATTGTATGGAAGTGCCTACCACGTATGGGGATTGAGATTGTTTCCTTACCATTTTCAACGCTTGGAAAAGCTGTTTGGATATAGGAATCTCACGACAAGAATTCTTGGTTTTGGGGAAGAGTGAACCCTTTCTGTAGATTTCAACTCACAGTTATATATTCTGCCTACAGTATGCTTCACGATGACTGTCTTTTGTGCAAAATCCACATCTTCCCATTTCAAAGCACAAACCTCACCGATTCTCATTCCGGTACAGAGAGCCAACAGTACACCTATATTTTTGTGGAGTGGGCTGTTCCAGCAAGTGACGCATCAATATACGCTGATGATTTAATGACAATGTTGGCGGCAGTTTGTTTTCTGTTTGGGTAGGATATTCAATTTCCCATTCTTCAAAATGGAAAATCCCATGCTTATTCCCATATTTGATAACAGATTTGAGCACTGCCACTATATCCCGGACTGTTTTTCTTGCTAATCCGGAAGTACATTTGTCTATCACAAACTGCTGGACATCCTTCTCTGTTATATTTTCCGCAGCGCCAAATCGTGGCAATAGGTGTGTCTGTAACGTAAGCTGATAAGCACATAGGGTGGAATGCTTCACTATCGGACGTTTTGCATCACACCAAATCTCGGAAACTTCGTGAAATGTTTTTTTTTATTGTTCATATTTTGAGAGAATTAATTGATTTAACTCTCTCAAAATAATACACTTTTACCGATTTCCCTTTGAACGGTTATGGGTTTTACAAAGCATCTCACAATTTTCCATGCTGGTTGCCCCTCCCTTGCTCCATGCAGTCACATGGTCGGCATCCATTTCTGAAAGTTTGTAAATACGGGTTTTGTTGGCATTATTCCCCAACGCACAGAGCGGACAATTAGAAATTCCTTGTTTCTCAGCCGCTTCGGTCTGACGCTTGTAAGCAGCCCGCTTGGTTGATTCTTCAAAGATTCGGACGTCAAGCAGTTTCTTATCCTCTTCTCCACCCAGTACATATTCGTAAATATTTCTGGGACACCGCACACTTTCATCCGCTTGCAAGGCTTTTACCCGTTCCGCGACATGGACGGTGCTATAAGGGGTGGCATGGTACGTTTCATACAGCCGTCCCCATTCCAAGCCGCACATGTCACGCTCTACCATAGTAAAGGTAGTTGATACCCAGTCAATCACAGAACGGAAATAACCTTCCAATTCTCCCGTGGAAGGCTCGTGACGGTGTATGCTCATATAGGCGTCGATGCTCATCCCCTTACTGTCGCAAATCCACCGGAGGGCTTCCGCCAGATAATCCTGCCGTTTCACATCTCCCTTGATATAATGATTCCATTTCTGTATTTCCGCATTTTGGGAATTACTGAACACCCGCTTGGCTGCATTTACGAACTCGCCCGAATAGAATGGCATTGAGCAATTCCTGCTCCTTGAGCGGAATGCCCACAATATTGATGGTCTTAAACCACTCTTTTATTTCCTTTTCTTCACCCTCGCATTCATATACCAGCAGAGAGGATTGCATAATCTTTTGTTGCTGTTCTTCGGGCAATCCCGAGAAATACTGCACGTTATCCGCTTCATTCTTGATGGCGAATTTGCCTGTGATGAACCGGCCGATGGAAGTGATGCGTTGCTGCCCGTCAAGTACTTCAAATCGTCCGTCCACAGTCCGGTTGAAATAGATTAGTCCGATGGGATAGCCTTTTTAGCAGGGATTCTATTACCGCTACATCACGTTTCCCATCATTGTAGATATAATGGCGTTGATACTCGGGTTGGATAGTGAGCCGCCCGTCCAATCCAAATAGACCTTTACCTTCCAATTCGTTGTAGGTAAACCCTTTACAGATGTCTTCGACAGTCCATTCTGTATGCAATGTTGTCTCCATGATATTGATTCACTTTTTAGGATTATTCTTTTGTGTCTTCTTCTTCTTCCGGTGATGAATTGAGCGCAATGCCTGTCTTGGCGTTCAACGGACTGATGACCGCCTTGCCCGTCTTGGCTTCCAACTCCATACGGGCATTGCGGGCAATCTCACCACCGGCTTCCGCCACATCCATGTGTTCCCGAAATGTCTCCGGATTTTTACTTTCAGATATTTCTTTGGTGGAAAGTTCCGCCAACATATTTAGTACCAATTCCTTATTGGTCATATTGTCACGTAAGTTCTCTTTTTCAGACCTTTGAACTGCTTATGTTCCTTGGCGGTCATGTCGCTCCAAGTCTGATAAATAATATCGGTCAGCGTAGCAAACTGCACCCCCTCTTGCAATCCGTGCCGCTTCCATTCATCCGTGAGGTCTTTACGAATCTCTCTATGGATTTGAGACGCTGATTAATCCAATTGTCCGAATACCCCAACCGCTTATAGTCCACCAGTGCTTGATTGATAGAGAGTTCGGGGTCTTGCATTTGGTTAAGACGTTCAGTCGCCACTTGTGCCATCCATTGCTTGAACGGTTCTGCTTTTGGGCGATGGAATAGACTGAATCAAACGGAGAAGCTGCTGAGTATCTGCGACATCGGTTAAATACATCTTTCCATCAGCCGATCTCATTTTCAGTTGACTACAATTTGTAGTCAACTCACTCCCTTCTTTTTTAAACGTGTTTTCAAGACACTCCAATACTTACGAGGATTAGGACTATCGGTTAGGACAGCCACCACATCCACTATGGAAAAGTACCATTTTTTTATGTCCTTATTGATGATAGTAAATTGGCGTTCTACAATACTGTGAAAGAGGATTCTTCTTGATATTTTGTTAGCTAAAGCCTTGTAAGCACGAAATTGAAGTACGAGTTTGAATTACGAAATTGAAGCACAGAAATGAATAACAAGGCTCAAACGGGACAGATTTTTTTTAATGAAGTACAGGCTAAGTTTAATTTGAGAGAACCCAAATCAAACAAGCCTACTAATATCTATTTTTGGTATGCAGGATAGATAGGAAGCAAATAAGACTTTCTACGGGTGTTAAGGTATATCCAGAACATTGGAATGTGAAGAAGCAAGAGGCTTATATCAGTTGTAGGTTAAGTGAACTTGATAATCTCAATAATACTATTGTTAACACGAAAACAATTGAGATTAAAAATCGCTTTCTGCAATATAAGCGTTATCTTTGTGACAATCCCAACGAAATCGGAAATAGTGTTAAGATATTAAAGAAGTTTATATACAAAGATACTATGGAGAAAGAAAAGCAAAAAATATAAATGCAGTACATTGGTTACGTAATACATTAGCTTTAGATAGAACTATAAAAGATAGTACAAGAGCTGATTATGTGAAACAAATAAAGTTCTTTGAAGCTTTTCTGAATGAAGTAGGTAAATATCCTATTAATTTTAGTGATATAAATTTACCATTGATAAAGGATTATGAATCTTATCTTTTTAATAAGGAAGTTGGTAAAGGTAAAACAACGAAAACTACTACGGTTGGTAATAAGGTAGAGAAGATAATATGTATTCTTAAAAGAGCAGAGCAGCAAGGCATGATTGATATTCACGAATCCAAACTGGACAAGTATAAAAAGCCCCAAAGTAGACAAGGTGATGAAAATGAGATTTATTTAACGGAAGATGAAATAGATAAAATATATGCTTTGCGCTTAACAGGAAGGGAAGAAGAAGTGAGAGATTTGTTTGTATTACAATGTTGGATAGGGCAACGCTTCTCTGATACGCAAGCAATTAATGAGGGATTATAAAGGAAGCGCCTAATGGTAAAGGGAAAGTAATAGAAATTGTGCAAGAAAAGAAAACGCATAGAGTATCAATTCCTCTTTTACCTGTTGCTATAGATATTCTGAATAAGTATAAAAATGGTTTTCCTATTTATACCAATCAAACAGCTTTGAACTATTTAAAGAACATAGGTGAAAAAGCAGGTATAACAAGATTACATAATGTAACAGAGGATAGGGGAGGAGAAGTTGTTACAACACAAGTGAAAGCATACGAACTAATAGGAACGCATACAGCAAGACGTTCCTTTATCTGTAATATGCTAAAACATGGCTATGATAGTCATATTATAATGAAGATAACAGGACATAATGATGCAAAGTCTTTTAAGAAATATGTAAGATTAACCTCTGAGGATGCCGCTTTACTAATGTTGGAAACAGAATCTACAAAAGTAAGGCAATCTGATAAAGTACCTACTACTATTAGTCAAGAAGGTAACAAAGAAGCCATTAATATTTTAAAACAGTATCAAAATACTATAAATGGTATTACGTTCGATACTCTGTTAGACACTCAATTTTTAGCATCTAAAATCAATAAAGCCAGTGACATGTTTGAAACGTATGGGGTATGTGAAGGACGGCAAACTATATGATTACAATAGCGAGATAAGTGGTATTGTGAAAGAAATAGAGGCTTTTATGCAATCTCCCGCCTCCGGCCTTGAAGTAGCCCATAAATATGTGGAACGGCTGTCTGTTGGTAATCTGTCCAATTTGAGGGACGAGCTTAAGCTGTTAATTGTCAAATGTATAAAGATAGAGGTAAATGTGGAAGCTGTCATGCAGATTGTTGATAAGGCTTTCAAAATGGGGATTCTGGATAATGACAGCCTTAATGACATGAAAGAAATTGTAGCGGCAATATTGAGGGCCAAGGACAAGTAAAGTGATTCTACTACCCAAACCGCCATATTCTCCCCAAACAGATACGGCTGTAAGGAGGTATGATAAAATCTCATTAACTGACGTTAACAGACAGTCTATATTTGTATAGCAATAATCCGGACGAAATTAACCATAATGGAAATTGTAGAATTTGGATATTATCAGTAAAATGGTTTATCTTTGCAGCAGTTAAATGATTAACTCATATTGTTGATGAGTAAGCATTGAACAACCCGCTCTTTGAAATCATGTACAATCCGACCCCAGCACCTCGGTGCTTTAAGCTATCGCTTTTTGCTTGAAGTGATAAGCTGTAACAATTAGTTCATAATTGTTAATATTATTAATTAGGCAATTCTCGGATTGCCGGGTATATATGAAGGTATAAGTATGCCCGCTCTTATATACCGCCCGCTTAATAAATTTAATAATATTAAAGTTTATGAAATATGTAAATATTGGGAGACAAGAAGCTCCCAAGTGGTACTTTGTTGCCACGATAAATGAACGGCGAAGAACAGGAAATCATTCCTGCCTTCACCGATTATTCTCTCAGGCGTAAATGCCTTGAGAAGAATAAAACCTATGTAAATCTATAGATAAGAGCAAGCTCCTGCCGACCGTGGTTTGCTTCTGTGATGCAAAACCATTCTACGCAGAGAATGTTTCCTCTATACGATTACGTAGGTAGTAAAATAGGGAATCTTCCCGATAATGCTCCGGCCGTAATGGTCTATCTGGATAAAGCCGACAATGTTAACTTGCTCGGTTTGACGGATGAGCCACTGCAAGCTGAATTAGTGGAATGTGATAGCGTTTCTGACGCTTACCGCAGAGTGGCAACAACTGCATATCTCTCCCAATGTCCTTCAAAGGATGAGTGGATAGGATATGCCGGAATTGTAACGGGAGATGAATTATTTCTGAATATCCGCAAGTTCGGCATAATGTACTCTATGTCCGGTACTGCCGTACAGGGATATTTTGGTATAAGCACTACTGTTTCTTTATTACAAAGCAAAGCCCTTGCTATGAGTTCTTCTCTTTTTAAAGAAGAATATAGAACTTATGCGCAGGCAGAGCAATTGATGAAGGCAACAGTACAAGCCTTTGGCGTGAAAGCTGCAAAACAGACCAGATATATTAAGGCCATTAATTATGGTATCTCTCGGAATATGGCTTTTTGATACAGTCTGTGATGTGTTAAACAGCATCGAAGCAACAGAGAAGTTGCGGATTGAAGCAGCTAAGTGCGAAGATAAAATTAGCTGTATTCAGCACTTAATCATCGAGCGAGTTATTGAGATGCGTAACGCTCAACAGCAATAAGAATAACCGGATTGTACATGATACATAAAAATAAGAGGCTGTCTCAAATTGATTTTGAGTTCAGCCTCTTTCTGTTTGTTTACAATATTCCTCGAATCTCAAAGCCATTCTTCCGGCCGTTGGCGGTCGGTATCTTGACGGGATGAATCTCAAAGAATTCATTGAGGTCGGTCGCCTTCGGTGACTTGTCAATGCCTAGCCTGTCATATACATCATGTAAGGTTTGCTGAATATCAGTAGTTAATATTCTGTCTCCGATATGAATAATGCCGTGTAATTCATGACGAATCTTATTTTTGGTTTTCATGATATGGATTTCATTGAGCAGTTTCTTCTCTTTATAATTCAGAGCTTTAATCCTGTCAACGCCCAAAGCCTCATAATAATACCTCAATTCTGGATATTTGCTTTCCAGTGTTGACATTGCGAGATTGACAATCAGCCCTTGCTTGGCACGATATTCACAGTATGCCTGCATCCTGTCTACAAATGGCTCCTTTTTGATTAGATGTTTCAACTGTTCTTGGTAAACGGCATAAGTTTGATTCTCACTGACATCGAAACTACTATCTTGGAGCAGTTTCTTTACAATTACCCCTTTCTGATAATTGAACTTCTGGACATCAAAACAGTATTGCTCATTTACATAGGCTAAACGGTTGAAAACAAATTCTCCTTTCTGTTCATCGTACATTGTATATGAATCCTGATATTTTACATTATCGGGGATTCTCCTAAAATCCTTGATACGTTTGGCTCTCAATGCTTCACCGGCATTGTTGTTGTCTCTAATCTCGTCAAGTGTCACATTGACCTTCCGGCACAGATGCTCATTGAATGTCTCCTGCTCTACCTCCTCTGCATTGACATTGTAAACGAAGGTGAGGAACTGCCTGAAGGGGTTGCATGCCAGACGCTGCCTGCCTGCAATCTGTACCAATTCCGTTGCTATATCAACCGCAGTGTTCGGGCGACTACAATCGCTAATGACAAAAGTTGCGGCATTGGTGGAGTAGAAATCACAGCCCGCATAAGCGGTGGAAGTACAGAAGGTGAATTTCTTGTGCGTCTCCCCCTTCAAGGGAATTCTTCCCCGTTTGAATCCTTCCCCAATCCTTGCAATCTGTCTGTCGTTATCGTCAGAATTACCTACAATGATATTCACTTCTTCCGGTTTGAGTTCCGTTTGTTTAATAATGTTCACAATATTATTTACACTATTGAGAAATATAACACATTCTTTGGAGTAAATCCTTTCCCCATTAACATACACAGAAGGATAATTGCCGTTCTGGTAATAGCGAACTATTTCCAATGCTGCATTGATAGGATTCTTTGTGCGTTCTCTATATACTCTGACAATATCCTTTTCCTCCCAGTCAAGCTGATAGTAATTCATATCCTTGAAGTAGTCAATCTGTTCCAGATATTTGTCAAGAATTGGAGTTGCCGATAAGAATGTAACATACGGAAACGACCTTGAATTATCCAAAAAGTGCAATTCAATTTCAGACTTGAAACTACTATCTGCCAACAGGCATTGGAATTCATCCACTACTACACGCCAATCTGATTTATATTTAATACAGCCAATCAATTTATACACGGAATCGTAGGAGACCAGAATCTTGGGAAGCTCCGCAGTCTGCAAATATGCCTCAATCTCTTTGGTGTCCACCCCGCCAATTACAAGCAAGGTATCAGGGTATTGTTCATGTTTGTTTTTCAACAGTTCATTGCGAGGGCTGCATATAATAGTTTTATGTTCATCTGTCAGTGCGACTGTAGTTGCTCCACAGCCGGGTATCTCTTTATTCAAAATACCATTGGGAAGTTCAAACGGTTTCCCGAATTCTTCTATGAACTTCTCCCGTTCGGTTAAATACTTGATATTTGCCGGAATTTTAATCATTTCTTTCTTCATAAGCTAAGTTAAAAGTTAATTTGACTGGAATAATCTAATCTAACGTTGTCCACTTTATAGAGGATTTTTATCTTTAGTATAAGGGAGTCATGGTAGAAATATTGGACAGTCACAAGAATAATAAAACCTGATACGCATCAGGTCGAATTATACCCGTTTAGGGTATCTCTAACATGGAATCGGAATAATTTTGAGGATTATATTTTGGGGTGTTTCTCATTGTCCTGATATTGCAAAGGTAATTAATATTCCGACAGTAAAATCATGAATTGTGGACAATCTGCAAACTTTATACTGATACTGGCATAAGTCCGTTATTCTATAGGGGAGTATGTCCTAAAGGCCAATAATGGCATTTGAGAGTGATATATATTACTGGAAAAGTTCCTTTTTTGATACCCAACTCAAAAAATATAGGTACTTAAAATCATACCCCCGCCCTTTAGGTTTAGGTCGTGTTTCTATTTAGACTTTATGCAGCTATAAGGTGAAATTATTTGATTTGTCAGTGAGAACGTATCAGATGTATATCGTGCATAATCCCCTTCTATTACCCTAAAACACCCCATACCAATCATTAGGAAAAATGAAAGGATTACATGAATTGCTATTCAGCCCACAAACCTTTTGAACTTCTGAAATGTGCGGACTTATCAATGATTTGTATATGTCTACATATAAAGATGCACAAAGAAAGTGAATGAAAGTACTTCATGTCAAGCCCTCATTTTGTCCTTAAATACACTATTTACTAATCTATTATTATGCGTATGGAGAATTTAAAGATTTTATTGACGTTTGGAATAATTCTAATTGTGCCAGTAGTCTTAATGCCACAGTTCTTTATTGGATTATTAATACTGATTGTGGCTTGCTTAGCTTTCAGACAGAGGAATTTCTAATATTAAACTTAATAATTACAGATTATGGAATCAACATTACAGATTATGCCAGTACAGAGAACTAGTAGAAACTTTGGTGAATATGCAGAAGAAGCGGTAATAATTGAAGAGCCAGCTATTAAGCAGAAACGCCCTCTATTCATTGAAGCTAATACAATTGAAGCCAGTTTGGAACATCTAAGGAATGATTGCATTATACCAGTATTCGCAAAAGGACAATGAAGCTACATTATCTCATGTGGCTTTCATTGAAGCGGTACAGGATGCAACCAATACATTCTTTAGCGGTGAACAAATTGAATCGCCAGATATTCGTGTTTCTCATGTAATCAAAGGTAGGATTCCCGAAGCAATACACAAACCTGCAAATCAGTTATTAGAAAGTGATAAGACTATCTACTACGAAAGGTGCGCTTTTGTTATTGAAGTTCCTACTATCTATGAGACAGTACACGGTAACAGGCTAACCCTTACTATTGGTGGTGTAAGAGCTTATAACCACACCACAATCTTTATTCAAAGAAAGGGTGCGGAGCGGTTTAAAGTGTTTATTGGCTTTACTTGTAAGGTTTGCACAAATCTATGTGTATCTACAGACGGTTATCTTAGTTGCTTGGAAGTTACCAATACAAGGGATTTATATCAAGCGGTATTGGAAATGTTCCACAAATACGATGCAGCCAAACACATACATTTGATGCAGTCTTTAGGCAATACCAGTATGACGGAGCATCAGTTTTGCCAACTACTTGGAAGAATGAGACTTTATCAGTCATTACCGCAAGGCTATCAGAAAGATATACCTAAAATGTTGCTTACTGATACACAGGTTAACAATGTGGCTAAAGCGTATATCAATGACGAGAACTTTGGCAGCTTGGGGAATGATTTGTCTATGTGGAAGTTCTACAACTTGCTCACAGGTGCAAATAAGAGCAGCTATATAGATTCATTCTTGGATAGAGCCTATAATGCTACAGAACTTGCAACGGGTATATGTTCCGCTTTTTTACACGGTGATGACAAATACCAATGGTTTCTTAGTTAGTGGTATTTGAGAATACACAGGATTGTCAAATACTCAATATCTGAAACTATGAGGAGTTTGTTTTATCTACTTGCTGTGATTGCTACGTTCTTTGTAAGTGTGCTATTATATCCAGTTATGATAATTGGATATATTCTATTGATTGGCTATTGTCTTACTAAGAGATGATAGTACTACTGAAAGGGTATCTATATACTATATATAGGTACTCTTTTCTATTTATAAACCTCTTAAATATTATAAATATGGTAATAGAAGGCAGTCGCGAATACAAGGCAGCGCAAGAACTTGAAAGAGCCTTGAATGATTATAGTTGGAATCCTAAAAGGTTTGCTGAAAGTACAAAGTGTTACCACCGTACACTACAGCAGGAATTAATGAAAACCATAGTGGAGATTATCCGCATGGTTGGTAATAAGGACTATGGCACAGACCTTAGAAATCAGGCATCGCATGAACTTTTGCAAACGGATAGTTGACAGTGGCGTGTTGGATGAAGCTCACTTACCTTTTATATAGGTTGAATGAAGTAAGGACATTATTTACTTAGTGTCCTTGCTTTATAAAAATGTTCACTTTCTCTATTAGTGAATGTTTTTTGCTAATAATCAGCAGGTTAGATATTCCAGTTTAAAATTAATATTCACTTATATTAGTTTCACTATAAAACAGAACGTTATGTCACTTAAATATTCAAGTACAACAGCAGATTATCTGCAATGGAGCGAAGCAATGAACTTAATAAGAAAATTGGCAAGGGATAATAATTATAAGATGTCACTTCTTATTGCTTTAGGTTGTTTCACAGGTCTAAGAATTTCTGATATTCTCGCCTTAGAGGTGGAATCAGATATTAGATGCAGAAGAATTTACCATTACAGAGATTAAGACAGGGAAGCAAAGGACAATTAGGATTAATATGCAGCTACAGCAACATATCAGAGATTGTTACGGTCATATAAAATCCAGTTGGCATAAATGCGCCTGTATTGATAAGTCAGAAGGGGACAGTGTACACAGTTCAGAGAATCAATGTCATGTTGAAGGAGATTAAGAAAAAATACAGGCTACAAATAGGCAATTTTTCGTGTCATTCTCTTAGAAAGACCTTTGGCAGACAGGTCTACAACATGAATAACGATAATTCAGAGCTTGCACTTGTTAAGCTCATGGAGCTATTCAATCATTCCAGTGTATCAATCACTAAGAGATACTTGGGATTAAGGCAAGAAGAATTATTAAATACCTATGATTGTCTTAGCTTCTGATAATTGGGTTGGTATGAAAGTTCAGAATTTCTACTTATATAGGGATTTGACAAGTTTCATACCAACCTTGAATTATTGAGTAGAGACAGCTCTCAACTTTTAATAAACAATAGTTCTTGCAAATTAAACAGCTTTTAGTAACTTTGTAGCAATTTCAGACTTCTATGGAGATAGTTCTGAAAGGACATAGTTAACGAAGAGCGTTTAAAATATTATCCTATCATGAAATCTGGACAATTTCAACTACTTAGGATAATAGGCAAGAACGCTCACGTCAGTGTTATATATTCATCTTAAGGGATGAACTATATATTCTTCTGGCGTGGGCTATTGTTTATTATTAAGTAGTGGGCAGTCCAGAGCCTCATGATAGTAATATTCAGTAGTTCCCACGCTTCTTGTATGTAGTAGCCAACTATGAGGGAACAGGTTGGCAGAATTAAATTTATATCAATTATGAAAACTTTGAGATTTATTGGAATGACCTTGTTAATGGTTGTGTTGTGTTTGAATTTTACCGCTTGTGGTGATGATGATGATGACGACCCGTCTAATCCATTGGTTGGGTATGGCAGAACGATGATGAAGGCGAACATTTAAGGTGGACCTTCCGAAATGACGGAAGCGGAGAAGAGCATTTATTTTATGACGATGATAGTGAATCATACACATATCAGTTTACTTACAACTTATGATAGTAAATCCAGTACATTAATAATAAACTATGACGATGATGATACTGACAAATACACTATCAACATTAATGGCAATACTATGACTGCCAAGAATGAGTATGGTACTGAAACCACTTTCAAGAAGAAGTAATAATTAAATAAAAGGCAGCATTTGAAGTAACATTCATTTGCTACCTTTTTTATTTATATACGATTTAATCTTCTATTTTCATATCTATAATGCCTGCAATGAGTTTATAATGCCATTCGTCAAGTTCTTCTCCTAAAGATATTATGAAATACAACTCTCCTGTTTTACGTGCAACACATAATGAAGGTGTATGTTTTAACAAATCAATATAATATGGGTCTGTTATAGGAAAATCGTATTCTATATTTTCATAGGTAAATTTCGCTCTATACTTATTTGTGTCTGAATCATAATATATTTGAGGAGAATCAGGTTTTATAAGCATTAAAGAATATTTTCCTTCTTGAAAAACATTAGTAGGTAACAGCTTTTCCACAGTTATAGAAAATCTTCTTATGAATATTATCACATAAATTATCCATTGCATCAACTTGCTTACTACATCTTGTTTTTCTTACTAGATTAGAATAATGAATATTTTCGCTATGTGCATACTTTGGACAAGTCTCCGTAATATCGACTTCTATAATATCAAGGATATTGATATGCCTTGTTTCTGAAGCAGGAAGTTGCCCATGCTCTTCAAAAGAGATTGGACGAATCCATTTAGGAGTTCCATTTTCATTACGAACTATTGTATACTTATTATCCTTCATTTCTATTTCAATCCCTCCCAAACAGCGACCTGCATATTTGAAGGAATTTGCTCAACAAATAAAGTGTTTTTTCATAGTGGAACGCTAGAATTTTTATCGTGTTATTTAATATGGACAATATTAATGTTAGTTGGATAAAGCTCTTTAAAGTATTCAACCAACAATCTTCTATGACATTGTTCTGGTGTCTCTTCGCTACATAAAAAACATGCACCATCAAAATTTTCAATATTATATTTTTTGCGCTATTTTCCGGTTTTCAATTAATTTCCTATATATTTGTTGGTATCCTTTCCAATCAATATTTTTCTTTTGATAATCAGATAGCAACTCTTTTGTTGGTGCAAAGTCGATTATGTGAGTATATTCTATTCCACAGATTTGTTGAGCAAAATAAGATAAATCTACTCCCTTTGCAAATCCCGCCAGTTGACTAGTATTATTGATGCGAATATCAATAATCTTCTTTACATGATATTTCTTTAATAATTCAAAAAAATGTTCTGCACTTTTCTTTGTAAAACCAATTGTAAATAATGTAATCATATAACCTCCTTTTCTACATGATAAGCAATCTCTTCGTTTTTTTTCGGTAAGCATCTATTATTTGACAACGTTCATCATAATTTTCCATTGTCGCAAAAAAATATCATTTATATCACGTATTTTTTTTTTTCTTTCACATATATATCAACCATTTCTTTCTGTAATATAGCATTATCAACTATACTTTTTGTCTTTGAGTATATGTTTTACATTAAATCCACGCTCATAAAAAATATCTAGAAACAAGAGCAAATCTATGACATTCTATAGGAGCGGCTTCTGAACACATCAAGGCAATTCTAAAACCTTTATTTAATCCGGTGATTAAACGCTGAACTCCATATTTAAATGCTGTTGTATCTATTGCTTTTTCAAAATTAACATATCCATTATCATCCAAACAATCATTACGCCTAGCTCCAAACTCTTTACCGAAATGTAAATAAACAATATTATATTGTCTTAAATAATATTTCAGATTATCTTGATTAAATTGTGGTGTATATGCACTTGCTGGAACGCTCCGAACATCTACAATACAATTAATATCAAATGTTTGTATTAAACTACGGAACTCTTCAATTTCCTGATTGGAATGTCCAACTGTATATATGAGTTTATTTTCCATAAAAATAATAGCCAAATCAGTTTATTACAAAGAGATAATAAAATATAAAATACAAAGATTGCTTTTTTCATCATTTTACATACAATATTTTGCAATAATTTAACGATGTTTCTTATTCGGTTTATCGACTTGATTACATATATTATTTTATATTTAGAATAAAAAATGTTTGATAGCATATTTTACTAAAATTCCACAAAATAAATCCTTGTATTTATAGACAGGGAAACATAAATGACTAATTAGAAATTTTGCCTTCTCTTCTTGATTAGTTTATGCTTATTCTTCTTAGCTGAATTAGAGAAAAGCATTTCTAGCATTTCCCTTGTAATAGGTAAATATGTAACCTCTGTTAATCTAGTTTCTCTAATCTCTTGTGGTAAATAAGAAATCACGGTGCTCTTTTTGGGTGTTACTTGCATATTTTTGTAGAAATAAATAGGTTGGTAATTGATTTATCTACAGCAAAGGTACTGATAAGAATCTGTCCAATCTAATGTAAAAGATACATTCTGGATTATTGAGGTATGTGTTTTGTATTGGAAGAAAATGTCAAGGTGGTAGATAGCGACAAAATGGAATTATTGCTTCTATAAGCAGAATAATGGATAAAGATGTACATAAACAAAAGGAAGTCCCGAAGCTAAGAATTATGCAGAGAACTTTGCCGAGTATTATAAAGATATACAAGGCAAATAAGTGATTAAAAATTAAAAAGTCAGTTATCGAGATGATAGTTGGCTTTTTATTTAAATATAAGTTGTTAAATAGAACATATAGATTAAAATATCATAGGGAAATGCGTTTTATTTCAGAATTAAGAGTTATATTTGTAATGTTCTTATGAGGCATACAAAAGCACAAGAATGAATCACCATTTTGCTAAATGGCTAATAATTAGATACAGTAATAAAAAGCCCCATTTTTTCTTCTTTTGTCATCCCAAATAGTACGCACTTTCTTGGTTTCAAAAAGCTTGATGGCATTATGCTGAGTCATAATATTATATTTTGTCTTTATTTTTAAGTTGAAATCTTAGGGATAACTAAAACTTGGTAAAAAATATCTTCTTAAGAACCAAGCAAATTCAAATAGACCACATGGGAAAAATCCAAAGTGAATGCGAGAACGTTATAAAGATGGCAGAAGATATTTCCTTGTATTCTAAAGTTCCTCAAAATGAAATTATAATCTGATATGTCTGATAAGTATTACTTGCATATACTATGGGGTAATACTTTCCGTCAACTATATAATAATTTTTGGATGAGAACTTTTTAGAATGAAGCAATACTTCTCCATCATTAATAACGTTTCGTCACTTTGGTTCTTTTGGTGGTCAACATTCGAATTTTCTTGGTAAATCTAGAAGCTATTCCATACCAATTTTAGTTATCCCTAAGATTTCAAATTGCTCCGGACAATATTTAATCAGAAATGAGATAGGAACTCCCATCACTCCTTCATAATCTGACGGAATGGCGTCCGTAAAGGTACTTCAATGGCATCATAATTATCGTAGCG